>ERZ501011.466-NODE-466-length-9883-cov-6.078449_pt1 | contig 9883 bp, 7 predicted proteins | sample MGYA00248833_ERZ501011 | MGnify/ENA primary metagenome ERZ501011 (study PRJEB25958, sample SAMN03398530) | human skin metagenome | study: EMG produced TPA metagenomics assembly of the Human Skin Microbiome Metagenome (human skin metagenome) data set. | reverse complement strand
TGCCGCCACCGCGACACCGGAACCGCCGCTCGACCCGCCCGGCACTCGCGTCGGATCCCACGGGTTCACCGGCCCGCCCGAGGCCGAGTTCTGGCTCGTCACGCCGACCGCGAACTCGGCGAGGTTCAACGTCGATGTGATCGTCGCACCCGCACGCTTCAACGCACCGACACAGGCTGCATCGGACTGCGCCACCCGGTCGGCAAAGTACTCCGACCCACAGGTGGACCGCACCCCGCCGACCTCGATGTTGTCCTTCACACCGATCCGCACGCCGGACAGCGGGCCGGGCTCAACCCCGGGGTCGACGCCGAGCTCCTCGGGCACCCACGAGATGACCGTGTTCAATTGCTCAGCAACCGAAACGGTTTCGGCAGAGGAACTCCCGCCCGCGCCGGGAGCGGAGCGAGCGGGCGGAATGCCACCGACGCCGGAAGGGCCGGCGACAGAATCACCGGCCCTTCCTGTCGAACTGTTCAGGACGCCACCCGCGACGAGCGCAGCCGCTCGGTGGCCGCTGCGTCGACCGTCCAGTCGTCGGTGTTCACGACGACACCGTAGTCCTGGCGTGCCTCCTCGGCGGTGAGGTACTCGTCCCACACGTCGGAGAGGACGGCGAACGGGTCGCGCAGGAACGGATCGCCGAAGCCGCCGCCGGACGGCATCCGGATCTCGAGACGCTCGCCCTCGCGGATGACCTCCTGGGTCACCTTCGAGAACAGCACCTCCTCTTCGGGCGTGCCGGGGTTGCGGACGAACGAACCCGACGCGCCGTCGCCGCCACCGAGCGCGCCCGCGGGCGGGTCGGTGCGGTTGTCGGCCTCGGAACCGAGGAACGTGTCGGTCTGCATGTACCAGGTCCGTACGCTGCCGATACCGCCACGCCACTGGCCGGGAGCCGGCGACTCGTCGCGGAGTTCGTAACGCTCGGCACGCATCGCGTGGTTGAGCTCGAGTTCCTCGATCGGATTGTTGCGGGTGTTGGCCATCAGGGCGTCGACGGCGTCCATGCCGTCCTTGCCGTTACGGGCGCCGTAGGAACCCTCGTTGATCTCGATGTACACCCAGTACGACTCGCCGTCCTCGGCCAGACCCGAGTACGCGATGGCGCACAGCGCCGCCGACGAACCGGCGATCGCCCGCTCGGGCAGCACCGGTGCCAGCGCCAGATTGATCGAGTCGAAGATGCGGTTGACCTGCGAGAAGCGTGCGAAACACGATGCCGGGAAGTCCGGGTTGAAGATCGTGCCCTCCGGCGCGTAGGCGCGCACCGGACGGAAACAACCGTCGTTCTGCGGGACGAACTCCTCGGTGAGGTACTCGTCGAGCAGGATGGTGCGGATCGCGCTCACCGCCACCGGCAGCACCGAACCCTCGAACGGCACGTTGAACGCCGTCGGCACCTGGTCGTTGGAACCGGTGAGGTCGATGAGGACGTCCTCGTCCTCGACCTGCACGCGCACCGCGACCTTCAGCGGCACACCGCGGTTCTTGCCGTCGTCGTCGAGGTAGCCGATCGGTGCCTCGTAGCTGCCGTTGGGGATCTGGCGGATCCGACTGCGCAGCATCTCTTCCGAGTAGTCCATCCACCGGTCGGCGGCACTCATCACGGTGTCGAGCCCGTGCTTCTCGAGCAGTTCGACGAACCGCTTCTCACCGATGCGCGAGCAGGCGATGAGAGCCTCCAGGTCACCGCGGTTCTGCTCCGGGGTACGCACGTTGTCCAGGATGTGCTGGATCAGCATGTCGTTGCGGACGCCGCCGTCGTAGATCTTCATCGAGTCCATCAGCTTGCCCTCGGCCCAGACGTCGACGACGTCCATGCACAGGCCGGGGAAGTTGCCGCCGATGTCGGAGACGTGACCGGTGCAGCCGGCGAACCCGATGTGCTCGCCTTCCCAGAAGATAGGGATGATCACGCCGTAGTCGGGGGAGTGCGCCGCACCGTGATACGGGTGGTTGTGCAGGATCACGTCACCGGGCTTGTAGGTACCGGCGAGCTTGCGGTTCACGCCGCGGATGTACGCGGGGATCGAACCACAGTGCATCGGAGTCGAATCCGACTCGCACAGCTCGCGGCCGTTGACGTCGAAGATGCCGGCGCCGAGGTCCTCGGACTCACGGATCAGGCTCGAGTAGGCCATCCGGTAGAGGACCTGGGCCATCTCCTTGGCCATCGAGTTCAGCGCGCCACCGATGACGCGCAGGGTGATCGGGTCGACCTCGACGGTGTTCCAGGTCCGGTTGGCCTCGGCGGCGAGCGAAACGCCGTCCGTGGGCATCAGAGCTTTCGCCATGTCAGGCGCTCCTCTCGATGATGATGTGGCCCACGGCGTCGACCGTGGCCTTCTGTCCGATGCCGACGATGGTCGTCGAGTCGAACTGCTGGACGATCGCGGGACCGTCGAAGGTGTTGCCCGCCTTGAAGAGTGCGCGGTCGTAGATGGGGGTGTCGACCCATTCCGGATCGGCCGAGTCGTTCTTCCAGAACAGCGCGCGAGTTGTGGCCTTGACGGCTCCCGAGGCGTCCGCGTCGCCCTTCTCGATCTCGGCGATGCGGATGTGCTCGACCGCGCCCACCCCGGTCACGCGGATGTTGACCAGCTGGACCGGCTTGTCGTCGAAGCGCTGCGAGTAGGTACGACCGTGGACCTCGTGGAAGGTGGCCGCGGTCTGCTCGACCCATTCGTCGGTGATGTCGCCGGCAGGTGCGGGCACCCGGAGCTCGTAACCCTGTCCGACATAACGACAGTCGACGCTGCGCTCGAGAGTGATCGCGTCCTCGGCGATACCGTCGGCGCGAAGCTGGGCGACGGCCTGCTCGGACAGCCGGTCCATCTCGCGACGCAGCAACTCCAGATCGGGTTCGGCCGACGAGGTCCACACGGTGGTCGGCACCTCGTAGCGAACATCGGTGGTCAGCAGGCCGACCGCCGAGGTGATCCCGGGATGGCCGGGGACGATGACGCGCGGGATGCCCAGGTGCTCGGCGATCTGCCAGGCGTAGAGCGGCCCGGCGCCACCCTCGGCGACGAGCGAGAACTCGCGCGGGTCATAGCCTTTGCGCACCGAGTGCAGCGAGATGGCCTCGGTCATCGAGTGCGCGAGGATCTGGAAGATGCCCATCGCGGCGTGCTCGATGTCGGCACCGAGCTTGTCGGCGATGTGGGTCTGGACCGCCTCGGTGGCGAGTTCGGTCTTGACCTCCATGGTTCCCGACAGGAAGCTGTCCTCGCGGAGCCAGCCCATGACGACCATGGCATCGGTGGATGTGGGTTCGGTGCCGCCGCGGTTGTAGCAGGCCGGGCCGGGCATGGCACCGGCGCTGCGCGGTCCGACGCGGAACATGCCGCCCTCGTCGATGCTGGCGATGGATCCGCCGCCGGCGCCGATGGTGTCGACCTCGGCCATCGGCACCATCGCGTGGTAGTCGCCGATGCGGGTGTCGAGCAGGTGCTTCATGCGGAGCTTGCCGTCGGGCGCGACGCCGATGTCGGCGGAGGTGCCGCCCACGTCGAGGGTGATGACGCTCGGGTAGCCCGACGCCTTGCCGATGAAGCAGCCGCCGAGGAGTCCGGCGACGACACCGCTGGTCAGGAGCGAGACCGGGACCTCGCTGGCGCTGCGCGACGTGACGAGACCGCCGGCGGAGGTCATCAGGTGGACGTCCTCGCCGACCTGTGCGGCCTTGGCCTTGCCGGCCAGGTTCTCGATGTAGCGGGAGGTCTTGGGGCCGACGAACGCGTTGAGCGCGGTGGTGGAGAAGCGCTCGTACTCGCGGTACTGCGAGGCGACGTCGCTGGACAGCGAGACGAACACGCCGGGGTACTCCTCGGCGATGATGTCCCGGACGCGGTGCTCGTGGGCCGGATTGCGGTAGGCGTGCAGGAAGGCCACCGCGATGGCCTCGACACCGCGCTCGCGGAGCAGGCCCACCTCGCGGCGAACGGCGTCCTCGTCGAGCGGGGTGAGCACGTTTCCGGCCGCGTCCATCCGCTCGGCGACGGTGCGCCGGTTGCGACGGGGCACCAGCTGCCACTTCTGCCACGGCAGGTCTTGGTAGTTGGAGTAGTTCAGGGGGCGCTTCTTGCGCGCGATGTGCAGGATGTCCCGGAAGCCGTCGGTGGTGATCATGCCGACGTCACTGCCGTTGTGCTCCAGCACGATGTTGGTGGCCACGGTGGTGCCGTGGAAGAACATCTCGATGTCCGCGACGTCGATACCCGCGCGTTCGGCGAGCACCCCGATCCCGTCCATCGTGCCGATCGAGGGATCGTGGTTGGTCGACGGTGTCTTGTGCACCGTGACCGTCCCGTCGTCGTCCCACAGGACCAGGTCGGTGAACGTGCCGCCCACATCCACGCCGATTCGCTTCATCGAAACTCGCTTCCTCTTTCCATGCTGTCACCCGGTGCGGGGCGGTGAGGCCGCCGACGATGACCGGAGTGATCTGAGCCATAGGTCCGCTCGGGAGCATCATGCAATACATCTGATGGTTTCGGCAACACTTACCGCGAATCTCAGTGAACAGCCAGGAATGAGCGAGCCTTGACGGCATAAAGATCAGATGTTTATGGTGGGCCGCGTCACGGCGTCAGCTCGTTTGGCACGACGCCGCACCCCTCAGGAGGACCATTGACCACCCATCCCGCCACGCTCGGACGCTTCTTCGAGGACTACGTCGTGGGCGACGTCTACCAACACCCGATGGGCCGCACCATCACCGACACCGACAACGCGTGGATCACGTGCCTGTCGATGAACACCAACCAGAACCACTTCAACGAACATCTGGCCGCGACGAATCCCATCACCGACGGCAAGGTCATCGTGAACTCGGGGCTGACCATCGCCCTGGTGCTCGGACTCTCGGTCATCGACATGAGCCAGAACGCGGTGGCGAACCTACAGTTCACGGATGTCAAGCTGGCGCACCCGGTGTACGTCGGCGACACCATCTACGCCGAGAGCATCTGCACCGACCTGCGCCTGTCGCAGTCGCGTCCCTACGCGGGGATCGTGTCGATGGTGACCCGCGGGATCAACCAGGACGGCGAGGTCGTCATCTCCTGGAAGCGCTCGGTGATGGTCGCGACCCGCGAGAGTGGCATCGGACAGAACTACTTCCCCGAGGTCAAGGCGCCGTCGCTCACCGAACTGACCGCCGGCAGCTCGGCGGAGGCCGCCCGATGAGGCCGCTCGAGGACGTCCGGATCATCGCGATCGAGCAGTACGGCGCGGGCCCGTTCGGCAGCGTCCACCTCGCCGATCTCGGCGCCGACGTACTCAAGATCGAGGAGCCGAAGTCCGGCGGCGACGTCGGCCGGTACGTGCCGCCCTACAACTCCGGCGAGGACTCGCTGTTCTTCGAGACCTTCAACCGCAACAAGCGCAGCCTCTCTCTCGACCTCGGAACACCCGGTGGGCGGCGGGTTTTCGAGGATCTGGTGCGCACCAGCGACGCCGTGTACTCGAACCTGCGCGGCGACGTCCCGGCGAAGATGAAGATCACCTACGACGATCTCAAGCATCTGAACCCGGCGATCGTGTGCTGCAGTCTCACCGGCTTCGGCATGACGGGGCCGCGGGCGAAGCAGCCCGGATACGACTACATCCTGCAGGGCCTGGCAGGTTGGATGGACCTCACCGGCGACCCCGACGGGCCGCCCACGAAATCTGGTCTGTCCCTGGTGGATTTCTCCGGCGGGTTCGTCGCCGCGCTGAGCCTGCTGGCCGGTCTGCACGCCGCACGACGCGACGGGGTCGGCGGTGACTGCGACGTCTCGCTGTACGACACCGCGGTCTCCATGCTCACCTACCCGGCGGCCTGGCACCTCAATGCGGGTTACCGTCCCGGACGGACGAAGAACTCCGCGCATCCCTCCCTCGTCCCGTTCCAGGCGTTCGAGGCCGCCGACGGCTGGTTCGTCGTCGGCTGTGCCAAGGAGAAGTTCTGGGTGCGTCTCGCCGAGGCGATCGGCCTGGCCGAGCTGCTCGATGACCCGCGGTTCACCGACTTCGCCGCACGCGGTCAGCACAAGGACGAGCTACTCCCGTTGCTGGAGAAGCGGTTTGCCGAGGGCACCGTCGAACACTGGGTGGACGTGCTCACCACTGCGGGCGTGCCGACCGGACCGATCAACGACGTCGAGCAGGCTCTCACCGAGGAGCACACGCTCGCACGCGGACTCATCGCGACGACCGAACACGAGGTGTGGGGTGAGGTCCGCCAGGTCACGTCACCGGTGCGCTTCGGCGCCGAGCAACCCGAGTATCGTCGGGCACCACATCGTAACGAGAACTTCGACGAGGTGATGACCCTGCTGGGATACAGCGCGGACGACATCCGGGACCTCGTCGACGGCGGTGCGTTCGGTGCCGTCGCCCAACAGGCCAAGCCGTGACCGCCCGCCGGCTCGCGAGCTGGGCTGCCGGCCTGAGCGTCGACGCCATACCCGAGAACACCCGCCGCGCTGCGCTCCGGCATCTGCTCGACGGCCTCGGCAACGGCATCGGTGCCCGCCGGCGCGATCAGGGCGGTCCGGGCCTGACGGTGGCGCGCGGACTCGGCGGTCCGGCGCAGGCGCATCCGCTCGGGGACACCGATGCGATCTCCGCCCCGGCGGCCGCGTTCGTCAACGGCGTGCTCATGCATGCGCTCGACTTCGACGACACGCACGCCGGCGCGCTGGTGCATCCGACCACGGTCGTCGCCCCGGCGGTGCTGGCGGTGGCCGAAGAGGTCGACGCCACCGGAGCGCAGGCGGTGACCGCACTGGTCGCCGGGCTCGAGGTCGCGTGTCGCCTGGGTGCGGCGGCTCCGCACGGGTTCCATGCCCGGGGCCTGCACGCGACCGCAGTGGTCGGACCCCTCGCCGGGGCCGTGGCCGCCGGACTCCTCTACGGTGCCGACGCCGACGTGCTCACCGATGCGATCGGTATCGCGGCGTCGTCGTCGGGCGGGTTGCTGGAGTTCCTCGACACCGGCGCCAACACCAAGACCCTGCATCCGGGCAACGCCGGGTTCAGTGGCGTCCTGGCCGCGCGGCTGGCCATGGCCGGCGCCAGCGGCCCCGAGTCGGTGCTCGAGGGCAGGCGCGGGCTCTACCGCGCGCTCGCCGACCGTGACATCGATCCGGATGCGATCGTCGCCGAGCTCGGAACCCGCTGGGAGAGTGCGACTATCGGCATCAAGCCATATCCGAGCTGCCAGCTCATGCACGCCACGCTCGACGCCGTCTCCGCGGCGCTCGACGCCGCAGGTGCGCAGGGACTCGATGTCACTCCGGCGCGCATCGCCGCGATCACCGCCGACGTCCATCCGGACAGCCTGGAAATCGTGTGCGGGCCGGGGACCGGCACCCGGGCGCCGCGCAGCGTCTACGACGCGAAGTTCGACCTGCCCTGGAGCGTCGCCGCGCTCGTCCATGACGGAGCGGTGACCGTGGACACCTACACCGAGAGCTCGATCGCGCGTGCCGAGGTAGCCACGACCGCCGGCCTCGTCGAGGTCGTTTCCGTACCCGATGACCGCCCGGCCGCCGATGCTGCCGGCCGGGCGGTCATCACCTTCGACGACGGCAGTCGGATCGTCGGCGAGGTGCCGTGCAGCCGCGGGACGTCGGGACAGCCCATGGACGACGCCGCGGTCGCCGAGAAGTTCCGGGGCAACACCGGTGGGGGCGACGATACGGAAGCCCTCGTGCACGCGGTGTTCGCTCTGGGCGACGCACCGTCCGTCCGGCCGATCCTGACGCTCGCGGCGACCGTCGTCGCCGGCTGAGCTCGCCCCGCCGCGCACCTTCCTCCCACTCGAATCAAGGATCACACAATGGATTTCAGCTTCAACGAAGAGCAGCGTGACTTCCGGGCGGCCCTGCGTCAGCTCGTCGACAAGGAGATCATCCCGGTCGCGAACGAATGGGAACGCACCGGCCGGTATCCCACCGAGATCGTCGACCGGTTGCGTGAGATGGGCTTGTTCGGGATCACCACACCGGAGGAGTTCGGCGGGCTCGAACTCGACATGGTGTCGTTCACCCTGGTCTACGAAGAACTCGCGCGCGGGTGGATGGGCATCGCAGGAATCCTCGGCAGCCACAACCTGGCCTGCTGGATGATCGCTCGCCACGGCACCGATGAGCAGAAGGCGCAGTGGCTGCCCCGGCTGGCGAGCGGCGAATGCCGCACCGGTATCGGCCTCACCGAACCGGGTGCCGGAACCGATCTGCAGGGCATCAAGACGACCGCCACCAAGGACGGTGACGACTACGTCGTCCGCGGCACCAAGACCTGGATCACCAATGCACGCCATGCGAACGTGCTTCCGGTACTGGTGAAGACCGATCCGTCGACCACCCCGGCGCACAAGGGGATGAGCATTCTGCTGGTGGACACGACCACGCCCGGCTTCGAGGTCCAGCGCGACCTGGGCAAGCTCGGATACAAGGGCACCGAGTCGTGCGAGATCTTCCTCGACGAGGTGCGTGTCCCACAGTCGACGTTGCTCGGCGGCGTCGAGGGCCGCGGTATGCAGCAGGCGCTGTCGGGCCTCGAGATCGGGCGTCTCAACATCGCCGGACGCAGTGTCGGCATCGCCCAGGCGTCCTACGATGCGGCGCTGAACTACTCGCGGGAGCGGACCGCGTTCGGCAAACCGATCTCGGACTTCCAGGCAATCCAGCTCAAGCTCGCCGACATCGCCACCCAGCTGCAGGCCGCCCGCCTGATGACGTACTGGGCTGCGGCCAAAGCGGATTCGGGTGCCCGTGTCGACGGCGAGGCCGGGATGGCCAAGTACTTCGCGTCGGAGACCGCGATCACCGCGAGTCTCGAGGCGATGCGCATCCACGGCGGCTACGGCTACTCGACCGAGTTCAACGTCGAGCGCTACTACCGGGACGCCCCGTTGATGTCGATCGGTGAGGGCACCAACGACATCATGCGGACGGTCATCGCCAAGGCACTGGTCAACGGCACCGTCACCGTCGGATGAGTTCCGAGCTGATCTTCCTGTACGTTCCGGGAGACCGGCCCGAGCGGTTCGACAAGGCGACCGGCTCGGGTGCCGACGCGGTCGTCCTCGACCTCGAGGACGCGGTTCCGTTGTCGGGCAAGGATACTGCGCGCATCGCGGTGGGCGAGTGGCTGGCGAGCCCGGCTCGCCCGTCCGTTCCTGCCTGGGTGCGGGTGAACCCGGGCCCTGAACTCCCCGACGACCTGACCATGGCGGTCCGGGCCGGCGCCGACGGGGTCTGGCTGCCCAAGGTCGACGACGCAGCGATTCTCGACCGTGTGGACGGTCTGCTGACGGAACTGGAGTCCGAGTTCGGCGGCCCGCGAACGCCGGTGTCGCCGCTCATCGAGACCGGTGCCGGCCTGTGCAACGCGGCGGCGATTGCAGCGGGCCCGCGGGTGGCGTTCGTCCAGATCGGCGAGGTCGACCTTGCTGCGGATCTCGGAGTCTCACCAGTGGTCGGCAACGAATTACTCTGGGCACGTTCGCAAGTGGTCGCAGCGTCGACGGCGGCGAAGATCCGCCCGCCCCTGGCGGCGGCGTCGCCCTCGATCGGTGATGACGCCGCGTTCGAGGTCGAGACCAGGCAGCTGATCGGTCTCGGGTTCTTCGGACGGGCCTGCATCCATCCGCGTCAGATCTCGCCCGCGCGATCCGGCATGGCGCCATCCGAGTCCGAGGTGGCCACGGCTCGGGATGTCCTGTCCGCTTTCGACGCGGCCGGTGGTGGCGCGGCGACCGACAGCGCCGGCCACCTCATCGATGAAGCCGTCGCGCGGATCGCCCGGAGAACTCTCGCCCGGCAGCCAACGTAATATCGGTGACGCCGGGTCGGGGGACTCCGCGGTTCCCGCTCGGCGTGCCGGA
>ERZ501011.464-NODE-464-length-9898-cov-11.110942_pt1 | contig 9898 bp, 12 predicted proteins | sample MGYA00248833_ERZ501011 | MGnify/ENA primary metagenome ERZ501011 (study PRJEB25958, sample SAMN03398530) | human skin metagenome | study: EMG produced TPA metagenomics assembly of the Human Skin Microbiome Metagenome (human skin metagenome) data set. | reverse complement strand
GGAACTGCAACGCGCGCAGCACCGCGAAATAGGCGACGGCGGCGATCGCGTCGGGCGTGTCCTCTGCGACTGCGGGTGACAGGGTTGCGGCCGCCATCGACTGCATCGTGTCGGGATGGGTCTCGTGGGCGTGCTCGACCCGTGCGGGTCGGTGATCCCGGCTCGGTCTCTTCTGATCAAGCCACGGCATATCTTCGACAGGGATGCGCCTTTTGGTGCGGCTCACGCCGAACTCCCATCGTTAGGTGGCGGGTCGTTAAGGGTGTCGGGTGGCGAGTTGTCCGGCCGGTCGGCCACCGGCGGCGCCGGTGGTGGGGTGGTGCTGTCGCCCGGCGGCGCCGGTTCGTCGGGCACCGTCGTCTCGGGAATGTCCACACCGAGCGACCGCATCAGCTGCACCGCCGCACCCGGCTGCTGCCCGAACTGCGACAGCAGCGGCACGATGTTCTCGAGCAACACCCGCGCGGCCCGTTCCTGCGGGGTCGGCATGTCCTCGACATCGAATCCCATCTCGGCGAGCGTTTTCTCGGCCGACAGGATCCGGTTGTCGTAGCCCCACTGCGCGTCTTTCGACCGGTCCGGGCGCAGCTTGAGCGCCGAGGTGTCGAACCACACCGAGAACTCGTCGGCGTTGAGCACGCCGGCCTCGGCGAGCAGCGGCCGCACGATGTCGGCGGTCATGGTGTGGCAAAACGTCGTCATGATCGGCGCCACACCGAGCTTGATCTCGGACTCGTCGAGCGACCACGCCGAATTACCGGTGAAGAATGACTGCCCGTTGCGACGCGCGAACCACGTACCATTTTCGGTCGTTGGGCACCAGACCACACCCGAGTAGCTGACGGTCTCGTATGGGCGGTTCCCGCCGCGGCCCTTCGCCGGTCGCTGCCGGTTCGACTTGAGTGCCCGCACTGCGGTGCCGCCACTCGATTCATGAGTCGAGACGGCTTGCCCGGACAGAATCAGTGCGCGCTCGAATGCGTCCAGCGAAGCCGGGTCTTTCTGCCAGATGTCAGTCACCCCATGCCGGTAATGCCACCCGTCGCCTTGGCAAGACACGTTGATGAACAGGTCCAGTTGGGCGAGCGTCAACGACTCGACGAAATCTAGACAGACGATCTTCGCTGCGCCCGGTGCGTGTTCCGTGACCACGTCGGCGACCTCTTTGCGGAGGTGGAACACCGTCACCGGGCCGCCGAGCGACGACCCGTTCGGCTGCACAGCCTCACGCCACATACCGCCGTCGGCGCCGAAGGCTCGGGTCAAACATCCGCGTATCCGATCCACCCTCGCCGGGTTCACCGTATGCGACTGCGCGATGCGGATGCCGCCCCCTGGATTGAGGCTGCCCTCTGTCCAGTACCAGCCGACGAGTTCGACCAGATCGTCGGACCACTTCGCCACGTCAGGCAGGTTCGCTGACGGAGCACCCGTAATCACCGTGTGACGGGCGTTCAGTCGCTCGCTGGTGGTCCAGTCGCGCCGATGCCCCGTTACCTTTCCTGCGGTCACCGTGGGCACCAGAACGGGCCAACGGTGAGCGGCAGTCGTCATCGAGTTATGCCGCTGCGTCGCCATGTACCGCATCGGTTCATCGACAACATCGGCACGGTAGATCGCCTGGACGGGCTTCCACTCGGACATGCCGGTTTCGTGGTTCAGAGTCAGAACGTCATCGCCGATCTCAATGTCGGCGTGTCGCACCCAACCGCGTTCGCGGGTGTAAACCTCGGTCTGATCGTCCACACACCAGTGGTTCATGCCGCCGGCGCCCTCGAGCACACCCGGGTCGGAGTCCATGCCGAGCGCGATCCGCTTGATGGCCTCGGCGCGGCGTTCGTGCATGTGCGGGTCGAGGGTTTCCGAGAATGTGAGCAGGTGCGCGACCTCGGCCATCGGCCTGCCCTCAATCCACGGCACCTGCGCGACGAGCGGCGCCAACGACTCGGCCGATGCGCGGTCCTCGATCGCGGTCATCATGTAGGTCTGCAACTCTTCGGCGAAATTCAGTACGTTGCCGTCTTTGTCGAACAGCTGCACGTCCGAGGCGACCAGCAGCACACCGCCACCCGAGGCGAGTTTCGAGTCGATCTGCGCGCCGACGTATTTCGTCATCTGCACCAGCTCCCGCAGCACCGGGATCAGCGCCCGCACCGGCGCATCAGCATGGGCGAAATACTGCGGGGACGGCGTCCACGACCGGGCGAGGATCTCGACGTCGTCGTCGACGCGGCGCGGCTTCACACCGTCGGTGATCTGATATTGCCCCGACCTTGAGCCGAGCACCTCGTCACTCGAGTGCACCTGCCACACCACCCGGCCCGGGTGATCCTCGTCGTCGCGGGCATTGAAAATGGATTCGCCGTTGTGCTCGATGTGCTGCGCGTACCGCTTGAGCTTCTGCTCGACCTCGGGCAGATTCCCGAACAGCATCTGCGACAGCTCAGCCACCCTGCCCTCGGTGACGCGTTTCGGGTCGCCGACGTCGCCGGCCTTGTGGTGACCGATGTACACCCGGCACTGCGACACCGCCCGCGCCTTCCGGTCGGCGAGAAAACGCATCTCGGGCGACTCGTTGCGCAGCGCCCACACATCTTTTTGCCACTGCTCGGCTTGCCGTTTCCGCTGCCGGGGCACCTGCCGGCCGTTGCGGGTCTCGGTGCCGTTCATCAGCTCGGCCGCCGCGGTCAGGCTGGTGCCGCGCCACGACGTCCGGCGAGCACCTCGCGCGTCGCGCACCTCGTCGATCGGGTACGCGGTGACCGTCGTCGCCGACGGCGCGAACTGACGGGCCCGCGCGATCACACTGCGCGGCGACGGCTCAGGCAGCGCGTCACGCACAATCTGCAACGCGGTCGATTCGGGGCGACGTCTCACGGGGGTCTCCTAGTTCAGTCGTCGGCGGGGTCGAGCCACGTCGACCCGACACCGGTCACGAGCGACGCTGCACCCGCGAGCACCATGATGAACCACCACCGGGTGTCTGCCCACCAGTACGCGGCCACCGCGGTGCCCGCACCGACCCACACCGACGCGCACCACGGGCAGGTGATCAGGTAGGCGAACCACTGGTCGGGGCCGAGTCGCAGCACGATGCGGTCGCGCACGGGCTTGAGTATCTGGTCGGCGACGATCAGCCGGGTGACGCGCCACACGAACAGGATGGTGAGCAGCACGACGAGCGGGTCGATGGTGGTCATGCTGGTCAGGGTATCCCGCTGTTAATGCGAATGCCCCGACCCTTCGGGTGTAGGGTCGGGGCATCGAGCCGAGTTGCTTCCACTGCCCGGAAGCGGTCCGGCCGACGCGCGTAGCTGTTGTCACAGCAACAGCAGGTTCGCACGTCGGATGTGAGCCTTGCTGTTGAAGACGCAACAGCGAGGGCGGCCCACATCGTGGATGCCAGTGTACGGGCAACCACCCTTCGAGCCCTAGTGGAAACGTCTTGCCCGATTTGTCCTCGGGTCTAACCCCCGTCAGATGGGCCGCCGCCGCCTCCCCACATTCGGCCGTGGGACACCTGTTTTCAGGGATGGACTCCGAGAACGCGCAGGTGGTGAAGGTACCGTGCCCCGTGGGAACAACTGGGGAGTCTTGCTGCTACTGAGGGCAGCCGATAGCGACGGTCCTGCCGGTGGATGGCGCCCGCGAGGGAGTGGAGCGCGCCGGGGGATTTGAGCACAGACCCAGCCACGACAAAACCCGCCCACCACATTCGGTGAGCGGGCTTTGCCTCCCGGCGGGCTCCCGCGGGAACCTCTCCGCTAACGCTCCGAGAACCCCTTTGGGTTCAGTAACACCCGGCGTAGCTGTAGTAGTCGGTGGTGTCGTTGGACTTGGCGACGATGACGCCGTTACGCCAGATGGTGCACGATACGTGGCCGCCGTTGTCGTCGACGATCCACGCAGACACGTAGCCGCCGTACTCGTCGGTTTCGGTGAAGTCGTAGAACCGGCAGCCCTGCGACATGTCCTGCACCTCGGTCGAGGTGTTGCCGTAGCTGTTGGTGTATTCGAGTTCGGCGACGCCGTCGCCGCACCACATGTAGCGCACGCGGTCGTACTGGTCGGTGGTGACGGCGGCGGCGGGTGCGGCGATGGCTGCGGTGAGTGCGCCTGCGGTGAGCGCGAGCACGGCGAGAGTCTTGCGGATCATGGTGGTGTTCCTTCGGTGGATGGTGTTGCGGTGGTCGGCGTGTCGCCGTTGGGTACGGGTGCGGGCGGCGCGGTTCTGGACCGCCCGCACCCGAGTCTCAGGGGTGGTTGATCAGGATGGTGCGGATGACGGCCCGCTCGGTGTGGGTCAGTCGGGCGTGCCGTCCGGCCGGGCCGATGGTCGCGGTGATCTCGGCGAGCGCGTCGTCGGTGATCTGCGAGGGGTCGAGGTTGAGTTGGTTGGCGATCTGTGCGGTGGTCATGACCAGAACTGTATAGCCTCACTGTGCGGCTACGCAAGTCCTAGCCGGAAATCAGCCAGCCTAGGTAGATGACCAGCACAAACAGCGCGCCGAGCACGACCGCGAACAAGTAATCACCCGGCTCGGTGCGCACATGCTCGTCGGGGCAGTGCCGGGTGCGGACACCACACGGATCGTCGCCGTGAATCGGGCAGACTCGTCGGATCATGGGGTTTCACCTTTCTCGATGCGGCGCAGGTACGCCTCGGGGTCTCGCATGTAGAGCTGGTGCTGCCGGTCAGCGCGTTCGGCGAGCTCGGCGTTACCGGTGTCGGCGAAGATCGCGGCGTCGAGTCCGGGCAGGGTGCCGTCGCACGCCATGAGTGCGAGGACAGTCGACTGCACGCCGGCGCCGAGCGACAAGATCCGCAGTTCAGGGTCGGTGGTCATCAGTTCTCCCTCGCGATTCTGAGTAGTTGTCGGATGGCGTGCGCCGCCTGCGGCGGGCACACGCCGTTACCGATCGCCTTCAACTGCTGCGCGCGGGTGAGTCCGATCGTGGGGTCGGTGACCCACCCTGCCGGCAGCATCTGCATCCACTCGGCCCTCTCGGCTCGGCGAGCTGCGGCCGTGGTGGTCGCGTGCGATCGGGGTCGGGAAGTAGTGCGTGACTGCGGCGAGGTCGGGCGATTTGCGCGCGTGCTCAGCGGCGCAGTCGCCCCGCTCCGACGCGGTCGGTGTCGGCAGCAGGTCTACGCCTCGTCCAGATGGCAGACCGCCGATGGCAGCATCAGGTCGCCCGACGAGCCCCGCTGATTCGGGCCGCCCTTCGTCCCGTCCGTCGCCCGCGGGGTCGGCAGCAGCAGACCCGCGCGCTGCGGCGGTGACGGCGGCATCATCCCGAGGTGCGTCAGCGCGTCGGTGATCGTGTCCCCCGACGACGCCGTCGAGCCTGGTGACCGGTTCGCTGTCGAGTTGCGGGTGCCCGTCGAATCCGTCACGACCGGCGTCGGCAGCAGATCGGGGGTGGGCGAGGATGAACACGCGTTCGCGTCGGTGGCATGCGCCGACGTCGGCAGCGGCAACAGTGACCCATTGCGCGTCATACCCGAGGTCGGCAAGGTCTCCGAGTACGGCTCCGAGTGCGCGGAGAACAGGCTCAGCGTCTCGGTCTCCCAGAGCATCCGGGTCGGGTTCCATCGGGCGATCGGCTGTGGCACTGAGTAGTCCTCTCACGTTTTCGATGATGACGAGTTGCGGGCGGATCGCGGCGACCGCTGCGGCCATGTGCGACCACAACCCGCTGCGGGTGCCTTCGGCCATGCCGGCGCGGCGGCCCGCTGCCGACACGTCTTGGCAGGGGAAACCGCCGGTCAGAATGTCGACGGGTTCGACCGACGTCCAGTCAACGCGGGTGACGTCGCCGTAGTTCGGGACGTGCGGCCAATGGTGGGCGAGGATGCGTGACGGCGCGTCGTCGAACTCGACGAACCATGCCGGCTCGGCGTCGAGCACCGACTCGACAGCCAGGTCGAGACCGCCGTACCCGGCGAACAGCGACCCGATGCGGGCGGTCACAGTCCCGCCAGCGCGTCGTACACGTCGGCGGCGCCCTGCGCGTCGGGTATCGCGTAGTAGCTGGACCCGTCCAAGTTGAGGATGCGGAACTCGAACCCGTGCGCGGTGTGGGACACGATGACCTGCGCCCCGGTTTCGGGGTCGACTGCACGGCACATCACCTGTGAGATCCCTTCGTTGTCGGGGGTCGTGTCGGCGTCAAGCGGCATGCCGTCGGGGCGCAGCCCGAATAACTCGTGATAGGCGATGGTGGCGAGGTCTTGCACGTTGTTCGTCATGCGACCACGGTCCAACGGCGAACAATGTCGCTTAGGCTGGTGTGCACGCTGGTGTTGGCGTAGTCCTCGAACCCGTCCGAGCTGCGGTAACGGATGCCACTGCTGGACACCGACACGACGGTCGCGCGTGCGGTGCCGCACCATGTCGACCACTCGACGATGCGGCCCTCGAACTGTGCGGCGATCTCTGCGGTGTCAAACCCGGTGAGTGTCTGCTGTGCGGTCATGCCGTAACTGTAGCCTCACCGCGCGGCTACAGTCAAGCGGTGCGGCGGCGGCCCGCCATCTGCGACGCGCCACGCGGACCGGCCGACCTGTTGCCCGTCGGCCGCGCCAACGTGCCACCACCCGGCACCTCGGGCAGCACCTCGGTCGCCCCGTACACGCCAGCATCGAGCGCACCCGGCGACCACGTCGACCCGGGCTGCCACAGCGTGAACTCGTTCTTGAGCGTCGCCAGGTTGATGCCGGCCGCGAACTTGGCGCGACCGGTCAGCACGGCCTGCGCGATCGGCTCGGCACGCAGCACCTTGTTACGTCGGGCCGCGACACCCTTCACCATCGGGCACAACGCATCAGCGGGCAGGAACGGCGCGTCAGTGCCCGGGTCGACATCGCGTTTCAACGCGTCCCACGCCTGCACGATCAGCTGTTTCGCCATGCCACCGCCATAGTTCGACTCGAAAACGATCGTCGTCGCAGCGAGCCGATACGCGAGTAGGCACACCTCGCGCGGCCACTGCACCGGCGACAGCACCGCGGTGCGGTCCTCGAGGAACCACGAGTGTTGCTGGTCGTCGAGCCCGACCGCGACGATGCCGGCGGTGTCGTGTTTCTCGCCCTCACCGCCGGACGGGTCGACAGCGACGACGACACGCAGCAGGTCGTCGAGCGCCGGTGCCGGGCCGGTCGCCGCCCGTATCTGCGCGTCGGTGAGCAGCGCGCCCTCGCCGGGGTTGGGGATGCCCTGCGACATCGACCACCAGTCGCGTGAGGTCGACATCTCCTGTTTCTTCGCCCACCAGTTGACGAGCGCCTCGCGGTGCGTCGCCGCACCCGACCACGTTTCGGGGTCGGTTTCGGTGATCAGCGGGTGCGTCAGCGGGTCGCCCGGCTCACGTCCGAGGGGGTCGGCGTACACGCCGCGCTCGTGATCCTCGGGCATCGCGATCGCGGGCAGGTGCACAACCCGCCACGCGCCGCCGTCCTCGATGCGGCCGTCGCGGGCGAGTAGCCGGCCGGCCAAATCGTCGGGGTGCCAGCGGGTGTTATGGCTAACAATGCCGTTGGCGATGAAGTTTTCGGTTCGGTCGATCTGCACGTCGAACACGTCCTCACGGCCGCATTCGACGATGCTCACAATTTCATCGACCGTGACGACGTAGGTACTCGGCTGCGGCGAACAGCACTTCTGATGACTTTCCGTACCCAACTGCAAGGTTGCAGTTGTTGCATAGTAGTTCTCGGTTCTGTCCGGTTTCGTGGTCGTGGTCAACGCACAGTTTTCCGCCCCAGTGCGCGCGAGTGTTGCTGTCATCGGGCGGCTGTCCGCATACTGCGCACACCCCGCCTTGGCGTTCGACCATTGCGTCGAACTGGTCGGGTTCGATGCCGTACCTGTTACGCATTCGGCGTGCTCGGTTTTGTTGCGCGGTTGGTCGGTAGCCTTCGGCTTTCCGTAGTTGGGAGTAGTGCGTGGGGCATAGTCCGCGACACTTTGCGGGCTTGTCGCATCCATCGGTTGAGCAGTTGACGCCGCGCCATTTTCCCCAATGGCCCTCAGGTTTTGCCCCGGTTCTAACGTATGCGTCCGCACCCATCGTTCTGTCCCGTCCTCGTCAACCACGAGGAACGGGTGCCGCGCGTTGGCGCGAACTTTCCGGCCCGAACTCGTAGTGATTTCATAGATGGTATCCGCACCTTGGTTCTTCCAGTTCACTACTGAACTGGTCGTGACCTGCCCGTTTTCGTACGTCGCCACCTGGTCGCCGGGTCGCACATCACGCAATGGCAGCTCGGCCCCGTCTGCCATGAGGACCGGCGTGTCACCGGTCATACACATGACGAGCACTTCGCGGTAGAACGGCGACTTACGCTGCGACCACACCGAGCTGTACCAGTCCCAGACGAAGTCGCGGACGGTGAGCGACTCGGCCTGCGCACGGTTGGTGATCGGGTCGTCGATGATGCCGAGATCCATCGGATGGCCGGAGAAGTTGCCGCGCAGACCACGCGACCGCATCGACCCGCCGGCACGAATCGACCAGTCGGTTTTACTGCCCTCGTCACGGTTGAGGTTGACGCCGTACTCGGCGCCGAACTGCCGGACCAGTTCACGCACCGCAGCACCGTTGCGCAGCGCGAGGCGTTCCTCAGCGGACGCCATCAGGATGCGGTCGTGCGGGCGCATCGTGAGCCACCAGAACGGGAACCACTGCGCCACACGCGTCGACTTGCCAATCTGACTGGGCGTAAACACCATCACCCGGGCGTTCGGCGCGGCGAGCATGTGGGTGAGTTCGTTGTCGATAACCTCGAGGTGCGGGGCTTGCCGCTGGGTTTGCGGGTCGAGCCGCACCGCCATCTGCCCGGGCGAAGTGGTGTCGTTCAACGCGATACCCGACTGCGCGCACAGCTCGGCGAGCCGCCGTTTCAGCTTGAGTTTCTCGAGCCGGGGCAGGTTGATCGGGGCGTCGTCGATGGTCACGGTGTGGGGTCGATCGGCCGGGCGAGCGCCTCGAGTACCGGCACGTCGAGGTTGGCGCCGTCGGCCTTGGCCCGGTTCATCAGCGCCGCGGTGAGTTCGGCGATCTCGCGGTCGACGTCGTCATGGGTGACGACGACCTCGTGCCGTTGCGGCTGGTCGAGCCCGAGCAGCTTGACGTACCGATCCGACGTTTCGAGGACGATGCGCGCCGACCGGGCCGCGGCGAGGGTGTCGGACTTGTCGACGGCGATCGCGGTGTGCACCTCGAGCAGTTTGTCGTATCGGGACAGGATCAGCTCGAGCGCAACGTCGGCGAGTTCGGCGCGTTCTTTCGCTCGTTCTTTGAGCGCGGCCTGTAGCGCGTTGTACGCGCTCGCCCGGCTCGCATATCCGTGCTCGGCGGCGATCTCGGTGTACGTCTTGCCGGACACGAACGACTCGAGCACCCGCGCGTTCTTGAGGGTGCGGGCTGCGGCGGCCCGCGGCCCCGACGTTCTCGGGTTGCCCGAACCGTTTTTCGCTTTCGCCATCGGGTGGTGTCCTTCCCTCGGTGGTGGTCTCGCCTCCCATTATGGGCACGACCGTGAGTTATCCTGGCCCTCGAGCGGGTTTGGTACCCCGCTCGATCCTGGGCTGATACGTCTCGGCCTCGGTGGTCGTTCCCTCATTCATCGGTGGGTGTGGGGAACACGGCGGCCGGCACCCTAGCGATCGGGTGCCGGCCGTTCTGTGTTGGCGGGGTGTTCAGTTGGCTGATGCGGTGGCCGCGCGGGGGCGGGCCTCGATCCACTTGCGGGCGGTCGTTTCGTACCAGTACGGCATCTGTCCGATGCGGCCGTCGGGTGCCGGCAGCATCCACGGCGCGACCTCGTCGGCCTCCCCGGCTGCGACCTCGGTGCGCCGTTTCATTGACCGCTGGTGGTACTTGCGCATCGTCG
>ERZ501011.461-NODE-461-length-9916-cov-3.804888_pt1 | contig 9916 bp, 9 predicted proteins | sample MGYA00248833_ERZ501011 | MGnify/ENA primary metagenome ERZ501011 (study PRJEB25958, sample SAMN03398530) | human skin metagenome | study: EMG produced TPA metagenomics assembly of the Human Skin Microbiome Metagenome (human skin metagenome) data set. | reverse complement strand
CGTGAACACGGTCCGGCCCGGTCCGGCGAACGGCTGGCTGCTGGCGTCAAGGGTCCGCCCGAGCGGCGACGCGAACAGGTAATCGCTCTTCCACCACGCCGTCGCGTCCTGGACGGCCCGGGCGTCGAGGACGGCGGGGGCCGGCGCGTGCGGGACCGTCGCCGTCCAGAGCCAGAGCTCATCCGACCTGCCTAGCCAGTCGCGTCCTTCGGCGGCCACCCGCTCGCGGCGGATCTGCTGGTCGTCGGCGCCGCGGAAGCGAGTGCGGTACCGCTCGGCAACCTCGGACTCGGCAAGCGGTCGGGTGTCGGCGCCGTCGCGGACGAACCAGTGCAGCGGGCGCCGGCTGTCGCCGCGCTGTCCGGTGACGGCGTGCGGCGCAAGGGGGCTCGGCGGGACGATCACCGCGAGGTAGTGCCCGCCCGCAACAGCGGCGATCGGTATCCAGGCGACGCGGGAAGCCGGGGCGGAGTGGTTGACGAGGGCCCGGCCGAGCCGCTGGATGAGGGCTTCGGGGTCGTCGGGGAACGGCGCGGCTGCGGACGCGGCGCCGTCGGACTCCTCGACGCCGATGAGGAGGAGCCCGCCGGCGGTGTTCGTGAGCGCCGTGATGTCCTTAGCCAACTCCTGCTCGGCGGTCCACGGGAGCGGGGCGCCAGGCGGGGCGCCAGGGTAGGGCTGGGCCTTGAACTCCAGGACTTCGGTCTCGCGGACCTGCGCTGCGACGAGCGCCTGGACGGCGGCGTCGGTAAGGCCGGTCTCGTCGAGGGGTCCGCCGAGGAGCGCCTCCAGCGCGGGGCTCCTCCAAATTGCCATGTCGAAGGATGTCATGAACGGGATACGTTGGGTTCCGGCGCGCCACGGGGCCGACAGGTCCAAGGCAGGACTTGCAGACCGTGAGGCCGCAATCCGTGCTCGTGGGTCACAGCTAGTGTCAGGTTGCAGCAACGACTAACGGAGTCGGAGCAGCGTCAACTGACGGGCCTAGGGCCAAGGAGGATCCAGGACCGGAGATGGAGAGCGCTGAGCAAGTCGTCGAGGCGGCGGCATCGGAGTTCATCGATCCACGAGCGCTGCTTGCTGACTGGGCGAACACCAACGACGAGTGGGCGCGGCTTCTTGTCTCTGAGGTCATTGCGACTGGGCGTCCGGTCGATACGGCGACGATCGCGAAGGCGTACCAGCTCTTCCGGCAGGAGAAGGCCCTGGACAAGCGTGAGCTGCCCGCCGTTGCGAAGCTCGACATCGAGGCACGGCAGGACGAGTCGGCACCGCCGCTGACTGTGGTGCGCCTGTCGGAGGTGCATGGCGTCAACGCACTCGTGCCTAGGGTGGTAATTGAGCCCCATGAGGGGCTGACGATTCTCTACGGCGAGAACGGCACCGGTAAGACCGGTTACTCTCGGATCTTCAAGGCGCTGGCGAACAGCCGAACCGCTGACACCATTCTCGGCAACATCGAGGCTGATTCGCTCGAGGAGCAGGCCGCGAAGTTGGACTTCAAGCTTGGCGATGACGAGCGAACCGTGGCCTGGACTGGCGAGCGGGGCGTGTCACCGTTCACCCGGATGTCCATCTTCGACAGTCCCGCCGTGACAACCCACGTCGATGATGACCTCGACTACGTCTACACCCCAGCTTCCCTAGCGCTCTTCAACCACGTCACCGCCGCCGTTCAAGCGGTAGCAGGCCAGATCGATGCGGCCATCAGCGTGCTCGGCACCGGTGGTTCCGGGCTTCTCTCTAGGTTTCAGCGCGGGTCGACTATTTACCCGCAGATCGAAGCGCTCGGCGCGTCCACCGACCTCGTCGCGTTGAGAACCAAGGCCGTGACCAGCAACGACGTCGACCAGCAATTAGATGTACTTACCCAAGCTGTCGCCGCATTGCGGGCCAACACCATCGGTACGCAAATCGCCGCGCTGAAGAGCGAGCTCCGCGTTCTTAAGCAGTCGACAACTGCGGCCGAGGCACTTTTGTCATTCGATGCGTTCACCTACAACAATGCGCTGACGAAGCGAGCCCGGCTTGCCGCTGACTACGAGGCCTTCCGTACCGAACTCTTCGCCGTCGCCGATCTACCCGCTGACCCGGACGACACTTGGAGTGGCTTCATTGAGGCCGGCGAGGCCTACCGCCAGAACCTCGTTGAGCTCGGTGCACACGACTCGGACCGCTGCCTCTACTGTCGCCAGCCGCTATCGGACCCAGCACGTGATCTGCTCGTCAGGTACTCGACCTACCTCGAAGACAAGATCTCGGCCGACATCCGGACGACTGACACCCTGCTGGCCGGCTACAAGAGCCAAGTCGCTGGCATCGAGGGTAACGAGATGGTCACGTTCGTCGACGAGTACAAAGACGAGAAGGAGAGGCCCGCTTACTTCTCCCAGGTCGAAGCGATCAAGGAGGCAAGGGGTGCCCTGGCGGCTGCGGTCGCCGAAAGCAAGCCGGCCAGCCTCGAGATCGCTGACGCTGTCACGAATCACAAGGTCGACGTCGATGCCGCGCTGGAAGTAGTAGGTGCCAGCATCTTGACGCTCGAGACGCAGCAGCAGAATCGCACCCAGGTGCTCGGCGAGAAGCAGGCCGAGTTGCTGGAGCTGAAGGACGCCGTTGAGCTTGGCAAATCCTGGTCAGTAATCGAGGCACAGGTCAGTAGTGCCAAGGAAGCTGACCAGCTCAAGACCCTCAAGCGCCCTTTGCCGTCGCTGGGGCGGGCCGTCACCGAGCTAGCTAAGACAGCAAGCGACCAACTGATCAACCAGAGCTTCGACGCGCTGTTCTTGGAGGAATGCGACGCGCTCAGGGCCCCGGCCCTAAAGCTCCAGTTCGTCGGACGTGAGGGAAAGGCACAACGTCGCAAGGTCATGAGCGGCAAGCACAAGCCCTCGAAGGTGCTGTCGGAAGGGGAGCAGAAGGTGCTCGCCCTCGCCGATTTCCTCGCTGAGGCACGTCTAGCCGGTATCACTGCACCAGTCATCTTCGATGACCCCGTCTCCAGCCTCGACCACCGGCGGATCAACGAGGTTTCCCGGCGTATTGCCCGCTTGGCCGACGACAACCAGGTCATCGTATTCACGCACGACATCTTGTTCGCCACGACGCTCCTCGGCCTGTTCGAGAAGTCGAAGCGTTGCGTCTACTTCCAGGTCACGGACGAAGACGGCAAGGGGAGGATCACTCGGGCAACCGGCCCCCGCTGGGACACCCTCAACGGGATCAAGGGGAAGATCAACGGCACCATTCAGGCCGCCAAGCAGCAAGAGGGCGAATCCCGGGACGCACTTGTCCGGGTCGGGTACGGGTGGATCCGGTCGTGGTGCGAAGTCTTCACCGAGACCGAGCTACTCCAAGGTGTGACCCAGCGCTACCAGCCGAACGTCGGCATGACGAAGCTGTCCAACATCAAGACAGACAAGCTTGGCGAGATCATCCCGAAGGTCACCGAGGTGTTCGAGGAAGCCTGTCGGTACATCGACGGTCACTCCCAGCCACTCGTGACGCTCGCTGTCAGCCCGACACTCACGGGCCTGGAGCAGCACTGGGCCGACTTGCAGGAGCTAAAGAAGGTCAACGACGGCAAATCGACTAGCGCGGGGTAGCGGTCGGACGCCCTTCGCTCGCCGCCTCCGCCCGACCTTGCTTCGAATCGTTATTGCGCATGGAGGGCAGTGCTCCGAGCCTCTCGGCTCGTCTTGCCGGGCGCCTGAAGTCGGTCAAGCCGTCTCGGTCGCACGTTCGCGGAGCGCGCCCAGGATGCCCGTCCGGTAGCGCGCTGTGACGCGGCGCTAGGTGCGCTCTGCATCATCCTTGATGAGCTTGGTGACCTTCGTGGCTTGGGTGAACTCGCCGCCCGCTGCGAAGAAGGCGCGCAGCCATGTCTCGGTGACGAGCGGATAGCCGGCCGCAGTGAAGGCGCTAAGGAGTTGCACGACGGCGTCCTTGCCGTTGCCACTTGAGAGACCTGTGTACTGCTCGTCGCCCGAAGACTGCGCTCGAACGGCACAGGACTGGCCTCTCGTGTGTGGAGCCGCTGTGAAGGTTCGCGGCGCTGATGCAGTCGAGCCAGCGCCGGTCGGGATCGTTGCCCCTGTGTTGAGTTCCAAGACTACGGTCGGCGGCGGAGTGCGTTCCCAAGTTCGGCCGCCAGGCGCGTATAGGCGACCGAACTTAGTTCGGTCAGAGGCCGAGGATCAGTCCAGGGGGACCGGGTAGGCAGGGGCTCTCGTGCCGGATCTCTCGGCACGATGTGGATGTGGAGATGAGGTTCAACGTTTCCCAGGACGCCGTAGTTGATACGCGTAGCTCCGACCAGCGGCTTGAGGGCACGTCCGACAAGTGTGGCGTCGGACCACAGATCCGACAGCTCCGTGGGGGTGAGATCCTCTATGTGTTCAACATGGCGCCGGTACATCAACAGCGATCGGCCCGGGAAGCGAGCATCGCTGTAGAGACCAAGCGCGGTTGCTCGCAGGGCGGGCGCTTCGACCGGCAGATGCAGTCGGAAGGCGCACGTCTCACACGTCCATCCGTCAGCCACGCAACTCCCTGCCTCCAGCGATCGGGATTGTCAAAAGGTCAGGTACTTGCGGGTGAGCGCCTGCAGCGTGACGCCCGTTGATCCAAGTGGCTCGGGCGAGGCAAAGAGCCGCTCCAGCGCCTCTTGTAGGTCATTGGTACGTGCTCGGGCGAGCTGAAATTCCGGTGGCAAATTCTCGGCCGCGGGATTGTCGACGGCCTTGATTGCGTTGCGCCATGTCTTGTCCTCTTGCCAACCTTGGAACTGGTTGGCGATCTCCAGCACGTCACGTAGGGCGGCGGCGGTATCCCCTTCCGGTTGGACAAACTGCTGTATCTGTGCCAGTCGGGCAAGCGGAGGCATTCGAAACTGGCTCATCAAGTACATCCGCGTGGTGTCGCGCTGCTCGATGACAGGCATGAAAAGCGACATGATGGAGCCGGCAAAGGTCCACTTGCGCGAGGTGCGGAGCTTGATGTAACGCAAACCCCACTTCTGGCCCTCCATTTCCTGCCATCGCTTGGCCTGGTAGTCCACGGCGATAGTTCGCCAGAACCGGACCATGTCATTAAACAGAAAGCGCGGAACGCGGGGTTCGTCTTGTCCTGCGTAGTCGTACAAATAGCGGCTGAGAATCGAGGAAACTAGTCCCTCATAGCCGTTGTGCTTGTTGAGCCACTCACTCTCCTGAAGTACCAGTATCCGTCGAGACAAGGACTTGTTGGTGTCATCGTCAAGGCCGATCTGGTTGACCATGTCCGGCGCGCCCACCATGACGCCAAAGAGGCCCGACGCACCTGGCGGTTCGGCAGTGATGTTGGTTAGCGCGGTGAGCGCCGCCTTGCGAAACGTCTGGATCATGCGAGGGTCAGGAACCACCTGGTTTGCAACGACCAAGTAGTCAAAGTCGCTCCCGGGTGCCATCTCGTCTCGTGCCATAGAGCCGAACGCGAGAATGTCTACGCCCTTACTCTCGGTGAAGCCGCCCAACTCCTTGTCCAGGTGATTGTTCACCTCAGTCCGCGCCTCGCCGAGTATCTGCTGCGTCCGAGCGGCGGCGGCCTCCAGGTGGTTCAGGGTAAGACCGAGACGACCCTTGGCGTCTTCTAGAACCTGATGCACTTCTCTCAAGCCACGTTGCTCATCAGAGACTCCGCCGCTTTCTCGGGTAAAGCGCCCAGTGCTTCGAGGACCCGCAGAGCTCGTTCGATGGACCAGTCGTCCTGCCAAAGCAGCGCGTCAACACCGGACGGTGCGATGCCCAACTCTTTAGCCACATCCCCTCGCTCGCGCTGGCCGATGATTTCTTTGGCTCGCTTTTCGAGACGCTCGGCCAGGTCTCGCTCAATGTTTCCGGGTTCCGTGAGGGACGCGGTCATCAGATCTTCTTTCGATGGGTGGTGGGGGCGAGGGTTGTGCACGTAGCGGCGGGCCGCCTGCTCGTCCAGATCCGCCAGACGAGCGATGATCGATTCTTCGATGACGCGACGGTCCGCAGAGGGGAGTGGCCTGACCGGCTCAGAGGTCTGCCAAGGTGAAAGTCCTGGCGCCGGATCGATCTGCCAGCGGCGCGGAACCAAGTGGTAGTGCATGTGCGGGACCACGTTGCCAAGCACGGCGTAGTTGATGCGATCGGCCTGTACCGCCTGCTGGATGGCGAATCCGGCACGGCGTGCGTCCCCGAGGAGCGCGCACGCAAGATCATTAGGCATGGAGGTCATGTCTTCGACGTGCTCGTGTAGGACGAGCAAGCACCGACCGGGGTACCGCGCGTCGTCATAGAGGCCCAACGTCGACACTGTGAGGTCAACCAACGGATGCCACAAGGCCATGCCGCACCGACGGCAAGCGAAGGTGGGACGCGCTGTCATGGGCTCATCAAAGGGCATGGCTACGACACTCTCTGAGGCAGTCCGGTGGTAGCCGGCTGGCCAGCGACGGGGCAGCGCGAGCACGGCACAGTGAAGCAGTACGCCGACTTCGCTGCGTGGCAAGAGGGGCTCCTGTGCCGGGACGTGCTGGCCCCGCTGAGGGACGCGCACGAACCTGCCCGGCGCCGCATGGCGCGTCGGGCCCTTGCAGCTGCTAACTCCGCTTCTAGCGTGGCCGGGTGTGGCCGTGGCTTGCACTTCCGCGCGGACTCGCGCCAGGCGTCGTGAGCCTGGAGGGGCCCCATCCTGTCGGCCTGATGCTCTCGAGTCGACACACCGCTGGTTTCTACTAGGGGATGCTCCGCGAGGGCGTGAGCCTCGCCGTGGCCGGCGACCTTGAGCGCCGTTGCGTCGGCGCCGAGCTCCGTGACGACCGCCCCGAGCTTGTCGCCGGCGTCCTTCTGACAGGGCCGTGTTGGGGACGGACAGGAGCGGACGCGGTCACGCGTCGCCCCCATGATCATTGCCTCATCTTGACCTCGAGCTGCGCACGAAGGAAGGAGGTGTTCCATCCGTCCATCCTTCGCGCGCTTGCCACCCGTGGTTGGGGTGTGGCGCACGCTATGGGGCGTGGCCCCGGGTGAGCAGTCAACCGGTCTCGTCGCACCGTTGTAGGACAGCTCCCTCCGGCCTCCGTTAGCTGTGGCCATCCCGAACCGAGACAGCTCCTGGCTGACCCCGGATTATCTCGGCGGCTGCGCTGTCGGAGACGGCCTCCCCAAGCGACAGTACCTACGCAGCATGCGGTTTGTGCACGTGATCTTGTGAACCTGCAGTAGGGCTCGACCGACGTCGACAAGGTCGCGTTAGAGGGTGAGCGCCGGACGCGGGTCGGTGCTGTCGCTCAGTACCGCAGCAATCTGCGCGGTAGGCCAGCCGGTACGCAGGGACAGCTCGACCGCCGACGTGCCGGCGAGGTCTACCGCGGCGGCGAGGAGGGCTGGCGACTCGGGCACACCCACGTCTCCTGGTTCTTGGTAGCGCCACCCCCGCGACCCCATGGTCTTCATTGCCTGCTGGTACGTCGACTCAGCCATCACCCCCAACGTCCAGGCGCGACGAAGCAGCGACGCCATCGACGTCCCCCATCGCTGCTTGAGAATCTGCAGCGCGGCCCAGTCCGGTCGCGACGGCAACTCGTCGATGATGTCGGAGGCGGGCATCAAGAACGCGGCCGCGAAGCGGTGGGCCTGCGCCTCAACCGGCTGGGGCGCCAGATCCCTTCCCGGCGTGTGCATCACGAGGTGGGCGAGTTCGTGAGCGGCGCTGTGTCGATCCCGATCGCGCTTACTACCGTCGCGACCCAGGATCACCACGGGCCGCTCTGGGAAAGGCCCACTGTAGGCGTGGACGTCCGGAGAGACGATGCCGTGCCGTGCCACGACGATGCCTTGGCGTTCCACGAGGCGCAGCAGATCGGCAACCGGCCCCGGCGGGATGTTCCAAGCTTCGCGCACGGCTGCGGCGATCTGCTCCGCGTCGGCGGGGTCGTTAACCGGATCCAGGGGGAATCGCGGCAGTTGCAGGGGAGGTAGTCGTACTGATCGGCTGAGGGCGTCGACGATGTCCCGCAGGAGGTGCGTGGTCGCGAGTGCCGCGCGCCGTTGGGTGGCCGTGACCGACCGCAGCGAGCGGAAGTGGCCGAAGCCGTCGAGGGCATCGAGGTCTAGTTCGGGAAGGCTCGACGGTGCGCTCCCTGTGGCGAAGAAGGCCGCGGGGAACTCCAGGGCATCTGCTAAGGCCGAGAGCCGAGACTCGGTCGGACGGGCCTGCCCCTTCTCGAACTGCGATATGGCCGCGGAAGTGAGCCCCGCCCGCCGGCCCACCTCGGTCTGAGTGAGCGCACGAGCTTCACGGGCCAATCGAAGGCGTCGAGGGGAGAACAACGGCACCACCTCGGCCGCTGCCTGAGGCGGCAGGTCCCCTGCCACGCCGGTCATCGGTGACCGCGCCCGGAATGGTCCCAGCCGCTCCTTGACCCCGTGGTGGACCGACGTACTGACGAACGACGACAGGTCGGTTGCGCACCGCCTCCAAGCCTGACAAGATGTCCGTGCATGAATTTAAAGTACCGTATGGCCGGTATCGCACGATACTGGTTCACCACCTCAGAGTGAGGGCCGCGCACTGCCGTCGGCCCACCGGGGTGGTAGGCCAACAGGCGCCGCCCGCGATGGGTGTCGCTCGGAGAAGTGTCAGAGGGGCAGGGTTAGGTCGTGTCGGTGTTCACCCCTGGGTCAGAACGTGTCGGCTTCGTGGCGGCACAGACGTCCTCGTGTGGAGAGTTGCAAGCGGCTGCGCGGCACTGTGCGAGCACGGGCGGCACGTTGCTCGTCTCGTCCCGGGAGGCGCTGGACCAGGCGCGTCGCATCCGGGCCATGAGTGACCTGACGATGATCGTCGACGTCTTCCGCTGGCGGCGGACCTGGGCGAACTCCGAGATACCGACTGCCCTTCACGAGGGCTTCGGTCTCGCACTGCAGGGTGCCGACGACTGGGCGGGGGACGTCTTGCGGGCCAGTCGCGCCGACGCCGTCCTCCTGCCGGCCTTCATGGTGAAAGCGGGGGACACGCTGGCGCTGGCGGCCCTTCTCGAGACCACGGCCGACAGCACGGTGCCTGAGCTCATCGATTTCGTCCCGACTGAGGCGCGATCACTTTCCACCCGCTATATCGACGACTTTCTGGCATGCCTGCAGCGATACCCGAGGCGCCGACGAGCGTTCCTGTTCGCGGACGTCAGGGAGCCGCTGGCGAAGTTCGATCGGCTACAAGGCTTGCGACGACTCCTTCATGCCTTCCCGGGCAGTCTCATCGTGGGTGTCGACGCCCTGGTCGGTGTCGACGCCCTGGCGCACGGCGCCGGCTGGGCTGGCGTCGGTGCCTCGTCAAGCCGTCGCTGGCCACAGCGCCCCGACGACACCGGTGGACGACCGCCGGCCGACGGGTACCTGCCGGGCACTTGGCTCCGCGAACTGCTCGAGATGCGTAGCCCCAACTACTACGCCGACTGGTACGCCAACGCCCCCTCGCCACGGTGCCGGCACTGCGCCCGCCTACTCGACCTCTTCGAGACGACGTGGGCAGACAAGACGGCCATCATCGAGCACAACCTGCACGGCATCCGCGACTACGGCCGCGAGCTCTGGACGCAGCCACCCGACGACCGGATCAAATGGCTGAAGACGACCCGGCTGCGAGCCCTGCAGGCGCACGTCGACCTAGGGTCAGTCACGAAGAAAGTCGAAGCTGACCTGGCACTTCGTCGACTGTGTGAAGTGGACGACGAACCGGCCTACCGACAGACGACTCCCGACGGCCGCTGGCAGCCGATGTAGCCGAATGCAGCGCGCGCTCCGCGAAACGCCACGCCGCGGGCTTGAAATAGCTGCGCACAAACGGCTGCGGCGCCACCAGCTCTGCTGCCGAATGAACGTCCTTCCCCACCCATATGCCCACACCA
>ERZ501011.460-NODE-460-length-9942-cov-11.549408_pt1 | contig 9942 bp, 10 predicted proteins | sample MGYA00248833_ERZ501011 | MGnify/ENA primary metagenome ERZ501011 (study PRJEB25958, sample SAMN03398530) | human skin metagenome | study: EMG produced TPA metagenomics assembly of the Human Skin Microbiome Metagenome (human skin metagenome) data set. | reverse complement strand
TCATCGTGCTGGTGGTCATCGCGGCGACCGCGATCATCTTCCTCACCGAGATCACGAGCAACACCGCGACAGCGGCAACCTTTCTCCCGGTCGCCGGAGGCGTGGCCATGGGAATGGGTCTCGACCCCCTGGTGCTCACGATCCCCGTCGCCCTCGCCGCGACCTGCGCATTCATGCTCCCGGTGGCGACCCCACCGAACGCGGTGGCCTACGCCAGCGGGTACGTCACCATCGGCCAGATGATCCGTGGCGGGCTCTGGCTCAACCTCATCGGGATCGTGCTCATCACCCTCGCCGCCTACACGGTGTTCGCCTGGTCTCTCGGCATCGCGTACTGACCCACGACTCGACCGGGCCCGGTCGAGTCGCTCGTCACCCTCCCGCCGACCACGGGAATGCACCGAACCGACGGATCCGTTGCGCGAAGGGTCAACAACGTCGTCGAACAAAGAGGTGCAGTTGTGAAGATCGGGATCATCGGAGCGGGATTCATCGGCGGGACGCTCACGCGTCGTCTGACATCGTTGGGACACGAGGTGCGGGTGGCGAACTCGCGCGACCCGGAGACGCTGGCCGAACTGGCCTCCGAGACCGGCGCCACCGCGGTATGGGCCGCCGACGCCGCGAAGGACGCCGACCTGGTGATCGTCAGCATCCCGCAGAAGAACACCCCCGACCTCGCGCCGGGCATCCTCGACGCCCGCAAGCCCGACGCCCCGGTGATCGAGACGAACAACTACTACCCCCAGCAGCGCGACGGCAAGATCGAGGCGATCGAGAACGGTACCCCCGAGAGCGTCTGGGTGTCGGAACTGCTCGGCGTCCCGGTGTACAAGGTGTTCAACGGTATCTACTGGAAGCACCTGCTGAACAAGGGCGTACCCGCGGGCACAGAGGGCCGCATCGCGCTGCCGATCGCCGGCGACGATCCGGCCGGCAAGGAGATCGTGTTCCGCGTGGTCGACGAACTCGGGTTCGACCCGGTCGACGCCGGACCGCTCGCCGAGTCGTGGCGGCAACAGCCGGGAACGCCGGTGTACGGCAAGGATTTCGGCGCCGACGACACCCTCAAGGCGCTTGCCGATGCGTCGCCGGAACGCACCGCTGAGTGGCGCGCCTGACGCACTGACAGGGGCGGCACGCCACAGCGGGAATCAGCGACGCTTCGGACGTCCGGGCCCGCGTCGCGCACTCTTGCCGGGGATCTTCCCGGCCGCCTCGCGTGCCGCCCTCTTCGCCGCCGCCTTCTCCTTCGCCGACCGTTTGGGCGCCTCGTCGGTCCGCCCCCGCGACGACGTCGCCTTGCGGCCGCGCACGATGCCGATGAACTCATCGGCCAATTGAGTTGTGGGAGCAGGCCAGAGGAGTCCGACGGACCCGGTCGGGGCGTCGGTGACCGGCCGATACACCAGGTCCTTGCGGTGATGCAGGCGCGCCAGCGACTGCGGCACGAGCAGTACGCCGACGCCGGCCGCGACGAGTTCGACTGCGTCACCGGTGGTCTCGGGCCGATGATCCACCGCCGCACCCGGGCGTTCGGATACTGTCAACGGCTCGTCCAGCGGCCACAGCAACTGCTCGTCGGTCAGATCGGCCAGGGTCATCTCGTCGCCGGCGGTCAGGGCGTGGTCCTTCGGCACGACGACGACCGTCGTCTCCTCGTACAGGTCGATCGTGTGATGTTCCCGCGCATCGCCGGACCGCAGGGCATCGGGCAATCTGGTGATCGCCATGTCGACGCGCCGCTCCCCGACCGCCTCGGCACAGACCGCGACGTCGAGGGCGATGAGTTCCAGCGAGACGTCGGGACGCCGCTCGGCCCAGATCCTGACCCACTTGCTCGGCGTGACCCCCGGAACGTATGCCAGCCGGAAGACAGGGGCCTCGCCCGCTGCGTGAACGTCGGGTGTGGTCACGCCCAAAGGCTACCGCCCGATACCCTCGTCGAATGAGCTCGCAGTCGATGAAGCCGGCCACCGCCGCCAAAAAGCTGGACGTGTACCTGCCGGCCACTCCTGCGGAGTTCCAGCAGGGCCCGATCACCCGGGCCGAACTCGCCGCCCTCCAGACCGACCCGCCGGAATGGCTCCGCACGCTTCGCGCCGACGGCCCGCACCCGAAGAATCTGGTCGCGGCGAAACTCGGCATCTCGAACTCGGGCCTGGTTCGCGGCGGCATCACCGAGGCACTCACGACGGCGCAGATCGACGACCTCCTCGCCGAGATGCCGGATTGGCTGGCCGCCGAACGCGCCACCCAGATCGAGGTCCGTCGCGAGGAGCGGCGCGTCAGGTCGCTGCACGCCGACCGACGACGCGCCCGCGAAGAGGGTGACACGGAGCCCGAGGGCTGACGGCCGCGGGGGCGCCGGCGGAATCGCACGGGGGGCTGCGCCCCTGCACAGACCGCCGGGGATACGGCTAGCGTCTCATCGCTCATGTCCTCGACGAAGGAACGAACGATGCGTCGCCTTGTCCTGCTCGCCGCCCTGGTCGCGGCTCTCACGCTCACCGGTTGCGGTCAGATCGGGAAACCGGATCGCGCGGAGGTCCGCGAGGGCCTGATCACCGTCTATCTGGACAGCAAGAGCAAACCCGACCGGGCCAGTGCCGAGTTCATGGCGGATTGCATGCTCGACCGCGTGTACGACTCGGCCCACGACATCACCCTCCGCGCATGGGCCGACGGCACCGAAGACCAGGATGAGGTGTCCGACAACGTCGTCGTGTTCGAGGCCTCGCGTGCGTGCAATGGCGAACTCGCCGCACAGCGAGAAGCCGAAGAGAAGCGAAAAGCGGGCCCGATGCCCAGCGAGGCAGAGATCCGGTCCGGTCTCGCCAGGGTCTTTCGCGAACAGAGCAGTTCACTGACCGAAGCCGAGTCCGCGGCGATCGCCGACTGCGTGCTCGGTGAGGTCGAGGGTTCCGTCAGCGACGCCACTCTGCGTGCACTGGCCTCGGGTAGCAACCGGATGGGCGTCGACGACGCGAGCAAGATCCGAACGGCAACTCAACCGTGCTACGACAGAGTCGTCGACAACTGACCTCGACCTCGTGGCTCGTGCCGGATACCGACGGTTGCACGCACTTTGCGAGACTCGACGACATGGGCTGTTCAGGCGAGGGCGACGAAGAAGTATGGGTGAAGGGACGGACGAGCGGCGTCCGCGAGAGTCGTGGGACGGTGCACGTGACCGATCTCCGCGGGGTCGTCACGCACACCCTCGCAGACGAAGGCCCGAACGGACCCAATGGCATTGTGACGCAATGCATCCTGTCCGCCGCGGAGAAACAGCTCTTTGACGGTTTGCGAAACGCTTTGGGCGAGAACGAGATGAGCCGGGACGCGACCCTGTTGGGCAGGATGATTCCGCTGGAGACATTCGGACCCGACGTCCTCGACATCAGCCGGAACAATCTGCGGCGGCGTTGGGCCACTTCGACGGACTGGCTCGACGATGTCATCGCCTACTCGCTGCGGCCGGGCAGGGCCGACGATCACGCACGCACCGCGGTTGCACGGGCCGCCGCACTGATCGGAGAACCGCTGGGGCAGTTGATCGACGCGGTCGCGGCCGGCGAGGTGGAGGCCGAACGCGACCCCGGGCGGTTCGCCCTTGCCGAAATGATTCGGACGATGTGGCCCGAGCACCCCGCGGTTCGTCGATCCCAGGCGACGCTCGACGAATACGCGCTGCGATGGTGGGTCCCGGTTTACCAGCACCTCCTCGACAGGTACGGCCTCCGATTGCTCCCCGGCCTCGACATCGAGCAATTCGCGTGGCCGCTGTTGGCCTTGGTCGACCATGAGGCGCGCACGCCGACGAACGGTGGCCGCTCGGCACTCGCGATCCGCGTGTTGGTGTCCGGGGGAACCGTCGACGCAGCCACCGGCTCTCGACTGACCCCCGACGAGGTCGCCGCGCGCGTTCCCCCTCGAACACAACTCTGACCACACGCCGACGACACGTCTGCCGTCGTCGCGGTCGGTGCCCTCACGATTCGTCGACCCGCAACTGCGCCACGTACTCCCGCAACACGCGCTGCGCGCGAGCCGGCGGATCCGTGTCGGCGAGGAGCAGGTGCATCGCCAGACCGTCGACAAGGGCGTGTACCGCGATCGCATGAGAGTCGAGATCGCGGCCGGCGCCGATCAGCCCGTGCTCGTCGAGGACGCCCAGCACCGTCCGACAGAGTGACCGCAAACCGTCGTGGGCCTCGTGCGCGGCATCCGCGAGACCGGGATGCGCCACCGACTCGGTCACCATCGCGAGGTTGACGTGCATCTCGACGCGCCGCTCGTCGTCCAGCGGTAGGACCTCGGACAACACGGCTTCGGCCCAGCGCAGAGGGTTACGAATCCGGTCGTGCCGACGGATACGAACCGCCACCCGCTCGTAGATCAGGCGCATCGAGAACTCGAGCAGTTCTTCCTTGTCCCCGAACACGTGTCGAAGCGAGCCCACCGAGATGTTCGCCTCGGCCGCCACCTCCCGGACCGATACTCCGGATGCGCCTTCGCGCAACACGATCCGCCACAGGGCCTCGGCTATCTCGGCGCGTCGCCCGTCCCGGTCGATCAACTTGGGCATTGACCCATGCTAGTACACCTGTGCTACCTTGACTTCGAGTTTTGATAGCACGGTTGTGTCAGCAAAAAAGTGGCACAGAACGGAGACACGATGGCGACCCGACACGCGGCGCTGGACGTTCTGCGCGGCATCGCGATTCTGGGCACCCTCGCCACCAACATCTGGATCTTCACCAACGCGGAGGGGCTGATCGGCTACATCCAGGGCGCCTATCGGGCCACCGGCTCCTGGGCGGTGGCCGAGGACGTCCTGCAGCAGCTCGCCCAGGGCAAATTCCTCGGTCTGCTCACGATCATGTTCGGAATCGGGCTGGCCATCCAGCAGCGGTCGGCTGTTCGACGAGGCCGGACCTGGCCGGGACGGTACTACTGGCGAGCCGCGCTGCTGTTCGTCGACGGCGTGATCAACTACTTCCTCTTCACCGAGTTCGACGTCCTCATGGGTTACGCGGTCACCGGACTCATCGTCGCCTACCTGCTGTCGATGCGGCTGCGGCGCCAGTACGTCGCGATCGCGATCGCTGCGTCGACGCATCTGGCGCTGCTGGGCCTGGTGAGCTGGGCCCTTCTCGCCGCGCCCGCTACATCGGGTCCGGGTGCCGCGCTGTCCCCGAACCCCTACGCGAGTGGCAGTTTCGTCGACCTCGTCGCTTTTCGCGCCGAGAACTTCCTGATGTTCCGTGCCGAGGTCCTCTTCATCCTGCCGATGTCGATCGCGCTCTTCCTCATCGGCGCGGCCCTGCTGCGCGCCGGCGTCCTGGAACCGCGCGGCGCCCGGCTTCGGCGACGCCTGATGGCCGTCGGGCTGGGGATCGCCCTACCTCTCGACTTTGCCGTCGGACTGGCCGGTGGCGATGCCGGACTCGTCGTGGGGCGGTACGGGTTGGCGCCGGTCGTCGCACTGGGGTTGCTCGCATGGGTCGCCGGGTACTACGCCGACGGCCGCACTCCCGGGCGGTGCGGCCGCGCGCTGACACCGGTCGGTCGAATGGCGTTGTCCTGCTATGTGTTACAGAACGCGATCGCGGGTGCCGCCTGTTACGGCTGGGGCCTGGGGCTCGCGCACCATCTCGACGGCTCGACGCTGGTCCCCGCCACGGTGTCGCTGTACCTCGGCATCGCCGTGGTGCTCATGCTGTTCTCCCGCTTCTGGCTCAGCCGATTCGAGCGGGGCCCTCTCGAATGGCTGTGGCACCGAAGCTACGACCGCATCACCGCTTCCGCCGACCGGCGACTGTCACCCGAACGAGTGGACAACCCGCGGTGACGGCTGCTCGACCGCAGGTCAGCGAGCTGACCGGGATGGGTTAGCCATCCCCGCCGCGGGGTACCCGACGCGCACCATCATCCGACCGAGGAGTGAGTCGTGGACACCGCCATCTGGATCATCATCGCCGTCGTCGTCGTGATCGTCATTCTTGCGCTCGTGTTGCTGCTGCTTCGTCAGCGAAAGGCACGCCGACGGGTTCAAGCCGAGGAGATCAGGCAGAACGCCACGCAACAGGTCTCGACCGTCCGCCACCGCGAGGCCGTCGCCGAGGAGGCCGATGCCCGGGCACGGAAAGCGCAGGCCGAAGCCGATGCGAAGGCCGCAGAGGCCAAGCGGCTGCAGGAACAGGCACGCCACCACCAGGGACACGCGGCCGAGTCGCGGCACGAGGTCGAGAGCGAGTTCGCCCGTGCGGACCGTCTCGACCCCGATGTCCGACGGAACGCGGATGGACGGGACACCGAGGGACAGGGCGCCGACGGGCGTGGTGCGGACGGGCGGAACGACCCGAACATCGCAGGCCGGCACGCCGGTCAGCCGTCGAACAACCCGATCGATCCGCGTCACCGCCCGGACGCCGATCCCCGCGGACACCAGACGCCGCCGAACGCCCGCTGACGAGACCCTCTCGCAAGCGATGCCGGCCACACCGCCGGCGCGGTGTGACGGAGCCCGCTCCGAAAAGTGGTACTCAGTACCGAGTGTTAGTGGGTACCATTTCTCTCGTCATCTGCGCCGGGACCTTCGGGGGCCGGTCTTCCGCAGCACCAGAGGGGTCCACGCATGGCGTCGTTTCTGTTCAAGCTCGGAAGCTTCTGCTTTCGCCACAAATGGTCGGTGATCGCGGCCTGGCTGGCTGCGCTCATCGCGGTCGCCGGACTGGTCGGCGCACTCCAGCCCAAGTTCGCGCAGGACTTCAGCCTTCCCGGCACCGACTCGGGGGTTGCCACCGAACAGGTCGAGCAGTACTTCCCACAGGTCATGGCCCAGCAGGAACAGGCGTCGACGAGCATCCTCGTCGCTGCCGAGGACGGGCTGCAGAACCACACCGCGCAGCTGAACGAACTCGCCGCGGCCCTCCGCGGACTCCCCGACGTGATCGAGCCGCAGACTGTCGTCAACCCGCTGACGGTTGCGGCCGCTGAACCAGCACTCGCAGCGCAGGTCGTCGGCGACAACGGTCGGGTCGGCCTCATCCAGGTTCGCCAGGACATCCCGATCCTCGACCTCACCGTCGAGAACAAGGAAGAACTCGTCTCGATCCTGGACGAGTTCTCCGTCGACGGTCTGCAGGTGGAGGCAACCGGGTCGCTGATGCAGGTGATGGAAGCCGGCGGCACGGCCGAACTGCTCGGTTTCGCCGTCGCCTTCGTCGTGATGATCGTGGCGTTCGGAGCTCTCATCGCCGCCTTCATACCTCTCGTCACCGCGATCGTCAGTGTCGGCATCACCATCCTGCTGCTCACGCTGTCGGCCGAGGCTCTGTCGATCAACGAGTCCGCCACCGCCATCGTCACGATGCTCGGCATCGCCGTCTCCATCGACTACGCGCTGTTCATCGTGTCCCGGTACCGCGCGGAACTACTCCGCGGCGGCGCGCCATCAGACGCCATCGGCCGAGCCGTCGGCACAGCCGGGTCGGCGGTGGTTTTCGCCGGCCTCACCGTGATCGTGGCGGTGGTGGCCCTCATGGTGATCGGCATCCCGATCATCACTCAGATGGGCGCGGGTGCCGGCGTCGCCGTGTTCATCGCGGTGCTGGCTGCTCTGACCCTCATCCCCGCCATTCTCGGCGCGTTCGGGCGATTCGCCTTCCTACCTCGAATCCCCTGGATCAAGCACGCCGTGGAATCCGAGGACGACACTATGGGCGTCAAGGTCGGGCGCACCGTCGTCAAGTGGCCCATCCCGTTCATCGTGATCGGCCTGCTGGCGCTCGCGGCCGCGGCCATCCCGGCAACCAAGCTGGAACTCGGTCTGTCGCTGTCCAGCGAAGCCGAAGCACCCGCGCAGGAACTGCTGAGCCGCGGTTTCGGTGAGGGCATCAACGGCCCACTGCTCGTCGTCGTGCACGACGAGGACGGCGCGATCAACGCCCCGGCCGAGGAGACCGTACGGCACATCGCAACCCTGAGTGATGTCGCCAACCCCGAGGGGCTCACCTGGACGGGCAACCGAGCAGGCGACACCGCGCTCATCATGGTCACCCCGGAGAGCGCGCCGTCGTCAGCCGCCACACACGACCTCATGGAGCAGATCCGCGCCTTCGCACCAACGGTCGAGAACCGTGGCGCCGAACTCCACGTCGGCGGTCAGACAGCCATCATGTCCGATCTCTCCCAGAAACTCGACGATGCACTCATCCCCTACCTGGTCGTGGTCGTCGGTCTCGCATTCCTGATCATGATCGGCGTCTTCCGGTCGCTCTGGGTCCCGCTCATCGGCACCCTCGGATTCGTCTTCTCGGTCCTGGCGACCTTCGGCGTCACCGTGGCGATCTTCCAGGAGGGCTGGCTGGGATTGATCACCCACACGCAGCCGATCATCTCCTTCCTGCCGATCTTCCTCATCGGCGTGGTGTTCGGGCTCGCGATGGACTACCAGGTGTTCCTGGTGACCCGAATGCGCGAGGAGTTCATGCACGGCTTGTCGGCCAAGGAGGCGATCGTCGCCGGTTACCGGCACGGAGCCCGGGTGGTCACGTCGGCGGCGATCATCATGATCAGCGTCTTCGCGGCGTTCATGCTCTCCCCGGAGACGACCGCCAAGATGATGGGTTTCGCGCTGGCCGCGGCAGTGTTCTTCGACGCCTTCGTGATCCGCATGCTGGTCGTACCCGCGGCGATCGCGTTGCTCGGCGACCGGGCCTGGGGCCTCCCGCGCTGGCTCGACCGCTTCGTGATCAACTTCGACATCGAGGGCGAAGCAGTCCGCCATCGTGGGCTCGAGGAACCGGACGACACCAGGTCCCCGGTCCCGGCGAGTTGATAAGCCGCACAATCCTTCTGACAAGAAGTGAGCACGTATGGGCAACTGCCTGACTGTGCACGCCGGCTCCGACGCCCCGGAACCCGCACCGGGGCGTCGGATGGGCCTGCGTGAACAGAACAAACTGCGCACCCGCAACGCCATCCGGCAGGCGGCGATCACCCTGATCGCCGAGCAGGGGTACGCCAAGACCACCGTCGAGCAGATCGCCGAGGCCGCCGGCGTCTCACACACGACGTTCTTCCGCTACTTCCCGTCGAAGGAACAGGTGGTCGTCGGAGACGAGCACCTGCATGCCGAGGCGCACGCGATCGTCGAGTCCATGCCGCCCGGCCTCAGCCACTTCGATCTCATCCGGCGCCTGATGACCGAGCTGCACCGCCTGACGGTCGACGACCCCTGGGTCGGCAATCCGCTCCGCATGCAACTGATCCGCACCGAGCCGTTGCTGCAGAAGCCCTTTCAGGTCGAGTCCGAGCGCATGATCTCGGACATGACCCAGCTCATCGCCGACTACTTACGGATCGCGCCCGACGACTTCCGGCTCAAGGTGTTCCTCGACGCGGTGGCCGGGGTGACCTTCCACCTGGCCACCGAGTTCGACGACAACCGGGAGATGCCCCAGCTCGAGACGACGCTGCGCGCGATCGATCTCCTCGAGCAGGGGTTGCCGGTCGGATGAACAGTGGTTGTCCGGCCATTCGCCCCGCGAACATTCCCTCTAGGATTCAGAGCGTGATCTCGGACAACGCTGCCCGACCGCGACCGATGCCGGGCCTTCGACACGGCTCCTCGCTGCGCTCGTCGCCGGCTCAGGCAGCAGGGGGACCGGTCCGCTGGACGCGGTTCGTCGTTTCATGGGCCAGTACAGTCGCGGCCATCGCGGCGACCGTCTCGCTCGCGGCATCGGCGCAGGCCGCGCCGGCCAAGCCGACCCCGGCGCCCTTCCCCGTGACCGACATCGCGCGGCTCTACGCCTCGGACATCTCGTCGTACCCGGGCGGCGTGTACCTGCAACCGGTGGAGACCTTCACCGCCCTGCGCCGCGACCACCCCGAGGTGATGGCCCGCAATCTCGAGACGGCGGTCGCGAT
>ERZ501011.459-NODE-459-length-9951-cov-8.260004_pt1 | contig 9951 bp, 10 predicted proteins | sample MGYA00248833_ERZ501011 | MGnify/ENA primary metagenome ERZ501011 (study PRJEB25958, sample SAMN03398530) | human skin metagenome | study: EMG produced TPA metagenomics assembly of the Human Skin Microbiome Metagenome (human skin metagenome) data set. | reverse complement strand
GGCCGACCACGGGCGAGCCGGTCGTGCCGGCCGCGTTCTGCGCCGCCGTGCCGCCGGCGGGGGCCGCGCCCGGAGGCGTCATGGAGCCGCCCTTGGAGGCGACCCAGCGTTCGAACTCGGCCTGGGTCACCACATTGATCTGCAGAGGCATGAAGGCGTGATCGACGCCGCACAGCTCCGAGCATTGACCATAGAAGACGCCCGTGCGCTCGGCCTTGAACCAGGTCTCGTTGACCCGACCGGGGACGGCGTCGGTCTTCAGCCCGAACGCAGGCAGGGCGACCGCGTGGATCACGTCGGCGGCGGTGACCAGAAGGCGCACGGTCCGGCCGACCGGCACCACCATCGGCTCGTCCGCCGCCAGGCGATAGGGCACGCCGCGCGCCCGCGCCTCCTCCTCGGGCAACATGTTGGAGATGTATTCCGGCACCGCCTGGTCCGGATATTCATAGGCCCAGTTCCACTGGTTGCCGGTCACCTTCACCGTCAGGTCAGGCTCGGGCATGTCGTGGTAGGCGAACAGGAGCCGGAACGAGAACAGGGCGATGCCCACCAGGATCACCACCGGCGCCACCGTCCAGATGATCTCCACCGTGGTGTTGTGGCTCCAGCGGGCGGGCGTCGGATTGGCGCGCTTGTTGTAGCGCACCACGATCCAGATCAGCAGGCCCAGAACCAGCAGGGTGATCAGGGTGATCACCGGCATCAGCACGATGTTGTGGAAGAAGATCGCGTCGTGCTTCAGCGGCGCGGCCGCCGGCTGCAGATCGATGCCGCCCGGCGTCGGCTGGCCCATCAGGTCCTGCGCGGCGGCGAGACCCGCCATCGTCGCCATCGTCGCGAAAGTCCCCGCGCCCCAGGCCGCCCTGCGGGCTATGCTGCCCATCCCCATGCGAGCCGTCCCTCGTGTAAGTCGTTCTTCCGCAAGCCTTTGCGAACAGATCGCAACTGCTCCGTACGGCGTTTGCGCCGCACGCTCCCTATGGTCCGTCCGTATCGGATCGCGTCTGCCTTGCCAAGCGATCAGCGACGCCGATCCATCCGGGAGAACGCCGATGTTAAATCGATGTCATGTTTCAACAGCTACCTTGCGCTACATGGTACCTGTCGATAGTCTCTTCACATCACAGGAGACGCCGAGGTGCCTGAAACCATCGAGATACAGCTGAAGAAGGGGGTGCTGGGACTTTGCGTCCTTGCCCTGCTTCACCGGGCGGACAGCTACGCCTACGAGATCGCCAGCCGCCTGTCCGACGCCATCGGCATGGGCGAAGGGACCATCTACCCCCTGATGCGGCGCATGCAATCGGACGGCCTGGTCGAGACCTATCTGGTCGAATCCTCCGCCGGCCCGTCGCGCAAATACTATCGCCTGACGCCCGCCGGCCGCGCGGCCTTCGAGGCCCAGTCGGCGGAATGGTCCGCCTTCGCCCGTTCGGTCGACGCCGTTGTCGCCGACACCGCCACCCAATCCACCCCTCAAGCCACGGGAGCCGCCCAATGACGCGCGCCGACTTCCTTCGCCGCCTGAAGGCCGGTCTGGTCGGCCTGCCGACCTCCACCGCCTCCGACATCCTCAACGACTACGAGGCCCATTTCGACGACGGTCTGGCCGCCGGCCGCACCGAGGCGCAGGTCGCCGAGGCGCTGGGCGATCCCGACCGGCTGGCGCGCGAGCTCAAGGCCGAGGCCGGCATCCAGCGCTGGCGCCAGGAAAAGAACCCGTCCGCCGCCGCAGGCGCCGTGTTCGCGGTCCTGGGCCTGGGCGCGCTCGACATCCTGATCCTCCTGCCGATCTTCATGGGCGTGGTTGGGGCGCTGTTCGGCTTCTACATCGCCGCCATCGGCCTGTTCTTCGGCGGCGGCGCCATCATGGTGGCCGGGCCCTTCGCGGGCTTCCCCGGCGGACCGCTGGCCGCGATCCTGATGGGTCTCGCCTTCATGGCCGGCGGGGTCTTCATCGCCGCCCTGACCACCGTCTTCACCATCTGGCTGGTCAACGGAACCGTGTGGTTCGCGCGCCTGCACTACCGCCTGCTCAAGCCCGCGCTCGAGCCCCAGTCCACGACCTACGTCCAGGAGCCCGCCCAATGATCCGCACCCTGTTCATCATCGCCGGCGCCGCGCTTGTGCTGTGCATCGTCACCGCGGGCGGCGCGATCGCTATCGGCGGTCAGGACCTGCAGCGCCACGGCTGGGCCTGGACCTTCCGCGACGAGGACGGCGAAAGCGTCCGCTTCGAGCGGGTCCGGGGTCCCGACGAACCCGACGTGAGCCGCACCCTCGCCTGGACCGGCGGCCGGCGGCTGGTCAATGCGACGCCGTTCGACGTGGAATACCGGCAGGGCCCGACCGCCTCGGTCGTGGTCACCGGGCCCCGGTCCTGGAACGATCGGGTTCAGCTGGCCGACGGCGTGCTGCGCCTGGCCGACGGTCCGGTCAACGAGGAGGCGGTGATCCGCTGGAGCGGCCGCAACATCACCGGCCGGTCGTTCGACGACGCCGTCCGCATCGTGGTCACCGCCCCCGATGTCGCCGCCTTCGAGGTGCAGGGCGCGGGCGACCTGGACATCCAGGGCTATGACCAGCCGGCGCTCAGCGTCGCGGTGTCCGGCTCGGCCGATGTGACGGCGCAGGGCCGCACCGAAGCCCTGGAGGTGACCATCAACGGCTCGGGCGACGCGGCCCTGAAGGACCTGACGACCCAGAGCGCCCGCGTGGTCGTGTCCGGCTCCGGGGACGTGGGCGTCTCGCCTCGCGCAGAGGCCAATGTCACCATCAACGGCTCGGGCGACGTCAGCCTCGGATCCCGGCCCGCCCGCCTGACTTCCGAGCTGAACGGCTCGGGCGAGATCCTTCAGGACTGAGGACGCCGTCTCGGCCCGGACGCCGCCTCGCCTCGCGCGGGGCGGCGTTCGTCTATCCGGCGGGTGCCAGCCAGGGCGAGACCTTGTCCACCAGCGCGCGCGTCGGCCTTCTGGGTCGTCCATCCAGGTGGATGCACACCGCCGTCACCTCGGCCCGGCACAGCACCTCACCGCCGCGCTCCACGCTCTGGCGGATCAGCAGGCGCGGCCCCTTCACCGCCTCATAGAGGGTGCGCACCACCAGGGCGTCGTCGATCCGCGCGGGTTTCAGAAAGTTCAGCGCCATCTCCGACACCACGAACGCCAGCGGCTCGTCGCCCTCCAGCAGTTCGGCGTGGCCGATCCCCATCGCGCGCAGACAGTCCGAACGCCCCCGCTCGAAATAGCGCACATAGTTGGCGTGATAGACCAGCCCGGTGAAGTCGGTGTCCTCGTAATACACCCGCACCGGCAACAGGTGCGCGCGCCCGTCGAAGCGTCCGGCGGTGGGCTGATCGATCATGCGGACGCTCCTTATTCGAACAGGCCGCTCTGCGCCGGCGGCTGAGGCGGCGCGGTCAGGCCCAGGTGCTCATAGGCGCGGGCGCAGGCCATGCGGCCGCGCGGCGTGCGCTGGATGAAACCCTGCTGCAGCAGATAGGGCTCGATCACGTCCTCGACCGCATCGCGCGCCTCGGCGATGGCGGCGGCCAGGGTGTCCATGCCGACGGGCCCCCCGCCGTAGTTCTCGATCAGGGCCTTGAGGAAGCGCCGATCCAGCGAGTCCAGCCCCGCCTCGTCCACTTCCAGCCGCGCCAGCGACCGCGCGGCCACCATCCGGTCGATGACTGCGGCCCCTTCCGCCGTGGCGAAGTCGCGCACGCGCCTGAGCAGCCGTCCGGCGATGCGGGGCGTGCCCCGCGCCCGCGAGGCGATCTCGCGCGCTCCGCCTTCGTCGATCGGCGCCCCCATCTTGCGGGCCGCGCCGCGGATCACCGCCGTCAGCTCGTCCGGCGTGTAGAACTCCAGCCTCAGCGGAATGCCGAACCGGTCGCGCAGCGGCGTGGCCAGCAGCCCCGCCCGCGTCGTCGCCCCCACCAGGGTGAAGGGCGCCAGGTCGATCCGCACCGTGCGCGCCGACGGCCCCTCGCCGATGATCAGGTCCAGCACATGGTCCTCCATGGCCGGATACAGGATCTCCTCCACCTGCGGCGCCAGGCGGTGGATTTCGTCGATGAACAGGACGTCGCGCGGCTCTAGGTTGGTCAGGATCGCCGCCAGATCGCCCGCCTTGGCCAGGATCGGCCCCGACGTCGCGCGGAACCCCACCCCCAGCTCGCGCGACACGATCTGCGCCAGCGTGGTCTTGCCCAGGCCCGGCGGCCCGAACAGCAGCACATGGTCCAGCGCCTCGCCGCGCGCCCGCGCCGCGTCGATGAAGACCTTCAGATTGCCCTTGGCCGCCCCCTGCCCGACGAACTCCGACAGGGTCTGGGGCCGCAGCGCGCGGTCGTACTGTTCGCCGCCCGACGCTTCCGGAGAGATCACGCGGTTCACCGTCCCAGCTCCTGCAGGCCCGCCCGGATCACCGCCGACAGCTCGGCCTCGTCACCCAGCCGGATCAGCGCCTGATCCACCGCCCGGCGCGCGTTCACTTCCGCTATGCCTAGGCCCAGCAGGGCCGACACCGCCTCGCCCACGAGACTCGGTGGCGGCGGCGCGACCTCGACATGCACGCCGGTGGCGACGGGTGCGAACACCCCGTCCGTCAGCGTCTTGCCCTTCAGCTCGGTGACGATGCGGAGCGCCAGCTTGGTCCCTACCCCATTGGCCCGCGCCACCGCCGCCTTGTCCTCGCGCGCCACCGCCGAGGCCAGCTCGCCCGGCGGCAGGACGTCCAGCACCGCCAGCGCGGCCTTGGGCCCCACGCCTTGGATGGCCAGCAGCGTGGTGAACGCCCGCCGCTCGTCGCGCGAGAGGAATCCATAGAGGCGCGGCCCCTGATCCTCGCTCCACTGGCTGTGGATGTAGAGAATGGCCTCGTCGCCCGGCGCCGGCAGCCGCCCCAGCGTGCGCGCGCCGCACGACGCCACATAGCCCACGCCCGCGCAGTCGATCACGCAGTCCGCCTCGCCGACCTCGGCCAGCACGCCGCGCAGCCGCCCGATCACGCCGCGCCCCGGTGCATGGCCTCGATCAGCGAGCGCTTGCGCAGCTGCGCATGGGTGATCGCCACCGCCAGGGCGTCGGCCGCGTCCGCCTTGACCTCGCCGCAGGTCGGCAGCAGTCGGCTGACCATGAAGGCGATCTGGCTCTTGTCCGCATGGCCCGCCCCCACCACCGCCTTCTTGATCAGGGTGGCCGAATATTCCGCGACCGGCAGGCCGGCCTTGGCGGGCGCCAACATAACCGCCGCGCGCGCATGCCCCAGCTTCAGCGTTGAGGACGGATTGACGTTGACGAACACCTCCTCGATGGCCGCCTCCTCGCAGCCGTGATCGGCGCAGATCGCGCCCACATGCTCCAGCAGATGCAGCAGCCGCTCGGGAAACGGCGCGCTCTCCGGCGGCGCGACCACCCCGTGCGCGATCCAGCGCAGCCGCGAGCCGTCGCTTTCCACCACGCCCCAGCCGGTGCGGCGCAGGCCGGGGTCCAGCCCCAGGATTCGGATCGGGTTGTTCGCCATCCGTTCCCTTCTGCCCGAAAGACGGTTAGCGAGCAATGAAGGGCGGCCTCAGTCGTCTCGCGGATCGAACCGGTAGGCCGTGACCCCTTCCATCCGACACAGGGCCTCGGCCAGACGCTTCAACTGATCTTCCCGCGCCGCCTGCAGCTTCCAGCTGCGCCGGATCATCCGCCCCTGTTCGATCAGCTCGAACCGGTTGTGCCGCGTCGTCGGATCGACGTCGCGGAACAACTGCTCGATCTCCGGTTCGGGCGACGTCGCCCCTCGGCGCCAGCAGACCTCCGCGTCCACCAGCGTCTTGGGCGGCAGGCGCGCCGATACCAGACGCAGCCCCGTCAGAACACCCACCGTAACCAGCGTGCCCGCCGCGCCCAGGCCGAACATCCCCGCCCCGAACAGGAGGCCCAGGGCCGAGGTGATCCACAACGACGCGGCCGTGGTCAGTCCGTGAATGGAAAAGCCGGTGCGAAAGATCACGCCGGCGCACAGAAAGCCGATCCCCGTCAGCACGCCATGCGCCATGCGCGTGGGATCGGTGACAATGTTCTCGTCCGGCAAGGCCTCGAACGCCCACTGCCCCTGCGACATGGCCGCCAGCATCAGCAGGCACGAGGCCAAGGCCACCAGCAGGTGAGTCCGCAGGCCAGCCGCCCGCCCCCTCCACTCCCGCTCGAAGCCGATCAGTCCGCCAGCCAGCACGGCTCCAATCAGAGGCGGCGCATAGTCGGCGAAACGGGCGAACTCGATCATGCCGCCCGAACGGATGCTCCGACCACGGCGTTCCGAAGGTGCGCCGATCGGACGCTAGGACGTCCGCATCACCCCGCGTACTTGGCCGCGTCCTCGTCGGAGATGTCTTCGTTGGAATAGACGTTCTGCACGTCGTCCTCGGCGTCCAGCGCGTCCAGCAGCTTGAACAGCGTGCCGACCGCCTCGCCCGTGACCGGGACCTCCGACTGCGGCTTCCACACGATGGCGGTGGACTTGGGGTCGCCCAGCACCTTGGACATGGCGTCGGCCACCTCGTTCAGGTCCTCGAAGGCGGTCCAGATGGTGTGGCCGGGCGCGTCCTCGTAGATGTCGGGCTTGACCAGGTCGCTTTCGACGTCGGAGGCGCCGGCCTCGATCGCCGCCTCCATCACCGCGTCCTCAGTGCCGGCTTCCGCCGGGTAGACGATCTTGCCGACCTTGTCCCACATGAAGGCGACCGAGTTCATCTCGCCCAGCGCCCCGCCGTTCTTGGAAAAGGCCGAGCGGATGTTCGATCCCGCGCGGTTGCGGTTGTCGGTCAGCGCCTCGACGATGATGCCCACGCCTCCGGGGCCGCGCCCCTCGTAGCGGATCTCCTCCATCGTATCGACGTCGCCGCCGGCCGCCTTGTTGATGGCGCGCTGGATCACGTCCTTGGGCAGGCTTTCGGCCTTGGCGTTGTTGACGGCCAGGCGCAGGCGCGGGTTCAGCGCCGGGTCGGGCATGCCCGACTTGGCCGCCACCGTGATGTCGCGCGACAACTTGGAGAACAGCTTGGAACGCTGCGCATCGGCGCGTCCCTTGCGGTGCATGATGTTCTTGAACTTCGAATGGCCGGCCATGGGATCGTCTTGGAAGTCTGCGGGAATCTTGTGTCCGGCGTCCTAGCCGACCCGCGCCATCCTGTCACGATGGCGCCGCTTGCGGGAACCTTGACCATGGCTGGAGGATTTGAGGCGGGCGCGCGGCAGGGGCGCGCACCGTTTTGAGAAAGGGCGTCTCCATGGACCGCGAAATCCCCAACGTCGTCGAGGACTATGAGGACGACGCCTATGACGACGCCGACATCGTCGAGTGGTACGAGGCCCGGCCCGTCACCGTTCCGACCGCCGTCGCCGCCGGTTCCGTGATCGCCGCCTTTGCGCTGGGCGCCCTGACCGCCGCCGGCGTGCTTCTGCTGCTGCAGCGCCTGGACGACTGATCCCTCATCAAGACAAAGGCGGGGCCGGAACCCCGCCTCGTCGACGTCACCGGGCCGGCGGCGTCGCCGGCGCGGTCTTGACGTACTGGTCGAGCCAGCGGGTCATTTCCCACAGCGTATGACCGACCGACTCGCGGGCGCGATAGCCGTGCGCCTCCAGCGGCAGGGTGACGTAGCGGGCGGTCGCCCCCAGCCCCTTCAACGCCGCATAGAACCGCTCGGTCTGCACCGGGAAGGTGCCCGAGTTGTCGTCCGCCTCGCCGTGGATCAGCAGGATCGGCTCGTTCACCTGGTCCGCATAGGTGAAGGGCGCCATCTCCGTATAGACCTCCGTCGCCTCCCAGTAGTTGCGCTGCTCGGCCTGGAAGCCGAACGGCGTCAGCGTCCGGTTGTAGGCGCCCGAGCGTGCGATTCCGGTGCGGAACAGGTCGGTGTGCGCCAGCAGGTTCGCGGTCATGAAGGCGCCGTAGCTGTGCCCGCCGATGGCGATGCGGCCACGCTCGGCCACGCCCATCTCGACCACCGCATCCACCGCCGCCTGCGCATCCGCCGTCAGTTGCTCGACATAGGTGTCGTTCGGCTCGGCGCCGTCGCGGCCGATGATCGGCATGGAGGGGTTGTCCAGGATCGCATAGCCCTGGGTCAGCAGGAACAGGTGGCTGGACCCGCCCGGCCGCACGAAGCGGTTCTGCACGTCCACCGTCTGGCCCGCCACGGTCGGATCGGTGAACTCGGCCGGATAGGCCCACATCAACAGCGGCAGCGGACCGTCGCGGTCCTTGTCGTAGCCGGCCGGCAGGTACAGCGTGCCCGACAGCTGCACGCCGTCCGCGCGCTTGTAGGTGATCAGCCGACGCGTCGCCTCGGCCAGCTGCGGCGCGGGGTCGGGGAAGTTGGTCAGCTGCGTCGTCTGACCCGTCGTCAGGTCGCGGATGCGCAGGTTGGGCGGATCCAGCCGCGTCTCGCGCTGGGTCACCACCCGCTTGCCGTCCTCGTCCAGGAAACCGATCACCGCCTCATAGTCGGTGTCGGCCGAGGTCCACAGCCGCTCGCTCTGTCCCGTCGCCACGTCCATGGCCGCCAGGAAGGGGAACTCGCCCTGCGGCGTCGCGCCCGGCCCGCTCATCAGGATGCGGCCCTGCCCGTCAAAGCGGATCACCGAACGGCCCGCCGCGTTCGGCTGCAGCACCGGCTGCCCCGGATTGTCGTAGCGCGCCTGATAGTTGCGCTCCAGCAGCACCCGGCCCTCGCCCGGATTCGACGGATCGACCAGGAAGCGGGTCTCGTGCCGGGTGTTGAACCAGCGGCTGTTGACGATGGCCAGGTCGTCGCGCCCCCATTGGATGCCGCCATAGCGTTCCTTCAGGTCGATCAGCTTGACCGGCTCGGCGGTGAAGGGCGCGGCCTGCATCAGCACACGGTCTCGGAACTCGGCCTCGCGCCGAATGTCGCCGCCGTCCAGCGCCTCAACCCAGACCAGCGTCGCCGGGGCGTCGGCCCGCCACTGCACCGAGCGCGGCCCGGGCGCCACCGCATCGAATGCCGTCGGCACGTCGTCGCGCAGCGGCAGGTCGGCCACCTCACGCACCACCCGCCCGTTCAGATCGGTGACCACGATCTCGGTCGGGAACAGGCCGGCCGGCACCTGATAGCTGTAGGGCCGCTTGGCGATCTCGTGCAGCACGTATCGGCCATCCGGCGATGCGGCCGAATCCAGATACACCGCCGGCTCGCCGATCGTCCGCGCCTGTCCGCTCAGCGGAACCAGCGTCAGCTGCGAGGTGAAATAGTGGTCGAACAGCGCCTCGTCGGCCGGGTTCTGCAGCAGGTCCTGATAGGTTCGCGCCGGCGCCACGCGCCCCGCGGTCTCCTCCACATTGGGGCCGGTCGGCGTCCGATCGGCGACCGGCGCCGCCCCGCGCCCTGCAGGCACGGCCTCGACCAGCAACGCCCGGCTATCCGGCATCCACTCATAGCCGGCGCCCGCGGCCATGTTGACGCGCGGCCCCTCCAGCTTCCTGGCGCGCGCCGAGGCCACGTCCACCACCCACAAGTCCAGCCCGGCGGGCGCGTCCATCACCAGGGCCAGCGACTTGCCGTCCGGCGAGAAGCGCGCGGCGGTGAAGCGCGAACCCTGCGGCAGGGCGACGGTCCTCGGCTGTCCTCCGTCCACCGCCTGCAGGCTCAGCCCCGTCAGCCAGGCCACCCGGCTCTCGGCCGGGCCGTTGTTGCGCGGATTGATCCGATCGCCCGCCAGCCTCAGCATCGGCTCGGCCAGCGCCGAGATCGCCGGCAGGTTCGACCGGTCCATCAGCACCAGCGTGGAGCGATCCGGCGACAGCATCGACGACGGCGTGGGCTTGGAATCCAGAATGTCCGCGATCGGCTGCGGCGGCTGCTGATACGTCAGGGCGCCGGCCTGCGGCGTCGCCGCCGTCTGCGCCAGGGCCGTCGACGCCAGCAACGCC
>ERZ501011.457-NODE-457-length-9961-cov-6.675449_pt1 | contig 9961 bp, 7 predicted proteins | sample MGYA00248833_ERZ501011 | MGnify/ENA primary metagenome ERZ501011 (study PRJEB25958, sample SAMN03398530) | human skin metagenome | study: EMG produced TPA metagenomics assembly of the Human Skin Microbiome Metagenome (human skin metagenome) data set. | reverse complement strand
GCGCTGCATCGCCTCGTCCAGTAACCTCGAATGGCTGCGGCTAGGTCTGAACCGCTTCGGGCTGAGCGACGTCTTCGAGCGGCACCTCTACAGCGCCGCGCACCACGTCCAACGCGGCAAGCCGCACCCGGACGTCTTCCTCTATGCGGCCAGGGACATGGGCTGCGATCCCTCCCGCGTGCTGGTGATCGAGGACAGCGAAGCGGGCGTGCAGGCCGGCGTCGCCGCCGGCATGACGGTGATCGGCCTTCTGGCCGGCGGGCACGTGCGGGCCGGTCACGGCGAGCGCCTGCGGGCGCAGGGCGCGCGCCATGTCGCCGCGGACTACGCCTCGGTCTCCGCCTTCATCGAAGCCGTCTAGACGTAGCGAAGTTCCTGCAGGTCCACCTCGCGGATCAGGCGCCGAGCCGTGACCTCGTCGATGTGACGCGAGCGCGCCAGTCGCATCAGTTCCTCCCGCTCGGCGGCCAGGCCCGTCAGGCGCAGGCGGCGCTCGATCTCGTCGATCCGACGCGCCATGGCGGCGTCGTCCTCGGCCGCGTGCGATCGGCTGGCGATGCGCTGGCGATAGATCTCCATCAGGCGCGAGGCCGTATCGGCATAGAGGTCGGGGTTCGGCCGACCCTCCGCCATGGCGTGCTGAGCGTCTTCGATGGCGCGCAAGGCGGCCTCGGCTGCGGCCACGCGGGACCGGTCCTCCTCGCGCTGGTGCGACGGTTCCGGCGGCAGCTCGATGGACTTCAACAACGGCGGCAGGGCGACCGTGGCGAGCACCAGGGACACCACGATGACCCCCGCCGCCAGAAAGATGGCTAGATTTCGCGCCGGCATCGGCGAACCGTCGCCCAGCACGAACGGCAGCGTCAGGATGCCGGCCAGGGTGATGGCTCCGCGCACCCCCGCCAGCGACATCACAGCCACCAGCCGCAAGCCCACGCGGGGCTGCGCTCCCCGCCGGCGTTTGCGGAACAGCGTCAGCTTCAGCGACGTCCACACCCAGGCGAAGCGCAGGGCCGCAAGCGCCGCGACGATGGCCAGCACATAGACGCCCAGCCACCACACCTCGTCGCGCGGCGTCGAGTCGATCACCTCCGCGGCGCGGGACAGGATCGACGGCATCTGCTCGCCAAGGATCACGAAGATCAGGCCGTTGGCGGTGAACTGCACCGCATCCCACACCGCCGTGCGCCGGATGCGGGTCGAGGCCAGCGCCTGATTGCTGCGCTCCGTGAAGCTCATGGTCACGCCGGCCGCCACCGCCGCCAGGATGCCCGACGCATGCAGCTCCTCCGCCGCCAGATAGGCGGCGAACGGGATCAGCAGGCTGATCAAGATCTGCGCCCCGACATCCTCCCCCCAGCGTCTGCTGACCCACAGCTTGGCGTAGCTGATGGCGAAGGTCACGGCCACGCCCGCGGCGATCCCGCCCACAGCCAGCCAGGCGAAGGTGGTCACGGCGGACGTCAGGGAGAAGGCGCCGGTGGTGGCGGCGATCACCGCGATGCGCATGCAGGTCAGGCCCGTGGCGTCGTTCAGCAGCGACTCGCCTTCCAGTATGTGCATAAGCCGCTTTGGGATCGGCGCGCGCGCCGCCACCGCCTGCACCGCGATGGGGTCGGTCGGCGACAGGATGGCCGCCAGCGCAAAGGCCACGGCCAGCGGCATGCCCGGGATCATCCAGTGGATCAGGAAACCCACGCCAAGAACGGTGAACACCACCAAGCCCAGCGCCAGTTCCAGCACCACCGCGCGATCGCGGAACACCGCCTCCTTGGGAATGCGCCAGCCGTCCAGAAACAGCAGCGGCGGCAAAAACAGCAGAAAGAAAATGTCCGGCTCCAGATCGACGGACTCTCCGCTGATCAGGACGATCACGGCGCCCAGCGCGATCTGCACCAGCGGCAGGGCGACCCCGCTCATGCGCGCGATCGAGCCCGACACCACCACCGCCAGCAGCAGGAACAGGATCGTTTCGATCAGCGCCACGGCGGATCAGCCCGCCAGATGGGGATACTGCCGCTCGAACCGGCCCAGCGCCGCCGGGTGAAGCCGGACCACAAGGCGTGTGCGGCCGTCCTCGTCGGTTTCGCGAGACGTTACGCGGCCGTGCTCGTACAGCCAGGCCAGCGCCTCGCCTTGCGCGGGCTCAAGGATGATCTCCGTCTCCGGATCATCGTCGATCAGTCCGGCGATGGCCTCACGCAAGGCCTCCAGCCCCTCGCCGGTCCAGGCCGAGACGGCCGCCGCCTTGCCTTCGTCGCCGAGGCGCTCGGCCTGACCGAGCACGGTCTCGCGCGCCTCCGGCTCCAGAAGGTCGATCTTGTTCCAGACTTCCAGCACCCGGCGGGTGCGGCCTTCCGGCGTCGGAATCTGCTTCAGCACCGCCTCGACATCGGCCGCCTGCGCCGCGGTGTCGGGCGAGGCGATGTCGCGCACGTGCAGGATCAGGTCCGCTTCGCCCACCTCTTCCAGCGTGGCGCGGAAGCTCTCCACCAGTTCGTGCGGCAGGTCCGAGACGAAGCCCACGGTGTCGGCGATGATCGCCGGCCGGCCCTGCGGCAGGCGAATGGTGCGCTGGGTGGTGTCCAGCGTGGCGAACAGCAGGTCCTTGGCCAGCACCTCCGAGCCCGTCAGCCGGTTGAACAGCGTCGACTTGCCCGCATTGGTGTAGCCCACCAAGGCGACGGTCGGGAACGGCACGCGCTTGCGCGCCGTCCGGTGCAGGCCGCGCGTGCGGCGCACCTCCTCCAGCTCCGCCTTCAGCTTGACGATCCGGTCGGCGATCAGGCGTCGGTCCAGCTCGATCTGGGTCTCGCCGGGGCCGCCGGTCGAGCCGGTGCCGCCGCGCTGGCGCTCCAGGTGGGTCCAGGTGCGGACCAGCCGCGACCGCTCGTAATCGAGACGCGCCAGTTCGACCTGAAGCCGTCCTTCCTTGGTGCGCGCGCGCCGCCCGAAGATCTCCAGGATCAGTCCGGTGCGGTCGACGACCTTCACCTCCCAGGCCTTTTCGAGATTGCGCTGCTGGACCGGCGACAGCTGGTCGTCGATGACGGCGACGTCCGCCTCTGCCGCGCGGATCAGGGCGGCGAGTTCGTCCACCTTGCCCGAGCCGAACAGGGTCGCTGGCGCCACCTTGCGCATCCGCACGATCTCTTCGGCCCGGATGTCGAGATCAAGCGCGCGGGCGAGGCCCGAGGCTTCGTCCAGACGCTCCTGCGCGAGGCGCGGCGACTCGGAGCGCCCGTCGGGATGGATGACGACCGCCCGCTGAACGGGGGCGGCATGATCAATGAGTTTGGAGGTCAATCAGTCTTCTTCGGTCTCCGGCTCGTACAGCTGGACGGGCGCGGACGGCATGATGGTGGAGATGGCGTGCTTGTAGACCAGCTGCGACTGTCCATCGCGGCGCAGAAGCACGCAGAAGTTGTCGAACCAGGTCACGATCCCCTGCAGCTTGACGCCGTTGACCAGGAAGATGGTCAGGGGCGTCTTGGTCTTGCGGACCGAGTTGAGGAAGGTGTCCTGAAGGCTCTGTTTCTTGTCTTGCGACATGGCAGGTTGGTCCTGTTCTTGATTGTTTGTCGCCGGAGTTTGGCGAGGGGAAGCAGCGGCGAACCTTAACCGCCGGCGCCGCAAACCCGCAACGCCTAGATGGCCTCGCGGCGGGCTTGTTCAAGATAGAGTTCGCGCAGCCGCGTCGCGACCGGCCCTGGACGACCGTCGCCGATCCGCACGCCGTCCAGCGACACCAGCGGCATCACGAACGAGCTGGCGGCGGTGACGAACACCTCGCGCGCGCGTTTGGCCTCCTCCACAGTGAAGGCGCGCTCCTCCAGCTCGATCCCTTCCACTTCGGCCAGCTTCATCAGGGCTGTCCGTGTGATGCCCTTCAGGATGTTGGCCTGCGCGTCTCGGGTGCGCAGCTTGCCGTGCTCGTCCACGATCCAGGCGTTGGTGGACGACCCTTCCGTGACCAGCCCCATCTCGTCGAACATCAGGCATTCATAGGCGCCCTTTTCGCGCGCCGCCTGCTTGGCCAGCACGTTCGGCAACAGCCCCACCGTCTTGATGTCGCAGCGGCCCCAGCGAATGTCCGGCTGGGTCACGCCCGCCGCGCCGTTTTTCGCCAGCGCCTCGCCCTTGCTCAGATCGATGGTCCTGGCCGTCACCACGATGCTGGGCGCGACATCCCGGGGAAAGGCGTGATCTCGCGACGCCGTGCCGCGCGTCACCTGCAGATAGACAATGCCGTTGCGGACGCGGTTCCGGCGGATGGTCTCGTTCAGCACGCGCGACAGGGCGCCGTCGCTCATCGGGATGTCGATCTTCAGCTCGGTCAGGCTGCGCTTAAGGCGTGTTAGATGCCCGTCGAAGTCGGCCAGACGACCATCAAACACTGACCAGACTTCATAGACGCCGTCGGCGAACTGGAAGCCGCGATCCTCGACGTGGATCACGGCCTGGCCGTGCGGCTGATAGACCCCGTTGACGTAGGCGACGCGCGACATCAGGCGGCTTCTTCCTCTTCGGACCCCCGGGCGGGCGAAACGCCCAAGGACTTCAGCTTCCGGTGCAGCGCCGAGCGCTCCATGCCGATAAAGGCGGCGGTGCGAGAGATATTGCCGCCGAACCGCATGATCTGGGCGGCCAGATATTCACGCTCGAACACCTCGCGCGCTTCGCGGAGAGGCAGGGCGATGGTGCGCTCGGCCCCCAGCGACGACGGACTGTTCGAGGTCGCCACCTCCTGCGGCAGCATGTCGGCTGTTATCGGCTGAGCCGGATCCCCGGTCGCCAGGATCAGCAGCCGCTCGATATTGTTCCTCAGCTGCCGGATGTTGCCGGGCCAGGGATGAACCTGCAGCACGGCCACGGCGTCGTCGCCGATGGTGCGTCGCGGCAGGCCCTGCGATCCCGCGATAGTGTCGACGAAGAACTCGACCAGTTCGGCGATGTCCTCGCGTCGTTCCGACAGGGCGGGCACCCGGATCGGCACCACGTTCAGCCGGTGGAACAGGTCCTCGCGGAACCGTCCCTCGGCGATCTCGGCCTTGAGGTCGCGAGAGGTCGAGGTGACCACGCGCACGTCCACCTGCACGTCCTGCTCGCCGCCGACGCGGCGGAACCTCTGGTCCACCAGCACCCGCAGGATGCGGCTCTGGCTTTCGCGGGGCATATCGCTGATCTCGTCGAGATAGAGGGTGCCGTTGTGAGCGCGTTCAAAGACGCCGATCTTGCGAGGTCGGCCGTCCTGGCCTTCCTCGCCGAACAATTCGACGTCGAGCCGTTCGGGCGTCATGCCGGCGGCCGATATGGCGACGAACTCGGCGCGGGCGCGCGGACTGTTCTCGTGTATCTGGCGCGCCACCAACTCCTTGCCCGAGCCGGCGGGGCCCGAGATCAGCACGCGGCTGTTGGCCTGGGCCACCTTGCCGATGGTGGAGCGCAGCGCCTGCGCCGCCGCCGAACGCCCGATCAGGCCGGTGGGGACCATGGTCTGGGCGCGCAGCCGCCGGTTCTCGCGCCTCAGGGTCGCCGCCTCGATGGCGCGCTCGACCACCACCACCAGCCGGTCCGACTTGAACGGCTTTTCGATGAAGTCGTAGGCGCCCCGTTTCAGCGCGCTGACGGCCGTCTCGATGTTGCCGTGGCCCGAGATCATCACCACCGGCAGGTCGGGGTCCAGCCCCTTGATGACGTCCAGCAGCTCCAGCCCGTCCAGCCCGCCGCCTTGCATCCAGATGTCCAGAATGGCCAGCGACGGCCGCCGCGCCCGGATCGCCGCCAACGCCTCGTCGGAGTTGGAGGCGACGCGCACCGCGTGCCCCTCGTCCTCCAGAAGCCCGGAGACCAGCTCGCGGATGTCGGCTTCGTCGTCGACGACCAGAATGTCGGAACCCGTGGATCGCATCAGGTCTCGCTCCTATTCAGCCGCGACCAGGGCGCGGGCGGGCGCCGGGTCGCCGGCGACGCCGGTGGGTTGCAGGGGGAAGATCAGGCACACGCGCGCGCCGCCCAGGGTTTCGGCGTCGGCCAGCTTCAGCTCGCCGCCGTGGTCCTCGCAGATGCGCTTGACGATGGCGAGGCCGAGCCCCGTGCCCTTCTCGCGCGTGGTGACATAGGGTTCGGTCAGGCGGTCACGGTCGCGCGCCGGCAGGCCCACGCCGTCGTCCTCGACCACGAACACGGCCGCGCCGTTCTCGACGACCAGTGAGGCGACGACGCCGCCGTCTGTGTGGTTGTCGACCGCACGTCGCGCCATCACCGCCTCGCCCGCGTTCTTCAGGATATTGACCAGCGCCTGGCCCACCATGCGGCCGTCGCAGTGCAGAACCGCGATCGGCAGCGGCTCGACGAGCTGCAGCGCCACATCGGGGCTCGCCACGCGTTGCGCGAACACCGCCTGACGCAAAAGCTCGGCCGGATCCTCACGCGCAAAGCGCGGGGCGGGCATCCGCGCAAAGGACGAAAACTCGTCCACCATCCGCCCGATGTCCCCCACCTGGCGGATGATGGTGTCGGTGCAGCGGTCGAAGACCTCCACGTCGTCGCCGACCTGGGGCCGATAGCGACGTTTCAACCGCTCGGCCGACAGCTGGATCGGCGTCAGCGGGTTCTTGATCTCGTGGGCGATGCGGCGGGCCACGTCACGCCAGGCGGCGTTGCGCTGTGCCGTGACCAGGCGGGTGATGTCGTCGAACGTCAGCACCATTTCGCCGCCGAAGCCGCCTTCGATGCGCACACGCAGGCGCCGGGTCTCGCCGTCGCGGCTGACGTCGATATCCTCTTCGATGTGCGCCTCGGCCCGCCCCACCAGATCGCTCAGTTCGGGCGAAAGGGTCGCCAGAGGCTGGCCGTGCACCTCCCCTTCGGGGATGGCCAGCAGTTGGCGGGCGCTGTCGTTGATGGCCGAGATGCGGCCATGGCGGTCCAGCCCGATCACGCCCGCTGAGACCCCCGACAGCACGGTCTCGATGAAGCGGCTGCGATCCTTGGCCTCGTCGCCTGCGGCCTTGAGCGCGCTTTGCTGGGCCTGCAGGTCTTCGGTCATGCGGTTGAAGGCGCGCGACAGGTCGGCGATCTCGGCGGGCGCGCCGCCGTCCTCCACCCGCACGGTCAGGTCGCCGCCGGCCGCCTGGTCGGCCGCCCGCACCAGCCGTCCTATCGGCGCCGAAATCGCGCTCGCGGCCGACATCCCCAGCCACACCGCCCCGACCAGAACCAGCAGCGCCGTCTCCAGATAGCTGAGCGCAAACACGGTCTGGATCAGGGCGCGGCTGTCCTGCGCCTCGCGATAGGCCTGAATGGACCGGCTGGAGTCGTTCATCCGCGCGATCAGCCCGTCGCGCAGCGGCCGCACCAGATAGAGATAGGCGTCGCCATAAGCGGGCAAGGCGATGATCGAACGGACGGTGTCCGGGTTCTGCGTCACCTGCTGCGGCGGCTTGCCTCCCTCGGCCGCGGCCTCCAGCTCAGAACGCGGCGGGGACAGGTAAGGCGGCGCGCCGGGCTGCTCGCCCCGCGCCAGCACCTCGCCTTCCCCGTTCAGGATGTAGATCGCCGGATAGCCGAAGATCTGCCCGACCTGGGCCAGCGCATCCGAAAACTGGATGCGTTGTTCGAACAGCGGACGGGCACTGTCCAGCTGGTCCGCGATGGTCAGGAGGTCGGCATCCATGGCGGCGGACACGTCGCCGATATAGGCCCGCCCGATCTCGGCTCCGTTCTCGACCGAGGCCTGGACGTTCTGGCTGAACCACTGGTCGACACCACGGTTGACCAGCATGCCGAAGATCAGGGCGATCAGGATGGCCGGCGCGACAGCCACGGCGGAGAACAAGGCCACAAAGCGCAGGTGCAGCCGCGCTCCCGCCTCCTGCCGGCTCCTCGCCAGGGCCAGCACGCGCCGTCCAAGCAGGGCCGCCAGCACGCCGATCAAGACAAGATTGGCGAACAGCACGTACAGCACGATGTCGCCGGCGGCCGCCCGCGCGCCGCCCGAGGCGCTGGGCGCGACGGCGAACAGCCAGATGCTGGCGGCGGTCACCAGGGCCGCCACCGCATAGGCGGCTGCGAAGGCGTTGCGAGCCCGCCCGTGCTGCAGTCGACCCCAGAACGACCCGTGCGCCAGATCGGCGTCGGCCTCAGGGATCAGGACTGCGGGCGTGTCCGTCATGCCATGGCAGTTTCCGACACCTGTTGCCCGCTTTCAACAGCAGAGTTGCGCGTTTGCGCCATTTCTTGCCGCCAGAGTGCGGAAAGCGCGGCTTCCACCTCGCCCGGCGTCTCCAGGCGGCAGAGTGAGGCCTTGGCCGCACGCCGATCGGCGGCCTCTGCGGGCCAAGGCGCCTGCTCGATGTACCAGCCCAGGTGCTTGCGGAACATCTTCAGACCCAGCGGCAGGCCGTAGAAGGCGACAGAGGCGCGCAGATGCTCGACCACGATGCCCAGCCGCTCCTCCCGATCCGGCTCACGCAGCCGCGTTTCGTCGATCAGCGCCTGATCCAGATGCGACGCCAGCCACGGTCGGCCATAGACTCCGCGCCCCAGCATCAGGGCGTCGGCGCCCGAGCGGCTCAGCGCCTCGCGCGCATCCTCCGCCGTCAGGATGTCGCCGTTGACGATCACGGGGATGGACACCGCGGCCTTGACCTCGCCCACCGCGTCCCAATCCGCCAGACCAGTGTAGAACTGCTTGCGGGTGCGGCCGTGCACGGTCACCGCCTTCACGCCGATCGTCTCGGCCGCGCGCGCGAGCTCGGGCGCGTTGCGGCTGTCGTCATCCCAGCCGAGCCGCATCTTGACCGTCACGGGCCGCGCAGTCGCGCCGACCACCGCCTCCATGATCCGCCGTGCGAGGTCGGGCGTGCGCATCAGCGCCGAGCCGGAGGCGACGCCGGTGACCTCCTTGGCGGGGCAGCCGAAATTCAGGTCGACGATGTCGGCGCCGGCGGCCTCGGCTATCCGCGCGCCCTCGGCCATCGCGGCGGGATCTCGCCCGACCAGCTGGATCACCGTCAGCGGCAGCCCCTCGCCCACCGCTGCGCGCCGCACCACGTCCGGCCGTCCCCGCGCCAGCTCGGCAGAGGCCACCATCTCGGTCGCCACATAGGCGGCGCCCAGCCGCGAGGCGACCTGACGGAAGGGCAGGTCGGTCACGCCGGTCATCGGCGCCATCAGCACGCGGCCGGGGATCGTCACGTCGCCGATCTGAAGGGATGAGGTCATGCGCGCCTCTTCGCCCTCCTTCACTCCCCCTCGTCAAGCTCGACCGCGCCGCCTAGAAGGCCGGCATGACCTTTTCAGCCATTGTGGTCGCGGCGGGCTCGGGCTCGCGCGCGGGCGGCGACAAGCAGTATCGGCTGCTGGCCGGCAAGCCCGTTGTGCGCTGGTCGGTGGAGGCTCTTCAGGGCGCGGGCGCCGGCGAAATCGTGGTCGTTGTCGCGCCCGGCGACGAGGCGCGCATGGCGCAGGCGCTGCACGGCCTGGCGGGCTGGAGAGCTGTCGCAGGCGGGATCGAGCGCGCCGATTCCGTCCGCGCGGGCTTGGCGTCGCTGGCTTGCGCGCCAGATGCAGCCGTGCTGATCCACGATGCGGCGCGCCCGCTTTTGTCCGGGGACATCATCGAGGGTCTGATCGGGGCGCTGGACCACGCCGACGGCGCCCTGCCCGCCCTGCCCGTTGCCGACAGCTTGCGTCGAGGGGATGCGGACGGCGTGATGGCCGGCGCCGTGGATCGTGCGGGCCTGTGGCGCGCCCAGACGCCCCAAGCGTTTCGTCGCGGCGTGATCGAGCGCGCCTACACCGCCTGGACCTCATCCGATGCGCCCACCGATGAAGCCTCCGTGGTTCAGGCGGCGGGCGGAACCGTGCGGCTGATCGAAGGCGATCCCCGCCTGCTCAAACTCACCTACCCTGAGGATTTCGCCATGGCCGAGGCCCTGATCCCCCGCCAGACCCC
>ERZ501011.456-NODE-456-length-9964-cov-7.234232_pt1 | contig 9964 bp, 9 predicted proteins | sample MGYA00248833_ERZ501011 | MGnify/ENA primary metagenome ERZ501011 (study PRJEB25958, sample SAMN03398530) | human skin metagenome | study: EMG produced TPA metagenomics assembly of the Human Skin Microbiome Metagenome (human skin metagenome) data set. | reverse complement strand
GCGGAGGCGCTGCCTCTGGCCGAGGCCGCCGCGCGGCTGGCGGACGGGGATTGGCGGCTGGTGGGATCGGGCGGGCCGGTCGTCGCCCACGCCCATCCTCAGGTCGCGGCCGAGGTTGAGCCGCTGCCGGCGCCGAGCCCCGCCGCCCTGGCGCGCCTGACCCTGGCGTCCGATCCAGAGGCGCACCCGCCCCGGCCCCTGTATCTGCGCGCGCCCGACGCCACGGCGCCCACGCGCCTGCCCGGCCAACCACGGCAGGCGGCGGTGAAGTGACGCTGAAGACCGGCGCTCCCGACATGAACCGGCTGGCCGCCATCCATGCGGAAGCCTTTGCAACGCCCTGGAGCGAAGCGGAACTCGACGCCCTGGCCGCCCAGCGTGGGGTGCTGGTGGTCGCCGAGGACGACGGCTTCATCATGCTGCGCGTCGTGCTGGACGAAGCCGAGATCCTGACGCTGGCGGTGCGGCCAGCGGCGCGGCGACGCGGCGTCGGGGCACGGCTGACGGGGCGCGGGGCGCTGGAGGCCGCCCGCGCCGGCGCCCGGCGGATGTTCCTGGAGGTGGCCGAGACCAACACGGCCGCCCTGGCCCTCTACGGCCGGGCGGGCTTTGTTCCCAGCGGACGGCGCAAGGGCTATTATCCGTCGACGGACGGCGGGCGCGTCGATGCGGTGGTGATGAGCCTCGATCTCTCGTCTCCGGTTCTTCCCTGACGGACGATCAGCCCCTATTCTCCTCGGCCATGGACCGGATCGAGAAACTTTGCGCCGACCGCGGCATGCGCATGACCGAGCAGCGGCGCGTGATCGCGCGCGTGCTGTCTTCGGCCGAGGATCATCCGGACGTGGAGGAGCTGTATCGCCGCGCCTCCTCCATCGATCCGCACATATCCATCGCCACCGTCTACCGCACCGTGCGCCTGTTCGAGGAAGCGGGCGTGGTCGAGAAGCATGACTTCGGCGACGGGCGCTCACGCTACGAAGAGGCGGGCGACGACCACCACGATCACCTTATCGATACCCGCACCGGCGAGGTGATCGAGTTCTTCGACGCCGAGATCGAGCGGCTGAAGTCCGAGATCGCCAAACGACTGGGTTTCGAGCTGATCGGCCACAAGCTGGAGCTTTACGGCGTGCCGATCGAGGGGGCCGAGCCGTCGTCGCGCGAGGGTCTGATCTTCACCCGCCACGCCGCGCGCGTGAACCCGGCCGACGTAGAGGTTCCCTGAGGGCTGTCTCGGCCGCCTTGCCCGCGCCCGTTTCGGCGATCATAAGCCGAGACATGACCGATACCCTCGTTCCCGCCGGGTCCGAGCACGCGCCCAAGCGCCTGTTCATCAAGACCTACGGCTGTCAGATGAACGTCTATGACTCCGAGCGGATGGCCGATGTGCTGCGCCCGCTGGGCTATGCCGAGACCGACACGCCGGACGACGCCGACTTTGTCATCCTGAACACCTGCCACATCCGCGAAAAGGCGGCCGAGAAGGTCTATTCCGAACTCGGCAAGCTAAAGGAGTTGAAGCAGGCCAAGGCGCAGGCGACCGGCGCCGCCATGACCATCGCCGTGGCCGGCTGCGTGGCCCAGGCCGAGGGCGAGGAGATCATGCGTCGCCAGCCGGCGGTGGATCTGGTCGTCGGCCCCCAGGCCTATCACCAGCTGCCGGAGCTGCTGACCCGCACGGCGCGCGCCCGCGGCGAGCGGATCGGCGCCGACTTCGCGCCGGTGGACAAGTTCGACGCCCTGCCGGCCGAGCGCGGCGGCTCGGGCGTCACCGCCTTCCTGACCGTGCAGGAGGGCTGCGACAAGTTCTGCACCTTCTGCGTGGTGCCCTATACGCGCGGCGCCGAATGGTCGCGGCCGGTCATGAAGGTGCTGGAGGAGGCGAGGGCGCTGGCCGGGCGCGGCGTGCGCGAGGTCACCTTGCTGGGCCAGAACGTCAACGCCTATGACGGCGAAGGGCCGGACGGAAAGCCATGGACCCTGGCGCGCCTGGCCTACGCCCTGGCCGAGGTGCCGGGGCTGGATCGCATCCGCTACACCACCAGCCACCCCAACGACATGGGGGACGACCTTATCGCCGCCCACGCCGATCTTCAGGCCCTGATGCCCTATCTGCACCTGCCGGTGCAGTCGGGCTCGGACCGCATCCTGCGGCTGATGAACCGCAAGCATGGCCGCCAGAAGTATTTCGACCTGATCGCCCGCATCCGCGAGGCGCGGCCGGACATGGCGATGTCGGGCGACTTCATCGTCGGCTTCCCCGGCGAGACGGACAGGGACTTCGAGGACACGCTCGATCTGGTGCGACAGGTGCGCTACGCCTCAGCCTTCTCCTTTATGTATTCGCCCCGTCCGGGCACGCCTGCGGCCGGCATGGGCAAGCAGATCGAGCCGGAGGTCGCCAAGGCGCGGCTGCACCGGCTACAGGCGCTGCTGCTGGAGCAGCAGGTCGCCTTCAACGCATCCCAGGCGGGGCGCGTGCTGCCGGTGCTGTTTGAAAAGAAGGGCCGCCACGGCGCCCAGGCCATCGGCCGCTCGCCCTATCTGCAGTCGGTTCACGTCGAGGACGCGGATCATCTGATCGGCCGGATCGTTCCGGTCGAGATCGTCAGCGGCCAGCAGAACAGTCTGACCGGGCGGCTTACGATGAACGTCCTCAATGCAGAAAGCAAAGCAGCCTGAATGGCGAGAGACTCCGAATTCCTGCCCCTGAACGACGCCGAGCTGCGGGCGGTGATCGGGCCGAACAGCCGCCACGTCGCGCTGATCGAGGACGCCTTCAAGGTGCTGGTCGAGGCGCCCGGCGGCGGCGTGTCGATCAACGGCGGCGCGCGCGACCGCCAGGATGCGCGCACCGTGATCGAGGATCTGGCCAAGCGCTCCGAGGTGGGCGCCGAGGTGACGGAGGCGGACGTGCGCACGGCGCTTGCGAACGTGCGGGGCGGCAAGGGCGCCGGCATGGCCTTGGCCGGCGTGTCGCTGCCGGTCGGCAAGCGCGGCGCCATCGTGCCCAAGACGCCGGCGCAGGCCGCCTATCTCGACATGCTGGGGCGCTGCGAGCTGAGCTTCGGCGTCGGGCCGGCGGGGACCGGCAAGACGTTTCTGGCGGCGGCCTACGGCGCATCGCTGCTGCGTCGGGGCCAGGTGGACCGGCTTGTGATCACCCGGCCGGCGGTGGAGGCGGGCGAGAAGCTGGGCTTCCTGCCCGGCGACCTGAACGAAAAGGTCGATCCTTATCTTGCGCCGATCTGGGAGGCTCTGAACGAGATCCTGGGGCCTGAGGACGTGCAGCGCCGGCGCGACAAGGGCGAGATCGAGGCGGCGCCCATCGCCTTCATGCGCGGCCGCACGCTGAGCCACGCCTTCATCATCGTCGACGAGGCGCAGAACACCTCGCGCCTGCAGATGAAGATGGTGCTGACGCGCCTGGGCGAGGGCGCGCGCATGGTGGTGACGGGCGACCCGTCGCAGATCGACCTGTTGAACGCGCGCGATTCCGGCCTGCCGCATGCGCTTCGTATCCTGGAGGGCGTCAAGGGCGTGGGGGTGCTGAAGTTCGCGGCCTCCGACGTGGTGCGCCACGCCATGGTGGAGCGGATCGTCAAGGCCTATGACGCCGACGCCGCCCGCAGCCGCCCGGGGCCCGACCTCGAAGACGCCGGATGACGGTCGACGTCGAGATCGAGCATGACGCCTGGCTGGAAGCCCTGCCGGACGTCGAGGCCAGGGTGCGCCGCGCGGGCGAGGCGGCTCTGGGCAAGGTCAAGGGCGAGGTCGTGGTGCTGTTGAGCGACGACATGGCGGTGCAGGCGCTGAACGCCCGGTTCCGCAACAAGGACAAGCCGACCAACGTCCTGTCCTTCCCGGCCGCGGAGAGCGCCGCGCCGCACCTGGGCGACGTGGTGCTGGCCCATGGCGTCTGCGCCACGGAAGCCGAGGCTCAGGGCAAAAGCCTGTCCGACCACCTGACGCATCTGGTGGTGCACGGCGTGCTGCACCTGCTGGGGCGCGACCACGAGGACGATGCCGAGGCCGAGGAGATGGAGGGCGAGGAGCGCGCCATTCTGGCCGACCTCGGGGTCGCCGATCCGTACCGGGGCGACCATGCCGTTTGAGGCGGTGCAGGCCAGGGTGAGGGCGTGGCCCGAGCGTCGGCGCACGGTGTTCCTGCGCTGGCTGCGGATCGGGTTGGCGCTGCTGGCGGGGGCGGGCGCGGCGTTTGCGCATCCGCCGTTCGGCGTGCTGCCGGGCCTCTTAGGCTATCCGCTGCTGATGATCCTGAGCGAGCGCTCGGACACGCCGCGCGGCGCCTTCTGGATGGGGTGGCTGGCGGGTTTCGCCTATTTCTTCATCGGCTGCTGGTGGGTGGCCGAGGCCTTTTTCGTCAATCCCGAGCAGGCCTGGATGGCGCCCTTCGCGGCCAGCCTCCTGCCGGCGGGGCTGGGTCTGTTCTGGGGATGCGCCTGTGCGCTGTATCGCAGCTTCGCGCCGCTGGGCGCGCGGCGGGTGCTGTTGTTCGCGGCGCTGTTCTGCCTGTTCGAATGGCTGCGCGGCAACATCCTGACCGGCTTCCCGTGGAATCCGGCGGGGGCCAGCTGGCGTGCAGGGGGGGGCGTGTCGCAATTCGCCTCGGTCGCGGGCGTCTATGGCCTCAGCCTGCTGACCGTCGCGGCCGTCTGCGCCTTTGCGCCGTTGATCGGTCCGGGCGGGCGGCGCGAGCGGTGGATCTCGGCGGGGGCGGGCGCCGTGGTCCTGCTGGCGCTGGTCGCCGGGGGGATGGCGCGGCTGTCGGGGGCGCAGGTGCGGCTGACCGACACCACCGTGCGCATCGTCCAGGCGGATGTGCAGCAGGAATCCAAATGGTCGCCGGACAGTTATCGCTCGATCGTCCAGCGCTATCTCACGCTGACGTCGCAGCCTGGTCAGACCTTGCCTGACGTGGTGGTGTGGCCGGAAGGCGCGCTGCCGGCCACGGCCAACGACGTGTTCGCCTCCGCCGACGGCCAGGCGCTGGCCGAGGCGATGCGGCCGGGCCAGACGCTGCTCATGGGGCTGTCGCGCGGCGAGGCGGCGGCCGATGCGCCGGACGGCGCGCGCTACTACAACAGCCTGTTCGCCCTGCATGACGAGGGTGCGGGCCTGCGCATCGCCTCCGTCTACGACAAGCACCGGCTGGTGCCATTTGGAGAATATCTGCCGCTGGGCGGGCTGATGAGCACGCTTGGCGTGCGCAGCCTCGTGCATGTGCCGTCCGACTTCAGCGCCGGCCCGGTCCCTGCGCCCATCGATTTGCCGAATGCGCCGCGCGTGCAGCCGCTGATCTGCTATGAAAGCCTGTATCCGGGCTTCACGGCGGGCGGCGAGGATCGGCCGCGCTGGATCGTCAATGCGTCCAACGACGCCTGGTTCGGCAAGACCTCCGGCCCGCGCCAGCACCTGAACCTCGCCAGCTATCGCGCCATCGAGACCGGCCTTCCGATCGTGCGGGCGACGCCCACGGGGGTGTCGGCCATGATCGATCCCTGGGGCCGGATCGTGGACGGCCAGAGGCTGGAGCCCGGCGTCATGGGCGTGATCGACGCGCCCCTGCCGGAGCCGACCGGCGTGACGCCCTTTGGCCGCTGGGGTGACGTCCTGTTCTGGGTGATGTTGCTCGTCGCCGGCGTCGCAGGCGGTCTTCCGGGCGGTCGCAAAAAGCTGCGCTGGGCGCCTGCCGGCACGTGAAAGTTGAAAGGGCCATGAAACCGCCCGACAAGCGTGACCGTATAAAGCAAAGCTGTTAAGGCGCGGCGACGCGCGAGACGAACGAGGCGAGAATGGCCAGAGGCACAGGCGAAGACGGTCCCCATCCGGTGGACCGCCATGTGGGCCGCAGGGTTTGCGAAAAGCGGATCAGCCTGGGCTACAATCAGAGCGATTTGGGTCGTGCGCTGGGGCTGACCTTCCAGCAGGTGCAGAAATACGAAAAGGGCGCCAACCGGATCTCGGCGTCCAAGCTCTGGGACATCTCGCGCTTTTTCGGCGTCCAGCCCGGCTATTTCTACGAGGGCCTCAACCCGGGCATGGCCGAGGACGAAGGCGACGGCCGCGCCTCGGGCTTCGACCACGACTTCCCGGCCACGCGCCACACCATCGAGATCGCGCGCCTGGCGCCGCAGCTGCCGGTGCGCAAGCAGAAGCTGGTGTTGGAGATGATCCGCGAGATGGCGGGCGTCGCGCCGGCCGAGGCCGAGCAGGACTGATCCCGTTCAGTCGACGGCGGTGATCTCCACTGTCTGACCGGCCACCGACACCTCGTCGCCCATGCGCCGGCCCAGAAGCGCGCGCGCCAGCGGCGAGACGTGGCTGACCGTGCCCTGCGCCGGGTCGGCCTCGTCCTCGCCCACGATCCGCCAGGTCTGTTCACGGCCGTCCTCGCGCACGATCGACACGCGCGAGCCGAAGCGGGCGGCCCCGTCACCCTCGACTGGCTCCACCAGCTGGGCCGTGCCGCGGCGCGCGGACCAATAACGCAGATCCCGAGTCGCCCGCGCCATGGCGGTGCGGTCGCTCTCGATGGAGCCCTTCGCCTGGGCTGAAGCATAGGCGGCGCGCGCCGAGGCCAGCTCCGCCTCGATCTGCTGCAGACCCTCGGGCGTGACGAGGTTCGGGTGCGGCGAGATCGGCCGGTCCGGAAGGTCCGCGGCGGTGGCTTCCAGATCTTCTTCGCGGGTGAAGGCTACGCTCATCGCCGTCATATGGCGACCGGCGTCGCCTATGGCCAGCGCAGGCGCGGCAGGGCAAAGGCTGGACGGATGACCGATCCTTCCTCTCCCGTCCGCCATGTCGCCGTGATCGGCGCCGGCCCCGCCGGGCTGATGGCGGCCGAGCGGCTGGCCAGAGCGGGCGTGCGGGTCACGGTGCACGAGCGCATGCCCTCGGTGGCGCGCAAATTCCTGATGGCCGGCCGCGGCGGGCTGAACCTGACCCATTCCGAGCCGCTGGAGGCGTTCCTCAAGCGCTACGGCGACGAGCCGCGCGAGGTGGCGCGTTGGATCGACGCCTTCTCTCCTGCCGAGCTGATCGCCTGGGCCGAAGGCCTGGGCCAGCCGACCTTTGTTGGCTCCAGCGGGCGGGTCTTTCCACGCGCGATGAAGGCCTCGCCGCTGCTGCGCGCCTGGCTGGAGCGGCTGCAGGCGACGGGCGTCGAGGTGCGCACGCGCTCGCGCTGGACCGGGTGGCGCGACGGCGCCCTGGTCCTGCAAACCCCTGAAGGCGAGCGGCTGGAGCAGGCCGACGCCGTCGTGCTGGCGCTGGGCGGGGCCAGTTGGCCGCGGCTGGGATCGGACGGCGCCTGGCGGCCGTGGCTGGAGGCTGCCGGCGTCGAGGTCGCGCCGTTCCGACCCGCCAACGCCGGCTTCGACGTGGCCTGGTCCGACGCCTTCAAGCTCCGCTTCGCCGGTCGGCCGCTGAAGGCCGCCTTTTCCTTCGGCGGCCGGACGGTGAGGGGCGAGGCGGTGATCTCGACCTACGGGATCGAGGGCGGAGCGATCTATGCCCTGTCGGCCGCGCTGCGCGACGCCATCGAGGCGGACGGCGCGGCGGTGCTGACCGTCGATCTGAAGCCGGATCTGAGCCTAGGTCGTCTGACCGAGCGGCTGCAGCGCCCGCGCGGCAAGGCCAGCCTGTCGAACCACCTGCGCAAGGCGGCGGGGCTGAACCCGCTGGCGATCGGCCTGATGCGCGAGGCGGGCGAACCGCCGACGCAGGGCGCGGCCCTGGCGGAACGGATGAAGGCCCTGCCGCTGCGGCTCCACGCCATCCAGGGGCTGGACCGCGCCATCTCCTCCGCCGGGGGCGTGCGGCTCGACCAGCTGGACGAGAACCTGATGCTGCGGAGGCGGCCGGGCGTGTTCGTCGCCGGCGAGATGCTGGACTGGGAAGCGCCCACCGGCGGCTATCTGCTGCAGGCGAGCTTCGCCTCGGGTGCGGTCGCGGCGGCGGGCGTGCTGTCGTGGCTGGATCGGCCGGCGAGCGGCTGAAGCCCGCGACGCTTGCGATCAGACGGCGCCGCCGTCCTCCAGCACCAGCTCGGGCGGGGCGTTCACCGGATCGGCGCGGAGCGGCAGGTGCAGGATGAAGGTCGCGCCCTTGCCGGGCTCGCTCTCCACCTCGGCCCAGCCGCCGTGCAGCTCGACCAGGGCCTTGACGAGGGCCAGACCGACGCCCGGCCCGCCGCGCTCGCGGCGCACGAAGCGGTCGAAGACGTGGGCCTGCAGGTGATAGGGAATGCCGCGCCCGGTGTCGGAGATGCGGATGCGCACCTCCGAGGGCCCGCGCTCGACGCTGAGCGACACCGCCCCGCCTTCGCCCACTGCGCGCGCGGCGTTGTCCAGCAGGTGATCCAGCGCCTGGCCGATGCGTGCGGCGTCGGCCCGGATCGGCGCCAGGCTCTCGGGGCAGGAGACGGTCAGCGTCGCGCCGCGTCCCTCGACCCGCGCGCGGACCTTTTCCGCCGCCTCGTCCAGCAGGTCGCAGACGCGCAGGTCGCCCAGCGACAGCTCCATCTCGCCGGCGTCGATCTGGGCCATGTCCAGCACGTCGTCAATGGAGCGCGCCAGGTGGCTGGCGGCGACGCGGATGGCGCCGGCGTGCTGGCGGCTGCGCTCGGGCAGGTCGCCCAGCGTCTCCAGCAGTTCGGAATAGCCGACAATGGTGGTCAGCGGCGTGCGCAGCTCATAGGAGACGCTGCCCACGAACTCGCGCTTCAAGGCCTGGCTTTCGGCCAGCGCCGCCTCGCGCTCGGCCAGGGCCTTTTCCAGCTTGCGGCGGGCGGTGACGTCGGAGAAGGCGACCAGGGTGGCGCCGTCCGGCAGCGGCCGTGTCTGCCAGGCGGCCATGCGCCCGTCGGCGGTGCGGCTCTCGCCCGAGATGGCGACGCGGCTTTCCGGATCGGGATCGGCCACGCGCGCCTTCAGCCCCAGCCACAGGGCGGGATCGGGCAGCACCGCCTTGCACAGCTCGGCGATAGCGTCGAAGTCGCGCGCCTGCGACAGCCGCTCGCCCGACAGGTTCCAGAAGCTCTCGAACGCCTCGTTGTGCAGGCGCAACCGCCCGTCGGAGCCGAACACCGCCACCGCGTCGTTCAGCTTGTCCAGCGTCGCGGTCTGGACCTGCAGCTGGGCGTTGAAGCGGCTGCGCAGCTTCAGCTCATCGGTGATGTCCGAGAACAGCAGCAGGACGCCGCCCAGCGGGTGCGGCTGGCGCACCACCCGAAGCGTGCGGCCGTCGGGCAGGGACCAGCTGTCGTCCGGCGCGGCCTCCGACGCCTCGTAGAACTCGAGCTCGCGCGCCTTCCAGCCGGCGTAATCCACGACCTCCGGCAGCTGGCGGCGCTGGCGCAGCCGGTCCAGCAGCTCGGCGTGGGTGGGGCGCTCGTCCAGCCAGGCGGGATCGATGTCGAACAGGGTCTGGAAAGCGGTGTTGTGGAACGCCAGCCGCCGCTGCGGGCCGAAGATGGCCACGGCGTCAGCCAGGTGGTTCAGCGTCTCGTCATGCGCCTCGACGTGGCGGCGCAGGGTGTCGCGGGTCTCCTCGGCCTCCGTCATGTCCAGCGCAAAGGCCAGAACGGCGCCGGTTCCGCCCGCAGCCGGCTCGGCCAGGATGCGCCAGGCGCGACGCCGGCCGCCCCCCGTGGTCCAGCGGAAGCCTTCCTGACGAACGCCCAGCCGCATGGCCTCGGCCACCAGGGCGTCGGAGCCGCGATCAAAGGTCAGGCCCTTCTCCTGCGCCTCGGCGAGGTCGGCGGCGCGCACCTCGCTCAGCCAGGCGCGGTTGGCCCAGGCCAGGCGCCCGGCGGCGTCGGTCACCCAGGTGGGCACGGGCGAGGCGTCGGCCAGAACGCCCAGGGCGGCGGCGGCGATGCCCCCCATGCCGAAGCTGAAGCCGAAGAACAGGCCCGCGATGGTGCCGGTGCGGCCCG
>ERZ501011.454-NODE-454-length-9993-cov-8.086134_pt1 | contig 9993 bp, 11 predicted proteins | sample MGYA00248833_ERZ501011 | MGnify/ENA primary metagenome ERZ501011 (study PRJEB25958, sample SAMN03398530) | human skin metagenome | study: EMG produced TPA metagenomics assembly of the Human Skin Microbiome Metagenome (human skin metagenome) data set. | reverse complement strand
CCGCCGCTGCCCCCTCCGTCCCGTCGGCTGCGCCGCCGGTCCACCTCCCCATCGCTGCGCGACAGGGAGGAGAGGGATCACAGCTGGCGGCGGACCAGCTTGCCGTAGTGCTCCATCAGCTCCAGCGACAGGGCGCCGGGGGTGAAGGTGTAGTCGCCGACCTCGCGGACCGGCGTGACCTCGACCGCCGTGCCGGTCAGGAAGCATTCTCTGAAGGTGGACAGTTCTTCCGGCAGAATGTCGCGCACCTGGACCTCGATGCCCTTCTCTGCGGCGATCTCCAGCACCGTCTGGCGGGTAATGCCGTCCAGGATGAAGTCCACGCGCGGGGTGTGGATCACGCCGTCGCGCACGAAGAAGACGTTGGCGCCGGTCGCCTCGGCCACATAGCCGCGCCAGTCCAGCATCAGGGCGTCGGCGAAGCCGCGCTTCTCCGCCGCGTTCTTGGACATGGTGCAGATCATGTAGAGACCCGCCGCCTTGGCGGTGGTGGGAGCCGTCGCCGGGTCGGGGCGGCGCCATTTGGCCCACTCCAGCCGGATGCCTTGCGCCTTGACCGCCGGGTCGAAATAGCTGGGCCAGTCCCACACCGCGATGGCCAGGTGCGGCTTGTTGTTCAGGGCCGAGACGCTGGTCTGTTCCGGGCCCAGATAGGCCACGGGGCGCACATAGCAGTCGCTGAGGCCCATCTTGGCGCAGGTCGCGTTGCAGGCGGCGTCGATTTCGGCCACGCTGTAGGGAATATCGAAGTCGAGCAGGTTGGCGGACCGCTTCAGCCGCTCCGTATGGGGCGTCAGCTTGAAGATTTCGCCGCCGTACATACGCTCGCCCTCGAACACCGACGAGCCGTAGTGGAGGCCATGGGTCAGAATGTGCGTCTTCGCGTCCCGCCAGGGCACGAAATCGCCGTCGAACCAGATCCAGCCGTCACGGTCGTCGAAAGGAACGAAGGCCATTGAAGAACATCTCCCGGAAACCTTCAGGGGTTAGAGCCCCGGGCGCCGCCGAGGTCAACGCCTCATGTGAAGGACCCGCCCGATGAGCATGACCGATTCGCGCCCCCACGGCCGCTCGGGTCCCGTCGCCGGCCCGGGCGTCGGCCGCCACCTGCTGATCGTCGACGACGACGACCGCATCCGCGAACTGCTGAAGGAGTTCCTGGCGCGCGAAGGCTATCGCGTGACGGGCGCGGCGCACGCTGCGGCGGCGCGCCGGCTGATGGAGCTGATCGAGTTCGACCTGGTGGTGCTGGACATCATGATGCCGGGCGAGAGCGGCCTGGACCTGACCAGCTGGGTGCGGGGCAAGGCCGAGCTGTCGCGCACGCCCGTGCTGCTGCTGACCGCGCGCGGCGACGCCAACGACCGGATCGAGGGGCTGTCGCGCGGGGCCGACGACTACATGTCCAAGCCGTTCGAGCCGCGCGAGCTGGCCCTGCGCATCGACGCGATCCTCAGGCGCACCGGCGGCAAGCCGATCGGACCCAAGGAGGTCCGGCTGGGCGCTGCGACCTTCGACATGGAGCGGCTGGAGCTGACGCGCGACGGCGCGCCGCAGCGGCTGACCGAGGCCGAGGCGCAGCTTCTGAAGACCCTGGCCCTCCATGCGCATGCGCCGGTCGAGCGGATGAGCCTGTCGCCGGACACCGCCGACATCACCGGGCGCGCCGTGGACGTGCAGGTGACGCGCCTGCGCCGCAAGCTGGAGGCCGACCCGAAGAACCCGCGCTATCTGCAGACCGTACGCGGCGTCGGCTACATGCTGGCGCCCGACTGAGATGCGGCTGCGCCGGCGGCTGAACCTGTGGCCGCGCTTTCTGAAGCGGCGGCTGCCGACCTCGCTGTGGGGCCGGTCGCTGCTGATCATCGTCCTGCCGGTGCTGGCGATGCAGATCGCGGTGACCTGGGTGTTCTTCGACGCCCACTGGCAGACCGTGACCGCGCGCCTGTCCGAAGGGCTGGCCGGCGATATCGCCTGGGCCGTGCAGTCCTATGAGGACGATCCGACGCCGCAGAACATGGCGGTGATCGCCGACCGCGCCGAGCGCGCCATGCAGCTGTCGGTCGCCTTTCAGGAAGACCGCACCCTGCCAACCGAGACTCGGCGCGGCGCCATCGGCGTGGTGGACAGGGTGATGGAGCGGGCGCTGCAGGGGCGGCTCGACCGCCCCTACTGGTTCGACACCACCCGCTACCCCGCCTACATCGACATTCAGGTGCAGGAGCCGGGCGGCGTGTTGCGCTTCATCGCGCCGCGCGAACGGGCGGTGGCGACCCAGGCCCACATCTTCGTGCTGTGGCTGGCGGTGGCGACCATCCTGTTGATGGGGGTCGCCATCCTGTTCATCCGCAACCAGGTGCGCTCCATCGAGCGGCTGGCCGATGCGGCGGAGGCGTTCGGGCGGGGTGAAAGCGTGCCGCGCTTCAAGCCGCACGGCGCGCGCGAAGTGCGCCAGGCGGCGACGGCGTTCATGGCCATGCGCGACCGCATCCAGCGCCACATCGACCAGCGCACGGCCATGCTGGCCTCGGTCAGCCACGACCTGCGCACGCCGCTGACCCGCCTGCGGCTGGAGCTCGCGCTGGCGCCGCCCTTCAAGCGTCAGGACGCCATGCGCGGCGACCTGGACGAGATGGAGCACATGATCGACGAATATCTCGCCTTTGCGCGCGGCGAGGCGGGCGAGGACACCCAGACCGTGGCGCTGGCGGATCTGCTCGGCGCCGTGGCCGAGGATGCGCGCCGGGCCGGAGCCGAGGTCGAGGTGGAGGTCTCGCCGGGGCTGACAGCCTCCTTGCGGCCGCTGGCGTTCAAGCGCGCCCTGACCAACCTGGCCGGCAATGCGGCGGCGCACGGTGAGCATGTGCGGCTGTCGGCGCGGCCCCTGCCCTCCGGCGGGCTGGAGATCGGGGTCGAGGACGATGGGCCGGGCATACCGGAGGCGATGTACGAGGACGCTTTCCGGCCCTTCTCGCGCCTGGACGAAAGCCGCAACCAGAACCGCAAGGGCGTGGGCCTAGGCCTGGCCATCGCGCGCGACGTGGCGCGCGGCCATGGCGGGGACGTCACCCTGGGGCGCAGCGATCTGGGCGGGCTGAAGGCGGATATCCGCCTACCGGGCTGACGCGGCGGGGACTGGCGAAAGGCCCTTTGAAGGCGCATCTTTTCGACAGACAGGGCTTTGTCGGAGATCCATCATGAGACCCCTCGCCTTTTTCGCCCCGGCCGCCGCCGTGATCGCGCTCGCGAGCGCCGCCCAGGCCCAGGCTCCGATTCAGGCGCCAAATGTCACCGTCACCGTGGGAGCCAAGCTGCAGGAGCAGGTCGAAGAACTGGGCCCGCGCGAGGTGCGGGACCAGGCCGACCGTCTGGCCGAACGCGTGCGCGAGGCGCTGGCGCGTCGCAACGACCTGAACGGGACCGCCGTCAATCTGGTCCTGACGGACCTGAAGCCGAACCGGCCGACGCTGCAGCAGCTGACGGACAGGCCCAGTCTGGACCGCATCCGCAGCGTCAGCATCGGCGGCGCCGCCGTGAAGGGCGAGATCGTCACGGCGGACGGCCGCAACCTGCCGTTCGAATATGACCGCTTCAACTCAAGCCTGGCCGACGTTTACGGCTTCAGCACCTGGTGGGAGGCGGACCGCGTTTTCGACCGCGTGGCGCGCAAGATCGCCGAAGGCGACCTCTAGCTCTGGCCTCGTCCGGGCCTAGTTCCGGCCCATCTTGCGGTTGCGCCGAACGGCGGCGGCCACGACCTCGGCCATCAGGCGGTCGATGCGGCCGCCCTCCGCCATGACGTCGAGACCGGCGCGGGTGGAGCCGCCGGGAGAGGCGATGCGGCCGATCAACTGATCCAGCGGCTCGTCGCCTGCGCTTTCGGCCGCCGCGACAAAGGTCGCGCGCGCGAGGGTGCGGGCGGTGTCGGCCGGCAGCCCCGCCGCCTCCCCGCCCCGCGCCAGCGCTTCGGTCATCGCATAGAAATAGGCCGCGCCCGATCCGGCCACGGCGGTGGCCGCGTCCATCGCCGCCTCGTCCGGCAGATCCACCGTGACGGCCATCGGCTCGAACAGGGCCCGACCGAGCGCCCTTGCCTGGTCGTCGGCGGCGTAGACGGTGGCCACGCCGCGCCCGCGCGCGACGCCCGTGGTGGGCATCACCCGCACGATCGGCCAGGGACCGACCCCCTCCGCCAGGGACGGCGCCGTGACGCCCGCCATCACCGACAGGATCACCGCCTGCTCGCCGAGGTGCGGCAGGAGCGGCGCAAGCGCTTCGCGCCAGACCGCAGGCTTCACCGCCACCACGACGCAGCGCGCGTCACGCAGCGTCTCCAGCGGCGGGTTGATCCGCGCGCCTTCCGCCCTCGCCGTCTCGGCCGCAGGCTTCTCGGAGGGCGTCAGGATGATCAGGTCCGAAGGCCGGACGGTTTCCGTCAGCAGCCAGCCTTCCAGAATGGCCGACCCCAGTCGGCCGCAGCCCAGCAGGACGACCAGGCCGCTCGCCGCCATCAGGCGGTGCCCACGGTCTCGAACAGGCAGGCGTCGATGGCCTCCTGCGGCTTCTTGGATCCGCGGATCATGAAGTCGAAGGCGGGATAATAGCGGTCCGCCGCCTCCATCGCCGCATCGATCATCGAAGCCGCCTGCGCCAGCGTCGGCCGCTCGCCGTGCGGCACCGACAGCGAGTGGCGGAAGACGATCTCACCGTCCTCGGCCCAGACCTCGAAATGGCCCATCCAGGTGCGCTGATTGATCATGCCGACCAGTTCATAGGCGGCGGTGCGGCGGCTCTTGGTCGCGCGCAGGTCCAGGGCGCAGCACAGCTGCAGGCAGTCGCCCTCGGGCCGCCAGGCGAACCACAGCTCATAGTCCTTCCAGTCGCCGGCCATGGCGAAGGCGAGATCGCCCTCTTCGGTGCGGTCGAACGGCAGGTTCTCGGCCGTCAGCACATATTCGACCACATCCAGCGGATCGAAGGGAACATCGACCTCTTGCGGCCCGGCGACATCCATGCGGCGAACTCGTCCTTTGAACGGCGAAGTGAATGGTGAATCACCTCTTAACCGGACGCTAGACGTGTTCGGGGTCGCGGCTCAACCGGCTGCGTCGACCGGGGGAGTTCCGGCTGTGGAGTTTCCCGCCTCAGGCTTGTCGGCCAGCTTGGCGGCGAAGGCGGCGCGCATCACCACCATTTCCGCGCGAAGCGCCGCGACCTCGCCCTTCAGGGCGTCAAGCTCGTCGCGGCGCACCAGGTCCATGTCGGCGGCCAGGCGATCGGTCTGGGCGCGCCAGGCGGACTTGGCCTCCTCGCCCGCCGCCTGGGCCAGGCCCATGGCGCCGGTGGTCAGCTTGGCGAACTCGTCCAGGATGGGGTTGCGGGTCTGCATGGGCGTGCTCCGCCCGGCGCGCCGGGCTGTTGAAGGGTCTGAAGTGGATATAGGCCCTGCTTCGGCCACGGCGAAGGGCCAGTGTCCGGCAAAAGCGTCGCAGCCGCCGCAACAAACCGGCGACGACGACGGCGACGCTTGCTAAACCACGCCGAACCGAAGCGCTCGAGGACCGCCCTTGCCCTTTCCCGAATTCGATCCGGTTCTGATCAGCATCGGTCCCTTTCCGATCCGCTGGTACGCCCTGGCCTATGTGGCCGGCATCGTGCTGGGCTGGTGGTACGCGTCCAAGCTGATCAAGACCGAACGCTTGTGGGCGCCGGCGCGCCCGCCGCTGACGCCGAACCAGCTGGACGACCTGGTGCTGTGGATCGTGCTGGGCATCATCCTGGGAGGACGGCTGGGCTACGCCCTGTTCTACGATCCGGCCATGTACGGCCAGCTGTTCACCGGCCAGAGCTGGGCCGAGCGGCTGGAGCTGTTCCAGCTGTGGACGGGCGGCATGAGCTTCCACGGCGGCTTCCTGGGCGTCTGCCTGGCGATCGTGCTGTTCGCGCGCGGCCAGAAGGTCGACATGCTGCGGCTGGGCGACATGGTGGCGCCGGTGGTGCCCATCGGCCTGTTCTTCGGCCGGGTCGCCAACTTCATCAACGGCGAACTGTGGGGCCGCGAGACGACCGTGCCGTGGGCGGTCCGCTTCTGCAACGACAGCATCCAGCGGATGTACGGTTTCTGCCCGGCGGGCGACGCGCCGCGCCATCCCAGCCAGCTGTACGAGGCGGGGCTGGAGGGCCTGCTGCTGCTGGGCCTCTTGTCGCTCGGCATCTGGAAGATCGGCCTGCTGAAGAAGCCCGGCTACATCACCGGCCTGTTTCTGCTGTTCTACGGCCTGTCGCGGGCGGCGCTGGAGAATGTGCGCCAGCCGGACGTCGGCATGCCCGACTTCCCGCTGGGTTTGACCATGGGGATGATGCTGTCTATCCCGATGATCCTGGTCGGCGGCTGGCTGGTGTGGCGGGCGTGGAGCCGTCCGCCCGTCCGGGGATGACGGCCGACACGCTCAAGGCGCGGCTGGCGCGCGAAATCGCCCTGTCGGGCCCGATGACGGTCGCCGACTACGTCACCCGCTGCCTGCACGATCCGGCCGGCGGCTATTATGCGGCGCATCCGGCGCTGGGCGCGGGCGGCGACTTCATCACCGCGCCCCTGGTCAGCCAGATGTTCGGCGAGCTGATCGGCCTGTGGGCGGCCGAGACCTGGAACCGGCTGGGCGCGCCCGAGCGGGTGCGCCTGGTGGAGGTGGGGCCCGGCGACGGGACCCTGATCGGCGACGCTCTGCGGGCGGCGCGGCTGGCTCCCGGTTTTCTGGAGGCCTGCGATCTCGTGCTGATCGAGCCCAGCGGCCCGTTGCGCGCACAGCAGGCGCGAGCCTTGGCCGGCGCCGACCTGCAGCCCCGCTGGGTGCGCGGCCTCCACGGCGTTGAAACGGATGCACCGGTGATCCTGATCGCCAATGAGGTGCTGGACTGCATGCCGGCGCGCCAGTTCGTGCGCACCGAGGGCGGCTGGGCCGAGCGGCGCGTGGGCGTCACTGACCACGGCGGCCTGTTCTTCGGCCTGACCGGCGTGACGGCGGGCTTCAGCAAGCCGGACTTCAACATGGCGCCCGGCGAGGTGCTGGAGATTTCGGACCAGCAGGCGGCGTTCGGACGCGACCTGGGCGCCCTCATGAAGCAGGCGTCAGGCGCGGCCCTGATGATCGACTACGGCCGGGCGCGGCCCGAGGCCGGCGACACCCTGCAGGCGTTGAAGCGCCACCTAAAGGTCGATCCGCTGGAGGCGCCCGGCCAGGCCGACCTGACGCAATGGGCGGACTTCCCCCTGGTGCTGGAGGCGGCGGTGCGCGCGGGGGCCGACGTGACCGGCTGTCTCGGCCAGGGCGAGTTCCTGCGTCGTCTCGGGATCGAAGCGCGCGCCGAGGCCTTGAAGACTGGGCGCCCCGACGCCGCACCGGTGATCGACCGCCAGCTGAACCGCCTGACCGCGGAGGACCAGATGGGAATCCTGTTCAAGGCCGCCGCGATCTTTTCGCCCCGCTCGCTGGTCGTGCCGGGGTGGGACGCATGAGCGCGCCGGAGCCGATCACCCATCCGCTGCTGGACGGCGTGCGCCACGGTTTCTTCACGCGGGCGGGCGGCGTCTCGACGGGCCTCTACGCCGGGCTGAACACGGGGATCGGCTCGCGGGACGATCCCGCCGCCGTGGCCGAGAACCGCAGCCGCATCGCCCAGGCCATGGGCGGAACCGCCGCCGACCTCGCCAACTGTTATCAGATCCACTCGGCGGTGACGCGCGTGGCCGAAGGGCCGTGGAACGGCGAACGGCCCGAGGGCGACGCGGTGGTGACGGCGACGCCCGGCGTGATCTGCGCGGTGCTGACCGCCGATTGCGCACCCGTGCTGCTGGCGGACCGGGAGGCCGGCGTGGTGGGCGCCGCCCACGCGGGCTGGAAGGGGGCGCTGGGCGGCGTGATCCATTCGGCGGTGGCGGCCATGGAGGCGCTGGGCGCGCGGCCGGAGCGGATCAGCGCCGTCGTCGGCCCGTGCATCGCGTCCGAAAGCTATGAAGTCGGCGCTGATTTCCTCGACCGCTTCGCTCATCATGATCCGGGCAGCGAGCGGTTCTTTCACGCTGCTTCCGCCCCGGACAAGCGACTGTTCGACCTGCCAGGCTTTGTGCTGTGGCGGCTGGAGCAGGCCGGCGTTGGTCAGGCCGCGTGGACCGGCGACGACACCTGCGTGGACGAGGCCCGCTTCTTCTCCAACCGTCGGGCGCACCAGCGGGGCGAGCCGGACTTTGGGCGGATGATGAGCGTCGTCACCCTTTAGCGGCGACCGACCTTCAGCCCGCCCGCGCCAGCTCCGGCACCCGAACCGTCTCACGCCAGGCGTGCGGCTGGGCCAGCAGGGCGCGCACCAGCTTGTTGTTCACGGCGTGCCCAGCCTTGTAGCCGTCGTACCGGCCCAGCAGCGGCGCGCCCAGCACATACAGGTCGCCGATCGCGTCCAACGCCTTGTGCCGCACGAACTCGCGTTCCATGCGCAGGCCGCCGGGGTTCAGTATCTGGTCGCCGTCGATCACGACCGCATTCTCCAGCGAGCCGCCGCGCGCCAGACCGGCCTGACGCAGCGCCTCGACCTCGTGGGCGAAGCCAAAGGTCCGGGCGGCCATGATCTCACGCCGGAAGGTCGCCTCGTCCACCACGAAGTCGATCACCTGATTGCCGATGACGGGCGTCGGGAAGTCGATCTCGAACCGCATCTCGTAACGATCGCAAGGCGTCAGGGCCGCGTGCTTGTCGCCCTCGGTGACGTGGACAGGCTCCAGGATCTCGATGTAGCGCACCGGCGTCGGCTGGCGACGGAAGCCCGCCCGGTCCAGCAGTTGCACGAAGCCCAGGGCCGAGCCGTCAAGGATCGGCAGCTCCGGCCCATCCACCTCGACCGTCACATTGGCGATGCCGAGTGCGGCGAAGGCGGCCATCAGATGCTCGATGGTCGACAGGCGCACGCCGGCCGCGTTCTCGATCATGGTGTTCAGGCGCGCGTCGACCACCGCCTCGCCCGACACGCGGATGCGGTTCTCGCGGTCCTTGACGTCCGTGCGCACGAAGACGATCCCCGCGCCCGCCGGGGCGGGACGCACCACCAGACGCACGCGGCGGCCGGTGTGCACGCCCACGCCGGCGCAGATGGCCGGCGCCAGGATGGTGCGTTGGTGATGGTCGTGGCTGACCGACAAGGCAGAACTCGCTTCTTCGCATCGGCGCCGGTTGAACCGCTCGCGGTTCGCGCCTCATGAGTCCTCTAGAACGAGGACTGCAATGCCGAAAGCAAAGTCCGGTTTCCGATTGTTTCGTAACGGGACGGCGACGGAAACGTAAAACGCCCCGGAGCGAGCTCCGGGGCGCTTCAGGTCAGGCGCGGCCTCGATCAGTTGGCGAGGCGGCGTAGAAACGAGGGGATTTCGAGATCGTCATCGCTGGACGAGGCCTGCGGCTCGGGCGCGGCGGCCGTCTGTGTCGCCTGGCGCATCTGCGGCTGCGGACGCGGGCTGTAGGAGGCTTGCGGCTGCGGACGCTTGCCCCGACCGAACAGGCTCCAGCCGCTGCGGCGGTGATCCCGGTCGTAGTCGTCCTCCTCCATCACCGGCTCAGGCCGCGCGGCGGGCGCCTCGCGGCGCGGCTCGGCGCGCGCGGGCTGGGCCGGTTGGGCGGTCTGGGCCGGCGTGCGGTGGGTCTCGTACTCCTCGACCCAGGGATCGACGATGGGATCAAGGCTGCGCGTCTCCGGCGCGGCGTGGATCACCGGCTCGGGGCGGGCCTCCATGCGAGGCTCAGGGCGCGGTTCGGGCGAGCGCGCAGGCTCGGCCGCACGGGCCGTGGGCGCGGCTTGGAAGGTCGGCTGCACCGGCGCCGCCTCGATACGCGGCTCGGGCACCCGCGGAGCCTCTGTGCGGACCGGTTCGCGATATGGCGCGCGGCTGGGCTCGGGCGCGCGGGCGGATGCGCCATACAGGCCGCCGGCCGCGCGACAGATCGGAAG
>ERZ501011.453-NODE-453-length-10028-cov-11.569036_pt1 | contig 10028 bp, 8 predicted proteins | sample MGYA00248833_ERZ501011 | MGnify/ENA primary metagenome ERZ501011 (study PRJEB25958, sample SAMN03398530) | human skin metagenome | study: EMG produced TPA metagenomics assembly of the Human Skin Microbiome Metagenome (human skin metagenome) data set. | reverse complement strand
TTCCGCACCCGGGCCACACCCGGGACCGCATCCGTCCCTTGACAACTCCACAGTGAACACCCCAGTCGGCTCCATACCCGGTCAAATATCGTGGGCCAGGCACGGCCCGCAGGGGGCCGCGAAACCTGGAAGCGAGCTTGCGGGCCGCCCCGCCCCGCTCCCTGGGTCGCGAGCCGCGAGCGTCCCTTCTGCTCCCTGATCCGAAAGGACTGCAAAAACCCTGCTCCATGATGTGCGAGGAGTGCCAGCGACGGCGACGCATCTCACCAGGCCCCTTCATGACGGCCTCCGCAAGCTCCGGCCTCCTCGGGGAGCAGTAGTCGGCCGCGCCCTCCGGAGTGTGGAAAGCGACCCGCTGGGTCGAGCAGAGCAACTATGAGCAGACGTCGGGCCGGCGACCGGCAGACCTCAACTTGACCGGCAGACTTCGATCGAGGTCTAGGAGTCGAGTTGAAGTCTGTCGGTCACGAATCGGGGCGGGTACGCGAGACAGTCCCGCCACTTGCGAGCGTCACGAAGGGTCTTGGTGAGTCGGGTTGCGAAGACCCTTCGTGACGCGCCCTCCGCAAGCTCCGGGCGCTCCTCAGGGAGCAGGGGCAGGTCGTTTCTTTGGACTAAGGAGCGGTGGCTAAGCACGCCCATCGGGCTCGGGAGCAGGGGCTGGCGCTTCTTTCTGATCAGGGAGCGGAGGGGCATTTCAGGTTGCGGCGCCTTCCTCGTCGGTCACCAGGTCGAGGCGTACGCCCAAGAGGCGGACCGGGCGGTCGATGTCGAACCTGGTGAGCAGGTCGGCGACCACCGACTCGAGTTCGGTGAAGTCGAGGCTGGGCGCGGGGAGCTTCCTCGACTTGGTGCGGGTGTAGAACGTCGTGGTGCGGACGGTCACCGCGACCCGGAACGGCAGGCGTTCCTCGCCGACCACCTGATCGAGCAACTCGCGCAGGAGGTCCGCGGCGGCGGCGCGCATCTCGGTGGCGTCGCTGAGGTCGGTCGCGAAGGTGCGGGACTTGGAATGCGAACGCGCCAGCCAGGGTTCGGCGGTGATCGTCGAATCACCGCCGCCGCGGCAGAGGACGTACAGCCAATTGCCCTGGTGCGGACCGAAGGTGGCGATCAAGTCGTCGCGCGGAGTGGCGATCAGCTCGGTCACCGTAGTGATCCCAGTGGCGGCGAGCTTCGCCGACGTCTTCGGCCCGACGCTCCACAGGTCGCGGGTGGGCCGCTCCCCCATCAGTTCCAGCCAGTTGCGGTCGTCGAGCACGAACACGCGCGGCGCGTCGACACCGCTTCGCGCGCCGCCGGGCGGACGCTTGGCGAATCCGGTGGCCATCTTCGCGCGCTGCTTGTTGTCGCTGATCCCGACGCAGCTCGTGAGCCCGCACCGGTCGAGGATCTCCGAACGGATCCGTTCGGCCAGGTCGACGATGGCCGCGTCGTCGAAGGGGTCGACCTCCGCCCCGCGCGCGCTCACCCCCAGGTACGCCTCGTCCCAGCCCCAGACCTCGACCGGGTGACCGGTGGCCCGCAGGACGTCCATGACCTCGGCGGACGCCGCGTCGTAGGCGCCCATGTCGAGCGGCAGATACACCGCGTCGGGCAGCTTGCGGTGCGCCGCCCGCAACGGCATCCCCGCACGGACACCCACGTCGCGCGCCTCATACGACGCGCAGGTGACCACTTTGCGCGCCTCGGTCGGATCGCCGTTGCCGCCGACGATCACCGGCACCCCGACCAGTTCGGGGGCCCGCAGCCGCTCGACCGCGACCTGGAACTGGTCGAGATCGACGTGCAGGAGCCACCGATAGCGCTGCGAAACCGACGTGGTCACGACGCCCAGAGTAATCGCCGCGCGCCCGGTGGCCGATCAGATCAGCCGGCGATACAGATGTCGACCTCGCCCAGACCCATCGACCGGCACGAGGTGCGCAACGAGTGCGGGTTGTACCGCAGCACGGAGAGGGAACGGTCGGTCACGCCGCCGGCGTCGGCGAACGCGGTACTCGCAGCGGTGATGTGAGCGGCCAGCTCCGCACGGGTGGCCGGGTCGGACATCGCCACGGCGTGGGTCAGCACCTTCTCCAGGAGGGCGCGATCCCGATGCAGCGGCGGGGGCATGAGATTGAGTGCGGGCGAAGCGGTCCCACAGTTCGTCGGGTCGGTCAGCGCGTGCGCCGCGGCGAGCAGGTACGCGACGGCGACCAGCGCCGGACGCCGACCATCGGGGTCGGCGTCGCGGTACGACCGCACCACCTTCGACGGCTCGACGTCCGTGGCGATCGGATCACCATCGGGACCACCGAGACCCAGGGCGGCCAGCGCCTCGTCGTGCGGCGACGAGACCTGTTCGGCAGCAACGGCTTCGGTTCGCATCAGCCGAAGCCGCGCGATGATCGCCCGGTGCCGGTGCACGGCCGCGTCGACCTCACGCATCAGGTCCGGCGTCACCCCGAAGTCCGCGGCACTCTCGGCGAGCGCCGCGTACCCGGTCAGGACGATCGACTCTTCGATGTCGATCGCCTCGCCGATCGCCGACGACGTGAGAAACGTGCGCGCACCGCGTCTCGATGCGCCCACAGACAAAACGCTGGTCAACGTCAACCCCTCCACTCAGACCACGACCATCGACGACCTGTCGAACCATGACGATCGTGGACACCGACGAGGAGCGAGATCGGAGCCCCTCGAGTCGACCCCCTACGCCCCGGCACCCCCACACGATGTCGGCCATCGGCGCAGTGCGAGGATACGCTGAGCACGGATCGTTTGTGAGTCGAATGACTGAACACGCCGGTGCTGCGCCCGTTTCGGGACCAAAGGCCCTGTCCCGGCGGGCCACCGGCAACGACCATGTAAGGGGCGACAGGCATCAGGAGGGGGACATGCTGCGATTCCTCGCCCGCGAACTCCACTGCTGGCGTGTGATGCACGCATCGTCGAATGGCCTGGTCCGCCGCGCCGACCGCCTGGAAACCGCGACACTCGTGATGTTGTGGATCGCAGCACTCGCCGGGCTCATGGTCGCCCTGACCGTCGGGGGCAACACCTATGCGGCGCACAAGGCGACGATCGAGCACCAGGAACCCCGGCATTCGGTCAGCGCCACCATCATTCGCACGTCCGTCGAGGGCGCCGGGGAACCACGCATCGGTGCACCGAGTGCCGGCGTCCCGGGCGTCGGTGTTCCGAGCGCCGACGTGCCGAGCGTCGACGTGCCGAACGACAGCGGCCAGAACACCACCGACCACACCACCGTGGCGTGGCAGGACCCGAACGGTCACCGGCTCACGGCGACCGTCGGCGCCGAGCCGCTCGACGCCGTCGGCCGGGTCCGGACCGTCTGGCTCGACGACACCGGTGCGGTGGTGGGCCCGCCCGTGACCACGACGGACGCCGTGATGGAGGGCCTGATCGCCGGTGCCGGGGTGGTGATGCTCGTCGTGCTCGTCTGGTGGGGCTCGACCGTGCTCGTGCGCCTGGTCGCCGATCGGCACCGGTCACGAGAGTGGGACGCCGCCTGGCGTCAGTTCGACATCGACAGCCATCCCTGACCGGCGACCTGCGCGTCGGCGTGCGGGTCAGCCGCTGACGACCGCCCAGATGACGAACGCCACCCAGGCCACGGCGCCCAGGATGTTGATGACGAGCGCCGTCGTGGTGAGGGCATCGCGACGGCCACCGGCACGCGTGATGCCCACGACCGTGAGTACCAGGCCGACGATCGTGCCCAGGCACAGCGGAAACCCGAGAATTCCCACGATGAGTCCCGCCAGCCCGAACGCATTCACCTTCCCCGATTCCGGAATCGGTTGCGCCGAGCCGGGTTGCGAGATGTGGGCAGGTGGAGCTACGGGCTGCGGGGCGAGGGGTTGCGGGACGACGGGTTGCATCACGGGCCGCGCCGCTACCACTGATGTGCCGGCGGGCATCCGATGCAGCCTCGGCCACTGGTCCGGCCGGAGGTCCACCGGTCCGACGGCCGCGAACACCGCACCCGGTTGGACGGCGGCGCCCGACCGCAGGTCGAGGCCGTGCACCGTGCCCGCGACCGGTGCGTCGATCGTCACCCGCCCGGCCGGGGAATCGACGGTCGCCAGCGGTTCCCCCGCTCGTACGGGCTGGCCGTTGCGCACCGAGACGGCGGCGATCACCGAACCGCCGGGCAACGCGGGGAACGCGATTCGACGACCCGACGCGTCGACCGCCGGGCCCACGGTCCGCCGCGGATCGGTCTCCCGCCCGGCGTCGAAGCCGCCGGCCTCGGTCCCCGGGACGACGTTGGTCGAGCGGAGGAGCCCACCCTGCGCGACGACGACCTTCGGGTCGCCGATCCGGGCGACCCGGCCGACCGACGACAGCGCGGACTGCAACATCGGGATGCTGCTGGTCCCGCCGGTGACGTAGACGATGACCGGCCCGCCCGGACCGGTACCCGCGGCGTCGGCCCGCGCGATCGCGTCCCGGGTCAGCTCGACGGCCCGCTCCACGAACGGTCCGATCATCGCCTCGAACTCGCGTCGCGTCAGCAGCAGCGTGTGCCGGGTGCCGGGCAGTTCGATGACGGCCTGCGCGGTGTCGGACAGCGCTTCCTTCGCCGTCCGCACCCGATCGGCCAAGGCGATCGCGGCGGCCGGGGACCGGAGCCGGCTCGGGAGGTCGGGGTCGAGTTCGGCGGCCTCGTCGTGCACCCAACGGATCATCCGGGCGTCGAGGTCCCGGCCGCCGAGGTGGTTGTCGCCGCCCGACCCGGTGACGGTGAACCCCTCGGCGCCGTCGCGGACGAGGACCGCCACGTCGCACGTGCCGGCGCCGAAGTCGAAGACACACATCCGTTCGCCACCACTGACGTCGTGCCCGCGGTACACGTAGTACCAAGCGGCAGCGAGTGATTCGGAGGCGACACGCAGTGCGTCGGCGGGGATGCCGGCCCGCTGCGCCGCGCGCCGGAGGACGTTCTTGCGTCGCTCGCTCCAGCGGTCCGGATGGGTCAGCACGATCGAGTCGAACACCGGCAGTCCGCTGTGGCGCAGCGCGGTCTGGTGCACGTGCCGCAACACGGCGGCGATCAGATCCTCGACCGGCCAGAACCGGTCGCCGAGTTCGATCTCGCCGTCGTCGATACGCGACTTCGGGGTGTCCTCGAAGGCGTCGGGGGCCTGCAATCTCCGCTGCACCGCGTCGTGACCCACCACGACGGTCGCGTCAGCCGCGAACACCGCCGAGGGCATCGCGGGTCCACCCGGGCCGAGCGGCACGATGACCGGCTCGCCGAACCCGACCCGGTACGCGGCCGCGGTGTTGCTGGTGCCGAAGTCGATACACAGTCGCCGCCTGCTCCCCTGCGCCACGTGGCCACCTCCTCCGGAGCAAATGGTTGCACATCACACCGGGTTTCATCCGGCGGGCGCTCGAAGTACCCGGGCGATCGACTTGCGCACGTTGTCGACCGCGATGATCTGGTTCCGGAGATCCTGCGCGATCTTCTCCCGCTCGGCCGCCGACTTCTTGGCATCGGCCGCGGCGTCGTTCAGGATCTTCGTCGACTCCGCGAGGAGCCGCTCGAGCAGTTCGTCGTAGGCGATCTGCAGGTCACCGCTGGCCTGCGCCTTGATCGACTGCAGCTGCGACCGGACGTCGGCCTTCATGTCGGCGACCGCCTTCGTCAGCCACTTGCGATGATTCTCCTTGCCGACCTTCGACGCCCGGAACCCGACGACGACGCCCGCCCACACCGGTACCGCCACCACGTTGACCACCGGGATGATCGCCAGCGGGCCGCCGGCGGCGACGATGGAGAGCAGGATCGGGTCGACCATGTTCTTCCACGGCGAGATCTTCTCCTGCTCACGGAGCTTGAGCTCGCCCGCGCTGCCGGCGATCTGCCCGACCAGCTCGTCGGAGATGGCGGCATCGGCGAACAGTGCGTCGGCGATCCGCTCGATCCCGGCCACGAACGAGGCGCTCACCTCGCGCGCGGCGGCCTCGAGGTCGACGGTCATCTGCGCGATCAGCTCCTGGCCCGCCCGGTGCGGTTCGTAGAAGCGCAACTTGTCGATACGCGTGGACCACTGGCCCAGCAGTTTGTCGAAGCGGTCGCGCATGAGGTCGTCGGTCTGCAGCGACGCCGCGGTGATGTCCTGCGTGAGTCGCGCCCGCCATTCCCGACGACGATCCTTGAGGCGCTGGAGCCGGTCGCGTTCGGCTTCGATGTCGGCTCGTTCGGCGGGAGTCGCGGTGGCGGCCTTCATCTCCAGGACCAGGCGCGTGCGGACGTCGTCGAGCCCGGCGAATGTCAGCTGCAGCGCGTTGCGCACCGGCGACGCGGCCCCGTCGCGGACCAGTGGGGTCAGGGCGTCGACGAGTTCGGGAACGCCCGACGCCGCGAGGGCCCGTTCGCGACGGTCCGGATCGGGGATCGCCGCGGCCTGGGCGGCGATGCGGTTGGAGACGCCGATGATCGGGATGTGCGCGAAGCGAGGTGCGTTGGCGCCGATCAGCTTTCGGTTCTCGGCGACGATCGTCCGCCACTGCCGCATCACGAGGTCGGTCTTGGTGACCACCAGCACCACCGAGGCGACCTCTTCGCTGACACTGCGCAGGAAGTCGAGTTCGGGTGCGCTGAGCGGTGCGGTCGCGTCGCACACCATCACCAGTACCGACGCGCCGCGCGCCGCGCTGACCGCGGCCTCGACGTGTTCGGGGACCAGCGACCCGACGCCCGGTGTGTCGACGACCGTGACGCCGGGCAGCACCGTGGCGTCGACCCCCACCCGGGCCGAGACCGGCGGCACGAGAACGGAATCGACGGGCGTGCCGGGCGCGAGACGTTCTGCCGGCACCCCGGCCGCGTGGCGTCCGCCGACGGTCACCCAGTCGGACAGTTCGGTCGCCGGGATGCGGTGGGCGGCACCGGGGAACTCGACGAGCGCGGTGCCGGCGGGCAGGTCGTCGGTGGCAGGGGTGAACCGGACGTACACCGAGGTGGTGATCTCGGCGTCGACGGGCGCGAGGTCGCCGACCCCGAGAAGCGTGTTGACCAGCGAGCTCTTGCCCCGGCTGACCTCGCCGATGACGACCACGGTCCCCTGCGGTGCCGGTCGGTCGCGGACGCGGGTCGCGCGGTCGGCGATGGCGTCCTCGCCGTGCTTGCGCAATGCGTCGATCGCCGAGCGCAGGACCGCCTCCGGCGTCGGCGTCGCACTCTTCGCCGGGACCTTCTCGAGTCCCTTGGCCCCAGCCCCGGACATGGCGGCGGGTTCGCTGGAAGTCACCGTCTGCTCTCCTCGTTCACCCTGCGCTCCTCGTCGACCATGACGTCAGTTGACCCAGAGTCCGCGCCTGACCAGCTGATAGGTCTGCTCGAGCACCAGCAACGCCTCCCGTTCGGCCGACGTCGCCGCGAAGGCCCGCCGCGACCGGCAGTCGGTGGCCCGCTGCCGCGCGGCGTCCGCGATCGCCGGTGGTGCGGCATTCGGCGGCAACGACAACAGCACGCGCACATCGCGACTCGCGACGACGACGTTGAGCTCGCCGACGAGTTCACTGTCGGGCTGCCACCGGGCGAGGGCCTCGAGCGCGGCGATCTCGCGCAGCCGGTGCAGCGCCGGGGACGTCTCGGCCTCGTCGATCGCCTCCAGGAAGACGTCGCGTCGCGGACTGCGGTAGGCCGACTCGCGCAGCGCGGCCAGCACCGTGCGCGCCTTGAGGATGTCGCCGACGGCCAGGAATCGCCGGCCGATGGCCAGCCGCAACTCGTCGATACCCGAAACCCGGTGCAGCCATTCGCTGTACGCGCGTGCACCTTGCCGCGCGATCTCACCCCCGGCGTCCATCGCATAGGTGCCCACGAGTTGCTCGAGCCGGCCCAGTTCGTCGACGTCGATCCCCGGCGGCGCGGGCATCCCGCCGTCGAGGATGGTCAACAGCTCCCAGGACTCGAGCTGTCCGCGGCGCGAGATCTGGGCGGTCTCACGTTCGGTGACCCCGCAGACGCCCGCCTCGGCCATCAGCCCGGACACCGCGACCACGGCGCCCGCGATCGCCGGGAAGCGTCGCCAGACCCGGCGAGCGATCTCCTGCGCCTTGAGCATCGGGTTGTCGGCGGCGATGAGGTCGGCCTGGGAGATCACCAGGATGGTGTTCTGCGCCGACGCACCGGCGTCGGCGAGGAAGGCGACCTCGTCGGCCTTCGGTCCCGCGGCGTCGTCGAGCAGGAAGAGGACGACGTCCGGCCGGGCCAGCCTGCTCTGGCCACCGAACACCCGCCGGGTCGCGATCTCGGCGGTGTCGGTGAAACCCGAGAGGCCGGGGGTGTCGATGACGCGGAAGCGCTCGCGCAGCAACCGGGACGGGGTGTGGACGATCGCGTGGTCGATGTCCTCCGGTGGCCGGCCGAGGTCGCCGCGCATGGGTCCGGGGAGTTCGGTGACCGTGCCGTCGAGTCCGATGACCTCGACCCGCTGCGGGTTGCCCTCGGTGTAGAGGGCGGCGACGCGGGTGCACTCGGCGCGGTCGGTCGGGGCGACACGGTCCCCGACGAGGGCGTTGAGCAGCGTCGACTTGCCGGAGCTGACGCGTCCGACGAGCGCGACGGTCAGCGGTTCGGCGAGTCGGGCCCGCAGGGCGGGAATCGTCGCCGGGTCCGGCGCCAGCGGGCCCACCTCGTCGAGCAACTGCTCCACGCGACCACGCACGGTCATGCGCTGCTCCACGAGATCTGACCTCCCGAGACTTCTTCCGATCCGGCGGGAACATTCCGGGCTCGGCGACACTCCTAGGTACGTGCCGAGAATTGTCCATCACTCCTCGGCGCCCGGCAGTCGACCGGATGACAGAGATACCTGCGGAGGCGAACGACCATGACCGACGACCTTGACGATGACAGCGGCTCCGGGGAGAGCGGCTTCGACGACTGGCTGCGCGACACCGACCCGCCCGGCGAGCTGAGCGTGCCCGAGGGCGCGTGGGAGACCGCCGTCGGAACCGCGTTCGACCCGTCGTATGAACTCGACACCGACCTGACCGCCGCACCCGGGCCGGATCCGGCGGACGAGGAGTTCGACGGCGAGGTGTCTGCGGAATCCGACCTCGCGGGTGACGATCCGATCGGTGGCGACTTCGGGGACGACTCCGGGGAAAGCTCTGACGACGTCTTCGGCGACGACGGGGATCCCGTCGTCGATCCAGTGGAAGACGGGACGTTCGATGACGACTTCTGAGCTGCGCGGCACCGAAAGTCGCGATGTGCTGCCATGGTCGGGGCACGGCCCTACGATGAGCGGGTGCAGTCGTTGATCGACGAATCCACCTCTGGCGCGGACCTCCTCGAACGCGCCCGCTCCGGCGATCAGGCGGCCTTCACCACGCTCGTCGAACAACATCGAGACCGGCTGTGGGCCATCTGTTTACGCATCACCGGCAATCAGCACGACGCCGAGGACGCCATGCAGGACGCGCTCGTCGCCGCATGGCGGGCCATCGGCAACTTCCGTGGCGACGCGCAACTGTCGACCTGGCTGTACCGCATCGGGTCCAACGCCGCGCTCGCCCGGATCCGCAAACGCACCGACGCCGACGACATCGCCGACCACGACCCGATGAGCCATCTGGACGTCGCGGCGCAGGTCGTCGTGTCCGACCGGATCGCCGAAGCGTTGGCGCAGGTCCCAGACGCCTACCGGGCGACCTTCGTGCTGCGCGTCTACGGCGAGCTCAGCTACTCCGAGATCGCCGAGGCCCAGGGCATCGGCCTGCAGACCGTGCGCAGTCGCATCTCCCGCGCGCGGTCCCTCCTGTCGGAGTTGCTGGCCGATCTGCGCTGACGGGGGTACTCCCCGCGAATGATCCCGACGCGACTTCGAGGCCGTGGGGAACAAACCGGGGCAGACTCACCTCCAAGTAACCAGAACCACTTCACAACTCCCCGGCACCACCGCGCCGAACCCCGAAAGGACCCACCATGAGCACCGAGATCCCCGCCGACGCCGTTCTCGTCGACACCGATGGCGACGGAGCCGTCGACGCCGCACTCA
>ERZ501011.452-NODE-452-length-10071-cov-8.013079_pt1 | contig 10071 bp, 13 predicted proteins | sample MGYA00248833_ERZ501011 | MGnify/ENA primary metagenome ERZ501011 (study PRJEB25958, sample SAMN03398530) | human skin metagenome | study: EMG produced TPA metagenomics assembly of the Human Skin Microbiome Metagenome (human skin metagenome) data set. | reverse complement strand
CAGAGTGAATCAGCACTCGCCGCCCGTGGCAATTGCCGACTTTTTCAACGGTATCCGCCAGCAGCGGACATACTCGCGCGGTCTACTCAAAAAGGTCCATCTGGCTTCTTGACCCGTGTGGAACGGTGAACTTCGTCGTATCCAGATCGTGGCGGGGTCCGTCCAGCCCATAGCGTTTGACGGCCGCCTTAAACCGAGCCCCGATCAGGTCGGCTACGGGGCCGGCGCCCTTCATCCGCTGGGCCCAGTCAGCGTCGTAGTCCTTGCCCCCGCGCGTCTGGCGAACCAGCGACATGACCCGGGCCGCACGGTCCGGTCGGGCGTCTGCCAGCCATTCGCGAAACAGGTCCTTGATCTCCAGCGGCAGGCGCAAGGTGACGTACATAGCGGTCACCGCACCGGCCTTGGCGGCCGCTTCCAAGACGGACTCTAACTCATGGTCGTTCAGTCCGGGAATGACAGGGGCAAAACCGACACCGACGGGCACGCCGGCGTCGGCCAGACGGGAAATCGCTTCCAACCGTCTAGCGGGTGTCGAGGCCCGGGGCTCCATCGCGCGGGCCAGACCGCGATCCAGGGTCGTGATGGAGACAAATGCCGTCGCCAGCCGGTCGCACCCCATCGGGCCCAAGATGTCGAGGTCGCGCGTGATCAGGCTGGATTTAGTTATCACGCTGACAGGCTGGTTGAACCGAGCCGCCACCTCCAGCACGCTACGCGTGATCTTCAGTTCGCGCTCGTCCGGCTGATAGGGGTCTGTATTGCCGCCTATGTGGATGCGCTTGCAGACGTATTTCCTGGCGCTGAGTTCCTGTTCCAGGAGACGCGCGGCGTCGGGCTTGAAGAAGATGCGGCTCTCGAAATCCAGGCCCGGGGATAGGCCCAAGTAGGCATGGGACGGGCGCGCATAGCAGTAACTACATCCATGGGAGCAACCATTGTATGGGTTGATGGAACGCTCAAAGCCGATGTCGGGGCTCTGGTTCTTACTGATGATGGTTCGAGAGCGGAGTGGGGTTATCGTCGTCGGAATCTGGGTAGAAGCGGTGGCGTCTTCATCGGTCCACCCGTCGTCGAAAGCCTCGACCTGGGTGGCTTCGAAGCGGCCGCTGGCGTTCGATTTTGCGCCGCGCCCTCGAACGGATGACCTCAGTTTCACAGCCTCGGTCATGGGTGTGTAACAGAATAATAGGGCCAGCCATGTTCGCAACCTTTGTACGGGTTGATGGAGCGGTCGAAACCGATGTCCGGACTGGTGTTCCGGCTGATGAGCGTGCGGGCGTGTTCGGGACTGAGCGTGGTGCGGAGCGGCTGGATATCCGCATCGTCGGCGGTCCAGCCGTCATCGAACGCCTCTCGGACACCGACTTCGTAGCGGCCTGTCGCATTCGATTTCGCGCCTCGTCCCTTGATCGCCGCCGACATGAGGAGAACATGATGCAACAGGAAGAACAAAGCAAGAACATTTGTTTCGAACAGGACAACGCGCCGGCTTGCGAAGTCCGGTGACCGAAAGAAGCCGGACAACCTCGCTCCGTCAGGCCCGCCTGCTACGCCGGACGTGCAGTAATGCTCAGCACTTGGTTGGATACGCCCGCTCTGGCCTTAGCTGGCGAACGCCGACTAACACTCGCCAGACCCCGTCATTTGACGGAGGGCGACGACACCGTGACCGGCTTCGACAACAGGTCAGCCAGTCATCCCCGTAGGGCGCTGTTTCAGCACCAGAAATTAATGGAAGTGGCGGAGAGGGGGGGATTCGAACCCCCGGTACCCGTAAAGGCACGCCGCATTTCGAGTGCGGTACATTCAACCACTCTGCCACCTCTCCGCGAGGCCGTTTCCATGAAGGCATGGTTGAGCGAGCGGGCTGTGTAGTCGGACCGGGGACGGGCCGCAAGCGGGTTGATCGAAGAAAGTGAAGCGGATCAGCGCTGCGCCGGCAGCGACAGGCCGGGCGCCGATCCATCCTGGGGATCGAGGCCCCGGAACCGATACAGTTCGGCCGGTCGTCCGCCCGTGGCTGAAGACGTCCGTCCGGTCGGGGCGAGCAGGCCTGTGCGCTCGACGCCCCGGCGGAAGTTCTGCTTGTGCAGCGCCAGACCTGACACAGCCTCGGCCGCAGTCTGCAGATCGGACAGTGTGAAAGCCTCCGGCATCAGGTCGAACAGCACGGGCCGGTACTTCAACTTGCCTCGCAGGCGACCCAGCGCCGTCGCCAGGATGCGCCGGTGGTCGGACGCCATGGTGAGGCCGGGCGCATGGGGGATCGGCGGCTGCCCGGCGTCCCGCGCGGCTTCTTCCACGATCCCCGCCTCATAGAGCAGTTCATATCGCTCCAGAACGCGTTCCTCATTCCACCGGTGACCGGGCGTCAGCGCAAAAAGGCTGTCGGCTCGCGCTCCACGACGTGGATCGCCGTCGCTCCACTCCCGCAGCCGATCGACTATGACGGATGGGACGCGGGCGGAGGCGTCGCGCCTGTCCTCCCAGGGAAAGATGTCCAGAACCCTGTTCCAGCGGGCCTGCGGCGTCTGCTGGTCACGCCCGGCGTCGGGCGTCAGCGCCAGATAGCCGACAGACACCTCACGTTGGCGCTCGGGCCCCTGGGCGGCGCGCGGGGCGCCGCGCCCGGCGTCGCCGAAGGTGTAGAGTTGCTCCACGAAGCCGAGCCGAAAACCGGTCTGGGCCGTCACGAAGTCTCGCAGGGCGCGCTCAAAGGTGCGATCGCGGACGGGATCGAACGGGCCAAAGGGCAGGGCGCGTCCGCCGTCCTCGGCCGGGGTGGTCAACACCACCGCCTGGCGATCGCGCAGCGCCATCACGACCGCCGACAGGCCGATCCGAACTCCGGCTTGCGTCGGCTGAGCCATCGTTCACTCGGTGTGAAAGGCGTCAGGAGCGGGGATGATGCCGACCGCGCCCGCGAGCACCCGATACCGCTCCAGATAGCGGGCCTGGGCCTGGGCGGGGGGCAGAGGCTCGATGGTCAGGTCGTAGCCCTCGGGCGGGCGGCCGAAGAAACCCAGGGCCTCCTGGCGCGTGAAGCCGGCCAGCTGCGTCGCCTCGAAGAAGGCGCAGGCCTTGTCCGCCTTCTTGATCAGGGTCTTGATCGCCGCCGGGGTCTTGGGCGGCAGGCCGTAGCGGACGTGGATCGCCGCCTCCAGCCGCGTCTCGAACTCCTTGTAGGAGACGCCCAGCGCCGCCTTGAAGGGCGAGATCATGTCGCCGATGACGTATTCCGAGGCGTCGTGCAGCAGGGCCGCCAGCCGCCACTTCGGCTCCAGACCCGGCTTGATGTGCGCGGCGATCTCCTCGACCACGACGCTGTGCTGGGCGACGGAGAAGGCGTGCTCGCCGACGGTCTGGCCGTTCCAGCGCGCGACACGCGCCAGCCCGTGAGCGATGTCCTCGACCTCGATGTCGAAGGGCGAGGGATCGAGCAGGTCCAGGCGTCGGCCGGACAGCATGCGCTGCCAGGCTCGGACTTCAGCAGGCTTTCGGGGACGCTCGGCCAAACGGGTTTTATCCTGATCGATCTTGGGCGCGTCTGGTGACGCAAAGCCGCCCTGGGATCAAGACGCCGGGGCCGAAGCCGTCGCTAACGGCCGACGTTCAGGGTCACCAGCCGCCGGGCGGCGTCCATCAGCTCGTCCGAGCGACGATCCTTGGAGCGCACGGTCGCCACCACGATCGGACCGCCTTTCGGCCCGCGCGCCTGAAAGCCGACCATGCGCCACCCCTCCGGGGACGGCTGATCGTCGGTCAGCAGAAAGGTGGCGCGCGTGCTGTCGCCCCCCTCGGAGGTCCGCACGACGGCCATGTCGCCGGACGCCTGAACGTCCACCTGGTCGCCGCCGGTCGACACCTGGGTCGAGGAGCCGGCGTTTCCGCCGTCGCTGGCGTTGATGCGCAAGCCGCCGATGCGGATGTCGGCGGCGTCGCCTTCGGCGCGGATCTTGAGACCAGGCAGGTCCACTGAGGCGTCCTCATCGTTGGCGCGGATGCGGACGCGGGCGTCGCCGTTCGCGCTCGCCTGGTTCGCCGCGTCCGGCATGGAGGCGCTCAGACGCTGCTCGAAGGCCGCCAAGGCGGCGTCCGGCGTCTCTCCGTCCAGCCGCACCAGGTGCAGGGTGACCTCCGCGCCGCGCGCGCCGCCGTAGGTGCAGATGTCGCCGCCCGGCGCCGCCGACCCCTTGCGCGTCAGCACGCCCTCGCTTTCAGGGCATTGCAGGGCGTCCACCACCTTCAGCACGCCCTTGTCGCCGCTGTCGGAGGTGCTGGTCGTGATCCGCACGCCGTCGCCGTCACAGGCGGACAGCAGTCCGGCGACCAGCAGCAAGGGAGTGAGCAAAAGGCGACGGTTCATGACCGCCATTGTGCCCCGGCGACGGCGCCGATCCAGTGAAATCGCGGTAATCACCCGCCGCCGCGACGCCCCAGAAAGGCCAGCCGCTCGAACAGGTGAACGTCCTGCTCGTTCTTCAGCAGGGCGCCGTGCAGCGGCGGGATCAGCTTGGCGGCGGTCGTCTGGCGCAGCGTCTCCGGATCCACGTCATCCACCAGCAGCAGCTTCAGCCAGTCCAGCAACTCGGAGGTGGAGGGCTTCTTCTTCAGGCCTGGCGTGTCACGCAGGTCGTAGAAGGCGCGCAGGGCCTCGGCCACCAGCCGCGACTTGACGCCCGGGAAGTGGGTCTCGACGATCGCCGCCATAGTCTCGGCGTCGGGAAAGCGGATGTAGTGAAAGAAGCAGCGGCGCAGGAATGCGTCCGGCAGCTCCTTCTCGTTGTTGGAGGTGATGATGACGATGGGCCGCACCTCCGCCCGGATCGTCTCCGCCGTCTCCTGAACAAAGAACTCCATGCGGTCGAGTTCCTGCAGCAGGTCGTTCGGGAACTCGATGTCCGCCTTGTCGATCTCGTCGATCAGCAGGACAGGCCGCACCGGCGAGGTGAACGTCTCCCACAGCTTGCCGGGCTTCAGATAGTTGCGCACTTCGGCGACGCGAGGATCTCCGAGCTGGCTGTCGCGCAGCCGTGAGACGGCGTCGTAGTCGTAGAGGCCGTTGTGCGCCTTGGTCGTGGACTTGACGTGCCAGGTGATCAGCGGCGCATCCAGTGCGGCCGCCAGCTCATAGGCCAGCACCGTCTTGCCGGTGCCGGGCTCGCCCTTGATCAGCAGCGGCCGTTCCAGCGCGATGGCGGCGTTGACGGCGATCTTCAGGTCTTCGGTTGCGACGTATCGCTCGGCGCCTTCAAACCGGCTCATGAAAAACCCGCTCCGTGATGGTCACGAAGCGGGTTAGCGGATCGGCGAAAGCCTGAACAGCGATCAGGTGATGTGCTTGGCCGAAACCGGATCGCTGGCGGGGAAGGTTTCTTCCACGCCTTCGTCCAGCAGAGCTTCCTGACGGTCTTCGCTCTCATCGCCGCGCTTCAGGTGGTCGTGGCCGCCCTCGTTCGGATCGATGCGGCGGGCGTGCGGCGTGTCGACGCTTTCATTCTGGGTGCTGGTGTCGGTCTTGACGGTCATTTCAGGCTCTCCTCAGGCGGTGCGTTCATCGGCGGCGTCGCCTTCGGGGCCATAGCCCAGATCGGCGATGTCGTCGTCGGACAGGTTCTTGGCTTCCCAATGGGCGGCGCTGGCCTGGGCCCCGCGCTCGTTCTCCATCAGTCCGGCGTAGACCAGTTCGACCTCGTCGTCGGCCTGCAGGCCGTTCGAGCCGGCGTCCGACTGGTTGATCTTCTCGCCGTCGACGCCGAGCAGGGCGTCCGCCTCGGCCTCGACGCCGTCCAGCGCGAGTTCGCCGTCGATGTCGATGTCGTCCTCGTCGAACTCCTCTTCGTCGGCGTCGCCGTCCGCCTGGGTCACGTCCAGGACGCTGTCGGCCTCGTCCAGCAGGAACTCGCCGTCGCCTTCGTCGTCGAGATGGGTCTCGTCATAGACCTCGGCCTGGTCCTGTTCGTCATAGTCGGGCATTGCGGGCTCCTCTTCGCCGCATCAACGCGCCGTCGGTTCACGGCGTTCCGGCCGGGCGGCACAACACACGGTTAACCATGATCGTTTAGCCACGATCAGCGCCTGTCCGCCTATGTGTGGCGTCGGGTTGGTCCTGGAGCCCGCTGCAATGCCGCTGAAACTGTCCCTGAAGCCCGGCGAGAAGTTCGTGCTGAACGGCGCCGTGGTGCAGAACGGGGACCGTCGCAGCGTCCTGATCCTGCAGAACAAGGCCAGCGTCCTGCGCGAAAAGGACATCATGCAGGTCGAGGACGTGAACACGCCGGCCCGCCGGATCTACTTCCCGGTCATGATGATGTACCTGGACGAGACGGACGCCTCCAAGCTGTACGACGAGATGGCGCTGCGGATCACCGAGTTCATGGGCGCATCCCGCAACCCCGAAATCCTGGCCGAGTGCGTCGCGGTGTCCAAGCATGTGCTGAACCGCGACTACTACAAGGCTCTGATGGCCGCCCGTAAGATCGTTGATTACGAAGAAAAGGTGCTGAATGTCGTTCCAAGCCTACACGACAGCGGCGGCGCGCAATGAAGCGCCTCGCGACGTCGAGTACCGTCTCTTCGGCCAGGTGACGCGGGCGCTGGTCGAGGCCTCGACCAGCGATCCTTCCGACTTCAGGACCCGTATCGAGGCGCTGGACTGGAACCGGCGCGTGTGGACGGCGCTGGCTTCCGACTGCGGCGATCCGGCCAATCAGATGGCCCGGCCGCTGCGCGCCTCGATCATCTCGCTGAGCCTGTTCATCAACAAGCATTCGTCCGACGTGATGCGGGGCGACGAGGACTTCTCGACCCTGATCGACATCAACCGGATGATGATGCAGGGGCTCGCCGGCGCGAGGGCGGAAGCCGCCTGAAGAACGACAGCAGCCACGCTTGCAGCACGGCGTCGATGACCTAGATTGGTCCTCCCTGTTCAACAGTCGAAAGGAGGTGATCCAGTGTCTCATTGTCATCAATCGCGTACGGCGGCCGCGACCCTGGGCCTCGGAGAGGTTCGGGCCTGATCACCTTTCAGGTCGACGTGGTCGGACCGTCACAGCGGTCAGACAATGAAGGGCCGGCGGAACGATCCGCCGGCCCTTTTTATTTTCGCCCGTAGGTCAGAACAGACCTGTGATCCACTGCCAGACGCGGCCGCCGACCTCGACCACCGTGGTCCAGATCAGAAACAGGTAGAGCCCGCACAGGCAGGCGCCCACCCCGCCCAGAAGCACCGCCACGCCGTCGCGCTGCATCATGCCCAGGGCGAACAGGGCGAGCGCGACCCCCGGCAGCATGTCGCCGAACGGAATCGGCAAGGCCATCATCAGGGCCAGCAGCACGCAGACCACGCCGGTGAAGACGTCCGCCACCTCGCCCGTCATGAACAGCAGGCGAGGACGCGTCAGATTCTCCACGAATCGCACGGGCCGCATGATCCGGCGGATGCCTCGCCCGAAGGCGGATCGGCTGACCGAGGCCCGCAGAATCCAGCGCGGAAGCCAGACCTCGTCCCGCTGCAAGGCCAGTTCGATCGACAAGAGGATGATCGGCAGTCCGAACACCGCCTTGCCGCCGGGCGGCCACGGCAGCAACGCCAGCAGCGACAGCACCAGGATCAGGGCGCCGAAGCCCCGCTCGCCGAAGGCGGCGACCAGCTCGCGCAGCGTCAGACGAGGCTCGGCGCCGCCGGCCAACTGCTCAAGCACGTCCGAGAAGCGGCGCGCGTCGCTGGACTGACTGGACTCGGACATGGCGGGGCTCACTAGGCGGTGAGCGCCATGTAGAGCCTGCGCCTCGCCGTGACCACCGCCGTCCGCCAGGCTGTTGAATTTGTAGGTCGGGTCAGCTGTTGGATTTGTGCTCGGGCTTGCCCTTGCGGCTGGTGTGGGCCAGCTCTTCCAGCTGCTTTTCCGACATCGACTCCTCCATCGACCTGGAAGCCCCTTGGAGCTTGGACTTGGGCGTGTCGCCGCGCTTGGCCGACAGGGCGGCGCCGGCGGCCTTCTGCTGGGCGGCGGATTTGGCGGGCATGACGAGCTCTCCTCTGCGTTCTCAGAGGAAAGCCGTGTGGCCGCGCCCGTTCCCTCAGGCGCCAAGCAGCTCCCGCCCGATCAGAAAGCGGCGAATCTCGTTGGTGCCCGCGCCGATGTCATACAGCTTGGCGTCGCGAACCAGTCGCTCCACCGGCCATTCCTTGGTGTAGCCGGCGCCGCCCAAGGCCTGCACGGCCTCCAGCGTGACTTTCACGGCATTCTCCGAAGCCAGCAGGATGGCGCCGGCGGCGTCGTAGCGGGTGGTCTGGCCCGCATCGCAGGCGCGCGCCACGGCGTAGACATAGGCGCGGGCGCTGTTCAGGGCGACGTACATGTCGGCGACCTTGGCCTGCATCAGCTGGAACGAGCCGATCGCTCGGCCGAACTGCTTGCGCTCGCGCACATAGGGCAGAACCACGTCCAGCGCCGCCTGCATGATGCCCAGCGGCCCGGCCGACAGCACCGCCCGCTCATAGTCCAGCCCGCTCATCAGTACGGCCGCGCCGCGTCCTTCACCGCCCATGACGTTCTCAGCCGGAACCTCGCAGTCCTCGAACACCAGCTCGGCGGTGTCGGAGCCGCGCATGCCCATCTTGTCCAGCTTCTTGGACACGCTGAAGCCCGCCATGCCCTTCTCGATCAGGAAGGCCGTGACGCCGCCGTTGCCCTCGCCCGTGCGGGCGTAGACGACCAGGGTGTCGGCGTGCGGGGCGTTGGTGATCCAGAACTTGGTCCCGTTCAGGACGTAGCGGTCACCCTTCTTCTCGGCCCGCGTGCGCATGGACATGACGTCGGAGCCGGCGCCGGCCTCGGACATGGCTAGCGAACCGACGTGCTCGCCCGAGATCAGCCGGGGCAGGTAGCGCGTCTTCTGCTCGGGCGTGCCCCAGCGGCGGATCTGGTTGACGCACAGGTTGGAATGGGCGCCGTAGGCCAGGCCGATCGAGGCCGAGGCGCGCGACACCTCCTCCATCGCCACCACATGCTCAAGGTAGCCGAGACCAAGGCCGCCGTATTCCTCCTCGACCGTGACGCCGTGCAGGCCCAGCTCGCCCATCTCGGGCCACAGCTCGCGGCGGAAGCTGTTGCTTTCGTCGATCTCGGCGGCGAGCGGAGCCAGCCGGTCGGCGGCCCAGCGGGCGGTGGTGTCGCGGATGGCGTCGGCGGTCTCGCCGAGGCCGAAGTTCAGGGGCGCATGGGTGCTCATGCCGTTGGCCTAGCACCGGGCGCCGGGCTGCGAAAGCGTCACCGGGCGTCCGGCGTGCTCCACTTGGAGTAGAGGCTGAAGCTGGAGGTGACGATGCAGACCAGGGCAATCACCGCCAGCACCGACCCTATGACGAACGCCTCCCGGCTCGAGGTGACGCCCGCGCGACGAAAGGCGGCGGCGGCGGCGCCGAACGCCACCAGACCGATGCCCCCCATGATCAGAAAGGCGCCTGTTTCGTTCCAGTCGAACTTGCCCGCGTTCGATCGCTGCTTGCCCTTCTTCAGCGGCGGAGTCTGCGATGGAGCCGGCGTCGCTTCAGCGGCGACGGGCGCGTCAACAGCGGGCGCAGCCTCGGCTTGAGGCTGCATCTCGCCGGCAAGCTCCGGCGACGGCTGCAGAGCGATAGCCGATGCGGCGGCGGCCTCGACGGGTGCGGCCGTGATGGCCGTTTCGGGAGCCGGGCCTTCGCTGACCAGCGGAGCCGCGGCGTCCACCGCGTTCGCCGCCGGCGTCAGGTCCGGAAGAGAGCCTGCGGCGGCGACGTAGGGCGAGGCGAAGGCCATGGCCGGGCCTGGCTGGTCGACGGGCTCCGACAGAGAAACGGCGGGTTCTCTACCTTCGGGCTCAGCGTCCTGAGCCGCGAAGGGGAAGGGCAGCACCTCGGCGGTGTGCGCCAAGTCGCCGGACGCGTCGTTGGCCGCCAGGCCGTCTTCCTGGGCGGGGAAGGGGAGGGCGGTCAGGAACAGGTCCGACAGGGTCACCGGCGCGCCGGGCGCGGCGACGAACAGGGCGCGCTCGGCCGTGCGGCGGCGCGGCGGGGTCGGA
>ERZ501011.450-NODE-450-length-10120-cov-9.077099_pt1 | contig 10120 bp, 6 predicted proteins | sample MGYA00248833_ERZ501011 | MGnify/ENA primary metagenome ERZ501011 (study PRJEB25958, sample SAMN03398530) | human skin metagenome | study: EMG produced TPA metagenomics assembly of the Human Skin Microbiome Metagenome (human skin metagenome) data set. | reverse complement strand
CGCGCTGTACCGCGTCGACCGGATGATGTTCCATCTGAGCGGCCAAGCCTCGATCCGGCGCGTGGCGGGCATCCGCCTCGGCCGCGTGTCGGATGTCACTCCCAACGATCCCGACTTCGGCCAGACGCCCGAAGAGATCGCCAGATACTGGTGCCTGCGCTCGGGCGTCGCCTATCTCGGTTCCGCCGACATCGGCCATGATGCGCAAAACAAGGTTGTTCCGTTCGGCGAACGGTAGCCAAAAAGACACAGTATCGCCACGTTTCGACAGCTGTGCCGTAACCTTCGCTCGACAACCTCGGCAAGCTTGCGCCAGATGAGCGTCCGCGAGGCGTTAGGAACGCGTTAGCCCAGGTGTCGGGGGACGCCGGGGCGACAGGCGCCCGATCCGCGATGCGGCGGCCTGTTCAAACTTCGGGGGAGGTTCGGACAGGCCGCCTGATCGGCGCCCGGCGACTACCAGGCCTGACCCGTATTCACGCCAGGAGCGCCGGCCGGCTGTCCGCGAAGGCCGCCCTCCGCCGACACGATGGTCTCGAACGCCTCATCCTGGCCCTGAGCGGCTCGTCCCATGGCGAACAGCCGCGCCATGTTCTCGCGGCTGAAGTCTAGGGCGTCGTCGTCGTCGGGATCCTTCAGCATGGCGACTTGCAGTTCCAGGCTGTTGGCGCGGGCGAACTGCGCGACGTTGGCGAGGTCCGCCCGGGTGATGGCCTTTAGCACGGTGTCGAAGCTGCGCTCCGCGATGCGTGCGCCGCTGATCGTGGCCACCTTGAACACGGCGTTGGGGGAGCCGTTGATCAGGACCCACAGACGTCCGTTCTGTTCCGGCGCAGGGCGGGCGGTTTGGGCGATCATGACCTGCTGAGGCGCCACAAGGAAGTTGGCGGTCGCGCCGCCGTCCACGTGCAGCTCGCTGACGGTGTCGCCTTCCGGGCCAAAGGTCAGGGGCACGGGCGGGAAAGCGCCGGGGATGCTGGCCGAGGCGATCAGCACGTTGACGAACAGCAGGCGCGACTGCGCATCTGCTCGGCTGGCCAGCGCACCCATGTCCCAGACGATCTGCGTCTGGGTGTCCAGGCTGGTGGTGGCGACATACAGGCGCCGGCCCTTGGCGTGCTCGGCCGCCACCGCGCGGATCAGTTCGTCGGTGACGTTGTTCAGCACCAGGTCACGCAACGGCTGGGGGTCGAACACACCCGGCAGGAACAACGCCAGCAGCCCGCGAGGTTTCAGCAGGCCGTCCGCCTGGCCGGACGTATAAGCCCGCTCCAGCGCGGCGTCGAAGCGATGTCCCCCGAACACGAACGGTGCGATCAGGGCGCCCGTGGATACGCCCGTGACGATGTCGAACTCGGGCCGGTCGCGCCAGCCGATCACCACGCCCGCGCCGAACGCTCCGTTTGCGCCGCCGCCTGACAACGCCAGAAGGTCGAAGTCGCTGTCCGACCCGCTGAGGATTCTGGTGCGGTCCGCCTCGAACCGCGCCAGCGACGCGCGGTCGTTGAAGTCGTAGCGGTAGGGCGGGCTGGCCTGGGCCAGGTGCTCGGCCGTGAAGCTGTCCCTCGGCAAGGTTTGGCAGGCGCCGGTCCCCAGAACGGCGACCAGGAGCGCTAGGGCGGCGAAGAGGCGGGGATATGTCATCGCGGCGTAGCTTGTGCTCAGCGACGCAGGGGAAGGCAAGGGCGGGGCCTGTTCCTCTCCGCATCGACCAAACGCCTTCGCTGCGATAAACACCGCGCGTGCGCTTCGACGAACGCTTCATCGATGAACTGAAGGCGCGCCTTCGCCCGTCCGACGTGATCGGGCGGACGGTGAAGCTCAAGCGTCAGGGGCGCGAGTTCGTCGGGCTGTCGCCCTTCTCCAAGGAAAAGTCGCCGTCGTTCTTCGTCAACGACGACAAGGGCTTCTTTCACGACTTCTCGTCCGGCAAGCACGGCGACATCATCTCCTTCCTGCAGGAGACCGAGCGCCTGTCCTTTGTGGAGGCGGTGCAGAGGCTGGCGGGCGAGGCGGGCCTGGCCTTGCCGGCCGAGGATCCGCAGGCGGCCGAACGCGAGGCCAAGAAGCAGGGCCTGTCCGACTGGATGGACCTGGCGCAGAAGTGGTTCGCGGCCAACCTGCGGCGGTCTCCCGGCAAGGCGGCGCGCGAATATCTGGAAAGGCGCGGCCTGCCCGAGGATCAGTGGGAGCGGTTCGGCCTGGGCTATGCGCCCAACGACCGCGACGGCTTGAAGCAGGCGCTGGTCCAGCGCGGGGCTCGCCCGGCGGAGCTGGTCGAGGCGGGGATGCTGATCGCGCCGGACGGCGGCGGCCAGCCGTACGACCGCTTCCGCGACCGGCTGATGTTCCCCATCTTGGACGCGCGCGGGCGGATCGTCTCGTTCGGCGGCCGGGCCATGAACCCGGACGACCGAGCCAAATATCTGAACGGCCCGGAGAGCCCGCTCTTTCACAAGGGCGCGACTCTCTACGGCCTGCCCGAGGCGCGGCGCATCCTCGGCGCCGAAAGCAAGACCGACCAGTCGATCATCGTGGTCGAAGGCTACATGGACGTGATCGCCTGCCAGCGTGCGGGCCTCCCCGCCGTCGCCCCAATGGGCACGGCGCTGACGGAGGAGCAGATGGAGCGGCTGTGGCGCGTGTCGCACGAGCCGGTACTGTGCTTCGACGGCGACGCGGCGGGGCTCAGAGCCGCCTATCGCGCCATCGAACGCGGCCTGCCGCTACTGAAATCCGGCCGATCCTTCCGCTTCGCCCTGCTGGAAGGCGGACAGGACCCGGACGACATCCTGCGCGACAGGGGCGCGCCGGCGCTTCGCCAAGCGCTGAGCGACACCCGCGCCTTCGCCGAGGTGCTGTTTCGCCGCGAGGTCGAGGTCGAGCCGCTGGACACGCCCGAACGCCGGGCCGGGCTGAAAGGCCGCCTGCGCCAGGCCGCCGCCGCCATTCAGGACAAGGACCTGGCCGAGCAGTACCGCCGCGACCTGTTCGACCGCTTCGACGCCCTGTTTCCTCGTAGTGTCCCTCGCGCGGGCGCCCGCCCGTGGACGCCGGGGCAGGGGCGTGGACGTTTCGGTCCGCCGCCCATGCAGGGCCAGACCGCCGAAGGCGCCGCGGCCATGCAGTCGCTCAGCCGGTCGATCGAGCCGGTGCCGGCCGCCCTCGCCCACGGCGCGATCGACGATCCCGAGCGAATGGACGATCACCTCGAGGCTGTCGCCGCCCACGGCTTCGGCGATCCGGCGCTGGACGGGCTGGCGCAGGAGTTGGTGCGCTTACGGTTGTCGGGCGTTCCGCTTGACTCTGCGGCCATGCGTCGCCATCTGGCGCAATCGGGTCACGATGCCTTAGTGCGCGAGGTCGAGAAGGCGGCGGCGAAGTCCGGCGCGCCATTCCTGGCTTCCGACAAGCCCCTCGCCGAGGCGCGGATCCGGTGGTCGCAGGCGCTTGATGCCTCAACCCGCGTGGCGGCGTTGGAGCAGGCGCTGGCGTCAGCGAAGTCGGAGGCCCACCTGGTCTTCGACGCCTCGGCCTTCGCGCGCGTGAAGGCGGAGCGCGACGCCTTGCGCCGGGCCATCAAGACCGGAACGATTTGGGATAACAGTTCGACCTCGTAAGCAACGAAGTCGGCAGGCGTTGTATTTTTGCCATGGGGCCTGATCACCCCCGCTGGCCGGAGAGACACTGAATGAGCACTCAGACCGAGACGCAGGACGCCGAGGTTTCGACCGACGGGCCCCTGCTCGATCTGACCGACGCCGGCGTCAAGAAGTTCATCAAGCAGGCCAAGGCGCGCGGCTATGTCACGATGGAGGAGCTGAACAAGGTTCTCCCCAGCGAAGAGGTGACCCCCGACGCGATCGAGGACACCTTGGCCATGCTGTCCGAGATGGGCGTCAACGTCGTCGAGGCCGAGGAAGACGCGCAGGAGGCGCAGTCGACCGAAGTGGCCGCCGCCGCCGGCACCGCCGTCGCCGAGACGCCCGCCAAGGCCGCTTATGACCGCACCGACGACCCGGTGCGCATGTATCTGCGCGAGATGGGCTCGGTGGAGCTGCTCAGCCGCGAGGGCGAGATCGCCATCGCCAAGCGCATCGAGGCCGGCCGCGACGCCATGATCTCGGGGCTGTGCGAAAGCGCCCTGACGTTCGAGGCCATCATGGTGTGGCGCGACGAACTGGAGAATAACCGCATCCTGCTGCGCGAGGTCATCGACCTTGACGCCACCTATGGCGTGCTGAACCCCTCCTCCGTGCCGGGCGCCGCCCAGCCTGAAGGCGAGGAGACCGAGGAGGAGGCCGCGCCCGCCGAGGCCAAGCCGGAAAGCGACGACGAGGACGACGACGACTTCGACGACGGCGGCGGCATGTCGATCTCGGCGCTGGAGGCCGAGCTGCGCGACGGCGTCATGGAGGTGCTGAACGCCATCGCCTCCGATTTCGAGGGCTTTCGCAAGCTGCAGGACAAGCTGGTCGAAAGCCGGCTGAAGGGCGAGCAGCTCTCGGCCAAGGACCAGAAGGCCTATGAGACGCTGACCACGGCGATCTCGGACCGCCTGAAGACGATGAAGCTGAACAACAACCGCATCGAGGCGCTGGTTGAGCAGCTTTACGCCATCAACAAGCGGCTGATCGGCCTGGAGGGGCGCCTGCTGCGGCTCGCCGACAGTTACGGCATCTCCCGGCCCGAGTTCCTGAAGGCCTACTTCGGCGCCGAACTCGATCCGACCTGGAGCGAGCGCGTCAAGGAGATGGGCGTGCGCTGGACCAAGTTCAGCGAAAACGAGTCCGGCCAGATCGCCCTGATCCGCTCGGACATCGCCGCGGTCGCAACCGAGGCCGGCCTGCCGATCGACGACTACCGCCGCATCGTCCAGACCGTGCAGAAGGGCGAGCGTGAAGCCCGTCAGGCCAAGAAGGAGATGGTCGAGGCCAACCTGCGCCTTGTGATCTCCATCGCCAAGAAATACACCAATCGCGGCCTGCAGTTCCTGGACCTGATCCAGGAGGGCAACATCGGCTTGATGAAGGCGGTGGACAAGTTCGAGTACCGTCGCGGGTACAAGTTCTCGACCTACGCCACCTGGTGGATCCGTCAGGCGATCACCCGCTCGATCGCCGACCAGGCGCGCACCATCCGCATCCCGGTGCACATGATCGAGACGATCAACAAGATTGTCCGCACCAGCCGCCAGATGCTGCACGAGATCGGCCGCGAGCCGACTCCGGAAGAGTTGGCCGAGAAGCTGGCCATGCCGCTGGAGAAGGTCCGCAAGGTCCTGAAGATCGCCAAGGAGCCGATCAGCCTCGAGACACCGATCGGCGACGAGGAAGACAGCCACCTGGGCGACTTCATCGAGGACAAGAACGCCGTCCTGCCGATCGACGCCGCCATCCAGTCGAACCTGCGCGAGACCACCACCCGCGTGCTGGCGTCGCTGACGCCGCGCGAGGAGCGGGTGCTGCGCATGCGCTTCGGCATCGGCATGAACACCGACCACACCCTGGAAGAGGTCGGTCAGCAGTTCTCGGTCACCCGCGAACGAATCCGCCAGATCGAGGCCAAGGCGCTGAGGAAGCTCAAGCACCCCAGCCGCAGCCGCAAGCTGCGGTCCTTCCTGGACAGCTGATGGAAAAGGCCGGCGCGAGCCGGCCTTTTTCTTTGCGGCGGCCCGCCGCCCTCGCCGGTGAGAGGAACCTGTTCGGCTGCTCACGTATTGTTACATGCGGCATGGTCAAGCTGTCGCATGCGCGCTAGTCATGCCGCATTCCGAGCGGGGCCAACCCCGCCGATCAGAACACGGCTCAGGGGCTTACCGAACATGACTCAGTGGGTTTACGGCTTCGGCGGAGGCTCCGCCGACGGCGACGCGTCGATGAAGAATCTCCTTGGCGGCAAGGGGGCGAACCTGGCCGAGATGTCGTCTCTGGGCCTGCCGGTTCCGCCCGGGTTCACCGTCACCACCGAGGTCTGCACCTGGTACTACGCCAATGGCGAGACCTATCCCGCCGATCTGGAGGCGCAGGTGAAGACCGCGCTGGCGAAGGTCGAAGGCGTGGTCGGCAAGACGTTCGGCGACGTCGACAATCCGCTGCTGGTCTCGGTGCGCTCCGGCGCCCGCGCGTCCATGCCGGGCATGATGGACACGGTGCTGAACCTCGGCCTCAACGACCAGACGGTTGAGGGGCTTGCGCGCCTGTCGGGCGACCGCCGCTTCGCCTTCGACAGCTATCGCCGCTTCATCACCATGTATTCCAATGTCGTGCTGGGCCTCAGCCACGACGACTTCGAGGAGGTGCTGGACCAGCACAAGGACCGGCTGGGCGTCACGGTCGACACCGAGCTGTCCGCCGGCGACTGGGAGCGGGTGGTCGAGGACTACAAGCAGGTGGTGGAGCGCGAACTGGGCCACGCCTTCCCGCAGGACCCGCAGGACCAGCTATGGGGCGCGGTCGGCGCCGTGTTCGAAAGCTGGATGAACGACCGGGCGAAATTCTATCGCCGCATGCACGACATCCCCGAAAGCTGGGGCACGGCGGTCAACGTCCAGTCCATGGTGTTCGGCAACATGGGCGAGACCTCGGCCACCGGCGTCGCCTTCACCCGCAACCCTTCGACGGGCGAAGCGCGGCTGTATGGCGAGTTCCTGATCAACGCGCAGGGCGAGGACGTGGTCGCCGGCATCCGCACCCCGCAGAGCTTGACCAAGATCGGCCGCGAGGAGATGGGCGAGACCGCCCCCTCGATGGAAGAGGCCATGCCTGAGGTGTTCGGCCAGTTCGTCGACGCGGTCGGCACGCTGGAGAGCCACTACCGCGACATGCAGGACATCGAATTCACGGTCGAGCAGGGCCGCCTGTGGATGCTGCAGACGCGCAACGGCAAACGCACGGCCAAGTCGGCGCTGAAGGTGGCTGTGGATCTGGCCAGCGAAGGCGTGATCTCTCAGCAGGAGGCCGTCAGCCGCGTCGAGCCGGCGGCGCTGGACCAACTGCTGCACCCGACGCTTGATCCCGACGCGCCGCGCACCGTGATCGCGGCGGGCCTGCCGGCCTCTCCGGGCGCCGCGACCGGCAAGGTGGTGTTCGACGCCGACCAGGCCGAACGGATGGCCCAGGCCGGTGATGCGGTGATCCTGGTGCGCGAGGAGACCAGCCCAGAGGACATCCACGGCATGCACGCGGCGCGCGGCGTCGTCACCGCGCGCGGCGGCATGACCAGCCACGCCGCCGTGGTGGCGCGCGGCATGGGGCGTCCCTGCGTGTCCGGCGCCGGCGAGATCCACATCGACGAGGCGGCGGGGACCTTCACCGCGCGCGGACGCACCTTCTCGGCTGGCGACGTGGTCACCATCGACGGCTCCAAGGGCGAGGTGCTGGACGGCGCCGTGCCGATGATCGAGCCGGAGCTGACCGGCGACTTCCAGACCCTGATGGGCTGGGCCGACGGCGTGCGCCGCCTCAAGGTCCGCGCCAACGCCGAGACGCCGCTGGACGCCCGCACCGCGCGCGGCTTCGGCGCCGAGGGCATCGGCCTGTGCCGCACCGAGCATATGTTCTTTGACGACACCCGCATCGCGGCCGTGCGCGAGATGATCCTGGCGGACGACGAGGCGGGCCGCCGCACGGCCTTGGCCAAGATCGCGCCGTTCCAGAAGGGGGACTTCGTCGAGCTGTTCACCATCATGGCCGGCCTGCCGGTCACCGTGCGCCTGCTCGATCCGCCGCTGCACGAGTTCATCCCGCACACGGACGAGGACATCGACGCCCTGGCCGCTTCCTCCGGCATCGACGCCGACAAGCTGAAGCGGCGGGCGCGCGAGCTGCACGAGACCAACCCCATGCTGGGCCACCGCGGCTGCCGGCTGGGCGTCGCCTACCCTGAAATCTACGAGATGCAGGTGCGCGCCATCCTGGAGGCGGCGCTGGAGGTGAAGACCACGTCCGGCCAGGCTCCGACGCCGGAGATCATGCACCCGCTGGTCGCGCTGGGGCTGGAGATGAAGTTCCTACGCGAGCTGACCGACCGCACCGCCAAGGCGGTGTTCGAGGAGGCCGGCGACAGCGTCGACTATCTGGTCGGCACCATGATCGAGCTGCCGCGCGCGGCCCTTCGCGCCGGCGACCTGGCCCAGCACGCGCAATTCTTCTCGTTCGGCACCAACGACTTGACGCAGACGACCTTCGGCATCTCCAGAGACGACTCCGGGCGGTTCCTGCAGGCCTATATGGACAAGGGCATCTTCGAGACCGACCCCTTTGTCCGCCTGGACCAGGACGGCGTCGGCGACCTGATCCGCATCGCCGCAGAGCGCGGGCGCGCCGAGCGGGCGGACGTCAAGCTCGGCATCTGCGGCGAGCATGGTGGCGATCCGTCCTCCATCGCCTTCTGCGAACAGGTGGGGCTGGATTACGTCAGCTGCTCGCCCTACCGCGTGCCCATCGCACGCCTGGCCGCCGCCCAGGCCGCCTTGTCCGAAGAACGCGAAAAGGATCGCTAAGCCTCTTCAGAGATGCGGTTCAGCAAAGGGCGGCTCTTCGGAGCCGCCCTTTTGCATGGGGCTGCGCCGCGACCGTCATCTCTTCGTCACAGTTGGCGGAACGATGTATGTGTCCCTACGTGCACAGCTGAACGCAAGTCACCTTGGGCTCTGGAACGCCCGATGCGGGCTATCATTTATGCACTCGCTGGATGGGGTTGGCGATCAACACAGGTCGCCGCATCTAGGAGTTAATAGAAACAATGCGTAACATTCTTATCGCTGCTGTCGCCATCTCCGCTATCGCCGCGCCTGCACTGGCGCAGTCGGCTTCGGAACCTCGGGGATACGGCAACCTCGGCTACACTCATCTTGACGACACCAGCACGGGCGCGGTGACGGGCCGCCTGGGCGTGAACCTGAACCGCTTCATCGCGCTGGAAACCGAAGCGTCGGTGGGCGTCAAGGACCACGACATCAACGTGGCCGGCGTCGACGGCAAGATCGAGCACGAGTGGGACGCCGCAGGCTACATCGTCGGCAAGTACCCGGTGTCCAACAACCTCGAAGTCTTCGTGCGCACCGGCTACGGCCACACCGAGCTGAAGCGTGAACTGGCCGGCGGGTCGTCGGACATCGGCTCCGACAGCTGGAACTACGGGGCGGGCGTCACCTATCTGATGGACGGCGCCAACGGCGTGCGGGCCGATTGGACGCGTCGTGACTTCAACGGCTCGGGCGGCGAGAACGACAGCTACGGCCTGAGCTTCGTGCGCAAGTTCTGATCCAGTCGATCAGCCATGACGAAAGGGCGCGCCTTGCGAAAGGCGCGCCCTTTTCACGTCTGGATCATCGATCCTAAGCGGCGGCGCCGGCCAGCGCCCAGCGATTGGAGCCCTCGCCAAAGGGCCGGAAGAACAGGTCGCGGTAGTGCTCAAAAACCTCGATGATCCGGGTCTTCAGATCCGGCGTCACCTGCTCGCCGCGCTGGCGCTTCAAGGCGGCGACGCAGTCGATGACCACGGTCTGGTGCGCTGATCCCCCCATGCGCTCCAGCACCAGGGCGATGTCGCGAGCCAGGCTGTCCAGGCCGTTACGCGGTGTTTTCGTCTGAGCCATCCAGGAACTCCCTGTTCTCGACCCCTATGGCCTCGCAAATCTTTGCGACAGATTCAAGCGTGGCCACACAGATGTGAATGGAACCAAATCGATTTTGGTGAATTGCGGCGCTCGATTGTCAGGAACGGCAACCGACAAGCGGCATCGCGCATTACGGCTGCGCTTATAAGAGGATGAACGATGATCGACCTGTATCGCGATGTCGCGCTGGGTTGGCCGGGCCTGATAGAGGCGGCGCCGTTCGCCGCGCGGATCGTGGTCGGCGGAATGTTCTTCCTCTCCGGCTTCTACAAGCTCTTCTCGACCCAGAACGCCGAGAAGATGCAGAAGACCATGGTTGAGGCGGGCATCGCCGCGCCGCGCCGCACCGCCCGGTTCGTCTCCGCATGCGAGTTCGTGGGCGGCGCCCTGCTGATCCTGGGCCTGATGACCACGCTTGCGGCCGCTGTGCTGTTCGTCATCAGCCTGGTCGCGCTGCTGACGGTCACGCGCAAGTCGGTCGAGGGGACCAGCTTGGGC
>ERZ501011.448-NODE-448-length-10141-cov-13.849990_pt1 | contig 10141 bp, 8 predicted proteins | sample MGYA00248833_ERZ501011 | MGnify/ENA primary metagenome ERZ501011 (study PRJEB25958, sample SAMN03398530) | human skin metagenome | study: EMG produced TPA metagenomics assembly of the Human Skin Microbiome Metagenome (human skin metagenome) data set. | reverse complement strand
CGACGCCCCGACGCGATGATTTCCGTCGGCGCCCGGTGTCATACTCTCGTCAGCCCGACACCCGTTCCGTACCATCCGACCGATCTCTTCCGGGGGCCCGCATGACCGACACCTTCCGCATCACCCGATCCACCATCGTCGACGCACCACCTACTGCGGTGCTGCCGTACCTGGTCGACTTCCACCAGTGGGTGCACTGGTCGCCGTGGGAAGGAGTCGACCCCGACATGACGCGCGACTACTCCGGTGCGGAATCCGGTGTCGGCGCGAAGTACGCGTGGTCGGGCAACAAGAAGGCCGGTCGCGGCGCCATGGAGATCACGCGCGTCGACGAGCCGCGCGAGGTCGAGGTGCACCTGGCCTTCGAGAAGCCGATGAAGGCCACCAACACCGTCACCTTCGAACTCGCGCCGGAGGGACAGGCGACGCGGGTGTCCTGGACGATGGTCGGCGCACAGACGTTGTTCAGCCGCGTGGCAGGGTTCTTCGGCATCTTCGACAAGATGCTGGGCAAGGACTTCGAGAAGGGACTGGCTCAGCTCAAGGCGGTCAGCGAGAGTAGATGACCCGGGTGCGCAGGAGGACGTCGGCCACCGACCGCCGACGCCGGTCGACGACCACCCACACCAGACCGATCGCGAAGAACGTACAGAGCAGGGCGCGCAGCACCGCGATGGTCGGCCGAATCCGGGCACCCTCTGAATTGACCACCCGCAGGCCCATCACGACCGACCCGAGTGTGCGTCCGGAGACCTCCCAGCACGTCGCGAGGTAGAGCACCGCCACCAGCACGAAGCCGGTCGTGGTGAAGACCAGATTGACCTCCGGCAACGAGAATTCGCTGACCGAGAGCACGAACTTCATCAGGGACAGGCCCGCGTAGGCGGCACCGAGGATCGTCCACACGACGAGGAGGTCGAGGAACGAGGCGACACCCCGGCTCACGATGCCCGCGTTCTTGTCCCGGTCCTGCACCGCATGGGCCTTGTGCACGGGCGGCAGACCGGGCGTCGTCGGGGACGAGTTCTGCAGCGGCTCTGTCGGTTTCGGTTCCGCGGTCATCGTGGCCCCTCCTCATCGGGAGCTGCCTCGATGGCCGCGGCACCGCGGCGACGCAGAAATCGATTGACCGCGTTGGCCACCGCGTCGTCGGCACGTTCGCTGGTGCTGCGCACGTCGGTCATCACATCGGCGGTCACCGACGTGCTCGCCTCCCGGATGATGTCGGGGAGGTCGACACCGTCGATGATCTCTTCGGCGAGTCCGATCAGGTCGACGCGCCCGAGGATGGCGTCGATGTCGATCCGGGCCGCGATGGCGTCGATGTCGATCCGGGTGGCGACGGAGTCGAGATCGACCTTGCCGATCACCCTGTCGAGGTCCACCAGATCGATCGCCGCCATCAGATCCACCTGTGCGACAGCCCGATCGAGATCGACCGTGGTGATCACCTCGTCGATGTCGATGAGTGCGAGGACCTCGCTGATGAGTCGTTTCAGGTCGACGTGGGTGAGGACGAGGTCGGTGAGGTCGACCTCCTCGACCAATGCGTCGACGACCTCCCGGATGACGACTCCCAGAACAGCTCGCGTCATCGAGACCACCACGGTGACAGCGGTGTCGGCGGCCTCGGCCAGCCGCGCACGGACGGACCCGATGACCCCGCCCGCGAGGGGTAGACGTTCCGCGACATCGGCCACCACCCCGGCGAACCGCATCGACTCCCCTGCCAGCTGGGAGATCGCGCCGCGTCGCGCCGGGGAGTTCACCGACGAATTATCGCACGCGCCGATCCGGTCGGTCGGCCCACGAAAAAACCCGAGCGGGCAGACCCGCTCGGGTTCTTCGGTTCTCGTGACTTCTTACAGTGCCTCGTAGAGCTCCCGCGCCAGCGCGGCGGTCTCGGACGGCGTCTTGCCGACCTTGACGCCCGCAGCCTCGAGGGCTTCCTTCTTGCCCTGCGCGGTGCCCGCACCGCCGGAGACGATGGCGCCGGCATGGCCCATGGTCTTGCCCTCGGGGGCGGTGAAGCCCGCGACGTAGCCGACGACGGGCTTGGTCACGTTGGCCTTGATGTACTCGCCGGCCTTCTCCTCGGCGTCGCCGCCGATCTCACCGATCATCACGATCAGCTTGGTCTCGGGATCCTTCTCGAACGCCTCGATGGCGTCGATGTGGGTGGTGCCGATGACCGGGTCGCCGCCGATGCCGATGGCGGTCGAGAAGCCGAGATCGCGCAGCTCGTACATCATCTGGTAGGTCAGGGTGCCCGACTTGGAGACCAGACCGATCGGACCCTTGCCCGTGATGTTGTTCGGCGTGATGCCCACCAGCGCCTCACCCGGCGTGATGATGCCGGGGCAGTTGGGGCCGATGATGCGGGTCTTCTCGCCCTTCTCCACGTTGTAGGCCCACGCGTAGGCGGAGTCCTGCACCGGGATGCCCTCGGTGATGACCACGAGCAGCGGGATCTCCGCGTCGATGGCCTCGATGATGGCGTCCTTGGAGAACTTCGGCGGCACGAAGGCGATCGAGGTGTCGGCCCCGGTCTCCTTCATGGCCTCGGCGACCGATGCGAACACCGGCAGCTCGACGTTGTTGCCGTCGGCGTCGACGTGCGACACGGTGGTGCCGGCCTTGCGCGCGTTGACACCGCCGACGATGTTGGTGCCGGCCTTGAGCATCAGAGCGGTGTGCTTGGTGCCCTCACCGCCGGTGATGCCCTGGACGATGACCTTGTTGTCTTTGTTCAGAAAGATCGACATATTCCGTGGCTCCCTTACTTGCTCGCCAGCTCGGCGGCCTTGTCGGCGCCCGAGTCCATGGTTTCGGCGAGCGTGACCAACGGGTGGTTCGCATCGGCCAGGATCTTGCGGCCTTCGTCGACCTTGTTGCCGTCGAGGCGGACGACCAGCGGCTTGTTGGCGTCGGACCCCAGCTTTTCGAGAGCACCGACGATGCCGTTGGCGACGGCGTCACATGCGGTGATGCCACCGAAGACGTTGACGAAGACGCTCTTGACCTGCTCGTCGCCGAGGATGACGTCGAGGCCGGCAGCCATGACCTCGGCCGAGGCGCCGCCGCCGATGTCGAGGAAGTTCGCGGGCTTCACGTTGTTGTGCTTCTCACCGGCGTAGGCGACCACGTCGAGGGTCGACATGACCAGGCCCGCGCCGTTGCCGATGATGCCGACCTCGCCGTCGAGCTTGACGTAGTTGAGGTCGTTCTCCTTGGCCTTGAGCTCCAGGGGATCGGTGGCGTCGCGATCCTCGAACTCCTCGTGGCCGGGCTGACGGAAGTCGGCGTTGGCATCGAGGGTGACCTTGCCGTCGAGGGCGAGGATCTGATCGTCCGGAGTGCGGACGAGCGGGTTGACCTCGACCAGGGTGGCGTCCTCCTTGACGAAGACCTCCCAGAGCTTCGCGATGGTGACCGCTGCGGCGTCGAGCACCTCGGCAGGCAGATGGCCCTGCTCGGCGATCGAGCGCGCGGTTTCCAGATCGACACCCTTCACGGCGTCGACGGCGACCCGCGCGAGGCGCTCGGGCTTGGTCGCCGCGACCTCTTCGATCTCCATACCGCCCTCGACCGAGCACATGGCCAGGTAGGAGCGGTTGGTGCGATCGAGCAGGAAGGAGATGTAGTACTCCTCCGCGATGTCGCTGGCCTCGGCGACCAGCAGCTTCTTGACGACGTGGCCCTTGATGTCGAGGCCAAGGATGTTGGAAGCGTGGGACTGCGCGTCGTCCGGGGTCGCGGCGTACTTGACGCCGCCTGCCTTGCCACGCCCGCCGGTCTTGACCTGCGCCTTGATCATCACGGGCTTGCCGATTTCCTCGGCGATCGCCCGCGCATCGGCGGCATCATCGGTCACCCGACCGGGTGTGGTGGGAACCCCGTGCTTGGCGAACAGTTCCTTCGCCTGGTATTCGAAGAGATCCATTCAGCTCACCATCTCGTAGATTTGCCCGCGCAAGGGTGTAATGCGGGCCATATCGGACTTTAAACCTGTCGGGAATCGCCACCCCGCGCGCACCCTACGCTTGTGCGACAGATCACTCGCTCGGTCGGTTCTCACAGTATTGACGTCGTGACGTGAGGTCCACAGCGTCGGTCCGACCCCATGAACTGCGACGACCGCAGAATCCATCGGCGCGCGGTCTTCACAGGTTGAATTTGCTGTAGTGAACAGAAAATCCGGCAATTTCTATACTCGCCGACCCAGTCTTGTGACTCAGCTCACAATATGCCGGTTTGTCGCTTTCTACGGTTGGACTTGCCGCAATCATTTCGTTACCGTCGGCTCTCAGCGGTGGTCACAGAAGGATTACGGACGGTGACTTCGATCCGCTGGCGACGAGATGCGGTAGCGAAGAGATGAGGTGGACGATTTGGCGGGACTCGGTGTCTCACGCGGATCGGGCCGCGTCCGATCGGGCGGGTTGATCGATGACGTCACAGCGGAAGAGATGACCACGATCATCCCCATTGTCGACACCGACGATGCGGCCGGGTACGACCTCACCGACTACGAGTTCGACTTCGCAGACTCCGACACCTCCACTCGCGAGCACTCCGACGCCGGCTGGACGCCGTCGTCGTGGCAGGGCTACTACCGTCCCACCCGTTCGGAGATCACTCAGGACATCCTGATCCCCGAGCACGAGTTCGATCAGTACGAGCACGACGAGCCGTTCGACGTCGAGGGCGCCGAGCTCGACAGCTTCGACGGGGGCGAACTCCATTCGCTCGACGACGACGATCTCGATGACGACACCGAGCATCGCCCCTTCCGGACGAATCCGGCCGGACAACGGGTCCGACGTGGCGGCAAGCACCGCATCGCGGCGCCGCCGAACGCCCTCAAGGGCGGACGCGCAGCCCTCATCGCCATGGCCGCCGGCGCGGCCGTCGCCGCGGTCGCTCAGGTCGGCACGAACGACGAGGCGCCCGCACCCGTGAACGCCGCGGCCGTCAACGACGCCACCGCTCCGGGCGCCGCACCCGTGGAACTGGGCCCCGGCGTCGCTGCTGCGACCGCACACACCGACCAGATGAACGTCTTCACCAACCAGCTGGGTGTGGGCGCCAAGATGGCGGCGGACCAGGATCGTCGCGAGGCCCTGGCCCGGCGCCCGCTCTTCACCTCGCCGATCCCCCTCGGCAGCTACGACTTCACCTCCGCCTTCGCGATGCGCTGGGGCACCATGCACGGCGGCATCGACATGGCCGCTCCCCTCGGAACCCCGATCCACGCCGCCACCGACGGTGTCGTGATCAAGGCCGAGCCCGCGTCGGGATACGGCCACTGGGTTCAGATCCAGGCCGCCGACGGCACGGTCACCATGTACGGCCACATGGCCTCCTCGGGCGTCCTGGTCACCGAAGGCCAGCGCGTCACCGCCGGCGACGTCATCGCCCTGGTGGGCAACGAGGGCTTTTCGTTCGGCCCGCACCTGCACTTCGAGGTGTGGAAGAACGGCAACACCAAGATCGACCCCGTGCCCTGGCTCGCCGCCAAGGGCGTGAAGCTCTCCGGTTACACCGGCTAGCAGAAGGCTCTACAGGTCACCTCTTGTTGCTTGGTGGCGCCATACCAGCGCGCTCACGCTGCGCATCCGGTATTGATACCTGGCCGGATTGCGAACTGACGTTCAATTCTCGTCCATCTCAGCATGATTGAAGGGCACATTGCCCTTCGGCCATGCTGACGGGGACGAGAATTTCCAGTCGAATCGGGGAATGAGCTGGCGAGCGTCAATCTCTGCTCCCTGAGGAGCGAGCTTGCGAGCGTCACGAAGGGTCTGGCCCGCCTTTAGAGCTTGTCCCCGGGAATCCCGCCCGCGGTGAGAAGCGTGACGCGTCCCGCGCTGCCGCCGTAGTCGATGGTGACGCGTTCGGTGGCGCCGCTGCCCTCCTTGGCCACGACCTTGCCCATGCCGTACTTCGGATGGTTGTGTCGGTCGCCGATGTCGAGCTGAACCTGCTTGTTGCGTCCGCGCGCCGGATCCGACGAGTACGACGACCGGCCACGGCCCATCGACGAACCACCCGAACCGGAGAATGCCCCGTCGCGGCCGAACACGCCGCCCGACGATCCGCCGAAGCCGCGCATGGAGCGCTTGGGTTCGGTTCGGCGCCAGTCGACGAGGTGTTGCGGGATCTCTTGCAGGAAACGGGATTCCGGGTTCGACACCGGCTGCCCCCAGGAGGCGCGGGTGACCGACCGGGTGAGGTACAGACGCTGCTTGGCGCGCGTGATCCCGACGTAGGCCAGGCGCCGTTCCTCGCTCAGCTCGGCCGGGTCGCCGAGCGCGCGCATGTGCGGGAAATGGCCGTCCTCCCAACCGGTGACGAAGACGACCGGGAACTCGAGGCCCTTCGCGGTGTGCAGGGTCATCATCGTGACCACGCCCTCGCCCTCATCCGGCACCTGGTCGGCGTCGGCGACGAGTGAGACCCGCTCGAGAAACGCTGCGAGCGAACCGGGTTCGGGCTCGCCCTCGCGGTCCACCTCGTTCTCGGGATCGTCGGCATCGGCGTCGACCTGCGCGGCGTCGGCACTGAATTCCCGTGCCACGGCGACGAGTTCGTTGATGTTGTCGAGGCGTGCGCCGTCCTGCGGATCGTTGGACGCCTCGAGTTCGGCGCGGTAGCCGGTGCGCTCGACGATCGCGTCGACGAGTTCGCCGATGTCGGCCGACTCCTCGGTGGCATCGAGGAAGGCCACATCCGCGTCCTCCGTGCCGGCCTCGCCGAAGTGGGTCAGGAAGTCCGACCGGAGCCCTTCGATGAGTTCGACGAACCCGCCGATCTGCTTGACCGCCCGCGTGTTGAGCAATGCGACCTTGCCCTCGGCAGCGTCCATCAGCGACTCGTAGAAGCTCCGTCCGGTGTTCTCCGAATGCACGGCGACGCAGGCTTCCGCGCGATCACCGATACCGCGCCGAGGGGTGTTGAGAATCCGGCGCAGGCTGACCGAGTCGTCGGGGTTGGCGACCACCCGCAGGTAGGCCACCACATCCCGCACTTCTTTGCGCTCGTAGAACTTGGTGCCGCCGACGACCTTGTACGGAATCCCGTGCCGGACGAACACCTCCTCGATCGCACGCGAGCCGGTGTTGGTGCGGTAGAACACCGCGATGTCGGAGTATTTGTGACTCGACGACCCGCCGATCGAGTAGTCGGTGAGTTCCTCGATCTCCTTGGCGATGAACGTCGACTCGTCACGGTCGGAGTCGGCGACGTAGCCGACGATGAGTTCGCCGTCACCGGAGTCGGTCCACAACTTCTTCTCGCGCCGGTTCGAGTTGCGCGCGATGACGGCGTTGGCCGCCGACAGGATCGTCTGTGTCGACCGGTAGTTCTGTTCGAGCAGAACGGTTTCGGCGGACGGGAAGTCGCGCTCGAACTCCTCGATGTTGCGGATGGTGGCACCGCGGAAGGCGTAGATGGACTGGTCGGCGTCGCCGACGACGCACAGCTCCGAGGGCTCCAGACCACTCGCGGTGGTCTGCTCCCCCACCAGTTCGCGGATGAGCACGTACTGCGCGTGGTTGGTGTCCTGGTACTCGTCGACGAGAACGTGACGGAATCGGCGCCGGTAATACTCCGCGACCTGCGGATGCCGATGCAGCAGGGCGACGGTCTCCCCGATCAGATCGTCGAAGTCGAAGGCGTTCGCGGCGCGCAGACGGCGCTGGTACTCGGCGTAGATCTGCGCGATCGTCGTCGACGTCGGGTCGTCCTCGGGTGCCGCGGCCAGCGCCTCGTCGGGCGAGATCAGTTCGTTCTTGAAGTTCGACACGGCCACCGACACCCCGCGTGGGCTGAACTTCTTGGGGTCGAGGTCGAGGTCACGGATGACCATGCCGAACAACCGCTTCGAGTCGTCGGCGTCGTAGATGGAGAAGTTGGAGTTCATCTTCTCCAGCAACCCCGACTGCGCCCGGAGGATGCGCACGCATGTGGAGTGGAAGGTCGAGACCCACATGTAGGCGGCGCGGGGGCCGACGAGGTCGATGACCCGCTCGCGCATCTCCGCGGCGGCCTTGTTGGTGAAGGTGATGGCCAGGATCTGCCCGGGCGTGACGTCCCGCGCGGCGAGCAGGTAGGCGATCCGGCGGGTCAGCACCGCCGTCTTGCCCGAACCCGCGCCCGCCACGATCAGCAACGGCGCGCCGGCGTGGAGCACCGCGGCGCGCTGTTGCGGGTTGAGACCGTCGAGCAGGCGCGCGACCCGGTCGTCGGCGGCCGCACCCGAGGGAGCGGCGCCCGCGCGACCGGCGAGAAGAGGGGCAGAAGAAGAGCTGTTCATCGGTTGTCCAGGTTACCCGCCACCGCCGACAGACCCCCGTCGGCCGGTCCGCTCCACCCCGGCACGTGGTCGACCGAACAGCCGACCGGCCCCGTGGGTTGAGGCCCCGATCGCCGTGTCCCGCGGCTAATATGACGCGGTATCACCGGCTCGGGGTGCCCTGTCTGCGAACAACTCGCACGCGGCGACGACGCCCCGGCGAGCAGGAAGAGGCGCCATGAAGAGACCGTCCATCGTCCCCGCCGCCATCGCCCTCGGTGTCGGAGCACTGGCCCTCGTCATCGCGCTCGTCCTGTCGTTCGTCCCGTTCAGCAGCGCCGGCACCGTGGAGCCCACCCCCGCCTTCCGTGCGCAGAAGAGCCTCGACGAGGTGCTGTTCAAGATGGCGACGAGCCCGGCGGCGAAGTTCACCGGCAAGGTCACCTACAAGTACGACGACGAGCGCGGCGAGGGGACGGTCGAGTTCGACGACCTGATCGTCACCACGTCGAACACCGCCGAGGGCACGATCACCCTGGGCTCACAGCAGGGCGAGTACCGGCAGATCGGCAACAGCCCGTTCCTCAGCGCCCCCGGCGCTCTGTGGAACGAACTCCTCGTCGACGCCGAGAAGACGAATCTCGACGCCGCCCCGCTCGACAACAAGTGGGCCTCGACCCGCTTCACCAGCCTGCCGCGCCTGGGCACGATCCTCGGCCCGGACAACCTCGCCGGCGACATCGGCAACATCGAGAACGGCGACGCGCCGCAGCTCGGGGCCGAGCTCCCGGCGCCCAACAAGGGCACCCCCGACGCCCGGCGCTGGCCCACCACCGACCCGCCGATCGAGTTCGTCGGCGACGACAAGGTGAAGATCGGAGCGTGGGAGGTCACCTTCGACCCGGAGACGAAGAACGTCACGAACGTCAAGGGTCAGAGCGTGCAGGGCCCGGTCACCTACGACATCGACGCCGCGGTCAGCCTGCAGCCGGCCGACCAGGCCCAGAAGGTGTTCGCGAACCAGCGTGCACTCGTCTCGGATCTGCTGTCGGTGCCCGCCCCCGGCCTCTGGATGGAGCAGCCGGTGGTGTCCTCGCGCCAGACGGGTGCATGCACCACCTCGTCCTGCGCCTTCGACTACACCGTGCAGGGCAGCCCGTACGCCGACGACGTCCGCGGCCACTTCAACTACGGCCTGACGCTGAACTTCGCGGTCGGCAACCGCCCGCCCGGCGCCGTCGGCGGTGAGTGCAAGGTGGTCCTGCGGGTCGACTTCGGACGCAACGGAACCACCCGCTGCGCGGCGACCAACCTCCCGCCGGACACCAACATCGCGTCGCGGTACACCTTCACCTATCTCGCGTTCATCGACGCGACCACAGACGAACTGAACGATCTCATCGACAACAACGAGAAGCAGACCAACACCGAGATCGTCTACGTCCGCACCGGCAACAAGGAACCGGCACAGGCCCGGTTCGGCTCCGGCGTGACCGGCCTGCCGAGCTACTACGCGATCAAGCGCGGCGACTACGTCTTCGACGGCATCGGCACCGACGGCAACATGCACATCACCTTCGGTGAGGGGTATCAGGACCACATCGTCGGCGGCACCTTCGATCCGTCCTGGGAAGGCACCGAGGTGCTCCGCAAGCAGATGGAGCAGCAGGTCGCCGCGGCGGGCGACGCGCAGGTCGTCTACTTCGTCGCCGAGGAGGAGACCGCGTCGGCGCTGCGAGCCCTCATCGCCGCGGAGAACCAGAGCGACAACATCTCCGCGTTCTACTACGACTAGTGGTGTGTCTCGGAAATAGGTGGCCGGTATCCGGTGGAGCGATCGGTGGT
>ERZ501011.447-NODE-447-length-10163-cov-6.007222_pt1 | contig 10163 bp, 9 predicted proteins | sample MGYA00248833_ERZ501011 | MGnify/ENA primary metagenome ERZ501011 (study PRJEB25958, sample SAMN03398530) | human skin metagenome | study: EMG produced TPA metagenomics assembly of the Human Skin Microbiome Metagenome (human skin metagenome) data set. | reverse complement strand
GCCGCCGCGAAGAACGCCGTTCCTGACCCGCCGATTGTTCTACGCCCTGACCTGCGCGGCAAGAGACTCCGACCGACCCGCCGCCACGCGCTGCGCTCCCATCGCGGCACCGGGCCGCTCTCCGCTCCTGCCACATCCGGCCAGCGCGCACAAGCGGCCAAATATCAGGAAAGGCCAAACCCGACCGGACGCCAAAGAAGTGTGGATCTGATGTCGAGCGAACGACGTTGCGACTGAACATAAATCGACACACGATGTGTGAAAACAGTTGCCTAACAATGAAATACGATGTATCATCGAGTAATGATGGTGAGGCCAATGACCAATATCGCACCGGCGAATATTGCCTCTCCGCCAGCCACCGCGGCCTGACCCGCAAGCCCCCCCACCGGGTGTCGCACTTGCCGTCGACGACACCCAACTCCGCAACGCCGAACAAGGAGAACCAGGATGAGCCGTCCATCCACCACCGCCGCCACCACCGACCACACCCAGTGGACCTTCGGTGGCCTCGCGATCGCCGCCGACAACGCCTCACTGTGGGCAACCCAAGCCGCAGCGGATCCCGCCGACACCGCCGCACCCCAGGTGCAGGCCACGCTCGCCGACGTCGAGGGCGACCTTGTCGTCAGGATTGCCGTTCCCGCCGGCCTCACCTTCGTGGCCAACTTCGACGAGGGCGTCATCCAGATCACCATGGCCAACATCCATTCCGACTGCTGCCAGAGGTGCGGGGAACACTTCAGCGATCCGCACGCACCGGAATGCGAGATCGGCGCCGCCGAGGAGGCCGCGTTTGCCGCCCAGGACGACACCGCCATGCTCGCCGCCCTCGAAGCCCGCGCCGAACGGCGACTGCGATGAGCTACACCCTCGACGCCGCTCTCGCCGACATCACGGCCACCACCGGGTTGGTGTTCACCCGCACCACCTTCGGCGCGCAGCGCAGCGGGCACCTCGCCTACACCCGAACGCGCGACGTCGTGGTGATGATCGACAACGACTGGCAGGCACTCACCGACAGCGGCGCCGGTGTCTTCGCGCCGAGCAACCCGCGATGGACGCCCGTCCACCCGATCGTCATCGCCGTCTACGAAGACGGTGACTTCGCCTGCCTCCCGCTCACGGAGGTGTCCACCCGCCGCGCCGACATTGCTGTGCTGCTTCCCCACCTGCTCGATCAGGCCCTCGAACTGGCCGACCGCGCCCGCCGGGAGTGCGGCCACTTCCTCGGCTATGACTACGACGGCCGCGGCGACACCACACGACGCCACCAGGTGATCTGAACCATGCCCGCCGCGACCCCACCCGACCCATCGGTGAACGCCGCCGCCCACGACGACGAGGCGCTCGCTGATGGCCACGGGTGGGCCAGCGACACCGGCCACGCCGAGGTCCTGTTGCTCTCGGCGCTGCTGTGGGCCACACCCGCCCACCACGACGACCTCGCTGACATCGTCGGCCTGGTCCGCGCCGAGGACTTCTACGTGCCCGCCCACGGCGAACTGTTCACGATCATCGCCGAACTCATCGCTGACGGGACCCGCCGCGCACACGACGCCACCACCGTCGCCCACGAACTACGCCGCCAAGGACGCGCGGCCACCCTCGGCGCCGAGCACCTCACCCGTGCGCTCGTCGCGGCGACGTCCGCCGGCGCCGACGGCATCCAGGCACGCCACTACGCGGCGATGGTCGTCGCCGATGCTTACCGCCGCCGCTACCGCGCCGCCGGCGAAGGCATCACCCACGCCGCCGACCACCTCCCCGAAGCCGAACTGTGGGACTACATGTGCGCCCACGGCATCGCCCTGCGCGAACACCGCACCCGCCTGTCCAACCTGCGCCCGAACTGAGACATCGAAAGGAACACCGCCATGCCCACCGACACCCGATACCCGGCCGCCGACCTCGCCAAGCTCCACGCCGACGCCTACACCCTGCGCCACGTCGACAACCTCACCTGGGACCAAGTCGCTACCGCCCTCGATGAACCCGTCGCCGTGGTCAAGGACTGGGCGCAGACCTACATCGACCGCACTGACGCCGCCGCCGCCGAACAGCAGATGTCGCTGTTCGACTGACCCCCTCCCCGCACCCGCCTCGTTCGGAGCCCTTGCCCATGCGCACCCTCACCCGTCTCGCCTCCCGCACCGTGCTGCGCCTTGCGCTGCTCGCCGCGCTCGTCGTGGCAGCATTCGTGGCCCTCAGCGGCGTCGTCGCCGCCCTGCCCGCACCCGGCGACCTGTGGCCGCGGACGACCTCTGTTGCGGCGCCGTCGCGACCATCCGGCGACACCACGCCCGCAGTGGTCACCCGCGTCATCGACGGCGACACGATCACCGTCTCCACCGACACCGACCCAGCGCTCACCGTGCGGCTCCTCGGCATCGACACCCCCGAGGTCCGCAAACCCAATACCCCGGTCCAGCCGTGCGGCCCGCAAGCCAGCGACCGCACCCGCGCACTCGCCTCCCCCGGCGCCACCGTGCACCTCGAGTACGACCCCACCCAAGACCACACCGACCGCTACGGCCGCGCCCTGGCCTACGTCTGGATCGGCGACACGATGCTCAACCACACACTCGTCGCCGAAGGGTGGGCACGCACCTACGTCTACAACCACCAACCCGGCCGCCACGCCGACGCCCTCGCCGACGCCCAACGCGACGCGCAAGCAGCCCGAGCCGGCGTCTGGGGCCAGTGCCCGCGATAGCCGAACCTCAGACGCGCACAGGGACGGGCACCCGCAGCGGCGGTGCCATGGTGATCCACCGTCCGGTCCGGACCCGATGCGCCAGCACGAGCCCGATCACACTCGCCGCAGCAACACCGACTAACCCCCAGAAAGCCAACGCGTAGCCCTCGCAGATGTTGTACGCGGCGTGCGCCAACGCGAACCCGATCACGAGCCGGTAGTCGCGCCATCGCCAGACCATGTACGCCGACACCACTGCCCACAGGGCCATGCTCACCCAGAGGCCGGCCCCGTAGTACACGTGATAGGCCAGCCGCATCGGAACGAGCACGCACAACGCCGCGATCAAGCCCACACGAGTCGACGGCAGCCACATCGCCAGCGCCGCGATCGGTACCGCGACGACAAACACTTCCTCACCGAACCCAGCCCTCAGTCCCGCGATCACTTCCGCCACCAACGGACGCTGCGAGACCGTGGTCGCGCCGTCGACGGCGGGTCCAGGCACAGCCAGTTCGACAAGCCAGCTCAGACCCAAGGAGGCGTACACGCTCAGTACGTACACGCTCACGCACGCCACGTAGGTCGAGCGCGACAGCGGAGGGCGGCGAGTCCACTGCGGCCACGACCACCACCACGGCCTCGTGGTGAGTTCGCGAAGGATCAGCCAACTGAGGCCGACGAGCGCACCACTTGCGACGACAAGCCGTAACCACACCAGCACCTCCCCAGACCACGAGAACGGCTGCGTGGACGCGCCTTGCCCATAGCGGTCGATCGCTGTGGAGATACCTTCGCCGAACCCGGCCGCGTACGCCGCAGCCGCGATCACGACCACGCCGACGCGCGCAGCGTTGAACTGCCAACGCCCGCTCACGATCTGCGAGCCTGTGGGTTCGAGTTCGAGCATCGAAGTCCTCTTTCGGGCCTTGGGGCGGGATGACGACGCAATGCGGTTAGTGCCCTCGCGTGAGCGCCCGGGCACTAACACAAGGCGGGCGTCTGTCTTAGAACAGGCCGAGCTGGACGGCGGCCGCGGACGGTACGGGCTGGAACAGCCGATGAGCGTGGTCGGGGTCGCCGCCGTCGCGTAGGTAGGTGCGCAGCATGATCGAGCGCGCGGCGCGGTCGATGGCGGTGGTGGGTCGTGATCCGCGGTGGCGGCCGAGACCGACGGCGTAGGTGAGGTTGTTGGTCTGGGTGCCGATGCGCACGTGGGCGGAATCGACGCGCACGCATAGCGGTTCGTTGCAGTAGTGCTCGCCGATGTCGGCGGCGTCGGCCCCGAGGTCGGGGTGCACCAGCAGCAGCGCGAAACGGTGCGCACTGATCGCTCGTTGACGGTTGTTGCGGCGGAAGGTGAATCGGCCGTACCCGTCTGGCGAGCTGACCGCGCCGATCCAGTACCAGCAGCCACGGGGTGTGAGTACGACGTGCTGCCAGAAGTGTTGCTCGGCGCGAGCATCGGGCATCAGCGTCGGGTCGGTGACCACACCCGGCGACGGTGTCGCGGTGCCGACCGCCAGGTGGGTGGCCGGCACCGCGAACAGGCCGAGTTGATCGTGGTCGGGGTCGACACTCATGGCCGAACCGTAGAACCCTAGGCCGACATCACCGCGGGATCAGAGGGCTCGGCGCGGGTCTCATCGGGGGCCGCATCCGGACCGCCGGGGGTCGGTGCTGGCTCCGAGCTGGGGGTGGCCTTCTTGGTCCCGACGGACAGGCCCGCCTCGCGTAGCAGCGTCTTGGCTTTCGCGGCACTGATCTCCACGAGATCGGCCGCGCCACTAACACTTCCTACTCGCTCGGCGATCGCGGCGAGCGCGGCGGCTTTCGCCTTCGCTGACCGCTCGGTGATCACTCGCAGTTCCGCTTCGGCAGCGGCGAGTTCGGAGTCGGCTTGCAGGAACTCGGCGATGTTGGCCTCGTTGGCTTCCATCACCCGCAACTCAGCTTCGAGTCTGCGTTCGAGTTTCGCGCGTTCCTCGGCTCGACGCGTCTCCAACGCCCCGAGGGTTCGTTTGCGCGCAGCAGCGCGCGCCTGACTGGCAGTGAGTTTTGAATTGTTCGACGGCATACCCGACACGATAACGCCGGCCAACGCCCCCTCGCCACCGCCACACGCCCGCTCTCGGTGCACTTTTAACCCTCACTTCCCCAGCCCTCGCCACCGTTTCCGCCTTCCCACTCCTGCCCCTCACCCTCCTCACCTGCACCAACACCCCCGAACCGCCCCCGCGCCACACCTCACCCCATGTACCCACAACCTCTATAACTCCCACACACCTCTTGCATTCTGGATTCGTCCGACGAAATTAATGTGCCAGAATGCAGCCATGGCCGGTGCCGGGGCGTGCGATCACTGCGGTGGCGTGCTGCCCGGAGACGGCGCGCGGCGCCGCGGTCGGCCACGGCGGTGGTGCTCGGATGAGTGCCGCCGCGCCGCGTGGGTCCGCCGCCACGACCGGCCCAACACCGCCGGGGTCACTGCTCAGGATGCGGTGGCCCAGGTGCTGGCCTCCCCCACCGCCACCGCGGAACTTCTCGGGACGCTGGCCGAGCAGATCGAGAGCGGCGACGAGGTCGCCAGCGGAGTCATTGCCGAGCTGGTCCGGGCGCACCGCGCGAGCGTCCATGCGGTGATCCGGACCAACGAGTTGCGCCCGTTCCGGCGGTGATTCGGCCGTGACCGCCACCATCCACAAGCTCACCGCCGGCGACGGCTATGAGTACCTGACGAAATCCGTTGCGGCGATGGATGCCACCGACAAGGGGCGGGTGACGCTGGCCGACTACTACAGCGCCAAAGGCGATTCCCCGGGCCAGTGGATCGGGTCCGGGCTGGCCGGATTGAGCGATGTCGGGGCCGGACTGGAAGTGTCCGAGCAGCTGGTCGACAAGCGCACCGTCGAGGCCGGGTCGATGGTGTCGGCGGCGCAGATGAAGGCCTTGTTCGGCGAGGGCCGCCACCCCAACGCCACCGCGATCGAACAGCACGCCGTGGCGTCCTCGGACTGCCGAACGGTCGAGGCGTTGGCGGCGACGAAACTGGGCAACGCCTACGCCGTCTACAACGAATTCCCGGAGTTTCTACAGGAACTCGCGGTGGTGTTCCGCGACCACAACCTCGCCCGCGGCGAGCGGTGGGATGCTGTCATCGACGACGACACCCGGGCGGCGTTGCGCACCGAGTTGGGCCGCGAGCGATTCACGAAAACCTACCGGCGCCCGCCGCGGGATTCGCGCGAGCTCTCAGGGTTCATCGCGCAGGAAAGCCGCCGCCGTCAGTCGGCGGTGGCCGGCTACGACATGACGTTCAGTCCGGTGAAATCGGTGTCGGCGTTGTGGGCGGTTGCGCCGCTGCCGATGGCCGAGAAGATCGAGGCCGCCCACCGTCAGGCGGTCGCCGATGCACTGGCGTTCATCGAACGCGAAGCGTGCCTGTCGCGGTTGGGAACCGACGGCATCGCCCAGGTCGACACCGACGGTCTGATCGCCGCGGCGTTCACCCACCGCGACTCCCGCGCCGGGGACCCAGACCTACACACCCACGTCGCCATCTCCAACAAGGTGCGGGTGCGTGACGCCGCCGGGATCACCCGGTGGATGGCCCTGGACGGCACCCCGTTGTTCAAGGCCACCGTGTCCGCGTCGGAGGTGTACAACTCGCGCATCGAGCTCTACCTTCAGCGCGATCTCGGGGTCTCGTTCAGCGAACGACAGCAGACCGATGCACGGAAACGACCGGTCCGCGAAATCGACGGTGTGTCCACCGAACTGATGACGCAGTGGTCGTCGCGACGCGCGATGATCGAGCGCCGTCTCGGTGAGTTGTCGCAGCAGTTTCACGCCGATCACGGCCGCGAACCCACGACCGGTGAGGCGTTCGATCTGGCCCAGCGGGCCACCCTGGAAACCCGCGAAGCCAAACACGAACCCCGCTCCTACGCCGAGCAACGTCAGGCGTGGCGCAGCCAAGCGCGTCGCGTCCTGGGCGGCGATCGTGCGATCAGTGACCTCGTGCACGAGGCCACCCACCCACGCCCCCGCACCCGTGAGTATCCGGAGTTCACCGACGAGTTGTGCACCGACCTTGCCGGTGCGTGCATCGAGAACATCTCGGCCACACGCGCCCGCTGGCAGCGTCCGCATCTGCGCGCCGAAGCCGAACGCCAACTGCGTGCCCGCGACTTCGCCGGCATCACCGACACCGACGACCTCGCCGCCGCCATCGAGCGCATCGTCGACACCGCCCTGGCCGCTGACACCAGCGTCGCGGTGTCGTCTGACGCCCTCGACGGCGACCTGGGCGAGCCGGAGGTGTTGCGTCGCGCGAACGGCGAATCAGTGTTCGTGCGCCACGACGTCGCTCTGCACACCAGCACCGAGATCCTCGCCGCCGAAAACCGCATCGTGGCCGCCGCCAAACGCACCGACGGCCACCGCCTCGACGAGGCCACCGTCGACATCGCGTTGCTCGAGCAAGCCGCCAACGGCCGCGAACTCAACGCCGGCCAAGCCGCCATGGTGCGCGAACTGGCCACCTCCGGGCGTCGCGTGCAACTGGTGCTGGCGCCCGCCGGTACCGGTAAGACCACCGCCATGCGCACCCTCGCCCGGGCGTGGACCGACAGCGGCGGAACTCTCATCGGACTGGCCCCCACTGCCGCCGCGGCGGCGGTGCTGCGTGAAGAACTCGACACCACCACCGACACCGCCGCCAAGCTCGTCCAACTCGCCCAAGCCCGCCGCGACCGCGCCCTGGCGGCGACGCCGTCTTGGCGCACGGAGGGCAACCCCGAACTCGCGGCGAAGGTGGCTGCGGCCCAGGAGAAACTGGCCGATCCCGCCTATCACGCGCCCAAGGAACCGGACTGGTTCACCAGCATCGGACCCGACACCCTCGTCGTCGTCGACGAGGCCGGGATGGCCTCGACCGCCGACCTCGATGAGGTGATCCGGTTTGTGGCCGCCCGCGGTGGCAGTGTGCGGCTGGTCGGCGACGACCAGCAGCTCGCCTCGATCTCTGCCGGTGGTGTGCTGCGCGACGTCGCGCACGAAACCGGTGCGCTGACCCTGAGCCAGGTGGTCCGCTTCTCCGACGCCGCCGAGGGTGCGGCGTCGCTGGCGCTGCGCGACGGTGACCCAGCCGCGCTCGGTTTCTACGCCGACCACGGACGCATCCACGTCGAGTCCGACGCCGTGGCCGCCGATGACGCCTACCTGGCCTGGTTGGGCGACCGCGCCGCCGGACGTGACACCGTCATGCTCGCCGCCACCCGCGACACCGTCAACGCCCTCAACGAACGCGCCCGCGCCGACCGTCTCGCCGGTATCGCCCCCCACCTCCGCGGCCCCGAGGTCGCGTTGTCCGATGGCCTGGCCGCCAGCGTCGGCGACATCATCAGCACCCGCAGCAACCGCCGCGATCTACGCCTGTCGGCCACCGACTGGGTCCGCAACGGCGACCGGTGGCGGGTCACCCACATCGGCGCCGACGGCACCCTGACCGCCCAGCACCTCGACCTCAACCGGCACGTGCAGCTACCGGCGGACTACGTCGCCGAGAACACCACCCTCGGCTACGCCTCCACCATCCACGCCGCCCAGGGCATGACCGCCGACACCTGCCACGTCATCGGCTCCGACGCCCTGGACCGCCAACTGCTCTACGTCGCGATGACCCGCGGCCGCCACGGCAACCACATCTACCTGCCCACCACCGAGACCGACCCGCACAACGCCACCACCCCCAAGGCCCGCCACCCCCAGACCGGGCTGGAAACCCTGGCCGCGATCCTCGGCCGTGACGGCACCCAACAGTCGGCGACCACCGCCCAACGCGACGCCGTCGACCCGTTCCTACGTCTGTCCCGGGCCGCGGCCGCCTACGACCACGCCCTCGGTTCGGCCGCCGAACACACCCTCGGCGCCAAGGCGCTGCGCGACCTCGAACACGACGCCGACGCCCTCTACAGCACCCACACCGGCACCCCCGCGGGCACGCTCACCGCGTGCGCGGCCTGGCCCACCCTGCGCACCCACCTCGCCACGCTGGCCCTCGGTGGCGACGACCCGATCGAGCGGCTACAGGCCGCGATCACCCACCGCGAACTGGCCACCGCCGCCGACCCGGCCGCCGTGCTCGACTGGCGACTGGACCCCACCCAGCAACACTCCGCAGGCGGCGGACCCCTGCCCTGGCTGCCGCAGGTCCCCGCCGGGTTCGCCGACACCCAGTGGGCGCCCTACCTCACCCGCCGCGACGCCCTCGTCACCGACCTCGCCGCCGCCGTCACCGAACAGGCCCATGCCTGGGACGCCACCACCGCCCCCGTGTGGGCGCGTCCGCTGCTCCTCGCTGACGCCGAACGCGGCGGCGAGCTCGTCGCCGAACTCGCCGTGTTCCGCGCCGCCCGCGGCGTCGACGACACCGACCGGCGTCCCGCCGGACCGCGACCAGATTCCATCGCCTTGGCGCGGCGTCACGCCGCGCTGACCGAGCGCGCCGACGCCCTGGTCACCACCACCGCCGAGGCCGCCCGCTACGCCGACCTCGCCCGCGACCTCGACCCCCACCTGCTCGCCGACCCGTACTGGCCCGAACTCGCCGACCACCTGTCGCTGGCCGCCCGCGCCGGCCTCGACGTCGATGCTCTGGCCCGCGACGCCCTCGCCGACAACCCGCTGCCCACCGAAATGCCCGCCGCCGCACTGTGGTGGCGCCTGTCCGGCGAGTTGGCTCCCGCCGCGGCCGAAGCCACGAACACCGGCCTGCGCCCCGACTGGGCAGACGCTCTCGTCGGGATCGTCGGGGACCGGGCCGCCGAAGCGATCCTCACCGACCGCGCCTGGCCCGCACTCGTGGCCGCGGTCAGCGCCGCGGACCCCGCCCAGTGGAGCCCCCACGAGCTGCTCGACCTTGCCGACACCCTGCTCCACAGCGGCACGGACGACGACCACACCGTCCGCCTCGATGAGTACGCCCGCCTGCTCACCTGGCGAGTCGAACTGCTCGTCACCCACAGCAGCCACGCCACCGACACCACCCCACTACCGCCGGCACCGCCCACCCTCGAAGACGAAGCCGCCGCCGAAGCCGCAGCCGAAGCCGCCGGACTGTCCGACCCCTGGGCCGATACCCTCACCGGCCAGCCCGCCGTCGACGCCGACCACGAGCTCGCCGCCGTCGACGAGGACTACCTCGCCGCGCTCACCGCCACCGAACCACCGCCCGAACCTGGCGTCGACGACCTCGACGTCGCCGAGTTGGACCGCTACGAGGACCTCGACTTCGACGACTTCGCCGCCGACGTGGTCGCCGCACCGGATCGTTTCGCCGCACCGTCCGACCTCGCCGAATGCATTGCGCTGCGTTATGAACTGACCGCTCAGCTCGCCGAACTCGGCACGAACATGGCGGAGCTGCGCGAGGCGATCAACGCCGGCACCAGCGCACACCAGC
>ERZ501011.445-NODE-445-length-10203-cov-8.484923_pt1 | contig 10203 bp, 10 predicted proteins | sample MGYA00248833_ERZ501011 | MGnify/ENA primary metagenome ERZ501011 (study PRJEB25958, sample SAMN03398530) | human skin metagenome | study: EMG produced TPA metagenomics assembly of the Human Skin Microbiome Metagenome (human skin metagenome) data set. | reverse complement strand
TCACCTTGCCCAGGGCCGTGACCGGCAGGTCCGGGCTGCCGCCGAACAGCCACAGGCACACGGCGGCGAGCACGACGTCCGGGATCGCGATGGCCAGGGCGAGCCAGAGCGGGGCGATGCCGGTGGCCACGAACGTCACGGCCACCACCAGCAGGGAGAGGCGGTCCGCCACCGGGTCGAGCCACCGCCCGACCGTGGAGATCATGTCGAACCGGCGCGCCACGTAGCCGTCCACCCAGTCCGTGCCGGAGAGCACCGCCAGGATCACGAACGCGTCCAGGTGCCGGCCGTCGACGGTGAGCCACACGAACACCGGGACCAGGGCGAAGCGGGCCAGGGTGATGAGGTTCGGCACGGTCAGCCAGGTGTCGCGGACGCGGTACTCGTGGCCCTCGCGCAGGCCGACGTCGATCACACGCATGGGTCGCTCCTCCAGGGTCCGCGGGCGGACGCCCCCGCCGGGCGCCCCACACGCCCAGCCTACCGACGCCGTCGCCCCTCCCCGCAGACGACGAGGCCCCGATCCGCGGGGGTCGGGGCCCCGGGGCCGCCAAGAAACACGCCGTGCACCTGCACCCGCCGATACTGATCGCGCTCGGCCGACACCGCCGGCCACTCCGAAGGTCCAGGCGGCGCGACGGCGGGCGCATGCACGCGCGCATCCACCTGGGCGATCAGGTCCAGCTTCCAGACCCGCCGCTCGAGCTGCCAGACGCCGAGAGCGACAAAACCCGCGGCGGCCAGCGCGAGAACCGCCAGCAGCACCACTGAGCCGAGCGCCCGGCGCGGCTTTCGCCGGTCGGACGCAGGCTCGGACGGGTCGACCGGGTTCAGGGGGCCGCGCTCATGGCGGCCTCGACGTGGCCCGGCATCATGTTGGTGTCGAGGTGGTACATGACCCACAGGGTGCCCACGAGCGAGATCACCACGATGATCAGCGTGAAGATCACCGCCAGCATGACCCAGCCGCCTTCGGACTTGGAGTTCATGTGCAGGAAGAAGATCACGTGAACCACCATCTGCACCGCCGCCAGGGCGACGATGATCAGGCCGGTGGCCTGGAACGGCAGGGCGCCGGTCATCACCAGCCAGAACGGAATGGCGGTCAGCACCACCGACAGGCCGAAGCCGATCAGATAGCCCTTCATCGAGCCATGGTTGTGGCCCTCGTGACCCAGGTGATCGGCGTCGTGAGAGTCGGCGCTGTGATCGTCCTTGCGGTCGTCGCCGGTGATCGGCGGATGCGCGCTCATCGCAGCATTCCCATCAGATAGACAAAGGTGAAGACGCCGATCCAGATCACGTCCAGGAAGTGCCAGAACAGCGACAGGCACATCAGGCGCCGCTGGTTGGCCTCGATCAGGCCCTTCATCGACACCTGCACCATCAGCACGACCAGCCAGATGATGCCAAAGGTGACGTGCAGGCCGTGGGTGCCGACCAGGATAAAGAAGGCCGAGAGGAAGCCGGACCGCTGGGGCGTGGCGCCCTCATGGATCAGGTGGGCGAACTCATACAGTTCGATGCCCAGGAAGGCGGCGCCGAACAGGCCGGTGATCGCCAGCCACATCAGCGTCTGGCCCTTGGCCTTGCGGTCCATGGCCAGCATGGCGAAGCCGTAGGTGATCGACGAGAACAGCAGCATGGCGGTGTTGATCGCCACCAGGTTCAGGTCGAACAGGTCCTGCGGTCCCGGGCCGGCGGCGTAGTTGCCCCCGATCACCCCATACACCGCGAACAGCATCGCGAAGATGAGGCAGTCGCTCATCAGGTACATCCAGAAGCCCAGCATGGTGCTGGACCCCTCGGCGTGGTGCGGCTCTTCCTTCAGGTAGAAGACCGGCTCTTCGGCCTCAGAAGCGCCCGTGGGGGCGTCGGCCGTGGCGACATTGGTGCTCATCGGTTCAGCCCTCCCTCAGCCCTGCGCCGCCAGGGCGCGGGCGCGCGCCTCGGTTTCGGTGACTTCCGACGCGGGAATGTGGAAGTCGCGGTTGTAGTTGAAGGTGTGGAAGATGGCGTAGGCGACGATGCCGACGAACGACAGCACGGCCAGCCACCACATGTACCAGATCAGGCCGATCGCGCAGGCCACGGCCATCACCGACAGGATCACGCCGGCGCCGGTGTTCCGGGGCATGTGGATGTCGCGATAGCCGCCCTCCGGCGCCTTGTAGCCGCGGTGCTTCATGTCCCACCAGGCGTCGCCGTCGTGGATCACCGGCGTGAAGGCGAAGTTGTAGTCCGGCGGCGGCGACGACGTGGACCACTCCAGCGTTCGCCCGCCCCACGGATCGCCTGTGAAGTCGCGCAGCTTGTCGCGATTGATGATGCTGACGGCGAACTGGATCAACATGGCCAGGATGCCTATGGCGATAATGGCCGCGCCGACGCCTGCGATCACGAACCAGATCTGCAGCGACGGATCGTCGAACACCCGCATGCGGCGCGTCACACCCATCAGGCCCAGCACATAGAGCGGCGCGAACGCCACCCAGAAGCCGACCACCCAGCACCAGAAGCTGACCAGTCCCCACTTGCGATCCAGCTTGAAGCCGAAGGCCTTGGGCCACCAGTAGTTGATGGCGGCGAAGAGGCCGAACAGCACGCCGCCGATGATGACGTTGTGGAAGTGGGCGATCAGGAACAGCGAGTTGTGCAGCACGAAGTCGGCCGGAGGCACCGCCAGCAGCACGCCCGTCATGCCGCCGATCACGAACGTCAGCATAAAGGCGATCAGCCACATCATCGGCAGCTCGAAGCGGATGCGGCCGCGATACATGGTGAATAGCCAGTTGAAGATCTTCGCTCCCGTCGGGATCGAGATGATCATGGTGGTGATGCCAAAGAAGCTGTTCACCGAGGCGCCCGAGCCCATGGTGAAGAAGTGGTGCAGCCACACCAGGTAGGAAAGCACCGTGATGACCACGGTGGCGTAGACCATGGAGGTGTAGCCGAACAGCTTCTTGCCCGAGAAGGTCGAGGCGACCTCCGAGAAGACGCCGAACAGCGGCAGGATCAGGATGTAGACCTCGGGGTGGCCCCAGATCCAGATCAGGTTCACGTACATCATCGGGTTGCCGCCGAGATCGTTCGTGAAGAAGTTGGTGCCGATGTAGCGGTCGGCGCCCAGGAGGGCCAGCACCGCGGTCAGCACCGGGAAGGCGGCGACGATCAGCACGTTGGCGCACAGCGAGGTCCAGGTGAAGATCGGCATCTTCATCAGGCTCATGCCCGGCGCGCGCATCTTGATGATGGTCGCGATCAGGTTGATCCCCGACAGGGTGGTGCCGACGCCCGCGACCTGCAGCGCCCAGATGTAGTAGTCGACCCCGACATCGGGACTGTAGCCGATGCCGGACAGCGGCGGATAGGCTAGCCACCCGGTGCGCGCGAACTCGCCCACGAACAGCGACATCATCACGATGATCGCGCCGCCCGCCGTCATCCAGAAGCTGAAGTTGTTCAGGAACGGAAAGGACACGTCTCGCGCGCCGATCTGCAGCGGCACGATGTAGTTCATCAGGCCGGTGATCATGGGCATGGCCACAAAGAAGATCATGATCACGCCGTGGGCGGTGAACACCTGATCGTAGTGGTGCGCGTTGAGGTAGCCCTCGGACCCGCCAAACGCCATCGACTGCTGCAGGCGCATCATGATGGCGTCGGCGAAGCCGCGCAGGAACATGATCAGACCCAGGATCATGTACATGATCCCGATCTTCTTGTGGTCCACCGTAGTGAACCACTCCTTCCAGAGATAGCCCCACAGCTTGAAGTAGGTCACGGCGCCGAGCAGGGCGACGCCGCCCAGCACCACCACGATAAAGGTCGCGGCGATGATCGGCTCGTGGAACGGCAGCGACTCGAGACTGAGCCGGCCGAAGATGAACTGCGCGATGGTGTCAGCGGACATTGGAGACAGTCGGTCCGATCAGGATTGGCCCGCGCCCGCCGGAGCGGTCGCGCGGAACAGGGAAACGGAAGGCGGGGTCAGGCCCGCGCCGGTCAGGGGCCCGGTCTGGGCGAGCGTCAGTGCGCGCGGCTGCACGCCGGCCTCGGCGTCCACGCCTTCGACCGGATCGCACAGCGACGCCAGATAGCTGGGCTGGTCGCCGAACACCGCGCCACGCCGGCCATGCTTGTCGTAGGTCAGCGGCAGGGTCATGCGGGCGCTTTCGATGCCCAGGCCGCCCTTGTCGTCCAGCGCCATCATCTCGTGCATGCACATCTTGCCGGGCTCGACGCACATGCCGACGACGGCGTTGAACAGGCCCGGCTCCACCGAGCCGAACAGCATCACGGGCGCGTTCTCGCTGGGTCGCTCCAGCTGCAGATAGCCGGCGCGGTCAAGCGAGCCGCCGCTGGCGCGCACGCGGGACACCCAGCTGTCGAAGCCGGCGGGCTCCAGACCGTGGAAGTCGAAACGCATGCCCGAGAAGCCCGAGCCCGAGTAGTTGGCGGAGAGGCCCTTGTACTCGCCCGGGCGGTTGATCACCGCGTGCAGCGTCGTCTGCATGCCCGGCATGGCGTAGATCTGCCCCGCCAGCGCCGGAACGTAGAACGAGTTCATCACCGTCGACGAGGTGATGCTGAACTGGATCGGGCGATCCACCGGCGCGGCCAGTTCGTTGACGGTGGCGATGCCGTATTCCGGGTAGATGAACAGCCACTTCCAATCCAAGGCCACCACATTGACCTGCAGCGGGCGCACCGCCTCAGGCGTCGGGCGGCCCGGCTCGATCCGGTCAAGCGGACGATAGGGGTCCAGCAGGTGGGTGCCGGCCCAGGTCAGGGCGCCCAAGGCGATGATGATCAACAGCGGCGCGCCCCAGATCGCCACTTCCAGATGCGTGGAGTGGTCCCAATCCGGGCGGTAGTCGGCGTCCTTGTTCGACTGACGGTACTTCCAGGCGAAGAACACGATCATCACCATCACAGGGATGATGATCAGCAGCATCAACAACGTCGATATGACCAAGAGGTCGCGCTGCTGAGCGGCCACGTCGCCCGAGGGCGCGAGCACCACCGCATTGCACGCGGACAGCAGCGCAAACGCTGGCAGAAGGATCAGCGGCTTAAGGCGCCGCAGGGCGGTTCCGAGGGAGGAGTTCGGCATGGTGGCGGCGCCATAATGGGTTCTTCGCAGCAACGACATTGGACAATCTGCCCTATCTCTTTTCTGGACGTTTGGCCGCATCAGGCGCTTTCATACATACACCACCCCGGCGCGCGCGTCCGCGCGCCTCATGACGAAAACGGAGCGGTCATCCCATGAGCGCCACAACGGGATCGGCGTCCTCGACGTCGCTCGATCGCGACGCCAAGCAGATCAACGCCCGCCACGGCAAGGTGGACGCCGGCGAGATCGCCATCGGCGTGATCATCGGCCGGGCGTCGGAGTTCTTCGACTTCTTTGTCTACGCCATCGCCTCGGTGCTGGTGTTTCCGGCGCTGATCTTTCCGTTCGCGGGCCCGCTTATGGGCACGCTGTACTCGTTCGCCATCTTCGCGCTGGCCTTTGTGGCGCGCCCGATCGGCACGGTGATCTTCATCTGGATCGACGAGGCGTTTGGGCGCGGGGCCAAGCTGACGATCGCCCTGCTGCTGCTGGGAATCTCCACCGTGGCGGTGGCCTTCCTGCCCAGCTATGCGACGCTCGGCGGCTGGTCGATCATCCTGCTGGCGATCTTCCGCATCGGCCAGGGCATCGCCCTGGGCGGCACCTGGGAGGGGCTGGCTTCGCTTCTGGCGCTGAACGCGCCCGAAGACCGCAAGGGCTGGTGGGCCATGATCGGCCAGATCGGCGCGCCCATCGGTCTGATCGTCGCCTCCGCCCTGTTCGCCTATTTCGTGTCGCTGCTGTCGCAGGCCGACTTCCTCAGTTGGGGCTGGCGCTATCCGTTCTTTGTGGCCTTCGCCATCAATGTGGTGGCGCTGTTCGCCCGGCTGCGAATCTCGGCCACGCCGGCCTTTATCGAGTCGTTTGAAAGCCGCGAACTGCAGCCGACGCCCGTGCTGCGCACGGTGCGGGCGGAAGGGCGCAACATCGTCATCGGCGCCTTCGCGCCGCTGGCCAGCTTTGCGCTGTTCCACATGGTGACGGTGTTCCCGCTGTCCTATGTCCTGCTCTACACCGACGAGCCGCCCGCCCGCTTTCTGGTGATCGAGCTGATCGGCGCCGTGGTCTGCCTGTTTGCGGTGATGCTGTCGGGCGTGCTGGCGGACCGCTACGGTCGCCGCAACCTCCTGGCCATCACCGCCGGCGCGATCGCCGCCTTCAGCGGCTTCGCCCCCACCCTGCTGTCGCAGGGCGAGGTCGGCGGCGTGATCTTCATGATGGTCGGCTTTGCGCTTCTGGGGCTTTCGTTCGGCCAGTCGTCCGGCGCCGTCGCCTCCAATTTCACCTCGACCTACCGCTATACCGGCTCGGCCCTGACCTCGGACCTGGCCTGGCTGTTCGGCGCGGGCTTCGCGCCGCTGGTGGCGCTGGCTTTGACGTCGCAGTTCGGCCTGTTGTCCGCGGGCGCCTATCTGCTGTCCGGCGCGGCCGGCACGCTGATCGCGCTGTGGATCAACAAGGAGATGGGTCGGACCCGTCGGGAGGCGGCGCGCGCCGCCCAAGCTCAGCCGGAATAACTGCGATCCCGCTTTGAAAGACGAAAGGCCGCCGCGAACCTCGCGGCGGCCTTTTTCTTGCACTCTGAACCGACCGCCCGGCCGGCCTAGTCCGCGCCGATCTCCATCCAGATCGAAAGAGTGCGGCCCGGCTCCAGCACGACCAGTCCGCTGTCGCTGCTGCGGCGGGCGTGAACCGCGTCCGGCCGGTGCGTCACCGGTTCGATGCAGCAGAACGCCAGGCCCTCGGGCGCATAGACCTGAGCCCAGCGCGCGTTGGGCGAGGCGTCCAGCCGGACCGCTCCCTCACCGCTCGACAGCTCCGCCTCGCCGTTCCAGCCGCCGTAGCAGTGATCCACAGCCGGGGCGTCCGCCACTCTCGGATTGGCCGACCAGTCGAACACGGCCGAAGGCGGCCCCACTCGCGCGGGGATGTCGCGGTCGTCCAGCAGCCACACCGCGTCTGTGTCCAGCCGCAGCCGCGTCTGTTCGTCCTTTGGGAAACAGGGATGAAGCCCCAGTCCGGCGGGCATGGGCGCGTCGTCCAGATTGCAGACCGACAGGTCGATCCGCAGGCCGCGTTCGGACAAGGCGATGGTCTGCACCGCGCGATAGCGCCACGGCCAGGCGTCCGGCTCGTGATCGAGCGCCAGCGTCGCCGCGTCCTCCGCCTGATCCTGAAGCGACCAGACGCTGAGCCACCCCTGACCATGCAAGGCGTTTGGCGCAAAGGCGTCCAGCACGGGAAGGGAGACGCGGCGCCCCTCGAACTCGAACTCACCCCCGGCGATGCGGTTGGCGAACGGAACCAGCGGAAAGCACGCCGTCAGCAGCGGGTCGGCCGCGTCCTGGGGCATCGGGCGCAGGATCGTGCGGTCATCCCGGGTCAGATGGGTCAGGGCGCCGCCAAGCTCGGGCCGCACGCCTGCGCGCCAGCCGCCGGATCGAAGATGGATCATGCGGCGACTATAGGCCTTCCGCCGCCGCAACGCGAAGCCGTTCGGCATGCTCGCGCAGGTTTGCGACGCTTCGACATTTCCGTCACCCGCCGGAGCCAACGCCTCTCCGGCTCGTTCAGAAGGCCCTCCCCTCAGAGACGTGCGCTTGTGCCGAATAGACGGTTGAATCTCCTTGTCGCCGAGAGCGAGCCCGGCGAAGCGCGCGACCAGCGCCGCGAAAGCGTCGGGCGAAGCTCGGGCGAGACCTACGAGGCCGTTCTGGCGCACATCGCGCTTGGCGCCGACATCCAGCGCATCAAGCCCGTCGACACGCCCGGCGAGATACCGGACGCCGCCGGCCTCGCCGACTTCGACGGCGTATTCCTGACGGGCTCACCCCTGCACCTGTACAAGGAGACGCCGGAGACGCGCCGGGTCGTGGAGTTCATGTGCGCGGTCTTTGACGCCGGCGTTCCCGCCTTTGGATCCTGCGCGGGACTGCAGGTCGCCACAGTTGCGGCCGGCGGTTCGGTGCGCCCGATGGGCGAAAGGCGCGAGGCCGGCTTCGCACGCCGCATCTTCCCGACCGAGGCCGGCCGATCCCATCCGCTGCTGCGGGGCCGCCCGCCGGCCTTTGACGCCCCGGCGATCCACAGCGACGAGGTCGCCGCCCTGCCCGACGGCGCCTTGCGTCTCGCGTCCAACGCGACGACCGAGGTGCAGGCGGCCGAGATCCGCTGCGGCGACGGCGTCTTCTGGGGCGTCCAGTATCATCCGGAGATCTCGCTGTTCGAGGCCGCGGCCGCCCTGCGGCGACAGGCGGACGATCTGGTCCAGCAGGGGCTGGCGACGTCGGTGGAGGCGGTCGAAGAACAGGCGCAACTGGTCGAGGCGCTGCACGACGCGCCCCAGCGCCGCGATCTGGCCTGGCGGCTGGGCCTCGACCCTCAGGTGACCGAGCCCGAGCGGCGCTCCGTCGAGATCCGCAACTTCATCGAACACCTCGTCCTGCCGACCCGCTCCGGGCGCGGCCGCGGCTGAGGCGCGGGCCGGTCAGCCGCCGACGATCCGGCCGGCCTCCATCCGCACCGTCTCTTCGGCGATGGCGTCGATGTCGCGCGGGTCGTGGGAGACCAGGATCATCGGCGTGCGGCCTTGGTCCCTCAACCTCAGCAGATAGGGGATCAGCGCGGCGCGGCGCCCGGCGTCCAGTCCGGTGAACGGCTCGTCCAGCAGCAGCAGCCGGGGGTCCGAGCACAGGGCGCGCGCGATGGCGACCCGGCGCATCTCCCCGCCCGACAGCGACGAAGGCCAGCGGCGTTCGAACCCCTGCAAGTCCAGCAACTCCAGTATGGGTCCCATGGCGAGAGGATCGCGGGCGAAGCGGCGTCCGAAGGCGATGTTGTCTCCCACCGACATATGGGGAAACAGGCGCCCATCCTGGAAGACGTAGCCGATTCTTCTCCGATGCGACGGCGGGTCCAATCCGACGCGGGTATCGACCACCGGCGCATCGTCCAGCACCAGGCGCAGTCGACTCGGCGCCAGCAGCCCGGCGAGCGCGTGCAGCAGCGTGGTCTTGCCCGCACCCGACGGGCCGACAAGCGCCAGCACCTTTCGCTCGGTCCGAAACGCCGCATCGACGGTGAAGCCGTCGCGCTCAACCACCACATGGCATTCAATGCTCATGACGTCTGACGCGCCTTGTGCAGACGCCGGTTGCAGGCCTCGGCCGCGAGGATGGCCCCAACCGCCACCGCCACCGAGATCACGGCCAGCCGCACCGCCGAGGTTTCGCCCTCCGCCCTTTGCAGCGAGGCGTAGATGGCGACGGGCAGGGTCTGGGTCTCGCCCGGAATCGATCCGGCGAAGGTGACGGTGGCCCCGAACTCCCCAAAGGCGCGCGCAAAGCCCAGAAAGGCCCCCGCCACGATCCCCGGCGCGGCCAGCGGCAGGGTGATGTGGGCGAACACCCGCCAGGGGGGCGCGCCGAGCGTCGCCGCCGCCTGCTCCAGGCCTCGGTCCACGGCTTCGAACGACAGCCGGATCGGGCGCACCACCAGCGGAATCGCCATGACGGCGGCGGCCAAGGCCGCACCGAGCCAACTGAAGGCCAGGGTCACGCCGAAGGTCTCGCGCATCCAGGCGCCCGCCGGCCCCTGAGCCCCGAACACCAGCAGCAGCAACAGGCCCGTCACCACGGGCGGCAGCACCAGCGGCAGGTTCACCAAGGCCTCCAGCAGCCACTTGCCGGGGAAACGCCCGCGCGCCAGCAGCCAGGCCAGCGCGATCCCCAGCGGCGCGGTGACCAGCAGCGAGGCGGCGCCAACGCGCAGCGAAAGCAGCAGGGCCTCGACCTCGAAGGGCGTGAGCGGCGCGAACACCTCAATCGCCGCCGAGGTTCGCCAGCCGCCGCAGCGCCGGCCCGGCCGCGGCCGTCAGCACCGTCTCCAGATGCTGGAACTCCTGCACCACCGCCTCGCCCGTCGATGTCAGGCGCGCGCCGCCGCCGCCCTTCCCGCCCTGGCTGGTCTCGACCAGGCGATGGCCAACGGCGCGGCTCGCCTCGTCCAGCAACTGCCAGGCGCGTCGGTAGGAGACGCCCGCCTTGCGCGCGGCGGCGGACAGGGAGCCTTCGTCCCGCACGGCC
>ERZ501011.442-NODE-442-length-10314-cov-12.068330_pt1 | contig 10314 bp, 3 predicted proteins | sample MGYA00248833_ERZ501011 | MGnify/ENA primary metagenome ERZ501011 (study PRJEB25958, sample SAMN03398530) | human skin metagenome | study: EMG produced TPA metagenomics assembly of the Human Skin Microbiome Metagenome (human skin metagenome) data set. | reverse complement strand
GGCGCCGGCGCCGTCCACGGCGGCCCGCGGCCGGCGATGGCTGAGCCGCGCCCGTCCGCCGCCGAGCCCCGTTCGTCTCGTTCTCTCGCCTTCTCGCATGCGCTGCGGTCCGGCGCGCTCGCGACGCTGGCCTCCGCCGTGGTCCTGGCCGTTCTCGGTCTGATGGTCCTGTCCGGCGCGGTGGGACCGGCGTCGGCGGCGCCGGAGACGGCCACCAGCGATTCCGACGCCGGGTCCGGCGCGTCGGACCGGTCACCGAGCCGCTTCGCCCGCATCGTCATCGATTCGATGACCCCGAACATCGTGACCACGACCAGCCGGCCGGTGGTCACCGTCAGCGGACGCGTCGACAACGTCGGCGACCGGTCCATCACCGACCTGACCATCCGGCTCGAGCGCGGCGATCCGGTGGCGTCGGCCGCGGGCCTGCGCACCGACCTCGCCGACGACGATCCGGCCGTCGCCGTGGCCGGCCCCTTCGAGGCGCTGTCCGACTCGCTCGCCCCCGGCGAGAGCGTCGGCTTCCGCATGTCGATGGCACTCTCGGCCAACAACGGTCCCGACGGCCAGGGCCTGGCCATCTCCCAGCCCGGCGTGTACCCGATGCAGGTCAACGTCAACGGCACCCCGGAGTACGGCAACACCGCGCAGGTCGCGGGATCGCGGATGCTGCTGCCGGTGTTGTCCCTGCCACCCGACGACACCCGGGCCGCCGGTTACGTCGACCCGTCCACCGAGTACTCCGACGCCGACCCGGTCGTCGGGCTCGGGCCGGACGGGTCGGTGTCGGCGAACCTGTCCAGTCCGGCACGCATGACGATGGTGTGGCCGTTGGCCGCCCCGCCGCAGCTCGCGCCGGGTGTGCTGGGCGGCAACACCGAACCGGTCCGGTTGATCAACGAGAACATGGCGCGGTCGCTCGCCGACGGCGGCAGACTCGCCGAGCTACTCGCCGCGCTGCAGCGGGTCGTCGGGGAACCCCCACCCGCACAATCGGATTCGGTGACATCGGACACGCCGCCATCCGAGACACCGGAGAACCCGGAACCGAGCGCACTGCCCGGTTCGGAGAAGCTCGCCGACAGCATGTGCCTGGCGATCGACCCCGACCTCGTCGTCACGGTGCGCGCGATGTCGCTGGGGTACGAGGTGTCCGACAATCCCGCCGATCCGAGGTCGACGACCCGGCCCGGTAGCGGCGTGGACGCCGCCGGTCGCTGGCTCACCGGCCTGCGATGGATCGCGCAGCGGATGTGCGTGGTGGCCCTGCCGTACGCGCAGGCCGATCTGACCTCCCTGACCCGGATCGGCAACACCGGCCTCACCGAGGCCGCGCTGCGGTCACCGGCCGACATCATCGACACCGTGCTCGGCGTCCGGAGCGTGCGCGGTCTCTCGATCCCCGCCCTGGGGGCGATCGACGCCGACGGCGCCGCCGCCCTCACCGAGGCCGAGATGACCGCGACCGCGGTGTCGTCGAACTCCGTCGCGCCGGTCGGTCGCCGCGACGCCGCCGGCCGCTACCGGATCGGTGACCTCGCCGCCCAGACCTACGACGCACCTGTGACCGCCTCGTTCGCCGCGCTCGGTACGGCGCCGTCCACCCCCGCTCTGACGCCTCCGAGTCAGCGCGTCGACCTGTCCGACGAGTCCGAGGGAAGCAGGCGCCAGAGCGCGATCGGTGCCCTCGCCTATCCCGCGATCGCCGCGCCGGAACCCGGTCCGACCGCACCCGGGGCACGCCCGTCGCCCGACCCGGTCGTCGGCAGATCGGCGTTCCTGATGCCCCCGACGTACTGGTCGCCCACGTCCGCCGACGCCGAGGCCCTGTTCACCACCGCACGGCTGCTCCTCGAATCGGGTGCCGCGACACCGGCTCCGCTGTCGACGCTGGCCGCCGACCTCGGTTCCGCGCCCGAGCAGGCGCGGCTGATCGACCCGCCCGGGGTCGGTCCGGTGGGCGAGGTGGGCTCGGTGCTGACGAGCGACGCGACCGGATCGATACGACGCAATGTCGAGGACAGCTGGCAGTTCGAGGGCGCCCTGGTGCGCTCGGCGGATGTCGCCGCCACCCCCGAGCGGTACATGTCGCCGCTGCGCGAGGACCAGCTCCGGGCGATCCGCTCCCCGGATGCCCAGGGGTCGGCCGTCTACACCCACCTGCGGCGCGCGCAGACCGAACGCATCGACGCGGTCTCGTCGACCCTGTACCGGATGTCGCAGTCGGTCACCATCCTCGATCCCGGCGGTCGTTACACGCTGGCTTCCGAGCGGAGTCCGCTGCTGCTGGTCGTGAGCAACGACCTCGCGCTCCCGGTGCGTGCCCGGATCACCACGTCCGAGCCGGCGGGCATCGAGATCGGCGACCTCGGGGTGATCGAGATCCCGGCGCGCGGCACCCGGCAGATCCAGCTGCCCACCCAGGGCGACGCCTCCGAGGCGATCAGTGTGCAGATCCGGTTGTCGACGGTCACCGGCGTGCCACTGGGCCAGCCGATCAGCCTGTCGGTGCACACCAACGCGTACGGCAAGCCGCTGTTCTACATCACGATCATCGCTGCGGCAGCGCTGGTCCTGCTCACCGCGCGTCGGTTGTGGCATCGTTTCCGCGGCCAGCCCGATCCCGCCGACGCCGACCGTCCCGAACCCGACGAACTCGAGCGAATGCTTGCCGGAAGCGGGTATCAGGAGCGACGCCGTACCCTGCAGAGCGAGGGTCGGACGTACGGCGAGGAACCGGGCGATGACCCTCCATGACCGACATCACCACGACCCGAGGACGGCGGCAGAAGCGACGTGACCTGGAACGATGAGCCGCGTGTACCGCGGTCGGGGACACCCGGCCCGGTGCCGCCCCAGCGTCCCGAGCGCGCCGCACCCCGGCGGATTCCGCCGAACCGGGTTCCGGGTGGCCGGGTCCCTCCGACGCGGATCCCGCCCGGGTCCCCGGATCCGGGACCCACTGCGCCACGGCCTGCCGAACCACGATCGCCCGACGCGCGGTCTGCGGCCCCACGACCCGCGCCGCCGCGACCGGGCGGGCGGGCACCCTCGGCCCCGCGTCCGCCCGCGCCATCGGCACCTACTCCACCGGCACCCACGCCGGCCCCGCCGGACGTGTCACCGGCCCAGAACAACACGCGGGTCATGACCGCGTCCGACCCCCGCCGACCGTCGAACGGTCCGGTGGCCGCCGGCGCGGTGTCCGTCCAGAAGGCACCCGACGAGAAGGCGCCCGAGGGGAAGGCGCCCGACGGGAAAGCGTCGTCGACCGGTCTGGCGCGGGACTCGGACTCGAGCATCCTGCGCACCAGCGGGTCGATCGCGATCGCAACCCTGTTCAGTCGCATCACCGGCTTCCTGCGGACCGTGCTCATCCTCGCGATGCTCGGCCCTGCCATCGCCTCGGCGTTCCAGGCGGCCGACGTGTTGCCGAACATGATCGCCGAGGTCGTCCTCGGCGCCGTGCTGACCGCGATCGTCATCCCGCTGCTCGCCCGGGCCGAGGCCGAGGACGACGACGGCGGCGAGGGTTTCATCAACCGGATCTTCACCATCACCGTCGTCGTCCTCGGGACCGCGACGGTCGTGGCGGTGATCGCGGCGCCGCTGCTCACCTATCTGAACCTGGGGGACGGGCAGGTCAATCGCGAGCTGTCGACCGCGCTCGCCTACCTGCTGCTGCCGGAGATCCTGTTCTACGGCCTGTCCGCGTTGTTCATCGCGATCCTCAACCTGCGCGGCTACTTCAAGCCGGGTGCGTGGGCGCCCGTCCTGAACAACGTCGTGCAGATCACCACTCTCGTGCTCTACGCGGTGGTGCCCGGCGAGATCACCCTCAACCCCGTCCGGATGTCCGATCCGCAGCTCCTGGTGCTCGGCATCGGTTGCACGACCGGTGTCGTGCTCCAGGCGCTGATACTGGTGCCGTTCCTCCGCAAGTCGGGGGTGCGGCTGCGCCTGCAGTGGGGGATCGACGCGCGCCTGCGCCAGTTCGGGAACATGGCCGTCGCGATCGTCGCGTATGTGGCGCTGCTCCAGGTCGGCCTGATCGTCACCTACCGGATCGCATCGTCGGCCGACGCGTCGGGCGTCAGCATCTACTTCACCCACTGGCAGTTGTTGCAGCTTCCGTACGGCGTGCTGGGCGTGACCATCCTGACCGCGATCATGCCGCGACTGTCGCGCAACGCCACCGCCGACGACACCAAGGCGGTCGTCGACGATCTGTCCCTGGCGACGCGACTGACGATGGTCGCCCTCGTCCCGGTCGTGTCGTTCATGACGTTCTTCGGACCGGCCATCGCCATCGCCGTCTTCAACTTCGGCAAGTTCGACGCCGCCTCCGCGTCGCAGCTGGGTTCGGTGCTGTCGTGGGGTGCGTTCACCCTCATCCCGTACTCGATGACCCTCGTCCAGCTGCGCGTGTTCTACGCCCGCGAGGACGCGTGGACCCCGACGTTCATCGCCCTGGGCATCACCGTGGTGAAGGTGGTGTCGTCGTACCTGGGGCCGGTGCTCTTCGACGATCCCGAACTCGTCGTGCGCTGGCTCGCGCTGTCCAACGGGTTGGGCTATCTGGTCGGTGCCGTCGTCGGTCACTTCCTGCTCCGCAGCCGTCTTCGCGGGGCCCGGCTCTCGGATGTGGCACGCACGTCCGTCGTGACCCTGGCTGTCTCGATCGGGGTCTCCGCCACCGTGTGGGCGGTCGCGAAACTCACCGGCCTCGACGACATGATCGGCTGGCTGGGCAAGGTGGGGTCGGTCCTCTACCTCGGGCTGACCGCCGCGGTGGTGCTCGCGGTGACCTACGCCGGTCTCGCCGCGGCCCGCGTACCGGATGTCGTCGCGATCGGGCTGGCCGTACGCCGTCTGCTCGGCCGGTTCATCCCGGCGCTCGCCCCGCCGCCGCAGCCCGAACGTGAACAGTCACCGGCGATCACAGTTCAGTTTCCGCGCGTCACCGGCGACGAATCGCTCCCGTACTCTGGTCAGGTACAGGTGCTGCGCCGCTTCGACAGAGGTACCGCGACGTGGCAGTCGTACTCCGTACACTCCGGTGGCGCGATCGGCGCGACCCGGGATGTGCGCCCCATCCCCGAACGCGCGCCGGTACCGCGCGACATCAGATACCGCAGGAGAGGAGTCCGTCGCGTGAGTGACAGTGAGGTCGACACCACTGCTGCCACCGGGCCGCCCGCCGAGCCCAGAGCCGGCGACGCACCCACTCCACCGACCCCGACTCCCGCCGCCGAGACCGGTGCGGCCGACAGCGCGGCGAGCCCACGCCGGCGCGGACCACGCCTCATCCCCGGTGCTGCGGTCGCCGGCGGCCGGTACCGACTGCTCGAGCAGCACGGCGGCACCCGCGGTCTGCAGTTCTGGCGGGCCCAGGACATCAACCTCGACCGTGAGGTCGCGCTGACCTTCGTCGACGCCGAGCAGCTCGCACCGCCGCCCGAGCGTGGTCAGGCCGCCAAGATGTCCGATCAGGGACCGCAGGCCGTGCTGTCGCGCACCCTGCGCCTGGGCCAGATCAACTCCGACGGGGTGGCACGGGTCCTCGACGTCGTCCGCGGATCGTCGGGCGGCATCGTCGTCGCCGAATGGGTGCCCGGATCGTCCCTGGCGGATGTCGCCGGGTCGGGACCGTCGCCGATCGGCGCCGCGCGGGCGGTGCGTTCACTCGCCGCGGCCGCCGAGATCGCCCACCGCTCCGGTGGCGCGCTGTCCATCGACCATCCCGACCGCATCCGCATCAGCCACGACGGCAATGCCGTGCTGGCGTTCCCCGGCACCCTCGCCGGGGACGACAAGGCGTCCGATGTCCGCGGCCTCGGGGCCGTGCTGTACGCGCTCCTGCTCAACCGCTGGGCGCTCGATCCCGCGGACGGGTCCCGGCTGATCACCACCGCCGACTCCACCGAGCCCGTGGGTGGGATCCCCGTGGCCACGCCCGGTGAGGACGGACAACCGGTCGAGCCGCGGCTCAGCAAGCCCGACATCCCGTTCGAGATCTCGGCGGTCGCGGCGCGCGCGCTCGACGGTTCCCGCGGGATCCGTACCGCGGCCACGGTGCAGCACGTCCTCGATCAGGCCACGGTCGTCGACCTGAACACCGACATGTTGCCCGCCATCACCGACGCCGACGCCCCGCCGCCGGTGAGCGTGGCGCCCCGACTGGGTGCCGGTGGCGACGAGAAGCCACCGCGCCGCAACCTGGCGTTGCTCATCGGCGCCGGACTCCTCGCGCTGTTCATCGTCATCGCGCTGATCGTGGGTGCCACCAACATCTTCGGCGGCAGCAGCGGCTCGAGCGACATCGACTCGATCCTCACCACGACCGAGCCCTCGCCTCCGCCCGGCGCCCAGCCGCCGCCGACGCCCGCGGCCCCGGCGGCCCCGCAACCCATTGCGCTGCAGTCGGTCTCGGTCGTCGACTTCTCCGCGCAGACGCCGGACAACTCGGCGAACGTACGCAACGTGATCACCGGCGCCGCCCCGCCGTGGCAGACCGACAACTATCGCGGGCGTCCGGACTTCGGCGGGCTCAAGCCGGGGCTGGGCCTCATGTTCGACCTCGGAGCGGAACGCCCGGTGCGGTCGGTCACCATCGAGAGTCCGACGCCCGGGATCAGCGTCGAGATCCGTACGTCGCCGTCGGCGCGTCCGGCGTTCGCCCGGACGACGACGGTGGCGTCGGGTCAGGTGGACCAGGCGTCCACCACGATTCCGATCGCCCAGCCGCCGACCACCCGCTACGTCATGGTCTGGCTCACGAGCCTGCCGAGTTCGGGAAGCGGCTATCAGGCCGAGATCGCGCGCGTCACGATGGCCGGCTGACGCACCGGTCGAGCACCTGACCGCGCCCCGCGATTATCGGCGCGTGCAACTCGAGGTCCGAGTTACGACCAACGAGTATGAACGACGACGGCACTCGGGTACGAGCGGGCCATGACGCGGAACCATCGGCGCGGTCTCCTGTACCGCTGCCCTCGACACCAGTGTCGAAATCCGCAGACACCGCGAGTGCGAAGAGCGCTCGACTGCCCGAACTCCGGCTCGAACACCTGGTCCGAGAGGCGACACGCCTGTTTCAGGAGTTCGGCTATCGCAACGTGAGCATGGAACAGATCGGTGCGACGGTCGGACTGACCGGGCCTGCGTTGTACCGACATTTCCCGTCCAAGCAGGACATCCTCGCGCAGGCGTTGACCGCGCAGGTGCGGACCGTCAGCCGGTTCATGGCCGATGCGCAGGAGCGCGGTGGCACTCCCGAGGAGCAAATCGGGTTGTTCTTCGACGCATTGGGTGACATGACCGCGCATCGAGATGTCTCCATCCTCTGGAACCGCGAACGATTGCACCTGGAGCGATCGGGCCTGTCCGAGTTGAATCGCTCCTTCGGGGGACTCGTGGACACGCTGGCGGCGAAGATCAGCGCCGCCCGACCCGCGGTCGACCCGGCGGGCGCGGAGCTACTCGCGACCGCTGTCCTCAGTGTGTACTCGAGCACGGCCCGAATGCGTGGCTCACTGTCGGCCAAGCGGCTCATGCAGGTCCAGCGAGCGCTCACGGACTCGATTCTCGACTGTGACCTGGCCACGGCTCCTGTTGTGGTGGGGACAGATGACGCACGATCACGCCGAAGTCCGATCGCCCGACGCGAACGAATCCTCGACGTCGCGACCGAGTTGTTCTTCGTACGCGGCTTCCGGAACGTTCGTATCGACGAGATCGCCGCCCACGCGGGCGTCTCGGTGGCGACCGTCTATCACGAGCACGCAGGGAAGACGGAGATCTTGTGGACGGTCATCCGTCGAGGCATCGAAGGCTTGTTGGGGACGTCGATCGCGGCACTCGACGGAGCCGCCGCCGGTGACACGCTCGACGTGCTCCTGCGCGTGTTCGTCGACTACTCGCTGGGCCCCAATGGGCGGGTGCTGGCCGTGGCAGTTCGGGACGCGGTGTATCTGCCGGAAGCCGACCAGATCTCTCTCGGACGCATCACCTCGGACTACTCCGCCGAGTGGACCACTGCCATCCGCGTGCGTACGCCCAGCCTGTCACAGGCCGATGCCAAGGCTCTGGAGCAGGCTCTGGCCGGGTTCGCCGGCCACGTGATCTCGTCGCCCGAGCTCCGCTCTCGGCCCGGCATCGACGGGCAATTGAGGAAAATGGCATACGCCATCCTGAGTCCGGCCGGACTCGGTGGAGCGTCGCCGCCCAGGCCACGGCCTCCGACTGACACCTCGGCCGCCGCGACTCCCGAGCTGCCCAAGGGACCGTGGTGAACGGTCTGAGCGCCGGTTTCCCGCGGCCGGTGGCTTCGTTACCGAATAGAGATCTTGACCTTCGGACGGTCACGGCAGCTCGATGGCCGGCTTTCGGCGAAGGCCAGACGAGATCGACACTCCGGGAGGTCTGTCTGCGACCGGCCGGCATGCGGGACCGGGACGATGAGCGAATCCGCGTAACGCCGCTTCACTGCGAAGCCTGTTCTGCAGACGGCGTCGGCTTCCGAACAGGGGACTTCCGGCCTTCGACGAGAAGTCCACCGGACCGTCGGTTCGTCAGGGCATTTCGTTACTTTTTGCATCGGGCATTAACACAGGGCTTGTCAGATGCCGCGAAGGTCCGGCAGCCGTACTGTTCCGGTACGCGGCACGGTGTCCGAATCTGCGTGTGGCGCCGTACTTTCCACGCCCTTTACGATCGAGCGACACAGGCCCCGCGGGCCGTTCACACGCTTCCGCGCTCACCGGGTCTCTGCTAGCGTCGATCTCAGGTCATCGGGGAGGGTGACCGACTCTCCACTTCATAGAACGCGAACGCTCGACTCGTCAGTCGAAGCTTCTCCGGGGGGAAGTCTCGTCCATGCGTCGTGGTCGAACCGTGCGCGGGATCGGAACACAATGATGGAAGTGAACGGCCAGAGCAACGGTTCCACAACCATTGCGGATCAATCCACAACCGTTGCAGGACAGTCAGATGCGCACCGCAGACTCCTTGACCCGGATCCACATCTCGAGCGAGATCGCGGACTGACGACACACACGGTCAGTCTGGTCATCCCCGTTCGCAACGAGGCGCGCAACATCGGATGGGTACTGGATCAGATCCCCAAGCGCATCGACGAAGTCATCCTCATCGACGGAAACTCCACCGACGCAACGCTCATCACCGCACGAAGCTGCCGGCCTGACATCACCATCGTGCAGCAGCGCGGCGCGGGCAAGGGCAGCGCGTTGCGAACCGGTTTCGCCACTGCGAGCAGCGACATCATCGTCATGATGGATGCCGACGGAAGTATGGCGCCGCAGGAGATCACGCACTTCCTACACTTCCTGGAGAACGGTTACGACTTCGTCAAAGGGTCGCGGTTCATGGGCGGGGGCGGATCGCTGGACATCACCCGCTTCCGGCGCCTGGGGAACTACGGCTTGCTCGCGTTCTTCAACAGCCTGTACCGAACCGACCTGACCGACTTGTGCTACGGCTTCTGCGCTTTCCATCGGCGCTATCTCGATCTCCTCGATCTCGAGGCGACCGGGTTCGAGATCGAGGCCGAGATGACCGTGCGAGCGGTTCAGGCCGGCCTCCGGATCGCCGAGGTGCCCAGCCTGGAAATGCCCCGCCGCACCGGACATTCCAATCTGAACGCCGTCACCGATGGACGGCGGGTCCTCCGCACTGTCTGGCGGGCGAGACACGGCAAGCCGGCCTCGACGACTCAGCCAGGTCACCGCGTTCTCACCAGGTCCCACGACCCGTCGCATCCCGCGGCCTTCTGGGTTACCGGCGACCATGACTGCCACAGGCACCGGCACACGGAGACGCCGGATCGTGGTGATGACCGATCGGATGAGCCCGGGGGGAGTGAGTCACTTCGTCCTGCAGATCAGCTCACACTTCGCGCACCAGGGTCACCGAGTCGACGTAGTGACTCTCGCGTCCGGCGAATGGGACCAGCGACTCGTCGACTCCGGCATCCCGCGACATCGCCTCATCGATCCCGCAGCACTCCGCGCGCTTCGATCGGCCGACGTGATCCACTGCCAGCAGAGGTTTCTCAGTTACGTCGGCGCTGTGCTCGGACGTCGCTCCCGCACAATCGAACACGTCCACAATGTGCTCACCGACCATCCCGCGGCGTCGTACCGCACCCAGCAGATCGTCGCGGTGTCGGCCGCCGTCCGAGAGTCGCTTCTCACGAACTATCCACACCTGTCTCCGCAACGAATCGCTGTGGTGCACAACGGCGTACACAAGCTGTCCACTGCACCGCCAGCCTACGGGGACCGTTCGTATGAC
>ERZ501011.441-NODE-441-length-10379-cov-8.471329_pt1 | contig 10379 bp, 6 predicted proteins | sample MGYA00248833_ERZ501011 | MGnify/ENA primary metagenome ERZ501011 (study PRJEB25958, sample SAMN03398530) | human skin metagenome | study: EMG produced TPA metagenomics assembly of the Human Skin Microbiome Metagenome (human skin metagenome) data set. | reverse complement strand
CTTATCGATCTTGAGGTCTCGCGCCGGAAAGTGCTGATCGGCGGCGCCGGCGGCGCCGCCATGGGCGCCCTGTCGGCGGAGGCGCAGACCACGCCCGAAGCGCCGCCGCCAGCGCCCGCCGCCGCAGGCAGCGTCGTGTCGGTGCAGATGGAGGTGAACGGCGAAGCCGTGTCGCTGCAGCTCGACACCCGCACCACCCTGCTGGACGCCTTGCGCGAGCACCTGCGGCTGACCGGAACCAAGAAGGGGTGCGACCACGGGCAGTGCGGCGCCTGCACCGTCCTGGTGAACGGCCAAAGGATCAACGCCTGCCTGTCTCTGGCGGTGATGCACACGGGCGACAAGGTCACGACCATCGAGGGGCTGGGCGCGCCCGAGCGGATGCATCCGATGCAGGCCGCCTTTGTCAAACATGACGGCTACCAGTGCGGCTACTGCACGCCCGGCCAGATCTGTTCGGCGGTGGCCGTTCTGGAGGAGATCCGCGCGGGCGTCCCCAGCCATGTGCAGGCCGACGTGGCCGGCCGGCCCGAGATGTCGACGCTGGAGATGCGCGAGCGGATGAGCGGCAACATCTGTCGATGCGGCGCCTATTCCAACATCGCAGACGCGATGGCCGATGTGGCGGGGGTGCGGGCATGAGGGCCTTCACCTACGAACGCGCCCGCACGCCCGCCGAAGCCGCGGCGGCGGTGGCGGCGCGTCCGGGCGCCAAATTCATCGCCGGCGGGACCAATCTGCTCGATCTGATGAAGCTGGAGATCGAGACGCCGGACCATCTGGTCGATGTTCAGGACCTCGGGCTGGACCGCATCGAGGATACGGAGGAGGGCGGGCTCAGGATCGGAACCCTGGTGACCAACACCGCCCTGGCCAGTCATCCGCGCGTGCGGCGCGACTACGGCGTCTTGACCAAGGCCATTGTGGCGGGCGCCTCCGGCCAGCTGCGCAACAAGGCGACCACGGGCGGCAATCTGCTTCAGCGCACGCGGTGCCCCTATTTCTATGACACCGATCAAGCGTGCAACAAGCGCGAGCCGGGCACCGGCTGCTCGGCCATCGGCGGCTTTGCGCGTCAGCTTGCGGTGATCGGCGTAAGCGACTCCTGCATCGCCACCTATCCCGGCGACATGGCGGTGGCGATGCGCGTGCTGGACGCCGTGGTCGAGACGGTGACGCCGAGCGGCGAGACCCGCAGCCTGCCGATCGCCGACTTCCACCGCCTGCCGGGAGACACCCCGCAACGCGACGTCAATCTGGAGCCGGGCGAACTGATCACCGCCGTGACCCTGCCGCCTCCGATCGGAGGGACGCACAGCTATCACAAGGTGCGGGATCGGGCGTCCTACGCCTTCGCGCTGGTGTCCGTCGCGTCGGTGATCCAGCCGGACGGGAGCGGACGCGCGGCCTTTGGCGGCGTGGCGCACAAGCCCTGGCGGGTGGAGGCGGCGGAAGGCGCGATGCGCGAGGGCGCGGCCGCGGTGGCGGACCAGGTCTTCGCGGGCGCGCGGCCCCAGCCCGACAACGCCTTCAAGGTGACCCTGGCCAGGCGCACCCTGGCCGCCGCGATCTCGGAGGCCCGGGCATGAAGTTCGAACACCCCGCCGGCCCCAATCCCATCGACCAGATGAAGGTCGTCGGACGTCCGCACGACAGGATCGACGGCCCGCTGAAGACCACGGGTCGCGCGCTCTACGCCTATGAGCACACCCAGGGCGTCGAGACCGCCGCCTACGGCTATGTGGTGGGATCGGCCATCGCCAAGGGGCGGATACGGGCGATCGACGATGCGGCCGTTCTGGCCTCGCCGGGTGTTTTGGGCGTCGTCACCGCCCGGAATGCGGGCGAGCTGGGCAAGGGCGAGCGCAACACCGCCGCTCTGCTGGCCGGGCCGGAGGTGCAGCACTATCACCAGGCGATCGCGGTGGTGGTCGCCGAGACCTTTGAACAGGCGCGGGCGGCCGCTTCGCGCCTCAAGGTCAGCTATGGCCGCTCGCAGGGGCGCTTCAGCCTGGAAGACCAGCGCGGCGCGGCCAAGGAGCCGGAAGGCGAGAACGCCGACAAGACCTCGGGCGACTTCGACGCCGCGTTCGCAGCGGCGCCCGTCACCCTGGACGAGGAGTACCATACCCCGGACCAGAGTCATGCGATGATGGAGCCGCACGCCTCCGTCGCGCGGTGGAACGGCGACGAGCTGTTTGTCTGGACGTCCAACCAGATGATCGACTGGGGCCGCGGGGATCTGGCCGCGACGCTGAAGATTCCGGAGGAGAAGGTGCGGATTTCGTCGCCCTATGTGGGCGGCGGGTTCGGCGGAAAGCTGTTCCTGCGCGCGGACGTGCTGCTGGCCGCGCTGGCGGCGCGCGAGGTGCGTCGCCCGGTCAAGGTCGCCCTGCCGCGACCCTTCATCAGCAACAACACCACCCATCGCCCGGCGACGCTTCAGCGTGTCCGCATCGGGGCCGAGCGCGACGGCCGCATCAAGGCGATCTCGCACGAAAGCTGGAGCGGCGATCTGCCCGGAGGCGGGCCGGAGACGGCGACGAGCCAGACGCAACTGCTCTATGGTAGCCCCACCATCGCCACCCGTCTGCGCCTGGCCGAGCTGGACCTGCCCGAGGGCAACGCCATGCGCGCGCCGGGCGAGGCGCCGGGCATGATGGTGCTGGAAATCGCCATGGACGAGATGGCCGAGAAGCTGGGCATGGACCCGGTGGCCTTCCGCGTCATGAACGACACCAAGGTCGATCCGATGAACCCGGAGCGGCCGTTCTCCCAGCGCCAGCTGGTGCGGTGTCTCCAGGAGGGCGCCGAGCGGTTCGGCTGGAGCCGCCGGGCCGCGCCGGGCGTGACCCAAGACGGCCGCTGGCTGGTCGGAATGGGCGTGGCCGCCGCCTTCCGTAACAACATGAACATGACGTCGGCCGCCCGCGTGCGGCTCAGCGCCGACGGGCGGGTCACGGTCGAGACGGACATGACCGACATCGGCACCGGCAGCTACACCATCATCGCCCAGACCGCGGCGGAGATGCTGGGCGTCGACCTGGATCGCGTCTCGGTGGTGCTGGGGGATTCCAGCTTTCCGGCGTCCGCCGGCTCGGGCGGTCAGTGGGGCGCCAACAGCGCGACCTCGGGCGTCTATGCGGCCTGCGTCAAGCTGAGGCGACTGGCGGCCGAACGGCTGGAGTTGAACCCCGATGACGCCGACTTTTCCGGGGGCCGGGTGCGCAGCGGCCGGCGATCGGCGCCGCTGGGCCGCGCCGCGCGGGATGGTGATCTGGTGGCTGAAGACGCCATGGAGTGGGGCGACTTGTCGGAGCGTTACCAGCAGTCCACCTTCGGCGCCCACTTCGTCGAGGCGGCGGTCGACCGCTTCACCGGCCAGACGCAGATCCGGCGCATGCTGGCGGTCTGCGCGGCGGGACGCATCCTAAATCCCAAGACCGCCCGCAGCCAGGTCATCGGCGCCATGACCATGGGCGTCGGCGGGGCGCTGATGGAGGAGCTCGCGGTGGACAAGCGCATCGGCTTCTTCGTCAATCACGACCTCGCCAGCTACGAAGTTCCGGTCCACGCCGACATTCCGCATCAGGAGGTCGTCTTCCTGGACGAGGCCGACGACAAGGTGTCGCCGATGAAGGCCAAGGGCGTGGGCGAACTGGGTCTCTGCGGCGTCGGCGCCGCTGTGGCCAACGCCCTTTACAATGCAACGGGCGTGCGCATTCGCGAGTATCCGATCACCCTCGACAAATACCTGGACCGGTTGCCCGAGGTGGCCTGATCGCGATGGGTTCAAACAGCCGCCGACCTTGGGTCGAGCAGCGAAGGCCAATCGTCGGCGCGGACGTGGCGTCGTCCGATTTGGCCGCCTAGCTGGGGTTGCACGCAGGATCGCCGCTCGTCGAGGGCGCGCGTATGGAATGTCCGTGAGCGGGATGTTTGTCGCGGTTTGTGCGCGAGGACGTCGCCAGGCCTGCGCAAAACGGTCGTCGTCCTGATAATGCGCCTCGCTAAGCCCCCTGACATCGCCAAGTCGGGGGACTGCAAGAATGACGGTATCGATTCGGAAGGCGCAGCTGCTTGCGGCGGCGGCTATAGGGACCGTCTGGGCGGGAGCGGCTTCCGCTCAAGACGCCGCCTCCGTCGGCACGGTCGAGGACATCGTCGTCACCGCCCAGTTGCGCGAGCAGGACCCGATCGAGGTGCCGTTCGCCCTGACCGCCTATTCCGGCGAGTTCCTGGACCGCCTGGGCATCCAGGAGTTCGACCAGCTGTCGGCCTTCACGCCGGGCTTTCTGGTGCAGAACCAGTCACCGAACAATCCGGGATTCGTGATGCGCGGCATCACCTCGGACTCGGGGGCCGCCACTTCCGAGCCGCGCGTGTCGGTGTTCCAGGACGGGGTGTCGATCTCCAAGTCGCGCGGCTCCTATGTCGAGCTTTTCGACCTGGAGCGGGTCGAGGTCGCCAAGGGACCGCAGTCGACCCTCTACGGACGCGGCGCCCTGATTGGTGCGGTGAACATCGTCCAGAACCGCGCCCGACCTGGACAGACCGGCGCCTATGCCGAGCTGGAAGCCGGCGACGAGGGTTATGTCTCGGTCGAGGGCGCTCTCAACGCTCCCGTTGGCGAAGACGCCGCTGTCCGCCTGGCTGCGCGCATGAAGACGCGCGACGGCTATGTCGAGAATCTGTTGGGCGGTGAGGACTACAACGCCATCGACACCAAGGCCTTGCGCCTGTCCGGCGCCTGGACCCCGACGGATGCGGTGCGGGTGGACGTCATCGGCAACTATCAGACCGATCAGGCGTCCGGCACCTCGTTCAAGTCGATCGCCTATGCGCCCGCAGACCCGGTCACCGGTGTGGTTCTGGGCGATCGCGCGCCATGGGAAGGCGCCGCGCTGACCCGTGGCGCGGCGTTTGACGGCGGCAAGAGCCTGGGGCTGGACCGCGAGGTCTGGGGCGTGACGGCCCTTAGCCGCATCGACCTGTCGCCGGAGTGGACGCTGAACGCGACCACCGCTTATCGTGAATTCGACTCCTACGAGACCTTTGACGCCGATGGCGTGTCCCTGCCGATCCTGACGGCGGCCGAGGACGCGCACGGCACGCAATGGAGCCAGGACCTGCGCCTGGGCTTCGACGGCGGCGGCCGCCTGACCGGCTTCGTCGGCGCCGGATGGTTCCAGGAAGAAGGCTATCAGCGCACGCCGACCCAGTTCGACGAGCGCGTGGCGCTGGCGCAGCTGTCGGGACTGCTGGACGGCTCGCCGACGGCGGCTGGGATCAATACGCTTCCGCTCGCGGCCTATCCGACGGTGGCGCGTGGCGCTCTGGCGGCGCTGCTGACCCCGCTGGGGGCCGGCGCCTTCGCCGGTCCGATCGCGGCCAATCTGAAGCCCGCCCACATCGAGACGCCCACCAACAGCTCGGAGCTGACGTCCTATGACGTCTTCGCCGATGCGACCTACGCCTTCACCGATCGGTTCGAGATGTCGGCGGGGCTTCGCTACACCCGCGACGACAAGACCACAGGCTTCGCCAACTCGGTGCAGAGCCGCTCGGTCCTGGGCGGTCTGCTCGCCGTGCAGCAGGGCGCGGTTCCGGCGGCGCAGATACCGGCGGTGCTGGCGGCCCTGGCCAACCCTGCCGTACTGTCGCTCCCAGCCGCCGCCTTTCCGCTCTTCGGTCTGACGGCTCAGCCGACGCCGAACAACGGCGATTTCGTCTATGTCGACTCCGAAGACGACGGCCTGACCTGGCGGGTCACGGCGCGGTACGCGCTGTCGGATGACGCCAACCTCTACGCCAACTACGCCCGGGGCCGCCGGCCCGAGGTGATCAGCGCGGCGGCGCCGTCCGCACCGCAGGGTCAGCCCCAATTCAGCCCCGTCGCCGCGGAGACGGTGGACAGCTTCGAGGTCGGCGCCAAGGCGGCCTTGATGGACAGGCGGCTGCGGCTCGACGGCGCCATCTACCGCTACGACTACCAGAACTTCCAGACGACTATACAGGACGGCACCAGCTTCATCACCACCAACGCTGGCGAAGCGCTGTCCTACGGCTTTGAAGGGCAGGCGACGCTTCAGCTGACCGACGCGTTCGAGCTGTTCGGGACCTATGGCTACAACCATTCGCGGTTCGAGGCGGGCATCTACGACGGCAATCGCTTCCGCCTGTCGCCGGACCACCGCGCGTCGCTGGGCGCCGTGTGGCGCACCCCGGTGCGGGGCGGTGCGATCGAGGTGCTGCCGACCTACACCTGGCAGTCGGAGATGTTCTTCGACGACGACAACGACCGGCCGGAGCTGCAGAGCGACAACTTCGTGCCCGACCTGATCCAGGACGAGCGTCAGGACAGCTTTGGCCTGCTGAACCTGCGGGTCCGCTACGAAGCCGACGGCGGCGCCTGGGGCGTCGAAGCGTTTGGCGAGAACATCCTGGATGAAGAGTACATCAAGGATGCCGGCAACACCGGCGACAGCCTGGGTCTGCCCACGTTCATCGCCGGGCGACCGGCGTCCTACGGCCTCGCCCTGAAGCTGCGGTACTAGGAGCCGATCCGATGAAGCTTGATCGCCGCAGTCTTCTAGGCCTGTTCGGAGCGGGGGCCGCCACGGGCGCCTGCGCCACCGCCCCGGCCTTGGTCCAAGGTCGGCCCGCCTTTCTGCACGGCGTCGCCAGCGGCGATCCTGACCGGCATTCGGCGGTGTTCTGGACGCGCGTGACCCCCGCCGATCCTGCTTCGGGGGACATCCCGGTGACGCTCGAAGTCTCGCGCGACGCCGAGTTCCGGGACGTGGTGCGCCGATCCTCGGGCCTCAGCGCCCGGGCTGAGCGCGACTTCACCGTCAAGCACGACCTGGACGGCCAAGGGCTCGAGCCCGGCCAGGAATACTTCTACCGCTTCACGGCGGCGGACGTCGTGTCGCCCGTCGGCCGCGTGCGCACCCTGCCGGAAGGGGCGACGCCGCAGGTCGCGATGGCCGTGGTGTCCTGCCAGCTGTACCCCGGCGGCCTGTTCAACGCCTATGACGCCATCGCCAGGCTGGAACGGCTGGACGCGGTGGTTCACCTCGGCGACTACATCTACGAATACGGGGCGGAGCCGGACGACTACGGCATGGTGAACGGCGCGCGCCTGAACCGTACGCCGCAGCCGCCGCATGAGATCGTCTCGCTGGCCGACTATCGGACGCGTCACGCCCAATACAAGTCGGACCCCGATCTTCAAGCCGCCCACGCGCGCGCCGCCTTCATCTGCGTCTGGGACGACCACGAGGTCACCAACGACACCTGGGCCAGTGGCGCCGAGAACCATCAGCCGGCGACCGAAGGCGACTTCGCCGTGCGCAAGGCGGCCGCCCTGCGCGCCTACTACGAATGGATGCCCATCCGGGAACCCAGGGCGGGCGGCTTGAAGGAGGCGATCAACCGCAGCTTCCACTTCGGCGACCTCGCCAGCCTGATCATGGTCGAGACGCGTCTGCTGGCGCGCAACGAGCAGCTGGATTTCGCCGATATGCCGCGCACGGCGGCGGGCGCGCCGGACGTCGCCGCCTTTGAGGCCTTGCGCAACGCAGCCGATCGCGACCTGCTGGGCGACGAGCAGCGCCGCTGGATCGGCGGCGAGCTGGCCGCGTCCAAAGCGGCCGGGCGGCCGTGGCAGATCCTGGGCAATCAGGTGGTGATGGCGCGGGTCAAGGGACCCGACGTCGAACGCATGGTTCCCGCCGCCCAGATCGCGCAGCTCATGGCGAGCTTGCCGGAGGATGTTCGTCCCCGAATTCAGGGCGCGCTGCAGCTGTTCAAGCTCGGCCTGCCCTTCAACCTCGACAGCTGGGACGGCTATCCGGCGGGCCGCGAGCGGCTGTACCAGACGTTCAAGACCGCCGGCGTCGAGCCGATCGTCCTGGCTGGCGACAGCCACGCCTTCTGGGTCAACGAGCTGAAGGACGCGGCCGGCGAGCGGCGTGCGGTCGAGTTCGGGACCTCCGCCATCTCCAGCCCGTCTCCGGGCGACGCCGTCGCCGGACTGCCGCTCGGACAGGCGCTGGCGGCGGCCAGCGACGAGGTGGTCTTCTGCGACCAGGCGTCCAAGGGCTTCGTGCTGCTGACACTGACGCCGGAGCGCGCGACGGCCGAGCTTTGGGCCGTATCGACCATCACCGCCAAGCCCTACACGGCCTCGGTCGTGAAGCGGTTCAGCGTGAACAGCGCCGAGCGGCGGCTGACGGAGGTCTGACGCCGCTTTGAGTTCGACAGACGGCCGGTTGAACTCCGTCCGGCTGTTCCGGGGCGGCTTTGCGATACTGCGCAGGCGCCTAGACGCCGCCGGCGGCGTCTAGGCGCCTGCGGGAGGAGACCGACACCACCACCTGTTCCGGCGCAAGGAAGCGCGTCAGGCGGCTTTGCACCCGCTGCTCCACCTCGCCTACGCGCACGTCGGTGACCACGGCGAAGTGGCTGGAGGTCAGGCCGCCGACATTCTGCAGCCCCAGCGTCACAAGGTCCGCCTCGTCCAGTGCGCCCTTGCTGTTGCGCAGATCGACCAGGCGGCGAACCGCATCGGCGTCTTCCAGGAGCAGGCGCAGCAGTTCGGGGGAGGCGGTGTTCAGGTTGAGGCTGGCGTCTTCAGGCAGGAAGGCCACGAACGGGCGCAGGCGCTCCAGATCGGCGGGATCGACACCGGCCGTGCGCAGCAGGCTTTCGTCTTGCAGGGGACCAACGGCCGCGATCACGCCGGCGATGGCGACGACGCCCGGCTGGGACACGCCCAGCTCGCGGGCGATGCGGGCGAAACGCGAGGCTTCGATGGCGTCGCCCGACTTCAGGCTGTTAAGATTGAAGCGCGCCTGCTCATCAACCACGGCCAGGGCGAAGCGGCCGTTCGGGATGGCGATCGGTCGCTGCGCGATCGCGGCCCAAGGCTCGCTGTAGGCGTCCAGCGTCGGCGCGGAGACGCCGTCGCGACGCAGGGCGACCACGGCCGACAGCTCGCCCGCCCGGCCATAGGCCTGGGCCTGAGAGGCGTCGCGGAGGCGGATGGTGCGCTGCACCTCGATGTCCTGCGCCGCGATCATCACCGCCACCGCCGCCGCCGCGATCGCCACGATCACCAGGACGTTCAGCAGGATCATGCCCTCTCGGGCTTGCGACAGCGGCCGCCTCACGGCGCCAGCTCCGGAGTGCGGATCACCCGCCGCAGCGTCGCCTCGCGCCCATCGACGCCCAGCAGCCGCAGGTCCATGGCCACAGCCTGCACGGGCGGCGGCGGAGGCGGCGGAACAAAGCCGGGCGGCGCGAGGGGATCGACCGGCAAAGGCGGGGGCGGCGGGTCGGGCGACCAGCCCAGTCCGCGCTGGTGGTAGGTCCAGCTCAGCGACTGCACGCCGTTCAGAATGGTCTGATCCCGCTCGCCCAGAGGACCCGAGACGGTGCGAAACAGCTGCGGCCCGCGCAGGCCGTATCGGACCACGACCGGCCGACCGGACAGGTCGGTCTTCTGAAAGGTCAGGCTCGATCCGTCGCCCTCGATCCGACCGCTGACCTGATCAAGATCCGCCGAGATCACGAACACCGCACGCTGGATGTCGGACAGCCGCTGCAGCCGGCCGTCCGTGCGTTCCTGCGTCTGCAGCACCCCCGACAGCATGCTGAAGCCGGCTACTCCGATCAGGGCGAACAGCGACAGGGCGATGATCACCTCGATGAGGGTGAAGCCGTTGCGCCCGCGCGCGATCCGGCCTTTAGTCCCCACCTCGTTCGCGGGCGAAGAGGCAGGGCATGTTCCGGGTTTGGCGTCCTCGTGACGGCGATGGGCGGCGCGGCGACGGCGCATTTCAGTTCGAGCGCCTGTACGTCAAGGTTACGCCCTGGCGACTGGTGCTGCTCGCGTCCGGCGTCGGCGCGTATCTGGCGGGCCTGCTGGTCTTTCTGCCCGCCGAGGCGGCGCTGGGCGACGAGCGCGACGTGGTCGGCACGGTGTGGAAGGGGGAAGCGGCGCTTGAGCCGGGCTTCGCCGCCGGGTGGAGCACGCGGCCGTTTTCGTCGCTGGCGTCGCTGTCGGGCGTCGCCGATGTCGGCGTGCGTGGACCGGATACCGATATCACCGGGAACGTCTCCGTCCGGCCGACCGGTGCGGTGATCCGGCGCATGGAGGGCGCGGGATCGACGCGGCTGCTCAATGCGCTCGCGCCCGCCCTGCCGTTCGTCTGCGACGGCGACCTGCGGGTTTCGGCGACAAACCTCGCGCTTCGCGGAGGGATGAGCGGCGAAGGGCGTCTGCAGAGCGGCGCCGCAACCTGTGCGGCCAAGGCCGGCGGCCCGGCTTGGCCCACGCCGTCGCTGTCGGCCAGCCTGTCGTCGGGCGCGGA
>ERZ501011.440-NODE-440-length-10434-cov-7.149533_pt1 | contig 10434 bp, 15 predicted proteins | sample MGYA00248833_ERZ501011 | MGnify/ENA primary metagenome ERZ501011 (study PRJEB25958, sample SAMN03398530) | human skin metagenome | study: EMG produced TPA metagenomics assembly of the Human Skin Microbiome Metagenome (human skin metagenome) data set. | reverse complement strand
AACCCCGTCCACTTTTACGGGGGAAGATCATGAGGACGACGGCGCGGCCGAGCCCAGCCTCGCCTTTCAGGAGGCGCGATCCTTCGACAGCCAGGACGAGATCATCCGGTGGTCGCCGACGGGCGGGCCTGACTACACCGACTTGGAGGAAGCCTGCGAGGACGAGGGCGCACCCTCGGGCGACTATGAGCCGGAGGACTTCGAATGATCCCCGACGCCCTCACACCCGCCCAGGAGGAGGCATTGGAGGAGCTGTTCCACCAATGCGACCTGATCAACGCTCGGCCGCTGCCCTGTGAGATCGAGTGGGCGCTGAACCGTGAAATGCAGAACGGTATTGCGACGGCGGTAAAATCGTGACATATGGGACGGTATGGTTAGAGAGCCGACTTTCTCCCCCGCTGAGGCCGCCGCGATCACCGGTGTCTCGACCGCTCTGCAACGGAAGTGGCGTTCGGCGGGCGGCCCGCTGGAGCCCAAGGACAATCCGGGCTGGACCCGCTGGACCCCGAAGGAGTTGGCGCGCCTCCTGGTCCTCGACCGCGTTTCGCGACTGGTCGGCCCAGCACAGGCGGCAACCATGATCGCGGCGGCTGGCAATCAGGGTGTGGACGGCTTGGTCTGGGCCTTCGCGATCTCCAGCGCCATCCCCGGGAAAATGGATGAGCTCACCGAAAAGGTGGGCCGCTTTGTCGTGTCCAAGGACAGCGCTCCCTTTCTGGCCTATCGCTCACTCGCCAACGCTGTTGACGGGGCGGCAGTCCCTTGGATCGTCTTGGATGCGCAGGCGCTGGGGGTCCATTTGGCTCAGGCCGTTGGCACCCCCCTGGTGTTCGGTGTGGAGGTCGCTCAGTGACCGCCCGCACCTTCAAGCAACATGAGCTGAAACGCGCCCTCGCGGTCCTTGCGGCCGAGGGCAAGTCGCCTGAGTGCCTCGACCTCCTGCCCGGCGGCGTGGCGCGCATCTACCTGAAGGCCCCCTCCCCGGTCGCCAGCAACGACACTGAGGCTATGGAAAGGGAGCGCGCGGCATGGGACGCGGCCTGCGGCAGCTAGGCTTCCTGAACGTCACGCCCATGCGCGACCGCCATGGGAAGGTGCGTTACCGGTTCCGCAAGAAGGGACTGCCGACCGTTTATCTGCCGGGCCTGCCGGGCTCACCTGAGTTCGCTGAAGCCTATCAGGCGGCGGCGGGTGCGCAGGCCATCGTTCCCGGCCAAGGCCGTACTCAGCCGGGCAGCATCAACGCCCTGGCGGTAGCGGCCTACGCGTCGGCGGAATGGTCGAACCTGGCCGAGACCACCCGCGCCAACTATCGCGGCGTCATGGAGCGCTTCAGGCGCGACCACGGCGACAAGACAGTCCGCGCGCTTACGTCGGCGAACCTGCTGAGCCTGCGCGACAAGATGGAGGGCAACGCCGCCCGCAACAACTTCATCAAGGCCCTGCGGTGGTTCCTGGCGTTCGCCGTCAGCCGTGGCCTGCGAACCGACAATCCGGCCATGGCGATCAAGAAGATCGCGTATCGGACGGACGGCTATCACACCTGGACCGAGGCGGAGGTGGCCGCGTTCGAGGCCCGGTGGCCCGTCGGGACGAAACAGCGGCTGGGGATGGACCTGCTGCTGTACACCGGCCAGCGGTCGAAAGACGTGCGGATGATGGGGCGGCAGCACCTGTCGGCGGCCGGCGTGTCGGTTCGACAGTCGAAGACCGGCGCTTGGCTGACGATCCCGATCCACCCACGTCTGGCTGCATCCATCGCTACCGTTCCGGCGGACCAGATGCAGCTCCTGCTGACCCAGTATGGCGAGGGCTACACGGCCGGGGGCTTTGGCAACTGGATCAAGGAAGCCTGCCGACAAGCGGGCGTTCCTGAATGCTCCGCCCACGGCCTGCGCAAGTGCATTGCCGTCCGCCTCGCTGACGCTGGCTGCACAATCCTGGAGATCCAGTCGATCACCGGACACGCCAGCCTGAAGGAACTGGAAATCTACATCCGCCGTCGAGATCAGACCCTCGCCGCCAAGGCCGCGATGGCACGGATCGATACGGATGGGGAACGAGATTTGGCTAACCCGGTCGCCCGGTTAGCCAAAGGCGCTTCTAACAGCATGAAAGGCTAGAAGATTTTGACCCGCGTGGCAGTCCCTAGGGGAATCGAACCCCTCTTTTCAGGTTGAAAACCTGACGTCCTAACCGATAGACGAAGGGACCGCTGCGCGGGAGAGCCGGCGATATAGCCGGGCCTTTTCGGCTGTGCAAGCGAGAAAAATGAGGAAAATGAACGAACGCCGAAAGGTCAAGCTTGGCCTCAGGCCATGCGTGGATCGGCGACATCCTCGATCTCGAACTGAACGCCGCGGCGGCCGTTCCAGTCGTCCGCCTTCAGCCGCCCGACGACGCTGAGACCGCCTTGGCCCGACAGCAGAGCGCGTCCCTGAGGCAGGTCGGCGCACCGCCAGGCGACCGCTCGCAGGCCGCCGCCATCGGGCGCGACAAGGCGGCAACGGATGTGGCCGCCGTTCATCTGCATGGGCTCGCGCGCCTGGACGCCGCTCAGCGCGAAGACCGGCTCCGGGTTGCCGGGGCCGAAGGGCGCCAGCTGCTCAAACGCCTCGAATAGGTCGCGACTGGCGCCGCCAGGCTCGATCAGGGCGTCGATGTCCAGGACGTCGTCGGCCAGAGCCTCGACGCGCTCAGCCGCAAGTCTCGCGTGCAGGAAGGCCACCAGATCGTTGAGACGCGCCCGATGCATAGTCAGGCCCGCCGCCATGGCGTGGCCGCCCCCGGCGAGCAGGACGCCCTCCTCCCATGCCGCCTGAACGGCGCGTCCCAGGTTCATGCCCGGCTGCGACCGGCCCGACCCCTTGCCGACGCCGGTCACCGGGTCGATCCCGATCACGATCACCGGCTTGCGCCAGCGTTCACGCAAGCGCCCGGCTACGATGCCGACCACGCCCGGATGCCAGTCCTCCCCGGCGACGACCACGACGGGCGAATTGTCGGCGTGCACGCCGGTCGCCTCGACGCGCCGGATGGCGGTTTCGGTGACCTCGCGCTCGACCTCGCGCCGCTGGACGTTGAGGGCGTCCAGTTCGGCCGCAAGCCGGGCGGCCTCGGTCGCGTCATCGGTGGACAGCAGTCTCGCGCCCAGGTCCGAACGCCCGATGCGCCCGCCCGCATTGATCCTAGGTCCCAGGATAAAGCCGGCGTGGCTGACCTTGGCCTCGCTCGGCTCCACGCCCGCCGCCTTCAGCAAGGCGTGCAGGCCGGGATTGCTCCAATCGCTCATGACCTTCAGGCCCAGGCCCGTCAGCGCGCGGTTAAAGCCGGAGAGGCGCGTCACGTCGCAGATCGCGCCCAGCGCCGCCAGGTCCATCCAGCGGCGGATGTCGGGCTCCGCCCGCTCTGCGAAGAGACCCTGCTTGCGGCCCTCCCGGTTCAACGCCGCCAGCAGCACGAAGACCACTCCGGCCGCAGCCAGCACGCCCTGGCCTGACCCGCAGTCGCTGCGGTTCGGATTGACCACGGCCAGCGCCCTGGGCGGCTCGGCCCGCATCAAGTGGTGATCGACGACCACGACCGGCAGGTCGATCGCGGCGGCATGCGCCAGAGCCTCGTTCGCCGCGGCGCCGCAGTCCACGGTGATCACAAGATCGGCGCCCGAGGCCTTCAGCGTGTCGAAAGCGCGTGCGCTCGGACCATAGCCTTCGGTCAGGCGGTCCGGCACATAGATCGACGCCTCCGTACCCGCCGCCCTGAACCAGCGGATCAGCAGCGCAGCGCTGGCGGCGCCGTCGACATCGTAGTCGGCGAAGACATGGATGCCGGCCTTGCGCTTCACCGCGTCGACGATCGCCGCCGCAGCCGCATCCATATCGGCGAAGCATGAGGGGTCCGGGAACAGCGCGCGCAGCGTCGGCTTCAGATAGTGCGCGCCTTCGTCGGCCCCGACCTCGCGCGACGCCATGGCGCGCGCCAGCGGCTCGTCCAGCCCCAAGGCCTGCATATGATGCCGAACAAGCGACGCGTCGGCCGGCCGCTGTCGCCAGGTGCGGCCCGACAAAGATCGCTCGACGCCCAGAAAGGCGGGCCGGCCGCCCGCACCGGCTCCACCATCAGCCATGGCCCGGACGCCTCAAGGCTGGCGATCGATAGGCGGCGGCGCCTTTGCGCGTTCCCGCAGCCGGCGGGCGAAGGCTTCGACTTCGGCCTCCGTACGTATCGCGTCCGGCGACGCCGGCACCGCGCCCACGGCCCGGCGAGTTTCGGCGGCCAGGGCCTCCGGGTCGCCGAGGGTCCAGTCGATCCTGGAGGTTTCACCGGCCAGACGCAGGCTCGATCCCTGCAGATCGCTCACCCGCCCCGCCAACACCTGAGATGTCGGGAGATCGGCGGGCGCGGCGGGGAAGTCGGCCCAGCGCGGATAGGTCCGATTGGCCGCCACCAGCGCGTCGACACGCTCCGACATCGGGCCGACCGCCGCCTGGCTGCGGTCCAGGGCCGTGGTGCAGCCGCAGGTCGCCAGTCCCGCAACGGCGACGAGAACGGTTGTTGTCGAAAGGTGGATCATGATCAAACAGGACATAGGCCATCGCCCCAACCGGCGGAAGCCCGAGCGCGCCCGGGACCGTCGGCCGCACTAGTATGGGTGTTCGTCACAGGAGTAGGCTCCCGTGGCAAGCAATCGACGCGGCGATCCCCATCTTGGGCGTACCTCGCGGATAAGGGCGCCGGATATTGAGCCGTTTCGAACCCAACCTGCTTTTGGCCGTCAGCACCGGCGTCGCCCTGATCCTGCTGGTCATGACCGCGGGGCTCTATGGCGTACCGGGATCACAGCTGCGCTACGCTCTCCTGGCGGCGATCTGCGCCCTCGTGTTCGTGGTCGCGAACGGCCCTGTGTCCAGGTTCATGAAGCGGGACGCACGACCGCTGATTCGCCGCGACGCTCCGGCGACCGCCGCCTTCGCCGGGCTGTTCCCGTTGCTGGTGATCGCCGCGGCGTCGGCGCCGGTGTTCGCGCCGGGACGGGACTACGGCCTGCTGATCATCATCGCCGCCATCTGGTTCGGCCTGACGATCGATTCGGCCCTGAAGGCGCGCGCCGACGACTGAAGCGGGGTCAGCTCAGGCCCGTCGCCTCGTCCAGACCCAGCATCAGGTTGAGGTTCTGCACCGCCGCGCCCGAGGCGCCCTTGCCCAGGTTGTCCAGCAGCGCGACCAGCCTGACCTGCTCGCCTGCCCGGTCGCCGAACACATGCAGCCGCATGCGGTTGGTCCCGTTCAGCCCCTGCGGATCGATGCCCGTGATCGCCTCCGTCTCGTCCAGGTCGGCGACCTCGACGAACCGCGCGCCTTCATAGTGTTCGACCAGCGCCCCGTGGATCCGCTCCACCGACGGCGTTTCCGGCAGGCTGGACAGATGCAGCGGGACTTCCACCAGCATGCCCTGGCGATAGGCGCCCACCGCCGGCGCGAACAGCACGGGCGTGGTCAGGCCCGAATGGCGCGTCATCTCCGGCACGTGCTTGTGCTGGAGGGAGAGGCCGTAAGCGCGAAAGGGCGGCGCGCCCCGCTTCTCTTCGAACTCGGCAATCATGGCCTTGCCGCCGCCGGAATAGCCGGACACGGCGTTCACGGTGATCGGCCGATCCGCCGGCACGATCCCCGCCCGCACCAGGGGACGCATCAGACCGATAAAGCCGGTCGGGTAGCAGCCGGGATTGGACACGCGCGTGGCCCCCGCCACGGCCGCGCGCTGGTCCTCGTCCATCTCGGGGAAGCCGTAGGTCCAGCCCGGTGCGACGCGATAGGCGGTCGAGGCGTCGATCACCTTCACGGCCGGATTTTCGATCAGACCGACGGCCTCCCGCGCCGCGTCGTCGGGCAGGCACAGGATCACCGCATCGGCCGCGTTCAGCGCCTCGCGTCGCGCCTCCACGTCGCGTCGCCGATCGCCCAGCAGGATCAACTCCAGATCCCCCCGCGCCTCCAGCCGCTCGCGGATCTCCAGTCCCGTGGTGCCGGCCTCGCCGTCGATGAAGAGGGTGTGGGTCATGCGTTCCGCCTTGGCCGCATCTGCGGACAGAAAAAAGGCGCTTCGGGTGGTCCCCGAAGCGCCTTGTTCGTTTTCGCCTGTCGCGCTTGCGACCGGACTTAGCGCTTCGAGAACTGGAAGCTGCGGCGAGCCTTGGCGCGACCGTACTTCTTGCGCTCGACGACGCGGGCGTCGCGGGTCAGGAAGCCGTGCGGCTTCAGGACCTTGCGCAGTTCCGGCTCATAGTGTGTCAGGGCGTGCGACAGGCCGTGGCGGATGGCGCCGGCCTGGCCCGACAGGCCCGAGCCCTCGACCGTGCAGATCACGTCGTACTGGGTCGCGCGGTCCGAGACCGTCAGCGGCTGGGCGATCATCATGCGCAGCACGGGACGAGCGAAATACTGCTCCTGGTCCTTGCCGTTGATGGTGATCTTGCCGGTGCCGGGCTTCACCCACACGCGGGCGATGGCGTTCTTGCGCTTGCCGGTCGAATAGGCGCGGCCCAGCGAGTCCAGCTTCTGCTCATAGACGGGGGCTTCGGACTCGGCCGAAGCGGTCAGGCCGCGCAGGGCGTCAAAGCCGGTCGCGGTCGTTTGCGTCGCGTCAGTCATGCTCAGGCGCTCCGGACGTTCTTGGCCGACATCGACTTGAAGTCGACGGTTTCCGGCTGTTGGGCTTCGTGGCTGTGCTCGGAGCCGGCGAACAGACGCAGGTGCGTCATCTGCTTGCGGGCCAGCGGGCTCTCCTTGGGCAGCATGCGCTCGACAGCCTTTTCAAGCACGCGCTCGGGGAAACGGCCGCCCAGCACCTTGGCCGGGGTGGTCTCCTTGACGCCGCCAGGGTGGCCGGTGTGACGATAATAGACCTTGTCGGTCGACTTCTTGCCGGTGAACACCACCTTGTCGACGTTGGTCACGACGACATAGTCGCCGCAATCGACGTGCGGGGTGTAGTCGCCGCGGTGCTTGCCGCGCAGGCGGTTGGCGATAAAGGTCGCGAGGCGGCCCACCACGACGCCTTCGGCGTCGATATGGATCCACTTCTTCTCGACCTCGGCCGGCTTCAACGAAGCCGTGGTGCTCTTCAGCATGAGGTTGTTCCTGGAAGACGAAATCGGGTCCGGCTCCGCTGGGGAACCGAAGGAAGGCGCGCTGATACAGGAGGCGTCCGTCTACGTCAATGCGGTTCGCCGAGGGCATCTCGTGATACCGCATTGATATAGCAGCGTAAAACCTGTACGGTACTAAAATACCGCCTTAACGCCGTACGGCGCGGGGGCCGCTCATGAAGATGCGCGCCTGGGCGCGCAACGCGATCCACAGGTTCGCCGTCACCGCCGCCAGCACCAGGGCCGCACCCGCCTGATGCAGGACGCCCAGCACAAGAGGCACGGCGTGGATCAAGGTGAAGACGCCCAGCAGCGCCTGCAGCCATACCGCCCCGGCGACGGCGAAGGCGCCCGCGCCCATTCCTTCGGCGACGCGCCAGCGCCAGGCCTGAAAGGCGTAGATGGAAGCCCCGATCAGCAGAACATAGCCGCCTAAACGGTGATTGAACTGCGTCAGCGCCTGGTCGTGCAGGAAGGCGCCCGCGCCCAGGCTCCAGTCGGCCGGCGGCAGGACCTGACCGTTCATCAGGGGCCAGTCCGTGTAGACGAGCCCGGCCTTGCCGCCCGCCACCAGCGCGCCCAGCAGGCACTGCAGAAACACCAGGCCGAACAGCAGCCCCGCCCCCCTCGCCCATCCCGCGGGCGGGCGGACGTGGTTCTCTCCGAACCAGGCCTCCAGGCCCGTCCAGATCAGGGCGGCGAACAGCACAAAGGCGAGGCCGAGGTGGACCGCCAGCCGCTCCGGCGCGACGCTGACCCGTTCGGACAGCCCGCTGGACACCATCCACCAGCCGATCAGACCCTGGAGGCCGCCCAGCGCCAGCAGCAGCACGCAGCGCCAGATCAGCCGATCCGGCATCGCCCATCGGCGCAGACGCGAACGCGGCGGGGCGAACCGGAACAGCAGAAATACGACCAGCGGCAGGCCGAACACCAGTCCGATGCCGCGTCCGACCAGCCGGTGCAGCCATTCCCACCAGAAGATGCCCTGGAACTCGGCCAGGCTCATGCCGGCGTTGACCTGGGCGTACTGCGGGATCTGCTTGTACTTTTCGAAGGCCTCCAGCCAGTCGGCGGTGTTCAAGGGCGGGATCGCCCCCATGATCGGCTTCCATTCGGTGATGGACAGCCCCGACCCGGTCAGACGCGTCACCCCGCCGATCACCACCATCACGAACACCAGGGCGGCGGTGGCGAACAGCCACGCGGCCACGATGCGGCTGCGATCATAGGTCCCGAAACGGTTCATTCGACGCCTGCTGCTGACCCGACTATGCTGTCGCCGTCCTTGGATGCGACCCTGGCGGTATGCCCGGCTCAGGCGGCGAGGGCGAGTCGCTTTAAGTTAACGTCGCGCTTGCGCAATGAGAGGCCGGACTTGGAGTACGCCGAGATCATCACCGCCGCCGTCGGCGCCTTGTTGCTGGCGGCGGCCGCCGATCTGCTGACGGGAAGGCGCGGACTGCTGGCCACATCGCTGGTGTCCGCGACGGGGGCGGTCTGCGGCTGGTTCCTGGCCGTGCGCGTCTTCGCCTTGGCGATCACCGACAGCTGGACTTGGGTTCCCTGGGCGATGGGCGGGGCGATGTTCTGCCTGCTCGCCTTTTTCCTGTTCCGGAGCAAGCGCTGATGGGCGCTCGCGCCCGCCGGTTCGTCGCGGCGATGGGAGTTCTGATCTTTCTCGCCTTCTGGGTCTGGGCGCTGATCGCGCTGCGCGGCCTGTTCCCCGCCTCGGCGCTGCTCGACTTCCTGTTCTTCGCCATCGGCGGCACGGCCTGGGGCCTGCCCCTGATCCCGCTGCTGAAGTGGGCCGAGCGGGGCTGACGGAAACAGAAAAGCCCGCGACCGAGATCGCGGGCTTTCTTTCAATGGTCGGAGCGACAGGATTCGAACCTGCGACCCCTTGACCCCCAGTCAAGTGCGCTACCAGGCTGCGCCACGCTCCGAAGGCGCTCCCTATAGAGGCGACTCAGCCGGGCCGCAAACGTAAAAAGGCGTTGTTTCCTGCTATCGCCCCAGCACGGCGCCCAGCCGCGCTTTTGCAGCATCAATGTCCGCCAGCAGCGCGTGAAGATCATCGGCAGACGCCGGCGCGCCGGTGCGCGCTCGGGTGACGCCGTCGGCGTCCTCCGCTGCCAGGATTCGCTTCAAGCCGCCGGCCTGATAGAGCCTCTGAACGCCTCGAATGGTCATGCCGTCGTCGTGCAGCATCCGGCGGATGGCCTTCAGCGTCTCGATGTCGGCGGGACGATAAAAGCGGCGTCCACCGGCTCGCTTGACCGGGGCGACGAAGGCGAACTTCGTTTCCCAGAACCGGAGCACGTGCTGGGGCGCGCCGACCGCCTCGGCCGCCTCCGAGATGGTGCGAAAGGCGGCTGCGCTCTTGGTGACTGTCGCAGCCGGCGTCAATCGCAGGCGCCGGCGTCGTGCACACGGGCCTTCATGATCTGAGACGCGCGGAAACTGATCACGCGGCGAGGATTGATCGCCGCCGGTTCGCCCGTCTTCGGGTTGCGACCCATGCGCGCGCGTTTCTCGCGCACCTGAAAGACGCCAAAGCCCGAAAGCTTGACCAATTCGCCGCGCTCCAGAGATTCGACGATCATCTCCAGCGTGCGCTCGACCAGGCTGGAGCACTCGTGCCGCGACAGGCCGACCTCCATGTGGACGGCTTCGCACAAGTCGGCCCGCGTCAGGGTCTTTTGTTCGGACATCCGCATCTCCAGGTCGCGCGATCGACATAAGGCCGCCGGGACGATTCGAAATCAAGCGCGCCTTATAACCGGATCGCGCAGGCGCCCCACGTCAAACCGCCGCCCATGGCCTCCAGCAGCACGAGATCGCCGCGCTTGATGCGCCCGTCACGTATCGCCGCATCCAGCGCCAGCGGGATCGAGGCGGCCGAGGTGTTGGCGTGTTCGGCGACGGTGGAGATCACCTTGTTCTCGTCCAGCCCGAGCCGATCGCCCACGCCCTTGATGATCCGCTGGTTGGCCTGGTGTGGCACGAACCAGTCCACCTCGGGCACCGTCACCCCGGCCACCTCGCAGGCGGCGGTGATGCCCTCGGCGATGTTGACCACGGCGTGCCGGAACACCTGGTTGCCGGCCATCCGCAAATGACCCACGGTGCCCGTCGAGGCCGGCCCGCCATCCACATAAAGCAGGTCGGTCTTGGAGCCGTCGCACCGCAGGGCGAAGCCCAGCAGACCCTGGTCCTGCGGCGTTCCCTGCCCCTCGCGCGGCTCCACCACCACGCAGCCGGCTCCGTCGCCGAACAGCAC
>ERZ501011.439-NODE-439-length-10447-cov-8.682833_pt1 | contig 10447 bp, 14 predicted proteins | sample MGYA00248833_ERZ501011 | MGnify/ENA primary metagenome ERZ501011 (study PRJEB25958, sample SAMN03398530) | human skin metagenome | study: EMG produced TPA metagenomics assembly of the Human Skin Microbiome Metagenome (human skin metagenome) data set. | reverse complement strand
AGGCTCGCACCGAAGCCGAGCTTTACCGGGAACGCGTACGCCTGCGCCGGCTGGAGGATGATCTGCTGGCCGCCCTGCCCGCCGACCGGCCGCTGGCCGACGGATTGGCGGAGCGGTCGCAGGGGCTTCTGAGCCTTGTCGCCGCCGATGGCTTGGCCATCATCCAGGACGGCCGGGCTCAGACCTTTGGGCGCTGCCCTCCCGCCGAGGCGATCGACCGGCTGAGCGGCTGGGTGTCGCAACAGCCAGGCCTGCGGCCCGTGGCCAGCAACAACCTTTCGGCCATCCTGCCCGAGGCGTCGGCCTGGACCGCGCACGCCAGCGGCCTGTTGGCGGTTCGCGTCAGCGGCGAACGCCCCTTGTCGCTGATGTGGTTCCGTTCCGAGATTCCGGAAACCATCCGCTGGGCGGGCGACCCCCATACGGCGGTCAAGTCGAACGCGCGCGGCGTTCTGACCCCTCGCGCTTCTTTCGAGGACTACACCGAGACGGTGCGCGGCCGCGCTCGCCGCTGGGATGCGGCGGCGGTGGAATCGGCCGCCCGCCTGCGCGACGCCCTTCTGGATTTCAGCGCGGTCAGTCAGTTGCGACGCATGAACCAGACGCTTCAGGCCAGCCTGACCGAACGCGACCTGCGCCTCGAGCAGCAGCAATATCTGATCCGCGAGGTCAACCACCGGGTCCAGAACAGCCTGACCCTGGTCTCCAGCTTCCTGGGTCTGCAGGCGCGCGAGCAGACCGACGGCGTCGCGGCCGCCGCCCTGCAGGAGGCGCGTCAGCGCGTGCGCGCGGTCTCGGCCGTGCACTCGCGGCTGTATCGCGACGCCCAGTCGGTCTCGATCGACCTGGCCCGCTACATCGAAGACCTTGTCGACGACCTGGGCGCATCCACGGGCGGGGAATGGCGCGACGCCATCGACACGCACTTGGCGCCGATCGGCGTGGAGTCGGGTCGTTCGGTCACCATCGGCCTGATCCTGACCGAGCTGATCATCAACGCCCAGAAATACGCCTATGACGGCGCCGTCGGGCCGATCTGCATCCAGTTGTCCGAGCCCGAGGCCGGAGTGCTCCGCCTTTCGGTCCGGGACGAGGGCCGTGGCGGCCACCAATCCGGTGCGGGGTTCGGATCGCTGATGATCCGCAGCCTCGTCGGCCAGCTCGGGGGCACCCTGGACTATCGCGACCGTGCACCGGGGCTGGAGGCGGTGCTGCGAGCGCGCATCGATCCCCTGGTCTGACGTCGGCGCCTTAAGCGGCTGTTCAGCACGACCGCACACCTGGTCTTGAACTGTCCGCGGCATGGTCGGCCCATGCTGACCCCACGCCGCGTTGTGCACATCGCCCGGCTGATCTTTCTGATCGGCGTCGTCGTCCTCGCCGTTCTGGTGCTGGGCCCCTTCCAGGGTCTGGAGGAGCGGATCGGCCTGAGCGACAAGTCCGCCCATGTGATCGCCTTCTACCTGCTGGGCGTCTCCGCCCTGGCCGTCGCGCCGAAGTGGCGGCGGACGGACCTGATGCTGGCCCTCCTGGGCGGCGGGGTGCTGATCGAGGTGCTGCAGGGCTTCACCGGCCGATCGATGTCGCTGGGCGACCTGGGCGCTGATGCCCTGGGCCTGGCCGCCGCCGCCGCGCCCGGCTTTATCGAACAGTTGCGCCGCCTGGCGCGCCGCCACCCCGCCCGGTCCTGCCCCGAATTCGCCGCCCGAGCCCGCCGCCGCACCCGCCGTGCCGAGGCGCCGGCCGCGCCCTACGGCTCCAGCTCGATGTCCCAGTAGAGGTAATCCAGCCAGCTTTGGTGCAGGAAGTGCGGCGGGAAGCGTCGGCCCGCTTCCTGGAGCTGCCAGGCGCTGGGGCGGTGCGGGTTGCGGCGGATCGGCATGGCGGCTTGCTGCGGCGTGCGTCCGCCTTTCCGGAGGTTGCAGGGCCCGCAGGCGGCGACGATGTTCTCCCAGGTCGTTCGCCCGCCGTGCGAGCGCGGCACCACGTGGTCAAACGTCAGCTCGGCGTTCTCGCCGCAGTACTGGCAGGCGAAGCCGTCCCGCAGAAAGACGTTGAAGCGGGTGAAGGCGGGCTTTCGGTCCTGATCGACATAGGTCTTCAGCGCGATCACGCTGGGCAGCACCATCTCCATGGACGGCGAGCGCACCACCTTGTCATAGGTCGAGACCACGTCGACGCGGTCCTGATAGACGGCCTTGACCGCCTCCTCCCACGGCCACAGCGACAGCGGATAATAGGACAGCGGCCGGAAATCGGCGTTCAGCACCAAGGCGGGCCAGCCGGAAGGGGGACGGGAGAGAACCTGCATCAGGCCCTCCCGTGGTATGCGGGGGGTGGAGAGGCGACAGGACTGAAGACGCGTCTCCTTCCTTGTCTGGTCCGCTCAGCCTAGACCCGATTCGCCGACATCGCCACGACGAAGACGCGACCGCGATGTGACGATTTCATCCGCGCACGCGGTCGGGAAAACCCGGCAGGCTCCAGCCCCACTGCAGCGCTCCGGCCCGCAGACCGAACCCGCAAAGCGCCGCAAGGATCGCCGCCGGCCACATGGGCGTCTCCAGCATGCGCAGGCCCACGAACAAGGTCGCCGCCAGGATGGCCGCCGAGATGGTTATTTCCCGCCGCAGCAGGATCGACGGCTGTCCGGCCAGAAGGTCGCGCACCACCCCGCCGAAGCACGCCGTCAGAGCGCCCATGACGATGCAGATCAGGGGCGCCACGCCCGCCGCCTCCGCCTTGGCCGCGCCCATGACGCCATAGGCTCCCAAACCCAGCGCATCGAGCCACAGCAGCGCGCGGAACCGCCAGTCTCTGCGGCCCAGGAGCCAGATCGCCAGGGCGCCCAGCAGGCACATGCCGATGTAGCGCCAGTCCTGCACCCAGAACACCGGCACGCCCAGCAGCAGGTCGCGCATGGTGCCGCCGCCCACGCCCGTGACGGCGGCGAAAAAGGCCAGGGTCACCAGGTCGTGCTTCTCCCTCGCCGCGGCCAGGGCGCCGGTGGCGGCGAAGACGGCCACGCCCGCGAAATCGAGGGCGCCCAGCACCGCCTGCGGATCGCGCAACGGTTCGGCCAGCGCCGGATCGACCAGCGGCGTCATGGCGCGACCGGCTCCAGCACGATCTCGCCGCGCTTCACGCCCGTGTACCAGGCCCACAGCAGATGGGTCGCCACGGCGCGGTAGGGCCGCCAGATCTCGGCGCGGGCGTAGGCCTGCTTCTGGTCCGGCCGCACCTCGGCGCCGTCGACCCAACGGATCGCCTCCTGCAGCGCCACGTCGCCGCCCGGAAACACGTCCAGCCGCCCTTCGCACATCATCAGATAGGCCTCGGCGGTCCATAGCCCGACGCCCTTCAACGCCGTCAGGGCGGCGATGGCGGCCTCGTCGTCCAGCGTCGCCATGTGCTCCAGGTCGATCTCGCCGGCCAGCTGCGCCCGCGCGATGCCCTGGCCGTAGGTGGCCTTCTGCCGCGACAGGCCCATGCCGCGCAGCTGCTCCAGGTCGTGCCGCAGCAGGGCCTGGGGGCTGATTTCGCCCATGCCGTCGCGCAGCCGCGCCCAGACGGCGGCGGCCGAGGCGACGGAGACCTGCTGTTCCACGATCATGCGGAACAGTCCTTCGAAGCCGCCGGCTCTCAGCCGCCATTCGAGAGGCGGCGTGGCCCGGTCCGCGCGCGCCAACGCCGGATCGGCCGCGGCCAGGGCCGCGCGCGCACGGGCGATGTCTTCGGGCGTGGGCGCAAGCGGCATCCGGCGGTCTCGACGGTTGATGTCGGATCGACCATGTCCCGGATCGCGCCCGCGCCGCAACCGCGCAGCCGCATCGACGTCCGATATGCGCTAGTCCCAACAGACGACTTGAACCGAACGCGACGCGGCGATATAGGCACGCCTCTTCCGCACGGGCCGGACCCGATGCGAGCCCAGCGGCTGGGTAGCTCAGATGGTTAGAGCGGTGGATTCATAACCCACAGGTCGGCGGTTCGATCCCGCCCCCAGCCACCACCTTTTTCCTTCGATAGGGTGCTGCGCTTACGCTCGACAGCGAGCGCGCCGCGTGGTCCTTTCTGCCCATGTTGATGACAGGTCTGCTCCTCGCTGTCGCGCTCCAGGCGGGTGCGGCCGACCCCCTGCAGGCGGCCTACGCCAACACCCTGGTCTCGACCTATCCGGACGGGCGAACGGCGCGGCTTTGGTTGAATGCGGACCGCACCTATACAGGCCAGGGGCGGCGCGGCGGGCGCAGTTCGGGAGTGTGGGAGGTGCGCGGATCGGACCTGTGCCTGCGCCAGCGGCGGCCTCTGCCCTCCCCGATGCGCTACTGCACGCCCATCATGTCCGGAGGCGTCGGGGCGCGCTGGCGAGCCAAGGCGGTCACGGGCGAGCCCATCACGGTGGAAGTGGTCGCCGGCCGATGACCGACGCCGCTTCTTCGAAAGGACGTCCATGACCGACAGCGAACTTGAACGGTTCAAGGCCGCGCGCACCACCGCCATCTATAGGCTGGACCTGATCGCACGGGGAGCCCAGCTGAGCTATGAGGACGGCACGCCTATCGACATGGGCTCGGAGAAGGCGCGGCTGGAGGCTGTCGTGGCCGACATGGACCGGCGCATCGCCCGGCTTGAAGGCTCCATCCACTGATGGCGCGGATCGTCGGGTCGGAGCCGATCCACGCCGGCTGGTCGCGGCTGCACAAGGCGACCATTCAGACCGATGACGGCGCCCGCATCGTACGCGAGGTCGAGGACCACGGGAACGGAGCCGCCGTCCTGCCCTATGATCCCGAGCGCGGCGTCGCTTTGCTGGCGCGGCAACTGCGAACCGGCCCGTTGTTCGCGGGAGCGGCCGATCCCCTGCTGCTCGAGGCGCCCGCCGGCCTGATCGATCCGGGCGAGACGTCGGCCGACTGTGCACGCCGCGAGGCGCTGGAGGAGGTCGGCGTGCGGCTGGACGCTGTGGACGCCGTGGCGAGCGCCTTTTCCTGCCCCGGCGTCTCGACCGAGCGGTTGTTTCTGTTCCTGGGAGCCTATCAGGCCTCCGACCGGGTCGAGGCCGGCGGCGGCCTGGCGGGTGAACATGAGGCCATCGAGGTGGTCGAGGTGGCGCTGTCGGACCTGGCCCGCATGGCGGAGGCGGGAGAGGTGGAGGATCTGAAGACGCTGCACCTCATTTTGTGCCTGCGCCTGCGACGACCCGACCTGTTCGGCTGACGCGCCGGCACGCAACCGGCGCCGTGCAGCGGCGTTTGGCCCGGCAAGATCAACCTTGACCGGAACGATATCATGATCACGCGTTCAAAGACCCTGCTCGCCGCCGCCGCCGCCGTGCTGGCGCTGGGCGCCGCCGCCTGCACCGAAGCCGAGCAGGAGCAGACCGAAGCCAACGCCGAAGCCGCCGCCGACCGCACCGGCGACGCCGCCGCCGAGGCGGGCGCCAATCTGAAGGAAGAGGCCCAGCAAGTCGGCTCGGCCATCGCCGCCGGTGCTCGCGAAGCCGGTCAGGAGATCGATGAAGCGACCGACCGCATGGCTGTCGAAGCCGATGAGCAGAAGGCGGAGACCGCCGCCGATTCGCGCGGCAACTGATCCGGGCTTCAGGCCGGCTCGGCCAAGAGGGCGTCGATCAGCGCCCTCGCCTCAGGGCCGGCCCAGTCCGCCTCGCCCACCTGCCAGGCGCGGATGCGGCCCTGGCGGTCCAGCAGGATCGTCTGCGGCATCCGCCCGGCCCCGGCGAACTCGAACGGCAGCTGGAAGCGGATGTCGTTGTAGAGCGGCAGCGGCCTCTGGTCCTGAAGGAACCGGCCGGCCGCCTGCACGGCCTCAGGCGTCGCATCGACGTTGATCGGCAGCACCGTGAGGTCACGCCCTTGGTAGGCGCGCGCAAGCGCCGCCAGCGTCGGCATCTCGGTCTTGCACGGCGCGCACCACATCGCCCACAGATTGACCACCACGACCTGACCCCGGAAATCGGCGAAGCGGACGTCCCGGCCATCGGCGTCCTTGAAGACGTAGTCGGGTGCGGGCTGAAGGTCGGCCGGCGTCTCCAGCTGGCCCAACGATCCCTTAGCATAGCGAGCCAGTTCGCTTTTGGCCGCCGGCGTGGCGGCTTCGAAAGCTTCAGGGGCTTGGACGGATGCGTCCCGATTGGCGTATAGCCAAGCCGCGCCGCCGCCCGCGCTGACCAGCACGACGGCCGCCAGCACGCCCATCGTCGTTTTCGAGCCCGCCATGACCGATCGCCCCACTGATGCCGCCGGGACCCACGCCACGGCCAAGCCTGCGGGGCAGGATATGTGGGGCGGCCGCTTCTCTTCCAAGCCCGCCGACATCATGCAGGCGATCAATGTGTCGATCGGCGTCGACAGGCGCCTGTGGGCGCAGGATCTGGCGGGCTCGCGCGCCCACTGCCGCATGCTGGCCAGCCAAGGGATCATCGAAAAGGCGGACGCCGACGCCATTCTGGACGGACTCGACGCCATCGAGAACGAGATCACGGGCGGGACCTTCCCCTTCCGCGACCAGTTCGAAGACATCCACATGAACGTGGAGGCCCGCCTGTCCGAGCTGATCGGCGAGCCCTCGGGGCGGCTGCACACGGCGCGCAGCCGCAACGACCAGGTTGCGGTGGACTTCCGCCTGTGGGTCCGCGAGGCCTGCGACCGCACGGTTGAACAGCTGAAGACGCTGCAGGGCGCGTTGCTCGACCGGGCCGAGCAGCACGCCGGCGACCTGATGCCCGGCTTCACCCACCTTCAGACCGCCCAGCCGGTGACGCTGGGTCACCACCTGATGGCCTATGTGGAGATGTTCGGCCGCGACGCGGGCCGCTTCGCCGACGCGCGGGCGCGGATGAACGAGAGCCCGCTGGGCGCCGCCGCCCTGGCCGGATCGCCCTTCCCCATCGACCGCCACATGACGGCCCAGGCGCTGGGCTTCGACCGGCCGATGGCGAACTCGCTGGATGCGGTGTCCGACCGCGACTTCGCGCTGGAAGGCCTGGCCGCCGCTTCGATCACGGCTGGGCACCTGTCGCGTCTGGCGGAGGAGATCGTGGTGTGGATGACGCCGATGTTCGGCTTTGTCTCTCTGCCCGATGATCTGACCACCGGATCGTCGATCATGCCGCAGAAGCGCAATCCGGACGCGGCCGAGCTGGTGCGGGCCAAGACGGGCCGCATCACCGGCTCGCTGATCGCCCTGTCCATGGTGATGAAGGGCCTGCCGCTGGCCTATTCCAAGGACATGCAGGAGGACAAGCCGCCGGTGTTCGAGGCGTTCGACGCCCTGGATCTGGCGGTGGGCGCCATGACGGCCATGGTGCGCGCCTTGCAGCCCGACACCCGGAAGATGGCCGCCGCCGCCGGCGCGGGCTTCTCCACCGCCACGGATTTGGCCGACTGGCTGGTGCGCGAACTGGGCCTGCCGTTCCGCCGGGCGCACCACGTCACGGGCGCGGCGGTGAAGCGCGCAGAGGGGTTGGGCGTCGGTCTGGCCGACCTGCCGCTGAAAGAATTGCAGGCGCTCGAACCTGGCGTCACCGAAGCGGTTTACACCGTGCTGACTCCCGAAGCCTCCTGCGCCAGCCGCCAGAGCTTCGGAGGAACCGCGCCGGAACAGGTCCGTGCGCGCATCAACGACTGGAGACGACGCCTGTGAAGACAACCCTGATCGTCGCGGGCGCGCTCGCCCTCCTGACCTCCGCCTGCGGCCGCATGGCCGATCTGGAGGCGCCCGTGCCGAACGGCGGCGCCATCCGGGGCGCCAGCGCCCCCGGTCCGGTCGAGCCGGCGACCGTCAACGCGCCCTCCTCCATCCAACCGATCGACGGCGGTCCCTCCAACCCCATCGGCGGCACCGCCGCCCAGCGCGATCCGCGATAGGCCTTGCACCATTTCGACCTGAAGAACGGCGCGCTGCACGCCGAGGACGTTTCGCTTGAGGTGATCGCGGACGAGGTCGGCACGCCGGCCTATGTCTATTCGTCCGCGACGCTGAAGCGGCACTACGGACTGCTGCGCGCCGCCGCCGACGCGCACCGCGAGGCGCTGGGCGAGGCGCTGATCGCCTTTGCGGTCAAGGCCAACTCCAACCTGTCGGTGCTGGCGACCCTGGCCAGGCTGGGCTCCGGCGCCGACACGGTGTCGGAGGGCGAGATCCGGCGCGCCCTGGCGGCGGGCGTGCCGGCCGAGCGGATCATCTTCTCCGGCGTCGGCAAGACCGACATGGAGATGGCCTTCGCCACGGGCGTGGGCGTTCGCCAGATCAATGTGGAGAGCGGCGCCGAGCTGGATCGGCTGATCGCGGTGGCCCAGGCCATGGACTCGCGCCCCGCCGTGGCCATCCGCGTCAATCCCAACGTCGGCGCCGGCGGCCACGCCAAGATCACCACCGGCGGCAAGGGCGACAAGTTCGGCGTTCCGGCCGACGAGGCCATGCGTCTCTACGCCCGCGCCTCGGCCTCGCCGCATGTGACGCCGGTGGGGCTGGCCTGCCACATCGGCAGCCAGATCGTCGATCTGGCCCCGCTGGAGGCGGCGTTCCAGGTGCTGCGCCGGATGACGCTGGACCTGCGGGCGCAGGGGCATGCGGTCACGCGGTTGGACCTTGGCGGCGGGCTGGGCGTTCCCTACTCCGGCGGATCGACGCCGCCGTCGCCGGCCGACTACGTCGCCATGGCCGCGGGCGTGCTTCAGGGGCTGGAGGTGGAGGCCGCGTTCGAGCCGGGCCGCCTGCTCGCCGCCAACGCCGGCGTGCTGCTCAGCCGGGTGATCCAGGTCAACGAACGCTCGGACGGCCGGCGGTTCCTGGTGCTGGACGCGGCCATGAACGACCTGATGCGGCCGGCGCTCTATGACGCCTTTCACGACATCAAGGCCGTCGAGCCTCTGGGCGGCGAGGATCAGGCCTATGACGTGGTGGGTCCCGTCTGCGAGACGGGCGACACTTTTGCGCGAGACCGGCGCCTGCCGCCGCTGGAGGCGGACGACCTGGTGGTCTTCACCGGAGCGGGGGCCTATGGCGCCGTCATGGCCAGCGAATACAACAGCCGCCCGCTGATCCCCGAGGTGCTGGTGGACGGCGAACGCTGGGCCGTGATCCGTCCTCGCCCGACCTACGAGGACATGCTGGACCGCGAGCCGTTCGCCGACTGGCTGTAGCCGTCGTCAGTCCCTGGGCGCGGGCGCATAGACGACGCGGCAGTCGCCCTCGATGGTGGTGAAGCGGCCGTTGGCGGCGTCCACGAACGACAGCCGCCCCCCCTCGTCATATTCGACCTTGCCGGTCGAGCGGCCGGCGAAGTTCTGCGTTCCATAGGTCCAGCAGATGATGTCGGCGGGACGATCGCCCCACTTCACGTCGCGCTGGGCCTTGCGGCTGTCGGTGCAGCCGGACACTAGGACTGCGAGGGCGAGACAGGTCAGGACCGGGATGCGCATTGGTGGAGCTTGCGGCAAGCGGCGCCGTTTCGCAAGCCGACCTCAGTCCAGCGCGCAGATGTCCGGCAGGCCGCGCAGATGTCCGGCGTGGTCCAGCCCATAACCCACCAGGAAGCGGTTCGGCGCTTCCCAGCCCACAAAGTCCGGCTCGGGCGCGCGGGGCTCGGGCCACGGCTTTCGGGCGAAGACGCAGGTCAAGACTTCGGCCGCGCCGGCCTCGCGCGCGATGCGCACGGCCTCGGCCAAGGACAGGCCGGTGTCGAACACGTCGTCCAGGATCAACACGCGTCGCCCGGCGATCGGCCGCTGGAACGGCGCATAGACGTCGATCCGGCCACGGCTGGTCTGCTCATCGCCGTAGGAGGCCAGCCACAGGGCGTCGAAGCGGACATGCCGCCCGACCCGCGCCAGCGCGCGCGTCAGGTCGGCGGCGAACCACAGGCCGCCGGTCAGCAGCACGGCGGCCACCGTCTCGTCGTCGATCACGGGGGCGATGCGCTGAGCCAGTTCGGCCACGACGCGGGCGACCTCGGCCTCAGGCAGCAGAACGGTCGGCGTGGGAGCGGGCTCGGCCATGACGGGAGGCCCTAGCGCCTAGTGATGGCCCTTGTCCACCGAGGCCGCCGGCGCGGCCGCGTGATCATCCACCGGATGGGCGTCCACCGGCGCCTGCGCCGGAGCGGCGTGATCCGCGGCCAAGGCCGGCCGCAAGCCGCCCTCTGAGGCGGAGGCGTGCGCCGCCGGCGCCGATTGCTTGTCCGCCGCCTCGCCGTGGTCGGACGAAGACGGCTTGTGGTCGCCGGCGAGCGCGCCGTGACCTGTCCCGTGCGCGGGTGCCTGGACGAAGTTCACGCTGATGTCGGCCGCATGGCCGCCGGGATCCGGAATCAGGGCGGCGAAGCCCTGCACCTTGCCGGGCAGCACGGGCGCCGCATCGATGCGCACCACCCTGTGCCCGATCTCCGCGCCATGCGCGTCCAGCAGGGCGACGCGCACGGGCC
>ERZ501011.437-NODE-437-length-10500-cov-6.090761_pt1 | contig 10500 bp, 7 predicted proteins | sample MGYA00248833_ERZ501011 | MGnify/ENA primary metagenome ERZ501011 (study PRJEB25958, sample SAMN03398530) | human skin metagenome | study: EMG produced TPA metagenomics assembly of the Human Skin Microbiome Metagenome (human skin metagenome) data set. | reverse complement strand
AACTGCAGGGAGGTAGCGACGGTCCCCCGACACATCCGCGTTGTCCATCGCCTGTCTAAAGTCGCCGATGGTAGCGGAGATTCCCCAAACGATCGATACGGGAGGGTAGCCCGCATGTCCGTTGATCAGTCGTTGAACGATCGTCGACTTCTCCCGGGTCGCCTTGGCGCTCGCTCCGAAACCGCGGTGCGCCTCATCGATGATCAAGTAGAGGGTCAGATCAGGGTCGTCGATCGTATTGGCGATCGTCTGCCATATCGTGTAGCCCTGCATGTCGGGCTGGGCGGAGTGGTGCATTCCCTCCAGCACATCCTCCTCCGCAGCGACCTCGTGTCCTCGTGTGAGGAGCGACGACTTCGACAGCTTTTGTGTGTTGAGGAAGTACACCTTTCCCGCTTCTAGCTTCGGCTTGGAGAACGGTGCCGTGATTGTCACAAGATCTGTGAATACAATCTTGTCGGATGCCTCCATAATTCGAAAGCGCGTCTGCTCATTTAGATTTGGGTCATCGGAGAACCAGATGACCACTGCGCCGTCGTCCTGCTCGAAGTCGAAGTCATCGTTCCCGTAGAACAGCGACTCGATGACAGCTGACGCGATCACCGTCTTGCCCGCACCCGTGGTCGCAGACAACGAAACCGAGGTCGGCGTCGCCTCACGCTCGTGTATGGTCTTAGCGCGGTCCAAGGCAACCAGCATGTCCTCGAGCGCCGTGCGCTGGTACGGCTTGAGGGTGAACTTCATCGCGCAGCCCTCCCAGCCTCGATCTCGAAGTTGCGCAAGTATGCTGAATACAGCCGCACTGGTTCAATATGTTCCGGCAATCGACGAACCATCGCCTCAAACAACCGATCCTCGTCGGTGACGATAAACACGTGGGTCAGCCCCGCCTGAGCCTCGACCGCCTTGATGAAATGCTCGCTCCAGTCCAGGTTGGCGATTACACCGTATGCCTCGGCAACGTCCCACCCCACAGAAAGATCACAGATCCGACGCCCTCGCGACCCAGCGCGCAACCATAAGAACGGAGCAACCTTGCTGAATTCACGATTGGAAGCGACCCGCATCGCGGATTCGTAAGTTAGCGTGAAGAACTCAACATTCTCGTTCAGGCCATCTTTCATAGGGAACTCGCCGTTGAACTTGTAGTCCAGCTTGACCGGACTTCCGTCTGGAGTTTTCCCAGTAACCGCAGCCCGCAAGCGAGGTTTCGTTATTAGTTCGCAGATCCCGTGCGCCTCCCATTCGCGATCGCCGGGCCTGAGACCTTTGCGCACCAGGGCACGTTGTTCGTCCGCCGACACCTCATTGTTGGTAACGATTATTGAGCGCCGCCGACCACCATCTTGCTTATTGAGCCGCATCACCGCGTGTGCCGTTGTGCCCGACCCTGCGAAAAAGTCAACGACAATAGCGTCGGGGCTTTTCTGAACGAAGAACCGTAGCGCGTCCTCAACTGCATATAGGGACTTGGGGAATGGAAACTTGCGACCTCCCAGGAGACTGCTTACAAGCATGCTACCCTGCTTGCCCGCATCGTGGGAGAGCTTGTTCCAAACCGACTTCGGTATCCGGGACGACGATGCACCGCCAACGCGTCGGTATATCGCGTAACCAAATGCATCGTCGCCTTGCTTCTTGATATCACCAGCCAGGATACGATTACGGTCGCCAGATCGGATGTACATAATGGCGTAATTGCCCGCTGGGTTCTTCTCGCCCACCTTTGCGAACCCGTCCGCGACATATTCGCGGAAGGTTTGTGCGGAAAGCTGCCACCGCCCCTCCGAGCCGTCTCGACGGAGTGGCCAAATGGTTTTGATGCCTGGTCGATCGGGAACAGTCGCGCGAGCAACCCCGAGGGGCAACGCGTCCCCGACGTCCAATACTCGTCGAGACGATTCGTCGATGAATATTGGGTAGAAAAGATTCTTGCTGTCTTCTCTTCGGGCATCGGTGCCGCTTCGGATCATGCTGAACCACACCGGCGCATCGACTGCCTTTTCAACCTCGATAAGCATGTCATCCCCGGTTCGCTGGACTTCCGCTCCACCAATTCGGACTATTAGAAGGTACTCCTCAACACGTGAGAACGACCCAGGTCGCGCCGAGCCTTGTGGACTGATCACGCTTGTGACCATCGATGTGGTTGCCTCAGGAAAGACTTGCTCCAACAGAAGCACGAGCCTCGGCTGCTCCTTTTCATCGATCGTCACAATGAGTACCGAGTTATCCGGGTTTAAAAGCTCTCTCGCCAGTAACAGCCGCCGTTCCATCATCGCCAACCACTTAGAATGCCGGTAGTGGTCATCAGCCTCTACATAGTCATTGTTGTATTTCCAGTCTCGCGCCCCGGTGTTGTACGGCGGGTCGATGTAGATTGCATCTACCTTCCCGCGGTGCGTGAAGAGAAGTGCCTGTAGTGCGTGGTAATTCTCCGCGTTGATGACTGTGTGAAATGGCTTGTCACCCCCGCGTTCGACTTTGCCGGTGGACACGAGCCCCGGGTAGATGGGATCGCGGAACTCAGCGACGACCACCAGGTCGCGCACGATCACCGACCACGTTTCCTCCGAGTCATCCACCGCGACGATGTCGGCCCACCGTTCGCCGTCGTCGGCGTAGGTCTTCTCGACCCTGAACAGGCGTTCGTTCTCCTTCTTGGGCATCTGTCCACGTTCAGGCAGGATGCGCACCTTGTCGTTCTTGCGCACCGGTCTCCCCGGCAGCTCGACTGCCTCGGGGACGTGGCGCTCGAAGTTCAGTCCGAAGGCGCGTCGGTCCACAAGCGCGTCGGTTTCGCGTTGTAGGTCTTTCGCGAGCTGTGGGTCGGTGTTGGCGACTTGGCGCAGGAGGTCGTTGAGGCGTGACACGTACCGGATTCTCTCTTACTCGTTTGGAGCGACTTTGAGTGTCCCTCGCGTGAATGATGCGAGGATGCGCTGGTGGGTTTGCCTCGGGAGGTGTCGGTTGCCTGGTTCGCCGAACGGCGTGCCTGGACGAGCGGGCGCTTCCTGCAGCAGTTTGTCGAGGCCGGGCCGCGAGACCATCAGGAGGCCGTGTGTGGCGCGTGTGCACGTGACGGCCAGGCGACCGAAGGCCGAGTTGAACTCATCGAGTTCTGACGCCCCGGTCAGCGGGTGGACGGCGATCGTGATTCCGTTCGTCTGGCCTTGCCAGGAGTCGACGGTCGACGCGGTGAGATCGGACTCTGTCAGATCGTGCTTCTCGGCCAAGCGAGCTACTGCGTCGGCAGCGTCGTCGACTGCTTGATTGCGTGTTGCGAGGATGGCGACGAGCGGGTTGTCAGCGCCTCCGCCGGGCTGGAGTTCTCTGGTCTTGCCGCTCGGAGTGCCGTCGCCGTTGTAGATCTGCTCGGTCAGGGTGAAGCCAGCCGCGAAGATGTCGTCAAGGAGAGTCTCGACGAACTCAATCAGTGGTAAATCGACGTCAGGAGCTTCGGCGTCAGGCAATCCATCGACTTCAAGGAGTGTGGGCACGCCGGTGGCGACGGAATCCCAGACCACCTTCGCGTCACCGGACAAGTTGCCGAGCTCGATTGAGCGATCACCCGGGGCGGCGACGCAGTTGAGGGACTCCCATTCGGGGTAGAAGGCGCGCCACAGTCCCAGTTGCTCGCCCGTTGGGCGCCAGACTGCGGGTAGCTCGGTCGACCAGGTCTTGGTGTCGTCGCCTTCGTATGTTGTTGGCCATGCCCGGTAGGGGTTGAATCCCGGGTCACCGCGCCACGGGTTTTCGGCAATTTCCAAGGGTGGCAACTGGCCGACATCGCCTACGCCCACATGAATGGGCGCCGTGTAGGTGATTCTGTCGAACAGATGGTGTGGGAGTTGCCAGGCCTCGTCGACGAAGAGGACGTCGAAGCGGTGGTCGCCGTGGAAAGCAGGTCCGAAGTGGTTGTTTACGTGCTGTCTAGTCAATCCGAGCATATGTGTTGTGGTCAGCACGACGGGCGCATCCTGGGGAACCGCCATCACGGAGTCCACGACCGTCGCCGCCGTCTTGACCCAGTCCGGCACATCATTGAACACCCTCTTGGATGCCCAGAGGCAGACATTACTCTTCCCGATTTCATTTCCGAGCGAGGCGGCGAGCGGCCACAATTGCCGGTTCTGGAAGGCAGTCACGGCGACACGCAGGCACTGTGGCTGAGCCACAGCGTCGCGAACGAGGCCACGTAGAAGGAACGACTTGCCAGCGCCTGCAGCAGCTTTAAGTAGAATGCGCTGAATATCGGAGCTGCCGTTGATTGCGTCGAGGAGCTCGCCCTTGGTGATCTTGGCTGCCGCCTCGTTCTGGGCTGCTGCACGCGAGTGGTGGTATGCGTCGGCCGCAACAAGTGCTGGTGGTGTGAAGGTGACTGTCATGGCTAGTCGATGTCATCCATCGTCAGGTCATCGGGCGGTTGCTCGGCGGGGCGGTCGGCAGGATCGGGCAAGTTCTCATCGGCGGCGTTGACGTCGAACGCGTCTGAATCGATCACCGGTGGCCACACCTGCGGGTTGAGTTCGCCACGAGCGCGGCGGCCTGCGAGGATGTCCGACCACTCGGCCTCGGACGCCTCGTGAGGTTTGCAGCACCATTGGTGGTTGGATGGGTCGTCGGTGAAGGAGTCGGGTGTACAGGTCTGCTTGGGCGCCGACGACGAGTCCACACTAGGTCGTGGGACATTCAGCCACTTGTCGTTCAAATTGTCTGAGAACCAGGAGAAGTCGGCTACGACCAGTTCGTCGCCGACGCTGAATCCCGGGTCGTGGTGGGGCGCCCAAGTGTATTGACGCGGCTGAACACCCGTCGCCGTGAGTTCGCCGATGGACATGTGGGAGAGCTTGAAGCTGCCCTTCTGGATCTTGATCGTCACGTCGTTAGCTTCGACCAAAGCGTCACCGTTCCGGTGGAGCGCGACGATCCGCGATTCGTCCCGGATTCGACGGGAATCGACCTCGAGTGTGAGCGGAGCTTCGTCGATCACTCTGGCAAGGGCTAGTTGTCGAGTGCCCGCGTCTTGTGCGGCGTCGTAGGCAACCAGTGGGTTCGTCATCACGGATACTTGTGCGTTGAACGTGTTGTCGGCCTCGAGGAGGTTCACTGCATCGTTACGCCACCAGTGACTCGTGCGGCCAAATCGGACAAGGTCGAACGCATGCAGAGTGAGGCGTCGGCGCCACACGCTCTGAGCATCTGCCTCGACCTCGCGCACTGCCAACTGCATCTTCGACCGCCCAAACTGTTCCTGCAAAACCAAGAAGGCACGGTCGAATACACCTGTCTTGTAGGCCAATTCGTCGCGAATCAAGTCGTCGTAAGCCGCGGGGTTCGCCGGCCGAAGGAAGCCCAGGCCGATCACCGGTGAACGCTTCGTGGATTGCGTTGGATTGGAGTGGGGCGAGTTGCGCACCGACCGCATGATCCGACTTTTCGATCAGTTCGGCGAGCGCGCGATGGTCTATCGGAGGCTCCGTCGGGTCTGCCCAGGGCGCAAGGTAATCGAGACGAAGGGAGTTCACGGCCGGGCCGCCGGCCGTCACGAGCGACGCGAGCACAGCGCGAAGGTCGACAATGGTCGACCTACCCCGCATCGTTCGGGTTCGGTCCTGCTCCAACAAGAACGAGACAGCGACACGATCCTTCTCGGGAAGGCGCGGAGGAACAACCGCCGGCTCGCCATTGAAGGTGAGCGCCGGTCGACCCATGTGCTTGTCGCGCTCCCACCGAAGCCGGGACAGCTCTTTTCCTGCGACGCTGTCGGCGATCGACACGAGGATGTCGGCAGTCGTCGAATCGGGGACGACGAGGTGGATCGGATCGGGGTCGGTTGCATTTGCCCTGAACTGCTCGGTGAGCGCCTTGTTCAGTTCTCTGCCGAGAAGCTTGATGATCGATCGACGCGTCTCGTCGGCGTCCGGGTTTTGGTACACCTCCACTCGCCACGGCTCGACGCCGTTCTTGGTGACGCGCTGGACTGCGAGTCCGTAGACACCAAGGGCCGCACCGTCCGATTTCGCCAGCACGACGTGAACTGTGCCGGGAAGGCCGATCGGGTCGAGACGCCGCTGTCCCGACAGCATGCCGGCTCCCGTGAGTGTCGCCTCGATCTGCAGGCGGACCGAACGCCCGACCTTACCCACAGGAGTGGTTCCGTCGATCAGACCGACCGCACATGCACGGATCTCAGGACTGATCCCCAGTTCGGTCAGCAGGTCTGTCGGGTCGGTGGACTTCTGAAGCTCCGCGCGGCAGTACACGAACATGTCACAACTGGGGCAACTGTGTGGCGAGAACGTCGCCTGTAAGTGAGCCAGGTGGCTCGGCACGTCGGTCCTGATGTCCGGTGAGAACTTCTCCGCTTCTGCCTCGCGCTCGCCGACGCGCATGCGGACCTCTTCGCGGTGATCGGTCAGATCCTCGATCACCGCCGTCGGAGACAGCGAGGCGTTTCGTGGCACCGCGAGGATGCCGAATCCGTGCACGTCCATGCTCGCCGGCAACTTCGTCCACGCGGCGGCCGATTCAGCGCCGAGCGCGACCTGTAGAAAACCTTTGAGGAGCCGACCGTCGTCGATCTTCGAACGGACCCGCTGGTAGTCCTTGGCATCGCCCACGATCAGCCAAGAACCGTCGACCTCGCCTTGCTTGTTCGGAGCCTTCGGTGCGACCACGGCGAAATCGGGCCGTGTGTCGGTGGCGCCCGAGCCTTCGAGTCCGAGGAACGGCACTGCCAACTGGTGGATCAGCGTGGCGTTGCCGTGTGCGACGGCACCTTTGTGTGCCTGTGCGAGGATCGTCGCCGTCCTGTCGGCGTCGATGTGGGCGTCGGCGACCACGACCGCATTCGGTCGCGCCAAGCCGAGGGCGCCGACCGAAACAGTGACCACCTCAGATGCGAATCGCTTGTCGCGGATCAGGCGCTCGAATGCCACGGCGCGCACCCAGCGCAACAACGGGATGGTGCTCTGCGGACCCTTGGAATGGCCAACCTGTTCGGCGAGTTTGCGCCGTGTGACGCCCGTGATCAGGGGGTCGGTGCCGCGGAATCGAGCGCACGCCGCGTGGGAGGAGGCCGCGACAGCGCTACTAGCGCCACCCGTCACCTTTGCCGGCAATCGATCCTCCCGAAAACACTGCGTGCACGGACTTCCATGCTTCCGAACTCGCCATTCACGACACGACAGCGAGGCCTCAATTGGTCGATATGTTATCGACGGCTTCCGACAAAATCTCGGGGACGCGCGAGGTCCCTGTCTGGCAAGTGGCACCCGGGACCGCTTCGGGACGATGACAGTAAGCGCTACCAGCAGTCGTGTTCTCCGGAGGCCTTTTCCGCGGGCGTGAACGCCATATTGCACTGACCACACACAGCTGGGCGCTCCATGATCGCGCAACCGCACAATCGGCAGACTGGGCATTTGTAGTCGAGGCAAGTGCCACACCGTCCAGTGGAATCCTGGGTTGCGAAGAACGAGCCGCAACCCGGGTTGGAGCACTCCTGCTCCGGGTAAGTCCAGGTCCCAGTCCCGTTGACCGCAGTTGGCCGCAGCGCGACGAACAGGTACCGCTCTTCGAAGTCGAGCGCCGCTTCGATGCGCATTCCGTCGAGTACAGAGCCAGTGCGATACTCGATCCCCTCGTGGAACTCGCGTCGCACTGGACCTTCCGACGCCTCGTCGGCAATCTGCCTGAACCCGCTTTGAGCGAATCCCGTCGGCGGTTGTGGGTCGTCGTACGACGAGCATGAGGTGGTGACCACACCGTCGAGCTCGGATACTGCAAGCATCCAGCGCGACCTCCGAGGGAGCATTTCGCGAACGCGCTGCAACGCTGCGGCCCGCGATGCCGTCGTCCTGGCGAAGATGCCCGCCATGACGTCCGCGGGGTGGTGGGCAGAGGCATCGCGGTCATCCTGACTCACCGGAATGAGGATCTGCGCTGCGAAATGGTTGGCCACCGCTTCTTCGACGCTTCGACGCTCGTCGGGCGGGATGTCCATCAGAACCCACGACCAGGCAGAGTGTCTTTGCTGAACATGGTGTCCGAGCTCATGCAACACGGTGAAGTTGTCACGCCGCCCTGTCGCGCGATGAAGGTGAATGGTCGGGGGATCAGGGCGGTAATAGCCTCCTCCGCCGCATCCGCCTGGGCGAAGATTCTCCTCGATCGACACCGCCACCTCGTCGTACTCCTGCAGAGCGACAAGCGGATCATCCCCGAGAGCCCCGAAGTCGAATGTGTCGCACTCGGCGATCAGTGCTGCGGCGACATCGCCGGCCCGCCCTGTGTGTCCGCATTCTTCCCAGGTGATCACTGCCGGTCCTCAGCGCCCCACTCGTGCGATTGCGTCCGCCAGTTTGCGGTCAACGACTTCGTGGCTATTGGCGTCGTCTCGCGCAGCCAAAGTGAATTCGTGCCTAACCGCATTACGCACTGCCGCTTCGGTCCACCCGGTGGCTGAAATTGTTTCATTGACCGCCGGTTTGAACTTCGGCGACGCGAGCCGGGAAACGACTGATGCGAGCGGGTCCGGTCGGAGCAGTGTCTCGGGGGCAACATCAAGGCTCTCGGCCAGTATTGATAGTTGCGACTCCCTAATCGGCACGACTCCATCCCAGATGGGCCGCAGTTGCTGGGGTCCAAGATCAAGAAGCTGCGCCGTCATTCTGGATGACGCGCCGGCTGACTGTACCCGCGCTGCATCCAACAGCATGTCGTGTTCCACACCGCCGGTGTTGAAGCACAATTCTGTCCAGCGCTCCACGAAAGCGCGGTCCGCGGCGGCGTTCTCTCGATCCCATGCGGAACTCGTGGCAAAGGGAAACCCGGGATCGTTGCCTTCTTCGAGCGCGTCAGCGATCGCGTGTATTCGTTCCGGATCAATCAGTTTACCGAGGCTGCGGTCAAGGAGGTGATTGCCAATTCCGGTCTCCCGTGTAGGCCACATCGTGACCGAGACTTCAAGCGGAGATTGTTCGAGCACCAGTCCCGGAGCGAACGAAGTCTCTCCGGGGAGGGTCACGGGCCAGACCACCACGTAGCCGTCCCTGACCGCAGCAATGACAGACAGCCCAACGGTTTCAGCGTCCCAAGAGAGCACCCACAGCTCACCGACTCGGATACGGTCGTCCCCCGTGCCGTTCTCCCAGAGTGTGCGTGCGCGCTCAGGGACACGGGCTGGTAGCGGGCTGACCACTCGTCGTCCTCCGTTTCTCGTGTCGCAAAGCAAAGAATCGCCAGGGTACAGGGGCTAAGAATCGTGCAAGCGCCTGGAGTACACCTTCCGCGCGATCTTCACCTCGGAGGCCGGCAGTTTGCCCAGGTAATCACAGCGGCCCCTGACTCCGGTCATGGTCTTGAGAACTGGATGAACATACCGAGCGGTCCACCACCCGGCTCTATCAAGGCCAAGTGCTGGCATTGGCGCACTCGCAAGGTCGCCGGCCTTGACGTCGCTGGTCACTCTGGGAAGTCCTGCCCATGTGGTGTCGAGTGGTCGCTCAGCCATGCAGGCCACAGGCCGCGCGGCTTTGCCAACCCTGGCTGGGTGCAGCGACGCCTCTCGATTCATCCAGTACGCGTCACCGAACTCGGCGCTCTCCCCGGGCATGATCAGCAGCGTACAGCGGCCTGCCGACACCGATGCTCTCGTGTCAATCGATGCCTACTCGATCTGGGCGGTGGGCCGTTTCATCGAAGCGATCATCTAGATCTCCTGAGACGAAGATCGCGAGCTGTAGTGGCTGGAGGGTGCCGGCCGTTATGTGGGAGGTTTCTCAGCACAATCTGCGCGACGGTCCTATACCGAAACAGTGTCGATACACCTCAACCGAACGTTCGCCGTCAATCCACTGCCGACTGCACGCGCCTCAAACAGGTCAACGGCACGGGCTGCAGTTCGAGACCGCGCGCCCGCAACCCGATCAAGAACGGTCGCCGAAATCGCAAGCCTCGAGGACTCCACGACTCAACCAAGAGCGACGTGCCTACCCCCGCGCCATGTCCACGAACCGGCTCAGGTGCAGCTGGTGCGCAACGGTAATGGTGGCGGTCGGGCCGTTACGGTGCTTGCCGACGATGATGTCGGCCTCGCCGGCGCGCGGGTCGTCGCGCTCGATGGAGTCGGGGCGGTGCAGCAGGATGACCATGTCGGCGTCCTGCTCCAGCGAGCCGGACTCACGGAGGTCCGACACCTGGGGCTTCTTGTCGGTACGTTGCTCGGGACCACGGTTGAGCTGACTGATCGCGATCACCGGGACCTCGAGTTCCTTGGCCAGCAGCTTCAGCTGGCGGGAGAACTCCGAGACCTCTTGCTGGCGGGACTCGACCTTCTTACCCGACGTCATCAGCTGCATGTAGTCCACCGCAACGACTTTCAGGTCGTGACGCTGCTTGAGACGACGCGCCTTGGCGCGGATCTCCATCATCGTGAGGTTGGGGGAATCGTCGATGAAGAACGGTGCCTCCGAGATCTCACCCATTCGACGTGCG
>ERZ501011.436-NODE-436-length-10538-cov-15.720500_pt1 | contig 10538 bp, 9 predicted proteins | sample MGYA00248833_ERZ501011 | MGnify/ENA primary metagenome ERZ501011 (study PRJEB25958, sample SAMN03398530) | human skin metagenome | study: EMG produced TPA metagenomics assembly of the Human Skin Microbiome Metagenome (human skin metagenome) data set. | reverse complement strand
CTCCGTGACGCTGCACGAGGTGTCCGGGGCCGCGGCCACCATGCGGGTGATCGCTGAGCGATTGCGGGCGCAGCCGCTCGGAACGCACGCCTATGCCTGTGGTCCCACGTCACTCCTGGAGGCGTACACGCGGCTCGCGGAGGACGCCGGATGGCCCAGCGCGCGAGTACATCTCGAACGTTTCACCGCCCCCGAACAGGATCCCGGCGATCCCTTCACCGTGACGGTGGCGTCTTCGGGCCTCCGCATCGACGTGCCACCGGGTGTGTCGCTGCTGCAGCGGTTGCTCGACAACGGCGTCCCGGTGCCGAGTCTGTGCCGCCAAGGCGTGTGCGGCGAATGCCGAATCCCGGTGCGAAGCGGCCGAATCGAGCACCGCGACTTCGTACTGACCGACGACGAGAAGACCGTGGGCGACGCCATGCTGTGTTGTGTCTCGCGCGGTCAGGACATCGAGGTGGACCTGTGAGCATCGAATCGTTCCCGACCCGTCGGGTCGACCACCTGGCGAACCTGCCGTGGCCGTTTCCGGACGAGATGGAGGAGTTCTCCTACAGCGTGAACGTCGAACCGGCACGCATCCCGCGTCCGACCCGGGCCGGCGAATGGGGCAGGCACCTCGTCGATCTCGGCGGCGCCGAGTATCCGGAGATCATGGCCGAGCGACGGCGGATCCTCGACGCCGATCCGACACGCGTCCGTGTGCGCCCGGGGATGGAACTGGCCTCCTGGGATCTGCTGTTGTACTACCTGCGCGATCTCGGTCACGCCTACCCCGCGGCGATGGAGCTCACCGAACACGGTGACGGTCGATTCCGTTGGTGCAACCGGCTTCTGGGTACGGATCAGGAGTTCGTCCTGGGTGATCCGGCCACCCTTCCCTACGGCCCCATGGAATTCCTGGCGCGTGAGGTACCCGACGACCTGCTGCTCGTCACCGAACGCGACGGGCACCTGTACTTCGACGCCGGCGTGGTCACCTTCGCCGCCGCGTGGTCGGTGTCCTTCGACGTCGGGATGGACATGTACGAGATCCACGCGCCCGTTCCCCGCATGCTCCGCGAAGGCATCGTCGCCCGCGCCGAACAGTTCCTGCGGAGGCTACCCGCAGACCAGGTGTACCGCAGGGTGAACTGGACGCTGTCGGCGTCGGACTCCCACAAACTCGACGTCAGCCTCGAGGAGCTGCCGGAGTGGGCGGCCGACGTCGCGGGCATGATCGCCGACGGCGATTTCGGTCGCGCGCGACTGCGCATCGAGCTGGAACACTTCGTCCGGTTGCCGATGTCGGGTGCGGTGACGTTCAATATCCGGACATTCATGGCCTCGCTCGAGGACGTGAAGCGCATACCCGAGTGGGCCGGTCAATTGGCGACCGTCATCGAGACGCTCGGCGAGGACATCGCCGCCTACAAGGGTTTTCTCGACTATCGCGACAACGTCGTCGCATACCTCCGCGGTCAAAGTCGCCCGTGAGCCCTGGTCCCGTAACACCCGACTTCTCGTAGAGTCCCAGAACCGAAAGATCGCTCATGGAACCCATACTCGCCGCCAATGCCGACCTGGCATGGATGCTGGCGGCCTTCGTCTTCGTCCTGCTGATGTTCCCGGGCCTGGCCTTCTTCTACGGAGGCATGGTCGGATCGAAGAACGTCCTCAACATCATGACGATGGTCATGTCCACCCTGGCGATCACGGCGGTCCTGTACGTCGTGATCGGGCACGGCCTGGTGTCCGGTCCGTCGGTGGGCGGGTGGGGCCTCATCGGCAACCCGACCGACTACATCGGCCTGACCAACTGGCTCACCGACGACGCTTCCGGCGCCACCCAGACGCTCTACTTCGCAGCCTGGTTCATCCTGTTCGCGGCCATCACGATCGCGATCGTCGCCAGCGGCGCGGCGGGCCGGATGAAGTTCTCGGCGTGGCTGGTCTTCGCGCCGATCTGGCTCATCGTGGTGTACTTCCCGGTCGCCCACTGGGTCTTCGCGGCCGACGTCGACGACAACTACAGCGGCGGGTTCCTGCTGAACGACCTCGAGATCGTCGACTACGCAGGCGGCACCGCCGTCCACATGAATGCCGGTGTCGCGGCCCTTGCCCTCGCGGTGGTGCTCGGTGCGCGCAAGCGGCGGATGGAGCGCCCGCACAACGTGCCGATGACGATCATGGGCGGCGGCATCCTGTTCTTCGGCTGGTTCGGGTTCAACGGCAGTTGCGCGCTCGGCGCCAACTTCCTCGCGCAGGCCGTCATCCTGAACACCCTGCTGGCCGGTTCGGCGGGCATGATCGGGTTCGCGATCATCGAGAAGTGGCGCGAGGGGCACGTCACCTCGCTCGGCATGATCACCGGCACCGTCGCGGGCCTCGTCGGGATCACCCCGGCGGCCAGCAGCATGGCACCGCTCGGTGCGCTGCTCGTGGGCATCTTCGCCGCGGCGGTCGTGGCGTTCCTGCTGAGCTTCAAGAGCAAGCTCAAGATCGACGAGACGCTGGATGCCTTCGCCGTGCACGGCATCGGCGGGATCGTCGGAACCATCTGCATCGTGCTCTTCGCCACCGAGGCCGCGCCGGCCGGTGTCCAGGGGATCTTGTTCGGCGGTCCGGTGGACATCGTCTGGCGTGAGCTCGCCGGCATCGTCATCACCTGCACGTACTCGTTCGTGATGACCTGGCTGATCGCCAAGGGACTCGACAAGCTCATCGGCATGCGCGTCGACGAGGAGACCGAGATGGTCGGCCTCGACACCGCGGTCCACGCGGAGACGGCGTACGAGATCCCCGCCGCCTCGGTCGGTCACGCCGGCGGACTCGCGACCATGTCGCCGGCCCGTGCCGCGGACAAGGTGGAGGAGGCGATGCCGCCGTCGACTCCGGCCTCGGCGCCACCGGCCGGGGTCTGATCCATACCGGTCATCGGTTGGCAACTGCTCGGGGGTTCACCGTTCGACGGTGGGCCCCCGAGCGCTGTGCGTCCGAGGACGTGGAAAACGTTGCCGGACAGATTGACACCCACCGCTCACGGAGTCGAAACAGGGACGAAACATCCACCGGGTCTACTAATAGTAGACAATGGTTCACGCGAGTGGACATGCGGAACGAAAGCCCTTAGAGTCGACCCCGGAGCACATGATGACAACCACCGAGACAACGACCGGCGAACTCGCCGATCTCTGCGCGACGCACGGCACCAAGTTCATCCTCGCGATGTTCGTCGACCTCCGCGGCAAGCCCTGCGCCAAACTGGTGCCGGTGGAAGCGGTGGACGAATTGGCCACCGAGGGCGTAGGTTTCGCCGGATATGCGGTCGGCGCGATCGGCCAGGAGCCGAAGGATCCCGATCTCATCGCGATCCCCGATGTCCGGTCCTTCCTGCCCATCCCGTTCATCAAGGAGGGCCTCGCGGTCGTTCAGTGCGATCCCCATGTCGAGGGCAAGCCGTGGCCGTTCGCGCCCCGGAACATCCTCAAGGCGCTCATCGCGCAGACCGCGGACGCGGGTTTCGAGCCGTGGGTCGGGGCCGAGGTCGAGTACTTCCTCCTGAAACGGGCCGCCGACGGCTCGCTGGTGACCGCCGACGCCGCCGATGATTCCGACCAGCCGTGCTACGACGTCCGCGGTCTCACCCGGATGTACGACCACCTCACCACCGTGTCCACCGCGATGAACCAACTCGGCTGGAGCAACTACGCCAACGACCACGAGGACGGGAACGGCCAGTTCGAGCAGAACTTCGCCTACTCCGACGCGCTCACGACCGCCGACCGCGTCGTCACGCTCCGGTACCTGCTCTCCGCCCTGGCTGCGGAGAAGGGCATGATCGCGACCTTCATGCCGAAACCCTTCGCGGAGCGCACCGGGTCGGGTCTGCACTTCCACCTGTCCCTCACGCAGGCGGGCGACCCGGTGTTCCCGCAGGTCACCGACGACGAGCGAGGACTGGGGTTGTCGGAGACGGCGTACGGGTTCATCGGTGGGATTCTGGAACACGCACCCGCGCTCCAAGCCGTCATCGCACCGACGGTCAACTCCTACAAGCGAACCGGAGCGACCGCGACGCGCTCGGGTGCGTCCTGGGCCCCGCGGCGGGCCACCTATGGCGGCAACGACCGCACCCACTACATCCGGGTGCCCGACGAGCAGCGCGTGGAGCTCCGTGGCGGTGACGGGTCGGCGAATCCGTACCTGGCCGTCGCCGCGCTGCTCGGTGCGGGACTCGACGGCATCAAGCGGAGTCTGGACCCGGGCGCCGTCGGCAACTGCCCCGGCCACATCGCCGAACTCCCGCTCACCCTCCTGCACGCGGTGGAGGCGCTGGAGGCCGACGGGGTCGTCGCCGGCACGCTCGACGCCGCGCTTCCCGAGGACTGGCCCGAGGACGAGCAGCGGGTCTCGGCATACTTCGCCGGACTCAAACGCGACGAGTTCTTCGACTGGCACGCGGCGGTCACGCCGTGGGAGGTCGACAAGTACCTGACGGCGTTCTGACCGTCCTTCCCCCAGAACACAAGACCTCTCAACGAGATTCATCGATCGACGTAAGGAACTGATCATGTGCGGAATCGTCGGGCTGCACCTGCGCAACCCTGACCTTCACCCCCGGTTGGGCGAGATGCTCGCCGGGATGCTCGGCGAGATGCAAGACCGTGGCGCGGATTCGGCGGGTATCGCCGTCTACGGCAACCCCACGTGGGCACCGTCCGGACACGGCTGCATCTCCCTCCTCGAACTCGACGTTCTTCCCGACGAGGTGTCCACGACGCTGAGCGCGGCCCTCGGGGTGCCGGTCGCGGCACAGACGATCGACGTGACGCTGGTGGCCTCCGCCCCGGCGCCGGCCGACGAGCTGCTGGCCGCCGCCCGGGCCGCATACCCGCAGGCCCTGGTGGCCGGTTTCGGGTCGGACCTGACCGTCCTCAAGGGCGTCGGCGCACCCCGTGACCTGACCGAATCCTGGGGCCTGGCCGCGGCGTCGGGATGGCAGGGCGTCGGGCACACCCGGATGGCGACCGAATCGGCGGTCACCTCCTCGGGCGCACATCCGTTTGCGGTCGGCCCCGAACAGTGCCTGGTCCACAACGGTTCGTTTGCGAATCACGCGACCATCCGGCGTGAACTGCGCGCTGCCGGAGTGGAATTCGACAGTGAGAACGACACGGAGGTCGGGGCGCGCTTCGTCGCACACCAGCTTGCGGCGGGCAAGGACGTGGAAACAGCACTGAAAGAGGTCTGCGCGAACTTCGACGGTTTCTACACGTTGCTGGTGTCGAATCGCGATTCGTTCGCGGTGGTGCGCGACGCCATCGCATGCAAACCGGCCGTGATCGCCGAGACCGACGACTGGGTGGCCATGGCGAGTGAGTACCGCGCACTGGCCAAACTGCCCGGCGTGGAGAACGCCCGCATCTGGGAGCCCGAGCCGGAGGTCGTCTACGCATGGACTCGATGACCGCCGAGTTTCCCTCCACCCCTACCGTTCCCGCCTCGAACGACACGGCGAAAGCTGAGACGATGAACCCCAATCACACCTTCGACCTCGCCGAAACCCCGTTGCGCGAGATCAACTCGATGCTGCACGGGGACATCTCCGGCGAGATCGTCATCGACAACCCGGCCGGAGCCCACAGCGTCGCCGCGGGAGTCAACCTGCCGGTGAAGATCACGATCAACGGCCACGTCGGCTACTACGCCGCGGGCATGAACCAGCAGGCCGAGGTCACGATCAACGGCAACGCCGGCACCGGCGTCGCCGAGAACATGATGAGCGGCAGCGTGATCGTGAAGGGCAACGCTTCCCAGTCGGCCGGCGCCACCGCCCACGGCGGGCTCCTCGTCGTCGAGGGTGACGCCGCGGCGCGCTGCGGTATCTCGATGAAGGGCGTCGACATCGTCGTTGGCGGGAACGTCGGCCACAACAGCGCTTTCATGGCGCAGGCGGGCCGCCTGGTCGTCCGCGGGGACGCCGGTGACGGTCTCGGGGACTCGATCTACGAGACCCGCATCTACGTGCGCGGCGAGGTCGCCTCGCTGGGTGCCGATTGCATCGCCAAACCGATGCGCGCCGAGCACCTCGAGGAACTGGCCGGGTTGCTCAAGGCCGCCGGTTTCGGCGACGACGACCCCCGCGACTACACGCGCTACGGCTCCGCCCGCGAGCTCTACCACTTCAAGGTCGACAACACCTCCGCGTACTGACCCTTCTCTCCGCTCCCTGAGGAGCGCTCGGAGCTTGCGGAGGCGCAACCCCTGCTCCCTGAGGTGCGAGGAGCGATAGCGCGGCCGACCACCTGCTCCCTGAGGTGCGAGGAGCGTTAGCGACGAGCCACGAAGGGCCGCAACGCCGCACGACCACACGACGAAAGAGAACCACCATGACCGACAACCTGAGCGTCGAACAGCGCGGCCTGCGCGAGTCGGCCACGTTCGACCGCACCACCATCGCCGCGATCCAGCGCGCGGCCGAGACCGGCATCTACGACATCCGTGGCTGGGGCGCCAAGCGCAAGCTGCCGCACTTCGACGATCTGCTGTTCCTCGGCGCGTCGATGTCCCGCTACCCCCTCGAGGGTTATCGCGAGCGCTGCGACACCGATGTTGTCCTGGGCTCGCGAAACGCGAAGTACCCGTTGCATCTGTCCACCCCGGTGACGATCGCCGGGATGAGCTTCGGCGCGCTGTCGGCCGGGGCGAAGGAAGCGCTGGGGCGCGGCGCCTCGGAGGTCGGTACCTCCACCACCACCGGTGACGGCGGGATGACGCCCGAAGAGCGGGGTCAGTCCAAACACCTCGTCTACCAATATCTCCCGTCGCGATACGGGATGAACCCCGACGACCTGCGCAAGGCCGACGCGATCGAGATCGTGCTCGGCCAGGGTGCCAAACCGGGCGGCGGGGGAATGCTGCTGGGACAGAAGATCTCCGAGCGTGTGGCGGGCATGCGTACCCTGCCGCAGGGAATCGACCAGCGCAGCGCGTGCCGTCACCCCGACTGGACCGGACCGGACGACCTGGCGATCAAGATCAACGAGTTGCGCGAGATCACCGACTGGGAGAAGCCGATCTATGTGAAGGTCGGCGCCACCCGCACGTATTACGACGTGAAACTCGCGGTGCATTCCGGCGCCGACGTCGTCGTGGTCGACGGGATGCAGGGCGGAACTGCGGCGACCCAGGACGTCTTCATCGAGCACGTCGGCATCCCGACGCTCGCCGCCATCCCGCAGGCGGTGCAGGCCCTGCAGGAGTTGGGTGTTCACCGAGAGGTCCAACTCATCGTGTCGGGCGGAATCCGCAACGGCGCCGATGTCGCCAAGGCGATGGCCCTCGGTGCCGACGCCGTCGCCATCGGCACCGCAGCGCTGATCGCGTTGGGCGACAACGATCCCCGATACGCCGCGGAGTACGAGGCGCTGGGATCGGCCGCCGGTTTCTACGACGACTTCCAGGACGGGCGCGATCCCGCGGGCATCAGCACGCAGGACCCGGAACTGTCGGCGCGTTTCGACCCAGTGCTCGGCGGAAAGCGCCTGGCGAACTTCTTGCGCGTGATGACGATGGAGGCCCAGACGATCGCCCGTGCGTGCGGCAAAGCGCACCTGCAGCATCTGGAGCCCGAAGATCTCGTCGCCATCTCGATCGAGGCGTCGGCGATGGCCCGCGTTCCGCTCGCCGGGACGAGTTGGATTCCGGGGGCGGGCCTGTGAGCACCGAGACCGCCTCGGTCGTCATCGTCGGTGGCGGCCTCGAGGGCGTGGCGGCCGCCTGGGCTTTGGGACAACGCGGCATCACCGATGTGATCGTCTGCGAGCGGGACACCGTCGGCGGCGGGATGACGGGCAAGTCTTCGGGAATCGTGCGGTGCCACTACGGCGTCGGTTCGCTGGCGGCGATGGCCGCGGTCGGACTCGAGGTCTTCGAGAAGGCGGAGGAGATCTTCGGCTCCGACATCGGATTCCGTCAGACCGGATATGTCGTCGGCGTCGGCGAGCCGAATGTCGAGAACATGCGCAAGAGCCTCGCGGCGCAACGTGCGGTCGGCGTGCAGACCGAGGAGATCGACGCCGCCGATGTCGCCGCGATGTGGCCCACCGCCGACCTCGAACCCTTCGCGGCCTTCGGTTGGGAAGAGCGCGGCGGCTACGGGGACGCGTATCAGACCGCGCAGGCCTTCGCGGCCTCGGCGCGGGCAACAGGAATCCGAATTCGTCAGGGCACCAACGTCACCGGCCTAATCGTCGACGCCGACCGGGTGACGGGAGTCCGACTCGCGGACGGTTCGACGATCTCCGCGGACACCGTGGTCGTCGCCACCGGTGTCTGGTCCAAACCGTTCCTCGCGCCCTACGGGGTCGACATCCCGATCGAGGTGCACCGCGAACAGATCGTGATGATTCACCCCGGTGAGGACCTCGGCGAGGTGCCGGTCTTCTCCGATCTGGTGTCGCTGCAGTACGTCCGACCGGACGTCCGGGGCGAGATTCTGTTCGGCAACAGCGATCTCGCGGCGCTCGACATAGCGAATCCCGACGACTACCGGAACCGCGCGGACTCGGACTTCATCGACCTCACCGTCGACAAGGTCGGCACCCGGTTCCCCGGGTTCACCGATCCGGCCATCACCACGAGCTACGCCGGGTGCTACGACGTCACACCCGACTGGAATCCGATCATCTCCCGCGGGCCGCTGGACGGGCTCGTCCTGGCGGCCGGGTTCAGCGGCCATGGGTTCAAGATCTCGCCGGCGGTCGGCCGGTTGATCGCCGACCTCGTCGTCGACGGACGCAGCGCGGACCCGCGTATTCCGGAGTCGGACTTCCGGTTCACGCGGTTCGCCGAAGGCGACCTGCTGACGACGCGCTTCCCGTATGTGGGAGCCGGCGAGATGCGCTGACCGGGACGCCGGATGATCCGAGGCCGTGGCCGTCGACAGGGGTGGAATCGTGTGTCAACTGTCAGGAAACGTTGTTTCTCACTATGCTGGCGGCGTGACGGACGACCCATTGATCCGGAATCAGTCCGGCACCGCGCGAGAGAGACCTGTCGACCAGTCGGTCGAGGAGCTGGAGCTCGAGACGGCGATCGCGCACAACGTGCGTCGCCTGCGACGTCAGCAGGGACTGTCGGTGGGAGACATGGCCACTCGCGTCGGCATCTCCAAGGCGATGCTGTCGAAGATCGAGAACGCCCAGACCTCGTGCAGTCTCAGCACGCTCGCCCGCCTGGCCAACGGCTTCGACGTGTCGGTCACCTCGCTGTTCCGCGGCGCCGAGATGGAGCGGTCGGCGGTGTTCGTCAAAGCGGGCGAGGGCTCGGAGATCGTGCGCGAGGGGTCCCGGGAGGGTCACGAGTACGAGCTGCTCGGGTCGCTGCGCGGTGAGCACAAACGCCTGGAATGTCTCCTCGTCACCTTGACGGAGAAGTCGGTGACCCAGCCGTTGTTCCAGCATGCGGGAACCGAGTTCCTGTACGTCCTCGAGGGCGTGATGGATTACGCCCACAGTCGCTCGGTGTACCGGATGCACCCGGGCGACTCGCTACAGCTCGACGGCGAGGGCGCGCATGGACCCGTCGAACTCGTCGAGCTGCCGGTGCGCTTCCTGTCGGTGATCGCGTTCCCGGATTCGGCCGTGTGACAGCCCCATTCAGGTTCGCGACCGGCTGAGGTCGAAGTCGTAGCGCGAGGTCGGCACCACGTCGAGGTGGCGGTCCGCGCCGAAGCGGGACACGCTCTCGAGCATCAGGGTCATCCGACGCTCGAGTTCCCGCTGATCACCGCCGCTTCCGTAGAATGCGTGGATGTCGCTGACCGCCGCCATCGGGAACAGTTCCTCGACGATGGCCGCGACCGGCGGGATGTCCTCGGTCAACGGTCGTTCGACGATGTTCTGGACGTAACCGAACGTGGCCTGGGTGTCGATGGCGACCTGGGTGTGATCGTCCAACCAGCGGCGCAACCACTCGGCGTGGTCGAGTTCGTCGGGTCGCCGCAGGAACGCGACGTTGGACAGCGCGTCGATCCGCGTCCCGTCCGCGGGCAGTTCCGGATCCAGCGGTGTCCGCGCGGTGACCGCCCAGGCGGCGATCGGACCGTCGAGTTCGTCATCGACGACGGCAAGGACCGGGTCGGGGTCGGGCGCCCAGAAGGACAGCACCGCGACGATGGGCGGGTCGAGTTCGTCGATGCGCATGGCCCCGGAGACCGCGTCGTCGCTGAGGTTGACCTGCACGCGCGTTGCCCCCGCTGCCATACAGCGCTCGACGAGATCGTCGGCGTCGGTGCGGCTCGGCCCGCCGCCCCGGATGGCGACGATCACCTTGGAACTCGTCATCCCGCGGACGGTACCGGTCGTTCCGCGCGCCGGTCGCCGATTCGCAGATCCATCCGCGCTTTTGCTCCCTGAGCTGTGGGGAGCGCAAGCGACAGCCCCCTGCTCCCTGAGGTGCGAGGAGCGCAAGCGACAGCCCCCTGCTCCCTGAGCTGTGAGGAGCGCAAGCGACAGCCCCCTGCTCCCTGAGGTGCGAGGAGCGCAAGCGACAGC
>ERZ501011.435-NODE-435-length-10582-cov-7.124442_pt1 | contig 10582 bp, 15 predicted proteins | sample MGYA00248833_ERZ501011 | MGnify/ENA primary metagenome ERZ501011 (study PRJEB25958, sample SAMN03398530) | human skin metagenome | study: EMG produced TPA metagenomics assembly of the Human Skin Microbiome Metagenome (human skin metagenome) data set. | reverse complement strand
TGCTGCTGTGGCTGATCGCGGCGACCGCGGCAACGTGTGTGGCCCGCGGTGCGGCCGCGGTCGCGGCCCGCGCGATGCGGCCAGCACGAGGCCGTGCGGTGCGACCGTAGGCGAAGAAACTCACCACCATCCCCGGCGGCAGAGAAACCCGTCGCACCGCCGCGGCGGCGAGACCCGCAGCCACCAGGGCTTCCCAAGATCACCGGGCCTGACCGAGACCACCATCAGCTGGTGCACCAGGGGTAACGGTCCTCGGCCTAGGGCCCAGGTGGCGCTGCGCAGCACCGCGCCATGCACTATGTACCGATCACGCAGGGTGCCGCGATAACACGACCGGCTTGGGTGTATCTCTAGCGAAGGCACGCGCGGGGTGCGATCGACACGCTGAGACGAGCACCGGTCAACGGCCGCCGCTCGGTGGCGCAGACTGACGCGACGCTCGTGGGTGTCGAGCAGCAGCAGCGCCTGTCGAGCGAATATGGCGTGACGGGGACTTACGCGGTGAGTCCATGTACGAGAACTGACAACACCGGAAGTGCCGCAGCCGTACACAGCGCAGCACCCAGAAGGGGCAGCACGCTCGCCGCAGCGTAGGTCGACTTCGTTGGCTCGATCGCGCCGTTCTCGAGCATCAGCAATCGGTAGCGCGTCGAGCGGGGCATGGGGGTCTCGGGGCCTACGCCCTGACTGGTCACGTGCGCGAGTGCGCTGCGCACGGCAGCTGTGCTGGTGACCCGAGCAGCCGACATGTCGGCATCTGCTTCGATCAAGGTCGCGACTGCCGCCGGCGCCCGGCGAAACAGCGGCACAAAGGGCAGAGCTCGTGCCATCACATCGCAGACCGCCAGAACGCGGTCGTGCCGGGACCTCAGATGGGCGAACTCGTGCGCTAGTACTGCGGCCCGCGCCTCGGCGGGCACGTCTGTGCGCAGCGCACTTGTTGCCACAACGAAACCACTGCGCCCGCCGACGCAGTACGCCATGGGGTGGGGATGATCGATCCAGAGCACGTCGGGGGTGTCGGGTTCGGTACTGCCCACCACAGCAACGACGTCGCGATGAAGACGGTGCACGCGATGCACATCGCGGGTGTGACGAGCGCACGACATCGCGGTGCGAGCGACCACGGCGGTCAGCACCACGGCGACGGCAATGCCGTACACCTGGCTGAAATCGTCGCGCACCGCGTGCAGGACAGCTCCCGCGCACCGAGCCAAGGTGTCAACGAAGCGCTCGGCCGGCGGCGGGTCCGGCCACAACGCCGACAGCGCCGATAGAAACAACAATCCCACCGCCGTGGCGATACTGCTGACCCATGCGGTGATCAGTACCCGCGGTGACCATCGCTGGGGCAGTCGGTCGAGAACGTAGGGACCCAACACGCCCAGCACGGCCGCGCCCACCAGGTGGGCCAATGCGACGCTCACACTCTCAGCGCTTCCTCGGACGATCCGTCCGCGTCCGGGACAGGTGCTCGCTGAGGACCGCGCGCTCCTCGGGAGTAACCATCCGGGCGAAGTGCATCAGCACCGCCGTCGAATCGCCGCTGGCATCGAGCACCTGCCGCAGTGTCTGAGACGTCGCCTCCTCCCGCGACTGCAACGGGAAGTACCGATAGGCGCGGCTGATCTTCTCGCGACCGGCGAAGCCCTTCTTGTGCAGATTGGTGACCACGGTCAACACCGTCGTGTACGCCAAGTCGCGGTCGGCCAGCGCATCGACGATGTCGTGCACACTCATCGCCGCCGAAGCGCCCCACAGCACATCCATCACCGCGCGTTCCAACGAACCCAACTGAGTCACCGTCGCCTGCCTGATCGCCTCGTATTTGCTGCCAGTCTAGAACAAACTACCCTGCTTAGTAGCCGAAGCCTGGTTGCCTCAGCCCTGCTGCCACTGCCCCACGGGGGCCCTCGCATCTTGCGGTGCCGGACCCTCACCGCCTACTGAAAGCGCCCACCCGTGACCGACCTCGTTGACCACACGCACCCAACACGCCGCATCCAACTCGATGTGGGCGGGATGACCTGCGGTGCGTGCGCAGCTCGGGTGGAACGCAAACTCAACAAACTCGACGGCGTGCGCGCCTCGGTCAACTACGCCACTCGGCGAGCCACCGTGGAACTCGATACCCACGCACACGTCGCCGATGCTATCGACGCCGTGCACACAGCAGGGTATGCGGCTGCGGAACTGTCCGAGCAGGCCCCTGCCGTCAACGAAGACTCAGCGACTGCCAAGGCACTGTTCACCCGGCTGATCGTCGCGCTAGCCCTGTTCGTGCCCCTGGCCAACCTCTCCGTGGTGCTTGCGGTCGTCCCCGACCTTCGCTTCCCCGGCTGGCAAGCAGTGTTGGTGGCGCTTGCCGCGCCGGTCGTGACCTACTGCGCGTGGCCCTTCTACCGCACCGCGGTGCGCACGTTGCGGACCGGCGTGGCCACGATGGACACCCTCGTCTCGCTGGGAGTGCTGGCCGCGACCGCACTGTCGGTGTACTCGATGTTCTCGGCCGAAGCGACCTCGACCGCAGGCCAGGGGGTGTGGTCGGCAATCTTCTCCAGTGACTCCATCTACCTCGAAGTTGCCGCCGGTGTCACCGTCTTCGTGCTGGCAGGACGCTACTACGAGGCGCGTGCCCGGACACAAGCTGTTCAAGCACTGACGGCGCTGGCCGCCCTGCGTGCCACCGACGCCCGAGTTGAGTGCGCAGGGGACACGACCATGCTCATACCCCTCGCGGAACTCAAAGTGGGGCAACGACTCATCGTGCTGCCGGGAGAGACCATTCCATCAGATGGGCAGGTGATCGAGGGCGCCGCCACTGTGGACCTCAGCGCCATGACCGGTGAGACGACGCCGGTTCAGGTGTCAGCCGAGCAAGGCTCCACCGCCGTCGGGGGCACGACGTGCCTCGACGGGCGACTACGCGTCGAAGTCACCGCAGTCGGTGAGGACACCCGCCTGGCCGAGATGATCGCGCTCGTCGACAGCGCGCAGACAGCCAAGGCTCGCGCTCAACGCGTCGCCGACCGTATCGCCGCGATCTTCGTTCCGTGTGTCATCGCCCTAGCCGCAGCCACTGTCGTGGGCTGGTCGCTCACCGGGGCGTCATGGGAGCACGCCGTGAGTGCCGCGGTGGCCGTGCTGGTCATCGCCTGTCCGTGCGCGCTGGGCCTGGCCATGCCCATGGCGCTGGTGATCGCTACCGGGCGAGGCGCCCAACTGGGCATCTTCCTCAAGGGACACGCCGCGTTGGAACTGTCCGGGACGATCGATGTGGTGGTCTTCGACAAGACCGGCACCCTCACCAACGGGCAGCCACACGTCACCGGCGTGTACACCGTCGACGACGACAGTGCCGAGCTGATCCTGGGCTGGGCGGCGACACTCGAGCAGCACACCAGCCACCCCATCGCCACCGCTATCGCTGCCGCGGCCGGTCCGCAGTCGCTTGCCGCACCGGTCGACGAGGTGGTCACCGACGTTGGTAGCGGCGTGCGAGGGGTGATCGACGGTGTGACGGTGCAGGTGGGTTCCCCGGCATGGATCGCCCGTAGCGCCGCGGTGCCCGCCGTGATCGACGCGCGGCGCGCTGACATCGAGCGCTCTGGGGGCACCGCGGTCTATGTCGCAGCCGATGATGCAGTCCGGGGCCTGATCGACATTCGCGATGGCATCAAACCCTCTGCCCGCCAGGCGGTCGATGAGTTGCACCGCATGGAAATTCGCACGTTCCTGGTCACCGGTGACAACGCCGGCGCAGCGCAGCGCACCGCGGAGCACGTCGGCATCGACGACGTGATCGCCGGGGTGCTCCCGGCCGAGAAGGTGGCCATCATCGACAACGTGCGCAGTAGTGGCGCCGGTGTGGCGATGGTCGGCGACGGCATCAACGACGGGCCCGCACTCGCGTCGGCTGATCTGGGCATTGCGATCGGACGCGGTACCGATGTTGCTATCGGCGCCGCCGACATCGTGTTAGTGCGCGATGACCTCACCACCGTCGCTCTGGCGCTGCAACTCGCCTCGGCCACGCGACGCACGATGCGCACCAATCTGGCATGGGCGTTCGGCTACAACCTCGCCGCGCTGCCGCTGGCTGCCGCTGGATTGCTCAATCCTCTGATCGCCGGGGCCGCAATGGCTTTGTCATCGTTTTTCGTCGTCTCCAACAGCCTGCGTTTGCAGAACTTCGCGCGTATAGACCGCTGAGGGTGACAGAGGCTGGGGCTGGGCCAACTGCGAGACCATCGCAGCGACGGTGTGGGAGGTGCCGGCATCGATGTCGGCGGATTCGGACCGATCGGGTCGGCGTTCGGCTCGCACCCACTGCGCCAACAGCACCAGGCAAACCAGCACCATCGGAATCTCGCTGATGACCGCAGCCACCACACCGCCCACCCATTGCGTGCGAGCCAGATCGGGATTCCACGGCAGCTGCAACTGGCTGTAGAAGGACTCCCCGATCACCGTGGTGGAGGTCATCAGCGCGATACCAAAGAAGGCGTGAAAAGGCATGACGGCGAACAGCAGACCAAGCCGCGCCAAAAACGGTAACTGTTTGGGTCCAGGATCGATCCCCACAGTCACCCAGAAGAACAGGTAGCCGGTGGCCAGGAACAGCACGCTCATCACGACGTGCCCCCAGTGGTAGCGGACGAGGACGTCGAACACCGGTGTGAAGTACACCAGATACGACGAGCCCACGAACAACGCGAACGCGGCAATCGGATTGAGCAGCAGCTGCAGGCCCCGCGAGCTGAGCACGATCAGCAGCGCCCGCCGGCACGCCGCGCCACCGGTGGTTCCGGTCGTCGGCAGCACCCTCAACAGCAAGGTGATCGGTGCACCACCCACCAGCAGGATGGGTGCGATCATGGTCAAACCCGTGTGTTCGGCCATGTGCACGCTGAACAACGCGTTGCCGTAGGCCTTCAGCCCAGAGCTGGTGGACACCACCACCACAGCGCACCCCGCGACCCACGACACCGTTCGCCGGATCGGCCACCGGTGTCCACTTGCCCGCTCCCGCCGGACGGCGACGAGATAGCCCACGACACCCACCACCGCCGCCACACCCACCACGAGATCAACACGCCACAGCGAGACCAGCGATCCGACATCGGGCGGGCCAGGAAGGGAATACCCCAGGTACACATCCCAGCCCGTAAAAGGGTGGGCAATCAACCCGGGTGCGACCCTGGTGTCCATCACCGCCCAGCACGCCACGGCCACCAGTGCGGTCCCCGTGGCGAAGGCAGAAGCAGTTGCCGGCGTCACCACACCCCGGCGCAAACGCACGAGGTCGGCAATCATTAACACGGTCAGTACAGCCACCAACAACCCCGCGGCGCGACCGAACGCCGACGACCACACATCGGGAGTCCGCAGCAGCAGCGTCACAGCCACCGCGCCCGCCAGTGCCATCACATCGGCGCCCAGGACAATGCCACCAACACGCCGGTCGGCCGCCTCGTCGATGGTCGCCGACCCCAGACCACGAACCCGGAACCGATCAGCCCACCGCAGCCCCACCGACAACGCCAAGCTCACTGCGAAGACGATCACCGCGCCGGTCGTGTAGTCGTGGTCAGGGCCCTGCGCGGCATTGCCGACCACGGGCAGCGCGAGCACACAAATCGCTGCGGGAACCACCAGCGCCACCTGCATCGACCACCGCAGCGACACCGAACCGATCAGCACCACGACACCCGCTGCCGCCACAACCAGCCACGCCAGCGCCGGCAAACTCACACTGAACGCGTAACCGACCTTGCCGCTCGAGACCATCGCGCCCACGGACACACCAGTGGTGTCCGCGGCCGACGTAACCGCCATCAGCACCGCAACAACCACACCAAACCCTGCAGCGCGGCGGACGCGGCGAAACACCGGATACACCGCAGCGTCAATGAACCCCTGCGAGTCGGGAGACGCGGTGAGCACCACCGAAACTAACCCTCCGAGGACCGCCGCAGCCAACGCAAAGCCAGCAAAATTGCCGACCACATCGGCCACAGCCGTACCCATCCCCGGGTAAGGATCCGCACTCTCGACATAGCGAGTGGCCCCGGACGCCCAGGCGTACACCGCCAACACCAGCATCAGCCCACCGACCAGCAACGGCGCCACCACCCGAAGAGGAACTGCGCGCAGCAGTCGCGACTGGATTGACGAGGTGTCAGCCTCCGGCAACGCCTTTGATTCGCCCACCAACCGTATGCTACTACTGCGCATAGTAGTTAACTCACATGGATCGAGGGCCGCGGTGATCGACGACCTACTCCTGCGGTGGATCGTCACCGCCATGTTCGCGATCGGAGCGATCGACAGCATTCGCACCCTAGCCGCCCACCGCAGCGACCTGCGGCTCTCAGTCGTGCACTGCCTCATGCTCCTGATGTCGCTGGCGATGATCGTCATGGCGTGGCCACAAGGCAATCAGCTCCCACTGCTGCCTCTGATGCTGCTCTTCGCTCTCGCCACAGCAATCGCGGTCGTCTTCGCGGTGCCGAAGACGACCGCGCGGCGGCTTTACGTCTCTACCGCAGTGATGATGGCCTCGATGGTGTGGATGTATGCGGTGATGAGCCGGCACAATTCCACATCCGCCGTTCCCGCTGCCACCGCCCCCGCACACCACGGAGGCCCGTCGGGGGCCGACGCCATCAACGAGATGACACCGCTGCACGGCCCGTCATCAGATCCCATGTGGATGGGGTCGGTCACCTTGCTACTCGTGCTCGGCTTCCTCGCGCTCACCCTCTACTGCGCAGCCCGGTCAATTCAGCTGCCACGCACCGCGGCCCCAGCGCCACCACTGTCAAACGCTGTAGCGACGCTTCGCCGCCCGCATCTAGAGTTCTCGTGGATATGCCACACGTTAACCGCCGGTGGGACAGGAATCATGTTCGCCGCTCTACTCTGACAGGCCACCCGAGCCTCAGAGTGAGCGGTCATTCCCGATATCGCTACGGCCGCCGCGCAGCGCATGCTCATCACTGTCGCGTCTGCGGCTGTTCATGACCGTAACGCAGAAGCGATATCGCCGGGAACCGGCATCGGGCGCATCAGACCGGCGGCAACACGTCCGGTGTTGCCCTCGGGGTAGCGTCCGCTCAGCGATCCGGGAGCGGAAACGATGATGCGCACCACCTGGCCGAGCGCTTCGCGCCGATCATGTTGGTGCACAGCGAATCTGAACATCGAAATGTGGTTCTGAGTATGCAACCACGGGTCCGGCTGGGACACGATGTGGGCGCGTTCAAGATGGTGCCAGCGCTGCTCTGCCACCTCGGCGGCGGCGGCCGCTGCCATCTCTGCCCGGTAGAGGTCACGGGCTGCCTCACTAATGCGAGCCATCGCCAGCCTCCTCGGCGCAGCACGGATCATCCAACGCAAGTACCAGCCCGAGTAGATCGTCGAGTGCATGACCAATCCGGCTATTAGCCAGTTCATACCGACTCCGTCGACCCTCAGGTACCGCGACCACCAAACCGCATCCCCGTAGGCAGGCCAGGTGATTCGACAACGTTTGCCGCGACACCCCAATCGCCTCAGCCAAGTCCGCCGGATAGGCTCCACCATGGCGCAACCGAACCAACACCTGCGTTCGCGTCGAATCGGATAGTGCGTATCCAAACCTCGTCAACGCGTCATGCTGCGCTTCTACCACCGTGCTCACGCCAAAATGATACATGACTCGATGTATTCACGCACATCTGAACAGTAAAGGTCAGGACTTCCGTCCGGCTCGATTAAGGCATAATCCTTTGCCTGTGCCTGACATAGCATAAGTTATCGGCGAAATATGTTGTGCTGCTTTATATTACGTCACCAGTGACGTAATGCAACGCGAACTAGCAGTTCAAGGAGACCGATCATGGCAACGCGGACCACGGTGCGCACCGAGTTCCTGTGCGACGTTTACACCTGCGCACTTGAAGGCGGTATCGGCTACTGGTCGACCTGTACCGACTATCGCTGGAGCAGTGATCCGCGAGCGACTGTCGAGGAAAGCTCCGGCGATCCGCACGTGATCACGCTCGACACGATCGCCCGGGGCGTGAACTCCATCGTCAATGGCGCAGCAATGATTCCGGATGTGCAGCGTCGTAGGATCGCCGCCGCTGTCCGCACCCACGATGCCGAGACCATCGACGCGACAGATGCAGACGCCATTGTTCAGGCGGCACTGTTTGGCTCCCTCGTCTACGGGTGAGACCAGCGGTCACTGCGGTCTCGACGAGCTGAGGTGTTTCCGATTGCGGTGCCGATGTAGTGCTGAGCGGATAGTGGGCCCTGGTCCGAGTTCTTTCGCGATCGACAGTTCGCCGGCCATCAGCAACGCCAACCACCCGAGAATGGCTAGCGTCCATCCTGCCCCGACGAAGACTCCCGACGGCCACGCGGTGGCGGTAATCCGCCAGAGCGCGCAGAAGCCAGCGAGGAGCACGCCGACGGGCAGGGTAGCCAGGCCGACCAGGCCGGTGGTCCATTTGAACCGGGCGGGCGGCGGTGTAGGTCCAAGCTCAGGGTGCGGCTGCCAGCGCACCGCCCGAACAGGTTGTGTTGCCGCGTCTATGACAGCGGCCACGCCGAATCTCGACCAGTAGACGAGGCCGCTCAGGAGCAGGATCTGCCAGACGAATCCGGCCGCTACCGCTTGATTCAATGCGGCGTCCTTTCTTCACGGTCTGAACAGGCGTGATTGGTGGCTCAATCGCCGATGCGCGATGCGCACCGCCGGCAGAAGGTACCGGTGTGTTGACGGGTATGCCCATCGGGTAGCCGTTGGGTTTCCGTCGCGAGGGTGGGGCTGTGGCCTACTACGGCGCAGATGACGGGTATCCCTGTACCGCTGTCATATTCGGCGTCGGAACGCACCCAAGAACTTCATGCGCAACGCGACAAACGCCGCGACGCCTACGCCCACGGCGATGACGATCGCCAGGGGGAATGGCAGCACCGTGCGGAAGAAAATGAGCCCGGCAATCATGATCGCCGCAGGGATCAGCAGGGTCATGACGATGAAAGAGCGAGACTCGCCGTCCTCGCTCGGTGTCTGGCGCCCTCCGAGTATGAGTCCGATAGTCGCCGCGCCCACCCAGAACACCGCAATCATCACCCATCCCACGGCCGCGCCCCATGCGCCGGACGGGACGATCGACGTGTCGGGAAAGTTGGCGTCAGCAGCAAGGATCATCGGCGTTGTCCTTCCGGATTGGTTCGACCGGTGTCGAAGCCGAGGGCACGAAGGTGCTGGACATCGGGAATGCGAACCCGCGCAATGAGGAAGCACTCGACCGCTCCCGCAACAAGCACCACAGCGCCGCACACCCACGTCGTGGTGTTTCCGTCGTTGAGGGCGGCTGCGGTGGCGCCGCATACGACTGTGATCGCCGCAAAGGTCATCGCAACTCGCTGGAATTGCCGTGCACGGGCAACAGCGGTCGCGGCGTCCTTGTGTGGGCGAGGCTGAAAACGGTTAACGCGTTGCCGAATTACCCCGGCGGTGATTATTGTGACGGCTCCGGCAAAGAGCAGGATGATCGCCGTGGTTTCCATAGGTGTTATTTCCTTCTGTTGGCGATGAGCGCGAGGACTTCGGCGACTTCCTCGTTCTCAGTGACCTCGCCGCGTGCCGAGCGGGTCAGGAACTCAATGTCGTCACGTTGCGGGTTCCAGCCGTCGAGGACGTTGTTGTCGATCGCCTGCACGACACCGCGGACCTGCAGATCGGTGAGTCCTGAGAACAACTCCGGCCAACGGGCGATCCACTGTGACTCGATCATCACTCACCTTTCGGATTGGTTCACCTGTAAGGCACTGTCGCACAGTGGTCCGACAGTCTCGCGTCGGCGACACTGCGGTGGGCGGGGGTGAGCCCTACCAAGGGCCGTCATCTCCACCATCGACGCCCGACTCGATGCCACGATGCGTCCGAGAGTCACACAGGTCATCAATCCGGAAGTAGCTGCGAAGCAGGTATGTCGAAGTGGTCAGCGATCCGGTACAGCGTCCCGACGGTGATGTTCTCACCGCCGGACTCGATCGCCGACAAGTGTGTCCGGTGCACGCCAACAGCTTTGGCTACTTCGGCCTGCGTCTGACCGCGACCGGTCCGCGCGTCACGCACCCGGCTGCCCAGCTCCCGAAGTCTCTCCACGATGTTGACTATAACCCACACCTATGTAGACTAAAACCATCATCGCTGATGATGCGGTGAACCTTCGCTGCCGACTCGGGCAGAAACAAGAGTGGTCCGCGGGTGCTGGAACACCCACGGACCCGACGCACACCACGGAAAGGGCCGTGACATGCACCAATGCGCCACTCTAATCGAACAAGCCTCCGGCTATCTCGCCGCCGACCACACCATCCGCCGCATCACCCCGACCGCCCGGGCGAACGCCGCAGCGGCGATCCTTGCGCACTACCCGCCGACCTCGGCGTTCGATGACGGATTCCGGCAGCGACTCTTCGAGTTCGCTCCCCCCATGGCATCTGTCGATCATCGAAAGGGGCAGTAGGCCAATGGAGTTCACTGCTCTCGGAACCCTGGCCGACGTGGCACCCCTCA
>ERZ501011.432-NODE-432-length-10598-cov-10.677891_pt1 | contig 10598 bp, 9 predicted proteins | sample MGYA00248833_ERZ501011 | MGnify/ENA primary metagenome ERZ501011 (study PRJEB25958, sample SAMN03398530) | human skin metagenome | study: EMG produced TPA metagenomics assembly of the Human Skin Microbiome Metagenome (human skin metagenome) data set. | reverse complement strand
GGTTTCCCGCAGGGCCTCGTGCTCGTCTTCGAAGATGGTGCGTTTCATGGCTTCTGCCTTTCTGCTCTACTCGATCGTCGTTCAGGAGTTGTCGGTCGGTCAGTTGTCGTTCTGGTCGGCGTCGCGCGCGCCGACGACGCGCAGTGAGAGCAGCGCATACGACGCCGCGACCTCGGCCGGTGTCCGGGCACCCGAGGGGCGGTACCAGGTGGTGATCGCCTGGCATGCGCCGAACAGGTAGCGCAGCACGTCTTTCACGTCGTCGTCGAAGTGGAACTCACCGGATTCGACGCCACGCTCGATGACACTGGCGAGCAGCTCCTCGGTCTCGGTCCGCATCGCGACGTAGGTCTCCCGTCGCGGATCCTCGACGTCGAGGTGGCGGAACTCGCTTGCCACGCTGGCGAGTTCGACGTCGTTGGTCATGTGCAGGACGATCGACTCGATCGCGTTGGACAGCTGCTCGCTCGGCGTCCGTCCGGACTCGATGGCCGCACCCACCCACGCGAGCACAGCGGTCATCGCCGCCTCGAGCAGTTCGACCAGGATCCCCAGCTTGTTGTCGTGGTGGTAGTACAGCGTCGGCAGCGACACCCCCGCTCGCGAGGCGATGTCGCGGATCGAGGTGCCGTGGTAACCGCGTTCATAGAACGCGTGTTTCGCCGCGACGAGAGTGGCCGGCAGCGGAACCTGTTCGCGCAGCCGCCAGTCCAGACCGTCGGTCTCGATCGTGAATTTCCGGGCGGGAACCGCCCGGGCCGGCTCAGACACGTTCGATGATGGTGGCGTTGGCCATGCCCGCGCCCTCGCACATGGTCTGCAGGCCGTACCGGCCACCGGTCGCCTCGAGATGGTTGACGAGCGTGCCCAGCAGGCGGGTGCCCGACGATCCGAGCGCGTGGCCCAGCGCGATCGCGCCGCCCCGCGGGTTCAGCTTGGCCGGGTCGGCGCCGAACTCGTGGGCCCAGGCCAGGGGCACGGAGGCGAAGGCTTCGTTGACCTCGTAGGCGTCGATGTCGTCGATGGACAGTCCCGAGCGCGCGAGGATCTTGTGCGTGGCCGGGATGGGAGCGGTCAGCATGAAGATCGGATCGTCGCCGGCGACCGAGAACGAGTGGAACCGTGCGCGGGGGGTCAGGCCCAGCTTCGAGGCCATGACGTCGCTCATGATCAGTGCGCCCGACGCGCCGTCGGTCAGCGGCGACGAGTTACCGGGGGTGATGTGCCAGTTGATCTCCGGGAAGCGAGCCGCGAAGTCCTCGCTGTAGAACGACGGCTTCAGGCCCGACAAGCCCTCGGGAGTGGTGGTCGCGCGCACCGTCTCGTCGGTCTTGTGCGTGAACGTCGTGCCGTCGGCGTCAGCGACGTCGATGGGCAGGATCTCGCGATCGAAGAAGCCCTCGCCGGCCGCCGCGGCGGCACGCTGGTGGGACTGCGCGGCGAAGGCGTCGAGCGTGTCGCGGTCGAACTTCCACTTGGCGGCGACCAGTTCAGCGGAGATGCCCTGTCCGACAAGTCCATCCGGGTACCGTGCTTCGATGCTCGGGCCGTAGGGGCTGCGCCCGGCGGTGGTGAAGCCCATCGGGACGCGACTCATCGATTCCACGCCGGCGGCGATCACCACGTCGTAGGCGCCGGCGATGATGCCCTGCGCGGCGAAGTGGGCGGCCTGCTGGCTCGATCCGCACTGCCGGTCGACGGTGGTGGCGGGTACGGATTCGGGGAAGCCGGCGGACAGCAGCGCGGTCCGCGAGATGTTCAGGGCCTGCTCACCGGCCTGGCCGACGCAACCGCCGATCACATCGTCGACGAGGGCCGGGTCGAGATCGTTGCGCTCGACCAGCGAGCGCAGCACGTGTGCGAGCAACTCGACGGGCTTGGTCTCCGACAGCGAGCCACCGGGCTTGCCCTTTCCGGACGCGAGGCGGACGACGTCGACGATGACGGCTTCGGGCATGAGGGTTCCTCTCGGGAGCGGGTCACGGCGCAGCGCACCGCTTCGCGCGGCGTACTTTATCTAACGATCGTTATACCGGTCTAGCACGCGCCCGGCAGGGGAATCAACAACACTGGCCGCGGAAATGCGCGAAGCCCCCACCCGACAGGTCGGATGGGGGCAGATGTCGCGGTGGGTCAGATGGTGCCTTTGTCCGGCTGACCTGCAGGAACGGCGGTGAAGGTCCGGACGTCCAGCGGTCCGGAAAGCAGGCCCCCGATCGCCTTGCCGAGCGCGGTGAGCGCCGGAGCGGAGCCGTGCGTCGCCAGGGCCTCCGTGGATTCCCAGCGCTCGATCATCACCAGGTCGGTCGAGTCGCCGGTGGCCTCGTGCAACGCGTACTTCCCGCATCCCGGCTCGCCGTGGACTTCGGGGATCGCGGCGAGCAGGGCCTCCCGCACGGCCTGTTCCTCGCCGGGTTTGGGGGAGATGGTGGCGACGACGATGACTTCCGACATGAGAGTTCTCCGTTCGCGGTAGGGCTTGGTGTGTGTCTCGACTACTCGTCGGGATGTCCCTCGGGCATCGGACACCCCGGTGACGTTAGGTCAGCGAGTCGTCGCGATGTGGCGGTTTCGGCACCCCGCGCAGAAACGAGGCCGAATTTCGCCAACGGACGACCTCGTCTGCGACCGGATCCGTCGGCATCGTCCTGTCAGCGTTGCGACTGATGGTTTCCGATGCAACGCGCGGACTTCGGCGTCCAGTTCGCCGACATCAGGCCGATGATCGGTCGGCGGCGGCGCGACGCCGCTGCGAGGCGACCGTCAAAGACGAAGGGGTGTATCCGATGTCGGTGCATCCGATGTTGGTTCCCGGCGTGGCGATCTCGTCAATACGGTCCAGCACCTCGTCGGTGAGTACCGTATCTGCGGCGGCCAACAGATCGTCGAGTTGCTCGGTGGTCCGTGGGCCGATGATGGCCGCGGTGACGGCCGGGTGCGTGGTGACGAAACTCAGCGCCATGTGGGTCATCGAGATCCCGGCGGACGCGGCGACATCCGCTAGTTTCTCCACCGCGGCGTACTTGTCCGGATCGGTCATGTGCCGCGGCCCCCACTGAGCCCGGCTCGGCGAGTCGGCCCCGTTCTGACCATCGCGGTACTTCCCGGTGAGCAGGCCCCACGCCAAGGGACTCCAGGTGATCACCCCCATTCCGTAACGCTCGCAGACCGGGAGGACGTCCCGTTCGATCTCGCGAGAGAGGATGGAGTAGCTCGGCTGCTCGGTCCGGAGTCGCACGAGGCCGCGTCGTTCGCTGGCCCACTGGGCTTCGACGATGTCGGAGGCAAGGAAGCTCGATGAGCCGACGGCGCGAACCTTGCCGCTGGTGACCAAGTCGGAGAGCGCCGACAGAGTTTCTTCCAGGTCCGTCGCCGGGTCGAAGTGGTGAATCTGGTAGAGATCGATGTGGTCGACCTGCAGCCTGCGCAATGACTCCTCGACGGCAGTGATGATCCACCGCCGCGAAGCTCCTCGCCTGTTCGGATCCTCTCCCATCTGGCCGCTGAATTTTGTTGCGAGGACGACGTCGTCGCGCCGGCCTTTGAGGGCTTTGCCGACGATGGTCTCGGTCTCGGAGTAGCCGTACACGTCAGCGGTATCGACAAAGTTGATGCCCGCGTCGAGTGCGCGACGGATGATGCGGTGACAGTCGTCGGGATCTGCGTTGCCTGCGGGGCCGAACATCATTGTGCCGAGGCAATAGCGGCTGACGTGAATGCCGGTCCGGCCGAGGCTTCCTGTTTTCACGGAATTCTCCCGTTCCTTGGTGTTCGCTGGTTCGTGTCACTGCCACACGGCGAGGATGCTGCTCGCCACGACGGTGCAGACGACAAAGTAGGCGCGTTGATGAAGGTGTAGAGAGCGGCCGCGGGATATTCGGATCGATGGCGACAGTGAGGGTCTGCGCGACCAGGTAGCCGATAGCTTCCGAAGACGATCCGTTGCCGAACGCGTCAATGGCTCCTTTGCGTGAATGTGGTGTGGAGTGTGGCTGGCGCCGCGAGGCGGGCGGTGAGCCCGCCCGCTTCGCGGCCGGCTCGAACGACTGTCCAGTCGGCCGGGCGGAGGTCTGACCAGGGGCCGGATCAGGAGGTGGTGACGCCCACGCTCCAGGTGACGCCGAAGCGGTCGGTGAGCATGCCGAAGCCGGCGCTCCACTCGGACGCCGCCAGCGGCTCGACGATGGTGGCGCTGTCGCCGAGCTTGTCCCAATAGACCTGCGCCTCATCGAGGGTGTCTGCGTTGATCGAGACGAACAACGCCTGATCGGTCAGAGTGGTGTTGTTCTCTCGGCGTGTCGAAGTGCCGCCAATGACGGTGCCGCCCTGCTCGCCGGGGATGTCGTAACCCATGATGCGGAACCCGTTCTCGGCGACCACAAGCCCGAAGACCACCTTGTCGGCTCCCGGGAGTTCCTGCGACAACCCGAATTCGCCGTAGGTGTTGATGACGCTGTGTCCGCCGAAGACAGACTGGTAGAAGTCGAGCGCCGCGCGGGCGTCTCCACGAAAGTTCAGATGCGTGGTGGTCTGGATGCTCATTCGTGCTCCTCGTGTTGGTTCCCGCCATCGGTGGCAGTGGTTACTCAGGCCCGGGGCGGTTCCGGTGGCCCGGTGAAACCACAGTCCCAACCGTGTAGGACGGGATCAGTCCTAGACTCGGCATAGGGTTCGAACTGTGACGACGACGACAACGCGACTTCTGACTCTTCTCTCGCTGCTACAGACTCGGCGCGAATGGTCGGGCTCGTTGCTCGCCGAGAGACTGGGTATCAGCGACCGGACCGTCCGGCGCGACATCGATCGACTTCGCGAGATGGGGTACTCGATCCAGGCAAGCATGGGCCCCGACGGCGGCTACCGCCTCGTACCGGGAGAAGACCTTCCCCCACTGCTGTTCGATGACGACCAGACCATCGCTGTCGCCGTGGCCCTGCACACCGCGTCTACCTCCGGCGCAGGGATCGAGGAGGGAGCCACCCGCGCCCTCGCGACAATCCGCCAAGTCCTGCCGTCACGTCTCCGGCACCGGTTGGACGCCCTCGATGTCACCGCGATCAGCGATCTCCCCGGCACCAGCACACCGATGGACGTGTCACCCGACACCCTTGTCACGCTCACCAACACGATCCGCGCGCAGGAGGTGCTCCGCTTCGACTACCTGCCCCGCGGCGCCCTGCCAGTAGACGACTCAACGACACCACCGAGGCGCGTCGAGCCCCATCACATCGCCACCTCGTACGGGCGCTGGTACCTCCTCGGGTGGGACCTCGACCGCGCCGACTGGCGACTGTTCAGCGTCGACCGAGTCCTGCCACGCGCACCGACGGGTCCTCGCTTCACCCCGCGCGAGGTCCCCGGCGGCAACGTCCACGAGTTCGTTTCCGCACGCTTCAAAGGGCAAGACGTCAATGAGTGGCCGTGTCGAGGCACTGTCATCCTCGACCTGCCGGCCCGGGACGTCCTTCCCTTCGCCGGAGACGGAGCGGTTCGTGTCATCGCCGAGAACAGGTGCAGTTTGGAGATCGGATCCTGGTCGTGGGGGGCGCTGGCCGCCTCGTTCGGTCGTTTCGAAACGGCCATGGAAGTCGTCGAGCCTCCCGAACTCATCGCTGCGTTCGCCACCCTCGCCGAGCGGTATCACTTGACGGCTCAGACCGGCACCGCTCCGCCCGCCAATTGAGTACCGGGGGTGAGCCGATGACCAAATTGATGCCTGTGCCGATCTGATCGGAGGGTTCTGGTGTCAGCCGCCGGTGAGCACCTGGTGGTCAACGCCAGCCGAGAGCGGGTGCGACGTGGGTCAGGATCGACTCGAGCACGTGGGCGTTGTACTCCACGCCGAGCTGATTCGGCACCGTCAGCAGCAGTGTGTCGGCCGCGGCGATCGCCTCGTCCTCACGCAACTGCTCGATGAGCTTGTCCGGCTCGTCGGCGTAGCTGCGTCCGAATCGGGCCACACTGTTGTCGATGACACCGACCTGATCCGATTCAGCACCACCACGTCCGAAGTAGGCGCGGTCGCGGTCGTCGACAATGGCGAAGATGCTGCGGCTCACCGACACTCGCGGTTCGCGCGGATGTCCGGCATCGGCCCAGGCCTTGCGGAACCGCTGGATCTGCTCGGCCTGCAACTGGTGGAAGGGTACCCCCGTGTCCTCGGTGAGCAGCGTCGAACTCATCAGGTTCATACCCTGCTCAGCGGTCCATTCCGCGGTGGCGCGGGAGCCGGCGCCCCACCAGATCCGGTCGCGGAGACCGGGCGCCTGCGGCTCGATCGGCAGCAGACCCGGGGGATTCGGGAACATCGGGCGCGGGTTCGGCGTGGCGAATCCGCCGCCTTCGATCACCTTCAGGAACACCTCGGTGTGCTGGCGCGCCATGTCGGCGTCGGTCGACCCCTCGGGCGGGACGTACCCGAAGTACTTGTAGCCGTCGATGACCTGCTCGGGCGATCCGCGACTGATTCCGAGCTGGAGCCGGCCACCGGAGATGAGATCCGCTGCGCCGGCGTCCTCGGCCATGTACAGCGGGTTCTCGTAGCGCATGTCGATGACCCCGGTGCCGATCTCGATGCGACTGGTCGTCGCGCCGATCGCCGCGAGCAACGGGAACGGCGATGCTAGTTGCCGCGCGAAGTGATGGACGCGGAAGTACGCACCGTCGGCGCCGAGCTCCTCGGCGGCCACCGCGAGGTCGATGGACTGCAGCAGCGTGTCCGCGCCGGACCGCACCTGGGACCCGTGGGCGTCCGACCAGTGACCGAACGACAGGAAACCGATGTTCTTCATGCCCTCTAAATGAAACTCTGGTCCGTTTTGTTCCCGTCAGAACGATTCCGTCCCGCCGATCGGCGCGATCGACGGGACGGAATCGGGTCTTCGAAGGGGGAGGGTCAGGGCGCCCAGGTGCCCGGGGCGGCCTCGCCGTCGGCGACCGGAACCGAGGTGACCCGGTAAGCGCGGTTCACCGCCGAGACGACTGCACGCAGGCTGGCGGTGGTGATCGACGACGCGATGCCGACACCCCAGACCGTCTCGCCGTTGACCTCGGTCTCGACGTACGCCGCGGCGCTGGCGTCGCCGCCGGCGGTCAGCGCGTGCTCGCTGTAGTCGAGGACCCGGACCTCGTAGCCGACGGCGCCGAGCGCGTCGACGAAAGCCGCCAGCGGACCGTTGCCGGAGCCGGAGATCTCCCGCTCGTTGCCCTCGACCTTCACCACGGCGGTGATGTGGTCGTCGCCGCCGTCGACCTCGGCCGCGTCCACCTTCTGCCGGATGCGCTCGAGCGGCCAGATCGGGTGCAGGTAGTTCTCCGCGAAGACGTCCCACATCTCCTTGGGATTGACCTCGCCGCCCTCGCCGTCGGTGATCTTCTGGATCTCCCGGCTGAACTCGATCTGCAGACGACGCGGCAGGTTCATGCCGTGGTCGGCCTTCATGATGTAGGCGACGCCGCCCTTGCCGGACTGGCTGTTGACGCGGATGACCGCTTCGTAGTTACGGCCGACGTCCTTGGGGTCGATCGGCAGATACGGTACGGCCCAGGTGATGTCGTCGACGTCGGAGTCGGCGTTGTCGGCGTCGACCTTCATCTGGTCGAGGCCCTTGTTGATCGCGTCCTGGTGGCTGCCCGAGAACGCGGTGTAGACCAGGTCGCCGCCGTAGGGATGACGCTCGGGGACGTTGAGCTGGTTGCAGTACTCGACCGTCCGGCGGATCTCGTCGATGTCGGAGAAGCTGATCTGCGGGTCGACGCCGCGGCTGAACATGTTCATGCCGAGGGTGACCAGACAGACGTTGCCGGTGCGCTCGCCGTTGCCGAACAGGCAGCCCTCGATACGGTCGGCGCCCGCCTGGTAGCCGAGTTCGGCTGCGGCGACGGCGGTTCCGCGGTCGTTGTGGGGGTGCAGGCTCAGGATGACCGAGTCGCGCCGGGCGAGATTGCGGTGCATCCACTCGATCGAGTCGGCGTAGACGTTGGGAGTGGCCATCTCGACGGTGGCCGGCAGGTTGAGGATCATCGGGCGCTCCGGGGTGGGGGCGATGATCTCGGTGACCGCGTCGCACACCTCCTTGGCGAAGCTCAGCTCGGTGCCCGTGTAGGACTCCGGCGAGTACTCGTACCGCCAGTTGGTGTCCGGGTAGTTCTGCTGTACCTCGAGGACCTTGTGTGCGGCGTCGGTCGCGATCTTGGTGATCGCCGCCTTGTCCGCGCGGAACACGACGCGACGCTGCAGGACCGACGTCGAGTTGTAGAAGTGGACGATCACGTTGGCCGCGCCGCGGCAGGCGTCGAAGGTGCGCTCGATCAGTTCGTCACGACACTGGGTCAGCACCTGGATCGTCACGTCGTCGGGGATGGCGCCGTCTTCGATGATCTCGCGGACGAAGTCGTAATCGGTCTGGCTGGCCGACGGGAAGCCGACCTCGATCTCCTTGTAGCCCATCCGTACGAGGAGGTCGAACATGCGGCGCTTGCGTGCCGGGCTCATGGGGTCGATGAGTGCCTGGTTGCCGTCGCGGAGGTCGACCGCGCACCACATCGGGGCGGTGGTGATGACCTTGTCGGGCCAGGTGCGGTCGGGAACCGCCACCTTCTCGACCTCGTCGGCGAACTGGCGATAACGATGAACCGGCATCGCGGAGCTGCGTTGCGGGTTCCATGAGGGTTGTCCGGCGGGAATCGGGCCCGCCGGCTCGACGATTCGGCTGGCGCCGGAAGTGAAGCTGTCTGCTGGTGCCATGGTGGTCATTCTCCGTGTGTGGAAGGAAAGTGACCGGCGCGTGATGAGGCCCCGCGACGGAGGGCCGGTCGGTTCAGACCCCGCCGCGGCAACCGAGGAGGAGTGCGCGCTGCATGCGCTCGACTGTACTCCCCGGCGACGAGGTGGCCAAAGCTGCAGGTGAGGCCGGGTCATGACGTCCCCCTCTTCGGGGGGTGCCGCCTCACCGACACGGGCTCCAGACTATGACATGCCTCTCACCGCGCAGCCGGAGTGACCCAAATCATCCGAGCGGCGGACAGGGGCACCCGGACCGATGATGCCCGGGATCTCGAGCCGCCACCCCGACGCGGCCGTCTGCAGAAAGGGCTAACGCCAGTGACGACCATCCCCGCCGAACCGCCGGTGACCGAACCGCCGGAGGGTAAACGCACGAGCCTTCGACGCGTGGCCGCCGCGAGTTCCATCGGCACGACGATCGAGTTCTACGACTTCTTCATCTACGGCACCGCCGCCGCCCTGGTGTTCCCGACGGTGTTCTTCCCGGCCGCCGACGAGGTCACCGGGACCATCGCGTCCTTTGCCACCTTCGCCGTGGCCTTCTTCGCGCGGCCGGTCGGCGCGATGCTCTTCGGTCACTTCGGCGACCGGATCGGCCGTAAACGCACCCTGGTGTGGACCCTGCTCATCATGGGATTGGCGACGGTCGCGATCGGTCTTCTCCCCGGTTACGAGACCGGCGTGTTCGGCTTCGCCGAATCCGGGATCGGCATCGCGGCGCCCATCCTCCTCGTCTTCCTGCGGTTCCTGCAGGGCTTCGCCGTCGGCGGCGAATGGGCGGGCGCAACGCTTCTCACCGCCGAGTACGCCCCACCGGGCAAGCGGGGGCTGTACGCGATGTTCCCGCAACTCGGCCCGGCCTTCGCGTTCTTCCTGTCGAGCCTGACGTTCCTCATCGCGAGCCTGACGCTCGGCGAGACCAGTTCGGCCTTCCTCGACTACGGCTGGCGCATCCCGTTCATCCTGTCCTTCGCGCTCGTCGCCGTCGGGCTGTGGGTGCGGCTCGCGGTCGCGGAGACGCCGGTGTTCCGAGAAGCCCAGCAGCGCAGGGCAATCGGCGGTCCCGTGGTCGACGGTCCGGCACTGCCGTTCCTCGACGCCTTCCGCCACCAGTGGCGCGAGATCCTCATCGCCGGCGGCGCGCTGGCGAGCCTGTTCTCGCTGTTCTACATGGGCACGGCGTTCCTCACGAACTACGGCACCAAGTCACTGGAACTGTCCCGGACCTTCGTGCTGACCGCGGGGATGGGCGCGGCCGTGGTGTTCGGACTGTCGACCGCGGCGTCGGCGGTGTGGTCGGACCGCGTGGGTCGTCGCCGGGTCATCCTCACCTCGTGCAGCGTCGCGATCCCCTGGGCGCTGGTGCTGTTCCCGATCCTGGAGATCGGCGGCGGCTTCGCGTTCGTGGTCGGACTCTTCGGGACGCTGCTGATCTTCGGCATCGCCTACGGTCCGGCCGGTGCGCTTCTGCCCGAACTGTTCGAGGCGCGGTACCGCTACACCGGTGCGGGGATGGGTTACAACCTGGCCGGCATCCTCGGTGGGGCCATCCCGCCGCTGATCGCCGCCCCGCTGATCGCGGGTCCCGGTGCGATCTGGGTGGGTGTCCTGCTCGCCGGTCTGTCGGCACTCAGCGTCGTGTGCACGATCAAGATCGTCGAGACCAAGGACAAGACGATGCGGGCGTCGGTCACCGACGACGAGCAGGTGCTGGTCGCGTAAGCTACTGTCCCGCAACCGTATACAAGAACTCCGCCCCGGGCCTGTCGGCTCGGGGCGGAGTTGTTGCCACCCCGTTCCCTGAGGAGCGCCC
>ERZ501011.429-NODE-429-length-10671-cov-3.267238_pt1 | contig 10671 bp, 6 predicted proteins | sample MGYA00248833_ERZ501011 | MGnify/ENA primary metagenome ERZ501011 (study PRJEB25958, sample SAMN03398530) | human skin metagenome | study: EMG produced TPA metagenomics assembly of the Human Skin Microbiome Metagenome (human skin metagenome) data set. | reverse complement strand
ACCGCGACCGGTCAGCCACACCGCGGACGAGCCCGCCGCAGCGGCGAGAAGAGGTACGGCGGCCTCTCCCCAGGCGGAGTCGATGTCGACCTCGAGCCGGGTGGTTCCCGGGTCGAGCAACAGTTCGGCGGGGGCCTGCCGGGTCGGGAACACCCACGGCCCGCGTGACAAGGGCTGTCCGACAACCCATGTCGACAATCCGCCGACGGGGACAGCAGCATCATCGACGCCGGCATACGCGGCGAGCCCGCGGCGAGCCACCTCGGGCGCCGAGGACGCGAAGCGGTCTAGTCCGACCTTCCCGGCACGGGTCATGTACGCGATCATCAACTGGTCCACCGGGATTCCGGTGCGGCGGGGGAACGACTCCCACCACTGCTCGCTACGCGCCGCGATCGACTGCAGATACTCGACGTTCGGCCGACGCGCCGACTCGTACGCCGACAGCGCCTCGCCGAGCGTCGTCGCATTCCGGATCGCGCGATCGAGTTCGATCGCATCCTCCATCGCGAGTTTGGTTCCCGACCCGATCGAGTAGTGCGCGGTGTGTGCGGCGTCCCCCAGGAGCACGACGTTCCCGGCGTGCCAGCGAGCGCAGGTGACGGTGCGGAACCGCAGCCACCGCGTGCGGTTGCCGATCAGCCGGTGCCCGCCCAGCGTGTCGGCGAAGGCGTCCTGGAGGTAGGCCAGCGCTTTCTCGTCGCTGTCGGTCATCGGGGTGTTCTCGGTAGAGAGATCGAAACCGGCACGGCGCCAGGTGGTCTCGTCGGTCTCGATCAGAAAGGTGCTCCGGTCGGACGCGTAGGGGTAGGCGTGCGCGACGAAGGTGCCGTCCGCGGTGGTGACCGGTGTGAAGATCGCGCTCGGGAGGGCGACGTCGGTTCCGCACCACAGGTACAGTCCCTCCCCGATGGAGATGGCCGGCCCGAAATCGTCGGCCAGGTCGGTCCGGGTTGCACTGTTGACACCGTCGGCGGCGACGATCAGGTCGGCGTCGAGGTCGGCGACCGACCGCCGCGCACCGAACTCGAGCCGTACTCCGACGGCCACGGCATGCTGCTGGAGAACGTCGAGAAGTGTCGTACGCGCGATCGCGAGCAGCTCCCCGTGCGACAGACGGGCGACGTCGTCACCGACCCTCATCGACATCTCGTGCAGATGCGACACCGCGACGATGGCGTCGAGAGACGCGGGATCCGCCTCGCGCAGGTTGCGTTGGGTACGGGAGGCGAGTCCGACGCCGAACCCGAAAGTGGTGTCGGGCGAGCCCTGTTCGTAGACGGTGACCTCGGCGTCCGGGTGACTCCGTTTGAGAAGCCGCGCGGCATACAGCCCACCCGGACCGCCACCGAGCACGGCGATTCGACTGAGTTTCATGGATTGTTCCTCACTGGTCTGCGCCCGAGGGCGCGGCGGCGGCCCCGGCGTCGGCGTCGGCGTCGAGCTTGGCCACGACATCGGCGCGGAGTCGTTTCTTGTCGATCTTCCCGACGTTCGTCTGGGGTAACTCCGGAACGTGCTCGAGCCGCTCGGGCCACTTGAACTTGGCCACGCCCAGCTCTTCCAGGTGGGCGCGGACACTCGCCATCGACACCGGTTCGCCGTCCGTGGTGACGAGATAGGCGCAGGTCCGCTCTCCCAGACGCGGATCCGGCATCGCGACGACCGCGGCGTTACGCACCTGCGGATGGGTGACGAGCAGTTGCTCGACCTCCTCGGCGTTGATCTTCTCGCCGCCGCGGTTGATGAGGTCCTTGATCCGCCCCTCGATGGACAGGTGGCGCACCCCGTCGATCACCACGACCTTCGCGAGATCCCCGGTCCGGTAGAAGCCCTCGGACGTGAACGCGGTCCGATTGTGTTCGGCCGCATCGAAGTAGCCAGGAATGGTGTACGGGCCTCGGCACGACAATTCGCCGACCTCGCCGTCGGGCAGCTCGGTCTCCGTACCGGGTTCGAGGATGCGGATCTCGTCGCCGGCCGCGATCGGGGTACCGACGGTGGTCTGGCGGGCCCCATCGGACGAGTCGCGTGGGGACACCGTGAACAGGCCTTCGGACATACCGAAGAGCTGTCCGACCCAGCGCTTCTCTCCGCCGGCTCGGTCGAAGAGCTCACGACTCGGCTTCGCCCCGGACAGGATCACGGTGCGCAGGAAGGTGCTCGGCGCGTCGAAGTCCGGACCGACGACGGCCTGATAGTGACCGTGCCCGATCAGGACGTCCGTCGCCTGTTCACGTGCCATGAGCGGGAACGCCTTCGACACGTCCGCGGTCGCGAGGACGAGGCAACCACCCACCGAATGTGCGGCGTGCAGGCCGCAGCTGATGCCCGCGTTGTGGATGATCGGGATCAGATGGGCGACCCGGGTCTCCTCGGTCCACCCCAGGCGCCGTGCGTACAGCAGTGCGTTGTCCCAGTACTCGACGTGCAACCGCGGAATGACCTTGGGCACACCGGTCGTGCCGCCGGACAGCTGGAACGCACACACGTCGAGCGGGTCGACGTCGGCCTGGATCGCGGCGACCCGCGCTCGTGCCTCCGCGGGCGCGATTTCGGAGCCGAGCGCCTCGACCCGGTTCACGTCGTCCCCGACGCCCTCGGGCGCACCGATGGTCAGGATCGTCCGCAGGGTCGGATGACCCTCCGCCTGCTGCCGTGCGAACTCGACGAGGTCGAAACCGAGCCCCGCCTCGACGACGTGACCGACCGCCCCGACCGCGCGGGAGATGTGACCGATCTCGTGTGCCCGATGGGCTGCGAGTGTCGCCACCGGGACCAGGCCCGCTTTGAGACATGCGTACCAGACGAGCACCGTCTCGATCCGATTCCCCGCCTGGAACAGCACGGGATCACCGGGTCGCAGCCCGAGATCGAGGAGGCCCGACGCCAGCTGGTCGGTGCGAAGACCCAACTCGGCGTATGCCATCGACGCCACGTCGGTGACGACGGCGGGGCGGTCGGGGAAACGGTCGACGGTGTCCTGCAGCCGGTCGGCCAGTGGGCGATCAGTCCACTCCCCCGCCCGCCGGTAGGCGGCCATGCGTTCCACGGGATACCCGACCAGTCGATCACCCCACCGTGCCCGACCCGGTGGGGCCGCGCCGTCCGAGGGTCGTCCGGGGATGGAGGTCACCGTCATCGACCCGCCACCGCCGGGAGGAGCTGGGCGAGTTCGGCGACGCGGTCGGGATGATCCACCGGCACGATGCCCGAGTAGATGGCCGTGAAGCACCCGGGACAGCACTGCTGCCGGAAGACGACCTCGGTGTCGACGTACTCGCCCGGATCGGAGGTGACCTGCGGACCGGCGTCGCTCGACGGACCGTCGTAGCGCGCCAGGTCGAGCCGCCCGGACTTGCTGTCGCCCAGCAGTCTTCCGCAATGGGCGCATCCCACCACGCGGGAATCGCCGATGGTGACCTCGACCAGGTTGTCGTCGAGTCGTCGAGCGGAATCCAGATCGAGGGTCGCCTCTTGTCCGCTGGGGATCTCGGAGCGGGTACGCCGTATCTCCAGCAATTCCGCCCGCTTCCGCTCGGTGCCCGAATCGTCGACCTCGCCGGCGTTGAGCACGACGCCGTACGCGTCTTCAGCACCTGCGGGGGTCACCTTCCCGTTGCGCACATCGGCGGCCACGGCCTCGGGTTCACGACGCAGCGGATCACCGTAGCCACCGCCACCCTGCCAGTGCATGTACAGCACCTCACCGGGGGCGAGGTAACTCTCGTCGTAGCACGCGCCGATCTCCTTCGCACCGGCCAGCTCGTCGAGCGTGCCCGGAATCCGGCCTTGCGCCAACAGTTCCTGTACGGCGGAGTCGCGTGCCAGGATCTCCAGGCCGGTGTTGCCGGGCAGTCCGCCGGCGAGTCCGGCGTTCTGCGCGACGGCCTTGCCCGCCGAGGCGAAGACGAGACCCATCGGCAGACTCGTCCCGTACGGGGTGACCGCGAGCGACGCCGACACGCCGCCACGGTGCCGCCCCGGACCGCCGGAGTCCGGCTCTTCTCGACGCCACAGGGTGAGCAGCGGGTAAAGGAACTCGGTCATCTCGGTGTCGGGGATCCGGCCCATCGGGATGCAGAAGAGGCCGCCCGTGTCCATGCCGTCGGCGACCGGTCGTGCGCCGTACCCGCCGGCCATCGGCTCCATCATGATGTTGAGGAACGGCACCGGTTGTTCGCCGCGCTCGTCGAGGCCCGCGACCACCGCGGTGTCCCACGTACCGCAGCACGACGCCTGCACGTTCTTGCCGAATTCGAGGTGGCGGTCCAGCATCTGGGCCAGACACTCGGCGATGAGGTTGCCGGTGAGCCACGCCGGGCCGATGGGCCCGCGACTCACCGCCGCCGGGAAGGTGGCGTTGTTGATCGTCCCCTCTTCGGCCACGAGGTCGAAGCACCGCATGAGACCGCCTGCCGACCACGGGATGTCACCGGCGAGGATGGGGAGCAGCGCCAGCATCACCCCGCCGCGCATGCCCGCATACGTGCAGTTGATGACGCCCGTCTGCGGGTCGGTGCCGGTGAAGTCGAACTCGAGGTGATCGTCGGTCTTGGTCATGGCGACGGTGATCTTGTGGACGCCACGGTCGCCGGCCTGGGACTGGTCCTGATAACCGGTCGCATGCCACGTTCCGTCCGGCAGATCGGACAGCTTCGACCGCAGCCGCCCCTCCGCGTCGGACATCATCCGCTTCATGACGGCCTTGACCGTGTCCGCGCCGTACTGCTCGATGACCGCGAGCAGCCGGTCACGTCCGACGCTGTTCGCGCCGATCTTGGCGCGCAGGTCGAGTCCGACCAGCATCGGGACCCGGCTGCGCCGCACCCAGACGTCGGCGACGTCCCGCTGCAGCTCGTAGTCGCGGACCACCTTGATCGGCGGCGTCGGAAGTGATTCGGAGAACACGTCTTTGGCGGCCGGGTCGAACGAACCCAGTCCCGACCCACCGAGGTCGGGTTCGTGACAGATCGCACTTGTCCAGGCGAACAGCTTCCCGTCGTGGAAGACGGGCTGGTAGACGATCACGTCGCTCTGGTGGAGTCCACCGCCGACCCACGGGTCGTTGCAGAGGAACATGTCGCCCTCGGCGATTCCCGGATTGAGCGAGCGATGCTGCAGTGTCCAGTAGATGGCGAGGTCGACGGCGCCCACGAGCATCGTGTTGTACAGCCCGACCTGGACCTCCTGGCCGAGTTCGTCGCTGATCGCGAAGTCGAAGTCGTTGGCATCGGTCACGATCGGTGATCCCGACATCCGCTTGAGCGCTTCGCCCATCTCGTCGGTGACCGACCACAAGCGGTGTCGGATCACCTCGTAGGTGAGCGGGTCGAGCGCGTCGATCTGTTCCTGAGAGACGGTGTGCACCGCCAACGACGGTGGCAGGGATCGAGCCAGCGCGTCGATGTCGGCGGGTCGGCTGGAGAAGACCTCCGAGCCGGGGATGGGTGCGGTCATGAGAGCGACTCCTGTGGTTGCTGCTGGTGATCGATCATGCGGGGTCGACGGTGATGTTCAGGTTGCCGAGGCGGTCGATCTCACCGGTGGTGTCGTGGGGGACGACGACGGTCGTGGTGGGCACCTCGATGACCGCCGGGCCGCGGACGATGTGCCCGGCGCGCAGGCCGGCGTAGTCGTAGATGTCGGTGTCGACGAAGCCACGCCGGCCGTCGAGGCAGACCTTGCGCACGCCCACGTGTGCCGAAGCCGGGTCCGAGGTGTCGGCGGTGGCGAGTTCGGGCAGTTCCGGGGAGAACGGCAGGACGCCTGTGCCGCGCACCCGGTAGGTGATGGCCTGGATGCCCGCCTCGCGGAACCCGCTGTCCTTCCCGTACAGGTCGGCATACTTCTTCTCGAACGCTTCCGCGGCGGCGACGATCTCGGTCGACGTCAGCGAACCGTCCGGCAGCGGGGTCGCAACCTCGGCCAGCTGCATGGTGTACCGCATGTCGATCTCGCGCTCGATCTCGACGGACGCGAACTGCAGGCCCTGCCGGTCGAGCTGACCACGCACCTGCTCCTCGAGCAGCTTGAAGTTCCCCTCCACCCGGGCCGGGTCGAGCGGCATCGCCGCCGGGTCCGAGAGTTCCTTGGCGAGAACGATGTTCGATGACGCGAGACCGTAGGCGGAGAACGCGGAGGCCACCTGACCAAGGGGCACGACAACTCTCGACACCCCGATCTCCTGCGCGTACAGGCCGCAGTGCGCGGGTCCCGAGCCACCGAAGGCGTAGACGATGAAGTTGCGGGGGTCGTGACCGGCCTCGACGACGGTCTTGCGCAGCAGGTCGCCGGTCTGCGCGTTCTGCACCGCGTAGATCGCCGCGGCGGCGTCCTCGACCGAGAGGCCGAGCGGTTCGGCGATGCGCGTGCGGATGGCTTCGCGGGCGAGATCCAGGTCCAAGGCCTTGCGGCCGCCGAGAAGGCCGCGCTCAGGCAGGATTCCGAGCACGAGGTTCGCGTCGGTGTTGGTCGGCTCGGTACCGCCTTGTCCATAGCAAGCCGGGCCCGGGACTGCTTGCGCGCTGTGGGGGCCGATCTGCAGGTTGCCGCCGGCGTCGAGCCAGGCGATCGCGCCACCGCCGGCGCCGATCGCGTGGACCTCGAGGGTGGGCACGTTGATCGGATGGTGGTTGATGATCGTCGTCGATGATCGCACCGGCTCCCCGTCGACGACGAGCCCGACGAGGAATGTCGTGCCGCCGGCGTCGGTGGCGATGATGTTGTCGTGGCCCAGTTGCCGACCGAGGGACACCGAACCGACCACGCCGCCGGTCAGCACCGAACCCACCGTAGAGATGGCATTTCCCGGTGCCTCGGATGCGGCCACCGCACCGCCGTTGCTCTGCATGACGAGCAAGGGGCCGGCCAGCTGGTGCTCACGCAGTCTGCCCTCGAGCTCGCCGAGATAGTCCCGGAGGCCCGGGCCGATCTGGGTGCTCATGACCGTGGTCGCGTTACGGGCGAACTCACGGATGCGCGGGCTCACTTCACTGGACAGCGAGACGAAGACGGTCGGGTCGATCTCGGCGACGATCTCGCGAATCCGCTGTTCGTGTACGGGGTTGCGGAACGACCACAGCAGCGACACGGCTATCGCGGAGATGCCGTCGTCGAGCAGCTTCCGGACCGTGGCCCGGACCTCGTCCTCGTCGAGCGCAACGACGATCCGGCCGTCCCGATCGACGCGCTCGGTGACCTCGAGCGCATGCCGCTTGTGGATCAGACCATGAGACTTGCTCTGCGCGAGCACATTCTGCAGTTGTTCGGGCGGCCGTCCGAGATAGCGGCCCTCGACGTTCATGATGAAGATCGAGTCGCGGTGGCCCTTGGTCGTGATGAATCCGACGTCCGGCACCCGGCCCATCACGAGCGCGTTCAGCGACGACGTGGTGCCGTGCGCGATGTGGTGGGTGTCGGCGAGCATCTCGTCGAGCGGCCGTCCGAGCTGCTCGGCGAGTACGGCCAGGACATCCATCACGCCGGCCGAGTAGTCCGGCGGAGTGGATGGCGCCTTCCCCGCGACGACCAAGCCGTTGCCGTCGTCGAGGACGGCGTCGGTGAACGTCCCGCCGACGTCCACACCGATCACGTATGCCATGGCCAGGTACTCCTTCGTTGTTCGGGCGGCGACGCCCATAAGGTCTGTTTACGTTGGCGTTGAGTATTCGACGTGATCGACCATGTGTCAAGGATTTGCTATGAGCTGGGTCACCGTCGAGTGTCCTCCACTCATCCATCGCTGCAGCTCAGGGCTACCCCAACTGACACCTTGACGAATCATCATTGGCGTCGAATAATCATCGCCAGCGTCAACTTGGCGTGAACGGCCTGCCACGGGCCGCAATCGAAAGGACCGGACCCATGGGTGTCCATCGCATCGGCCTCGTCGTGCCGAGTTCGAACGTGACGGTCGAGACCGAGATGCCTGCCCTCCTGAACCGGCACCCGGTCTCGCAGTTCTCGTTCCACTCGACCCGGATGAGGATGCACACGGTGTCCCCGGAACAGCTCGCCGCGATGAACGCACAACGCGAACGCTGCGTTCTCGAGATCGCCGACGCCTCACCGGAGGTGATCCTCTACGCCTGCCTGGTGGCGCTGATGGTCGGCGGACCGGGCGAGCACCAGCGCGTCGAGGGTGCCGTCGCGGAACAGTTGGCCACCGGCGGCTCCGACGCGATCATCCGGTCGAGCGCGGGTGCCCTGGTCGAGGCGCTCCGCGCACTGGACGCCCGACGCATTGCCCTCGTGACCCCCTACCTCCGGCCGCTCGCCGAGAAGGTCGTCGAGTACCTGGACGCCGAGGGCTTCGAGGTGATGGACTGGCGGGCCCTCGAAGTCGCGGACAACGCCGAGGTGGGGTGTATCCCCGGCGACCGCGTGATGACCGCCGCCCGGTCCCTCGAACTGGACGGCGTCGACGCGCTGGTGCTGTCCTGCTGTGTCCAGATGCCGTCGCTGGATCTGATCGACGACGCCGAGCGTGAGTTCGGTCTGCCCGTGCTGTCGGCCGCGACGGCAGGCGCCTACAGCATCCTGCGCGGACTCGGCCTTCCGGCCTCCATCGAGGGCGCGGGCAGCCTGCTGCGCGCCGACATCGCCACCGTCCCCGCCTGACCACCCATCCCGACCCTTCTTGGAGTCCTCATGAGTTCACTGCCCCACAAGGTCCGCGGCGTCGATCACGTCGCCTATCCCACCTTCGACCCGGCGGCGACGGTCCGCTTCTACCGCGACGTCCTCGGCTTCCCCGTCGTGCACTCGATCTGCGCGGCCGGCTGGGGACCCGACAAGCATCCCGATTTCATCCACTTCTTCTTCGACATCGGCAACGACGACCGGCTCGCGTTCTTCTACTACTTCGGACTGGAGCCGTTCGACGGTGGCCCCCAGGGTGATTCGTACTCACGCTTCGCCGAGGACGTACCGATCTGGTTCATCCGCTCGCGTCACCTGGCCATACACGTCGACGACGAGGCGGATCTGATGGAGTACCGGCGACGCCTGGATGCCAGCGAGTGGCCGGTCGAGATGCAGATCCAGCACGAGACGATCGAGTCGATCTACACCCACGACCCGAACGGGTACATGATCGAGATCACGCGTGCGATGCGGGCCGTCACGCCACAGGAGGACCTCGACGCCAACCTGACCATCGAGGCCCTCATCGATGTGGTGTCGCAACCGAATCCGAGCATGGACGCGCTTCTCATGCGCAAGGCCGAGCGGATCGTCGAACGGGCCGCGGCCTGGCAGGACGAGCAATCCGCCGGCGACGCACTCACCGCCGGGGAGGCGACCGTCCGATGACCACGCTGTTCGTCCTCGACGTCCCGGAGAACAAGGCCGTCGCGGCGGTCGCCGGCGAAGTGCCAGGTGTTTCCGTGGATCATGTCGGACCCTATTTCCGGATCACCGCCGACGACACCATCGTCATCGACCGGCGGGCCACCGGGTGTCGCCACGCGGTCTGGTACAGCAGCGTCGCCGGGCTCCTCGATTCTCGGATAATCCAGTGGGACAAGGATGCGCTGAAGGTGGAGCCGCGATGACCGCCCCCGCGACCTCCGACGCGAGCCGACTGGGAGCCGGTCGCTACATCGACGCCGCCGAGCAACCGGCGGACACCACGACCTCCGTACACGAGCTGTCCACTGCAGACGGCGCCAAGATCACCGGGATCCTGCGCACCGTCCCGGGTGCGACCGTCGTCGTCGCCTTGATGCATCCGCGGCAGGACCTGACACACCACGTGCTCGTCCCCGAACTGCTAGCCCGCGGGTTCGCGGTGTGGACGCAGGGGACCCGCTCGGTCAACAACGACCTCGCCCTCATCCACGAGCAGGCGATCCTCGACGCTGCGGCGGGACAGGTGTTTCTCCGCGAGCGCGACTTCGGATCTGTGGTGACACTGGGTCATTCGGGCGGCGGCGCCCTGTTCGCGTTCTACCATGAGCAAGCCGGTCTGGCTCCCCGTGAGCGGTTGTCGACGACCCCCGGCGGGCGGCCGGTCGATCTGGCGAGCGCGGACATGCCGGTGCCCGACGGTGCCGTCTTCCTGGCCCCCCACCCCGGTCAAGGCGAACTGCTGCTGCGTCTCATCGACCCGTCGGTGACCGACGAGGACGATCCGCTCGGTACCGACCCCTCGCTGAACCCGTTCGATCCCGCCAACGGATACGCCGAGCCTCCGGAGAGCTCTTCCTACGCACGGTCTTTCGTCGGGCGGTACCGCGCCGCGCAGCGCGCACGGGTCGAACGCCTCGACACCGTCGCGCGTGATCTCGTCGCCGAGACCGGCCGCGCGCGGACACGTTTCGCCGACACGGGTGACCCGGCCGACCGCCGGGCCGCGCTGGCCCCGCGCATCATGACGATCTATCGCACCGACGCCGACCTGCGGTTCCTCGATCAGGCCCTCAGCCCCAACGACCGGCCATACGGATCGCTGTTCGGACGTCGTCCCGACCTCACGAATTACGGCCTGGTCGGCTTCGGGCGGCTGGCGACCCCGGATGCATGGCTGTCCACGTGGTCGGGTCTGTCGAGCAACGCCGGATTCCTCCGATGCGCGCCGGGTGTCCGGGTTCCCTCGTTGTTCGTCGAATTGACCGGCGATCAGGCGTGCTTCCCCGAAGATGCGGTGGCGATGGTGGACGCCCTCGG
>ERZ501011.426-NODE-426-length-10737-cov-11.018723_pt1 | contig 10737 bp, 12 predicted proteins | sample MGYA00248833_ERZ501011 | MGnify/ENA primary metagenome ERZ501011 (study PRJEB25958, sample SAMN03398530) | human skin metagenome | study: EMG produced TPA metagenomics assembly of the Human Skin Microbiome Metagenome (human skin metagenome) data set. | reverse complement strand
GGTCTTTAGGCTGAACATCACCCCCGTCGGAGCCATCCGGCGGGGGTTTTGCGTTACCGGCGCATGAGCCAGGATCGCTATCCCGATACGCCCGACGGCCGCTACTTTGTGGTGCGAGGCCGGCTGTGGCGCAGGAGCAACCCCCACCTGCCCGACGCCGAGCGCAGCGCGCAGGTCTCAGCCCTCATGGCCGCACGGCGAGAGGTCGGGGCGGGGCTGAAGGCCGGCGACGACCAGGCCGTGGCAAAGGCAAGAGCAAGGGTGGATGCGGCGAAGCGCGCGCTTGGCGAACGCGGCCCGGTGTGGTGGAGCGACGGAGCGCCCGACCTGAACCGCCGGATGGCCCGCAACACGGTGTACGCCGACTGGTTCAACAGTCTGGCTCCTGATCCGGGAAACTGAGCGGCGGCGGCGCGTTACGGCTGTTCCTCCCACCGCCAAGGTTCGACGATGCGGTCACTCACCCGGCTTGCCCTCCTTGCTCTGCTCGGCCTCGGGGCCTGCGCCATCCATCCTGGCCGCGTGCACCAGGTGCGCTTCGCCTCCGATGCCGAGACGGTGCTGGCTTCCACCCAGGCCGGTGTGGTGCGGGGCGTGGAGGGCGCAGGCGTTCGCGCCTTCCTGGGCGTGCCTTACGCCCGCCCGCCGGTCGGCGAGCTGCGCTGGCGCGCGCCGCAGCCGGTGGAGCCCTGGAAGGGCCGACGGGACGCGACGCGCATCGGGTCCGACTGCACCCAGGCCGTTGGGCGCAAGGCCATCCTCGGCGGCGGCGGCGGGATCGTTGTGGGGTCGGAGGACTGCCTTTACCTGAACATCTATGCGCCGGCGGGTGCGCGCGACACCCAGATGCCAGTGATGGTCTATGTACCGGGGGGCGCGTTCACGGTCGGCTCGGGCGCCAACTACGATCCTTCGCGGCTGGCGGCCGAGCAGGGTCGGGTGGTGGTCGCCATCAACTATCGCCTGGGCGCGCTCGGCTGGCTGGCGCATCCGCAGATGGCGAAGGACGGCGACGGCGTCGGAGGCAACTTCGGTTTGATGGACCAGCAGGCGGCGCTGCGCTGGGTGCGCGACAACATCGCAGGGTTCGGCGGCGATCCAGGCAATATCACCCTGTTTGCGGAAAGCGCGGGGGCGTGGAGCGCCTGCTACCTGATGGCGTCGCCGGGTTCGGAGGGACTGTTCCACCAGGTGATCCTGCAGAGCGGCGGATGCCTGGAGCCGTCGTCGCTCGTTCCGGCGCAAGAGGCGGCGAAGAGCGGCCCGGCCTTCGCCGAGGCGCTGGGGTGCGCCGGCGAGGATCAGATCGGATGTTTGAGGAAGACGCCGGCCTGGCGGGTTGCTCGTGCGCCGTCGCTGCGGGCGGGGATCAATGGTCTTGGTTCGTGGGGGCCGGTCTACGGCGACAGGACCACGCCCGAAAACCCCGCCGTCGCCTTCCACGAGGCTCGATACGTGCGCACGCCGGTGATGGTCGGCACCAACCTGGACGAAGGGCGTCTGTTCGCCAACGAGGTCCAGAGCATGGATCGCTACGTCAAGGAGACCGCCTGGATGTACGGCGACGAGGCGGCGCGCGTGCTGGAACGCTATCCGGTGGGTGAGGAGGGGCCCGCCATCGCCATCGCCACCAACTTCACCGACCAGCGGTTCGCCTGCCCGTCCCACGCGCTGCGTCGGGTGCTTGCGCGGCACGGGCCGGTATGGGGGTACGAGTTCGCCGATCGCCAGGCGCCCTTTGTCCTGCCCGATCGGCTGGTCGGGCTGGATCTTGGCGCCTACCACGCCGGCGAACTGGCCTATGTGTTCGGGACCAGCTGGATCCTGGCGGATGTGAAGCGGTTCACGCCCGAACAGCGCGCTCTGTCGGCGCGGATGCGCAGCCTGTGGGCCGGTTTCGGGCAGACGGGCTTCGATCCGGCGTGGCCCCAGGTGACGCAGGGCGGCGGGCCCGTCCGCGTGTTCCACCCGCAAGGCGACCGGATCGATTCGACCTTCTTCGAGCGTCACCACTGCGACCTGTGGGACGGCACGACCTTTGGAGCGGCGGCGCCCTAGCCGCCGCTCCGATCGCTCAGGTCAGCCCTGGAAGACGACCTGAACGCCGGGCTTCACCCGCGCGGCCAGCAGTTGCACGTCCCAGTTGGTCAGGCGAACGCAGCCGTGCGACGCGGTCTTGCCGATGGTCTCTGGCTCGGGCGCGCCGTGGATGCCGTAGGACGGCTTGTTCAGGTCGATCCACACCACGCCGACAGGATTGTTCGGCCCCGGCTTGACCACCAGCCGCTCGGTGGCGGTGCCGTAGGACAGCTTGTCCGGATCGTAGACATAGTCCGGATTGTTGGCGACGCCGTTGACCTTGAGCGTGCCCGACGGGGTCGGATTGTCGCCGCTGCCGATGGTGGCGGGGAAGAAGCCGATCAGCTGGTCGTTTTCGCCATAGGCCATGACGGCGCTCTGGCTCTTGTCGACGACGATGCGGACGACGTCGGCGGGCAGCTGGATCTGGCCCACTGACGGCACCACCAGCCTTTGGCCGGCGCGGTTAAAGTCAGCCGAAGGGTTCATGGCGCGCAGCAGGGCCTCGCTGACGTGGAAGCGCTCGGCGAGGGCTTCCACGATGTTTCCATAGCCCATGGCCGGCAGCTTGGATTGCGGCTCGACCTCGGTCGGAACGACGCCGATATAGGGGCCGGCGATGTCCTGCTGGGTGATCTCGTACTCGGTCGTGACGGGTTGGCCGCCCGCCTGGATCAGGCGCTGGTAGGTTTCAGGCGTCAGATCGCCGCTGGCCTCGAGCCCCTGCGCCTCCTGCCAGGCGGCCAGAGCCTGACGCGTGTTCGTTCCGCCCAAACCGTCGATGGCGCCGGGGGAGAAGCGGGCGCGCGCCAGCAGCACCTGGGCGCGGATCAGCGCAGGACTGGGCTGAGGCTGGGCGGCGGGCTGGCCCTCCTGAGCGGGCGGGGCGGGCTGCGGCGTCGCCTGATAGGCGGCATCGTTGATGGACTGCCCCGAGAGAGGTCCCTGGGCGCCCACCGCGCCGCCGCTCGCGCCTGCCTGCTCGGCTCCGGATGGTTCCGGCGCCCCGCATCCAGCGACAAGCAAGGCGAGAACGGACACGGCCGGCAGGGCGCAGCGACGCGCGAGGCGATCAATCATGAAGAGGTCTTTCTGGTTCAGGAACTTGGGACGAGAGCGCGGCGTCAGTCGTTTGGGGCGCCGGTGGCCGGGTCGGTGGCGGTTTCGCCGGAGTTGCTGGACCCTTGCGAGCCCTTGGGCTCGGTGGCCGGTCGCGGCGGCTGTCCTTGAGGTCCGTCCTTGCGCTGGTTCTCGTACTGCGACGGATAGGGGGCGGGGCGTTCGTCGGTCATGGGGGCGTGTCCTAGAAAGATCGTCAGCAACACCAACGCTTGGTTCGGCCGGCGGCTCCCGAAAAGGCTTCGTTCACCAAGGTGGTCAACCGTGGTGAAAGACGCACGGGCTTAGAAGTCCGCGAGGCGACCGCCGGGTCGACGAGAGGATGAAGGCGCGTGAACCCACCCGTTTCGGTCGAGATCACCCGGGCCGAGGCGCTGTCGCCCGAGCAGATCGCGCTGTGGCGGCTGTGGCGGGCCGCTGATCCAAGGCTGGCGAGCCCGTACTTCCATTGGCGCTATGCTCAGATCGCCTCGCGCGTATGCCCCGGGGCCGCAGTGGCGGTGTTTCGGCGCGGCGGGGAGGTCGTCGGCTTCTTTGCGCATCAAAGGCGGGGGCGGGCGGTGCAGCCGCTGGGCGCGCCGATGAACGACTACCACGGCGTGATCTCCGCGCCCGGCGTCGACATCTCGCTGGAAGAGGTGGCGCAGCTGCTGAACGCCAGCCGGCTGACGGTCACGGCCTGGCTCGGAGAGGGACAGGCGGGCGGGGAGCGCCAGACGGTGATGGTGCGGCTGCCGGAGAGCGGCTACGTCGACTGGTACGCCGAGCGGCGCAGGACATTCGGCAAATACTTCAAGGACAAGGAACGGGCGCGGCGCAGCCTGCTCGCGGAGCTTGGCCCGATCGAGGTGCGGCACGAGGTCCGCGACGCGGCGCTGCTGGACCGGCTGATCGACCTGAAGTCGGCGCAGTACCGGCGCTCGGGCCTGCACGACATCTTCGCCTGCGACTGGACCCGGCGGCTGCTGCACGCGCTGATGGCCTCGGATGACCCCGATTTCGGCGCGTCCATAGCGACCATGCACGCAGGCGGCGAGCTGACCGCGCTGGAGTTCTCGCTCCACGCCGGCGACCAGTATCATTTCTGGTTCCCTGTCTATGAGCCGAGTCTGGCGCGCTGCTCGCCGGGCATTCTCTTGAGCATGGACACCATGGAGCGGGCGAGCGCCGACGGCTTTCGCGTCTTCGACTTCGGCTTCGAGGGCGAGCACTACAAGAAGTACTTCTGCAATGACCGACAGACCGTGCGGGAGGCCGTGGTGCTGAAGCCGGGCGTGCAGGCGACCGTCAGCGACGCGGCGGCGGACCTGCTGAACCGGGCCGGCGGCGGGCGGGGCGATGCGCTGCGCACCAGCATCCGCCGGCGATGGGCCGCGATCGAAGCGTGCGAGACCACTCCGCTGGCGCGGGCGCGGGGCGCGGCGGTCGCGGCGCGCGCGGCCGCGAACAAGGCCCTGGCCCGCAGAAAGACGCCCCACCGCGTGGCGCACGCCTGATGAGCAACATCATGAACCAGCGTCGTACTCGCTATCCCGGACCGATCGCTGAGGCGAAGATCCATCCGCACACGCTGAACGACCGGGGCTTCGCAGAGGATGAGGCGCTGGCCGCGCTGCTGGACCGCTATCCGGCGGAACTGTTCGACATCAACCTGTACGACTACGACGCGGAGGGCCAGGTCTCGTTGCGCACCGGCGCGCGTGGGCGGCTGTCCGGGGCGGAGCTACTGGAGGCGATCAAGCAGGGTCGGCTTTGGGTCAATCTGCGGCAGGTGGAGACCGGCTGGCCCGAGTTGTGGGATGCAGCGATGGAGGACTTCCGTCGCATCCAGGCGACCTATCCGGGCATGAAGGCGGTGCGCAATGCGGGCCAGTTGATCCTGTCTTCGCCGCGATCGGGCGCGCCCTACCATTTCGATGCTGCTGGCGTGGTGCTGTTCCACCTGCGCGGCAAGAAGCGGGTGTTCGTCTATCCGGGCGACGAGGCGCACCTGCCGGAGCGGGAGATGGAGCAGGTGGTGGCGCGCCAGACGACCGAGGAACTGCCCTACACGCTGGCGTTCGAAGACGACGCCCAGGTCATGGACCTGGAACCGGGGCAGGCGCTGACCTGGCCGATCTATGCGCCGCACCGTGTTGAGAACCAAGGCCGCTTCTGCGTCAGCCTGTCGATGGATTTCCAGACCTGGACCTCGCGGTTCCGCAACGGCGCCCTGTTCGCCAATGCGGCCGTGCGCAAGGCGGGCGGGCGGCCCCGCTTCACCGACGCGATGAGCCGACCCGAACTGGCGGCGCGCTGGGCGGCGTCGGTGGCTCTGCGAAAGGCCGGGGTGCTGAAGAGCCGGCTGAACAGCTTCGAGCGCGATTTTGAGCCTGAGGTCGGCGCGGCCGACGGCGCGGGCGCGCTGAAGCCCGCGGGTTAAATCGATGTCATGACCTCGAGTTAAAATGACTTGAGGCCGAGCGGGGGGCACTCTTTTCTTCATAGCTGGAGAGGAAGAGACCCGATGAAGACTGCCCCGTTCGCACTCTTGGCCGCCGTTGCTACGAGCTGCGCCGCGCCCGCCTTCGCCGCCGATGTCGAGATCAAGGACGCCATCGCCCGCGTCGTGGTGATCGTCGAGGACCGATCGGACATCGGCGTGGAGATCACGCCCGGCCGCGCCGACCTGCCGGCGCCCCGGGTCCAGCGCCGGGGCGGCGACGTGCGCATCGACGGCGGCCTTCGCAACGCTTTCCGCAACTGCTCCAGCGGTCCCTCGAGCGCTCGCCAGCCCGGGGAAGGCGCGACGGTCGAGGTCCGCCGCATCGGCCGCGTGCGGCTGGAGGACGCCCCGCTGATCGTGCTGCGCACGCCCCGCTCGGTGGACGTGGGCGCGAGCGGCGCGGTGTTCGGCTCGGTCGGGCGCGGCGCCAGCGACATCGATCTGGGCAATGGCGGCTGCGGCGATTGGGTGGTCGCCAATACGGGGGGCAAGATGTCCCTGGCGCTGGGCGGATCCGGAACGATCCGGGCGGGAACCTCGTCCGCGCTCGAGGCTGCAGTCGGTGGGTCGGGCTCCATCATGGCGGGGGCGACCCGACGGCTGGAGGCCTCGGTCGGCGGGTCGGGCTCCATCACCGTGGCGCGCGTGGACGGGCCGGGCGAAGCCGCCATCGGCGGCTCGGGCGACATCACCATCCGCGCCGGCGACATGCCCAGGCTCGAGGTGGCGGTCGGCGGCTCGGGCAATGTCCGTTACGGCGGTCGCACGGCGGATCTGGAGGTGGCGATCGCCGGCTCCGGCGACGTGTCGGTGGCCGAGGCCTCCGGTCCGGTGTCCCGTTCGGTGGTCGGTTCGGGCACGGTCAGCATCGGGCGCTGACCGGGTCGCTCGCGACGGAGAGGGGCCGGGTCGTGGAACCCTCGGCCTCTCTCTTTGCACCCGGCATGGGAAAGCCCCGGCGGATCGCTCCGCCGGGGCTTCGTCCTTTGTTGGGCCGTGAGGCTTAGAAGCCGGCCAGAATGGACGTCATCGCGGGCGAGCCCAGCGAAGCGCCGGCGCGGTCACGCGCCTGGATGCCGCCGCCGAAGCTGTAGCGCAGGCCGATGGTCCAGCTGTCCACGTCCAGGTCCACCGACTCGATGTCGGCGCGGGTGTAGCCGGCAGTCAGCGAGAAGGGCGAGTTGGCGAACTCGTACTCGCCGCCCACGCCGTAGGTCCAGGCGTCGCCGTCGCCGAAGTCGGTGTCGACATTGTTGTAGCTGGCGCCCGCGTTCAGCCGCAGCTGCGGCGTCAGGTAGAAGGCGGCGTCGACGCCCACCGTCCAGATGTCGGCATCCACGCCTTCCAGCAGGTCGTCGGCGTTGGTGTAGGCGATCTGACCGGTCAGGGTGGCCTGAGCCAGATACTTCTGGGCTTCGACGCCCGCGGTCCACAGCTCTTCGTTGCCCAGGTTGCTGACGCCCGCAAAGGCGCCGGCGCGCACGTCGGGGGCGAACATGCGGGTGAAGTGGGCGGCGGCTGCGCCGGAGGTGTCGCTTTCATCGAAAGCCTCGACGTAGTCGACCGAGCCGTTCAGCGTGACGGTCCAGTCGTTCATCGGCAGGGCCACCGTGCCGTCCACGGTCCAGACGTCGGCTTCGGCGTCGCCGAAGTCGGTGTCGATCGACGGGTTCGCGTAGGACACGCCCACCGATCCGATGGCGTCCTGCGCGACGGCGGGAGCGGCGAACAGGGCGGCGGCGGCGGCCGAGGCGAGGAAAAGGGTCTTCATACTCAAGTGTCCGTTCTTCTTCTTCTCTCCGCCCACGGACCATTCCGGCGGGGCGGGGGGCGGCTGCTACCAGCATTGCATGAGATCGGAAGACGAAAACTGCGCCGCTTGCCCATCACGTGCTTCGTTGTTGCCGAACCGACACGCGATGTGGCGCATATGTGTCGCTACTGTGTGCGTAAGAAAGCGAAGCCGTTAACGCCACCCCAGACTCGCTTGTGGCCCCGCCCAGCTGCCGATCGGCGTTTCACCGAAGCCCTCCACCGAGGACGCCCGTCTGCAGGATGCGCTTGACGAAAGCGGAATCGATCGGCATAAGCGCCACTCTTGTTGGACCGGCTGTGCATCCCCGGATGCAGACGCGGTTCGCAGGGACGACCTAAGTACCTGTTCTTTGCAGCTTCTTGGGACTTCACGGCCTTCGCGGGGGACTGCGTGGGCCGATCGTTTTTGCGGATTTGCGTACCTGAGGGCCTAGGCCCGAAGGCTTCGGTCTTTGAAATGGTTCACAGGGACGCGGTCCTCCGACCGCATTGGAAGTAAGCACCGATATGGATCAAAGCATCCGCATCAGGCTCAAGGCCTTTGATCACCGCGTCCTCGACTTTTCGACGCGCGAGATCGTCAACACCGCCAAGCGCACGGGCGCGACCGTTCGTGGTCCGATCCCGCTGCCGACCCTGATCGAAAAGTTCACCGTGAACCGCTCGCCGCACGTCGATAAGAAGTCGCGCGAGCAGTTTGAAATCCGCACGCACAAGCGCGTGCTCGACATCGTCGACCCCACCCCGCAGACCGTGGACGCGCTCATGAAGCTCGACCTGTCCGCCGGTGTGGACGTCGAGATCAAGATCTAAAGAAGAAAGAGGCGGGATCCGATGCGCACGGGCGTGATCGCCAAGAAGCTGGGCATGACCCGCGTGTTCGCCGATGACGGCGCGCACGTTCCGGTCACTGTGCTTCAGCTCGACGGCTGCCAAGTCGTCGGCCAGCGTACCCAGGAGCGGGACGGCTACGTCGCCGTTCAGCTGGGCGCCGGCATGAAAAAGGCCAAGAACACCAACAAGGCTCAACGCGAGACCTTCGCCAAGGCGGAAGTCGAGCCCAAGGCTTATGTGACCGAGTTCCGCGTCGATGCGGACGGTCTGCTGGATGTGGGCGCCGAGCTGTCGGCCGACCACTTCATCGCCGGCCAGAAGGTCGACATCCAGGGCGAGACCATCGGCAAGGGCTTCGCCGGCGCCATGAAGCGCTGGAACTTCGGCGGTCTGCGCGCGACGCACGGCGTCTCGGTTTCGCACCGTTCGCACGGCTCCACGGGTAACCGTCAGGATCCGGGCCGCACCTTCCCGGGCAAGAAGATGGCCGGCCACCTGGGCCAGGAAGTCGTCACCACCCAGAACCTGACCGTCGTCCGCGTGGACGCCGAGCGCGGCCTGATCATGATCAAGGGCGCCGTCCCGGGTCACGAAGGCAGCTACGTCAAGGTTCGCGACGCCATCAAGAAGACCCGTCCGGCGGACGCTCCGTTCCCCGGCTCGGTCAAGTCCAAGGGCGCTGCTCAACCCGCCTCGACCCCGGCTGAAGAAGCCCCGGCCGAAGCGACCGAAGGCGGTGAAGCGTAATGAAACTCTCTGTCATCAAGCTCGACGGCGGCGCAGCCGGCGACGTGGAACTGTCGGACGCCGTTTTCGGCATCTCGGACATCCGCGGCGACCTGCTGGCCCGCACCGTGAACTGGCAGCTGGCCAAGCGCCGCGCCGGCACGCACAAGGTCCAGACCCGCAACGAGAACTCTCGTACGGGCAAGAAGATGTACAAGCAGAAGGGCACCGGCGGCGCCCGTCACGGCTCGCGCCGTGCGCCGCAGTTCGTCGGCGGCTCGCGCGCCTTCGGCCCGGTCGTCCGTGACCACGGCTACGACCTGCCCAAGAAGGTCCGCGCCCTGGCCCTGCGTCACGCCCTGTCGTCCAAGGCCAAGGCCGGCGACCTGGTCGTGGTGGACGCCCTGAACGTCGAGAACGCCAAGACCGCCGCCCTGCGCGACGCCTTCGGCAAGCTGGGATGGGCCAAGGCCCTGATCATCGCCGGTCCGGAAGTCGACGTGAACTTCGGTCTGGCCGCGCGCAACATCCCGCACATCGACGTGCTGCCGAACGCCGGCCTGAACGTCTATGACATCCTGCGCGCGGACAAGCTGGTGCTGACCAAGGCCGCCATCGAGGCGATCGAGGCGCGCTTCTCTGAGAAGGAGGCCGCGTGATGGCCGGCGCTCAACCCACCGCCAAGCACTACGACACCATCCTGGCCCCGGTGATCACCGAAAAGGCCACGATCCTGTCGGAGCAGAACAAGGTCGTCTTCCGCGTCGCCGACACCGCGACCAAGGACGAGATCGCCGCGGCGGTCGAAAGCCTGTTCAAGGTCAACGTCCTCAAGGTCAACACCCTGGTTCAAAAGGGCAAGACCAAGCGGTTCCGGGGCATCCTGGGTCGCCGCGTCGACATCAAAAAAGCGATCGTGACGCTGGCCGACGGCCAGTCGATCGACGTCACCACGGGGCTCTGATCAGATGGCCTTGAAGACCTACAATCCGACATCCCCGGGCCGTCGCGCCCTGGTGCTGGTCGACCGTTCCGAGCTGCACAAGGGCCGCCCGGAGAAGTCGCTGACCGAGGGCCTGACCAAGTCGGGCGGACGCGGGCAGGGCGGTCGCGTGGCCGTTCGCTTCCGCGGCGGCGGCGCCAAGACCCTGTACCGCAAGATCGACTTCAAGCGTCGCAAGTTCGACGCGGTCGGCACGGTCGAGCGTCTGGAGTACGACCCCAACCGCACCGCGTTCATCGCGCTGGTGACCTATGAGGACGGCGAGAAGACCTACATCATCGCGCCGCAACGCCTGAAGGCGGGCGACCAGGTCGTCGCCGGCGAGAAGGTCGACGTGAAGCCGGGCAACGCCATGCCGCTGCGCTCGATGCCCGTGGGTACGATCATCCACAACATCGAGATGAAGCCGGGCAAAGGCGCCCAGCTGGCCCGTTCGGCCGGCGCCTACGCCCAGCTGGTCGGCCGCGACCAGGGCTACGCCCAGATCCGTCTCGGCTCGGGCGAGCTGCGCATGGTTCTGGACGGCTGCATCGCCACGGTGGGCGCGGTCTCCAACCCCGACCACATGAACCAGAACCTGGGCAAAGCCGGCCGCAAGCGTCACATGGGCTTCCGTCCGCACGTCCGCGGCGTCGCCATGAACCCGATCGACCACCCGCACGGTGGTGGTGAAGGC
>ERZ501011.425-NODE-425-length-10739-cov-11.919225_pt1 | contig 10739 bp, 13 predicted proteins | sample MGYA00248833_ERZ501011 | MGnify/ENA primary metagenome ERZ501011 (study PRJEB25958, sample SAMN03398530) | human skin metagenome | study: EMG produced TPA metagenomics assembly of the Human Skin Microbiome Metagenome (human skin metagenome) data set. | reverse complement strand
CTCTGTCGACGGCACGGGGATCTCCGTCCGGACCGGCGACACCGCCACGGTCCTCATTGCGGCCACCGTCGTCTTCACCGGTGGGGCGGCGCCGGCCGAGACCGGCGACCAGGCGCGCAGATTCCGGTTGCGGGTGCTCATCACACCGGCCGACGACACGCTGAAACTGAGTGCGGTGCAGTACCTTCCATGACGCCACCGACTCACACCCCGGGCGTCGAGCCGGTCCCGGGACGCGGAACGACCCGGCCCATCGGGGTGCGAGGTGCCGCCATCCGCCTCGCGATCGCGGCGGTTGTCCTGGTCGCGACGCTCGTCGTGGTGCTCGCCCTGTGGAACTCGCACCGTACCGGCTCCGACGTCGCGGAGAGCCGAGACCAGTTGCGAGCACAGGCGGGAACGATCGTCGCGGACGTCTTCTCGGTCGATGCGGACCGCTGGCAGCAGGACCGGACGCGGGCGCGGGAGCGGGTCGCCGACGAGTTCACCGACAGCTACGGGGCCCAGCTCGATCGGCCCCCGCCCGAGGGGACGTCGTCGGTGACCTGGCGCCCCGAGGTCGTCAGCATCGTCGCGGTCGACGCCGCGGAGGGGGAGGCGCTGCTGCGTGTCGTGGTGACAGTACGTCCGGCCGCGGGGCCGGCGACGACCGTTCAACGCACGGTCCTGGCCCGCTACGCGCGGTCGGACGACACATGGCTCCTCGCGGCGGCGGATGTGATCGGATGATCGTCCACCGGAATCTGCGGGTGCGGCGATGACCGAGACCATCACCACGCGAATCGAACTCGCCCGCGCCCGGGTCGACGCGGCGACCCGACGGGCGCGCACCGCCCGGATCGTCGCCGCGCCGGCGCTCCGGGCGCGTGCGGCACGCCGGACACAGACGGTGCGCCGGACTCTCGTCGGAGCAGCGATCGCGGTGGTCGTCCTCGTTGGCGTCGCCGGCTTTCTTGCCTGGCAGATCCGCGGCCAGCAGGCGGCGACCGAGTTGCAGGACGACGTGCTCGCATCCGCCCGCGGCGCCGTCACCGTCATGCTGACCGCCGACCCGGCCGACCCCGAAGGCTACGTGACACGCGTGGCGGAGGTGAGCACCGGACCGCAGCTGAAACGGATCGACGCCGCCCGGGAGGCACTGGTGACAGAGGTGGGCGGGCAACGGGGTTCGAGTGTCGGGCAAGTGATCTCGGCCGGGCTCGTCACCGATCCGTCGTCCGACGACATCGGTGGAAGCGTGGACGTGCTCGTCGTCGCCGACGCGACGAACCCGGCGCTCCTGGGCGGGTCGGGGGACGGTTCGGAGATCGACACCACCGGGGAGCGGATCACGGCGCTGATCACCATGACGCGCACCGACGGCGGCTGGAAGATCGCCGAGGCGAGGCGTCCATGACCACCGCTCACGACCGGGTCCTGCTACCGGCACGGCCGACCCGAACCCAACGCATCCGCATGCGGCTTCTCATCGCCGCATCGGCGGTATCCCTGGTGGTCGCGGCGATCGCGGGCGCCGCGACCCTGCGCCCCGATCCCGACCCGACCGAGGCGCAACGCAGCGAGATCCTCAGCGCGGCTGCGGCTGCCGTGAGTGCGCTTCTGACCTACTCGCCCGACGACCCCGCCGACCGGCGGCAGGCGACCGACGCGTTGCTGACCGACCCGCTACGCCTGGAGTACCGGAACCGCGGTACCGACGTCGTGGTTCCCGGCGTCCGTGCATCAGCGTTGTCGGTGACCGGCGAGGTCGTCGGTGCCGGACTGCAGGAGGGCGACTCGGAACGCGCCCGGGTGCTCGTCTTCGCCGACCAGCGGGTGACAGCCGGGTCCGGTTCACCGGCACCGGGTGCCGCGAGTCGTCCACCGGCCGAGACGACCTCTATCGCCCGGTGGGCACTTATGCGTAAGGTCGACGGGAATTGGCTGCTGTCCGACCTGCAACCGGTCGGCGACGTGACCCGTTGAGACACGAGATGCCCGGCCCCGGGCGGTCCGCGTGACCGCCGGCGCAGACGGGTGCTCGCGGGGTGGGATGACGAAAAGGGGACCAGAGATGAGTGCATCGAGCGCGGGTGTGGTGATCGTCGGAGCCGGACTCGGCGGAATCCGGGTCGCGGAGAACCTGCGGAACAACGGCTTCACCGATCCGATCACCCTCGTCGGAGCCGAAGCGCATCCGCCGTACGACCGTCCGCCGCTGTCGAAGTCGGTGCTGCTGGGCAAGGACGACCGCGTCGATCTCAAACCCGCGGAGTTCTACGAGGACTCCGACATCACGCTGCGACTCGGTGAAGCGGTGACCGCGGTGTCACCGACGGACCGGACGATCACACTGGCCTCCGGCGCCACCGTCGCCTACGACACTCTCGTACTGGCGACCGGGCTCGATCCGCGGCCGTTTCCCGGTCTCGCAGAGAACGTCCGTGGCGCGCACGTGCTCCGCACCTACGACGACGCGGTGGCGCTGCGTCGCGAGATCGATTCCGCGAGCACCGCAGTCGTCATCGGCGCCGGCTTCATCGGATGCGAGGTGGCGGCCGCCCTCTCGGCCCGCGGACTGGCGGTCAGCCTCGTCGAACCGGCTCCGACGCCGCTCGCCGTGGCGCTGGGGGAGCGGATCGGCGCCCTGGTGTCGCGGTTGCACGTGGCCAACGGCATCGATCTGCGGACCGGGGTCGGGGTCGCGAAGATCGACGTGTCCGACGGGCGGGTCAGCGCGGTCGAACTCACCGACGGCACCACCCTGCCCGCCGACATCGTCGTCGTCGGTATCGGTTCGACCCCGGTGACCGGGTACCTGGACGGTTCGGGTATCGAGCTCGCCGCACGCGAGGTCGGGGGCGGAATCGCCTGTGATGCAACCGGACACACCAGCGCCGAGAACGTCTACGCCCTCGGCGACGTGGCGAACTGGCTCGACGAGGACGGGCGGCCGAAACGCGTCGAGCACTGGAACCACACGGTCGAGCAGGCCTCGGTCGTCGCGCACCAGATCACCGGTGGCGACGCGGTCACCGCGTCGGTCGCCTATTTCTGGAGCGACCAGTTCGACGTCAAGATCCAGGTACTCGGCTCCCCGCGCGCCGATGACGAGGTCCACGTCGTCGACGACGACGGGAAGAAGTTCGTTGCCTACTACAGCCGGGACGGCGTGCTCACCGGGGTGGTGGGCGCCGGCAAGGTGGGTGCCGTGATGAAGACCCGGCCGAAGCTGCAGACCCCCACGCCCGTCGCAGATCTGCTGTGACGACGCATGTCGGACGCGCCCACCGCCGCGCAGGTGCGTGATGCGGCAGCCGAGGTGGCCGACCCGGAACTCGCAATCGGCCAGGCCGCGTTCTTCCAGGCCCGACCGGGGGGATACGGGGAGGGTGACGAATTCCTCGGAATCCGTGTACCGGTACAACGGAAGCTCGCGAAGGGGTTCCGCGGCATCGCGTCGGATCAGGTCGTCGACTTGCTCGACTCACCGATCCACGAGCATCGCCTGATCGCATTGTTCCTCCTGCGTGAGGAGTTCGACCGCGAGCTACGCCGCGGCGGCGACGGCAAGGGCTGGGTCGACCTCTACCTCGACGCCGTGCGCCGCGGCCGGGTGAACAACTGGGATCTCGTCGACTCGTCCGCCGATCCCGTCCTCGGCGAATACTGCCGGCGCAGCGGCGAACTCGATCTCGTCCTGCAACACGCGCGGGACGATGATCTGTGGCGGCGCCGGGTGGGGGTGATCGCGACCTTCGCCTTCATCAAGCACGGCGACCCGGCGGCACTGCTCGCGGTGGCGCCGCTCGTCCGCGACGACCGACGGGATCTCATCCAGAAGGCATTCGGCTGGATGCTGCGGGAGGTCGGCAAACGAGTCGACGAGACCGTCCTGCTCGGCTACCTGGACGACAACGCTGCCCGGATGGGCCGCACCGCACTGTCATACGCGCTCGAGCACCGGACCCCGGAGGAGCGTGCCCACTACCGCGCCCTCCGTTGACCGGCTCCGTGCTCTCGAATCCGATGGCGCCGCTGCGCTTTCTGCTCCCTGAGGTGTGAGGAGCGTTAGCGACGAGCCTCGAAGGGTCAGCCCTCGCGTGCGACCTTCGCGGCGGCCCAGATCATCGGGAACTGGAACGGCAACCGGGCCAGGGCGACAATCTTGTAGGGCAGCGGCCGGTCCCACCACAGCCGGACCATGTTGATGTTGGCGGGGTAGACGGCGAGGAACAGCAGCACGGACGCCGCGCCGGCAGCGCGTCGGGTCTTCGGGGCGAGAAGTGCCGCGCCCAAACCGATCTCGGCAACACCGGAAGCGTAGGTCAGGGTGCGGGGGTCGCCGGGGATCTCCTCCGGGATGATCTCGTCGAACGGTTTGGGTGCCACGAAGTGGAGCACTCCGATGCTGATGAGCATCGCGGCGAGGCCACGGGCGAGCTGGACGGGGTCGAGCCGGGAACCGCGGATGGTGCTCACGTCGTCGTTCTCCTTCGATGGACCGGTGACTGCACGAACTCGAACCACTCTCTCAGAATTCGACCTTCAGCGTGTCCGATGTCGGATGCGCCTGACAGCCGAGGATGTACCCGTCCTCGATGTCCTCGGGGTCGAGCGCGCCGGCGTTGTCCATGTCGACGCTGCCCTCGGTGAGAGTGCAGGCGCACGAACCGCACTCACCCTCCTGGCAGGAATACGGGGCATCGAGTCCGGCGGCGAGCATGATGTCGACGAGAGTTCGTGAGCGAGGCCAGGTCAGGGTGTGGGTCTCACCGTCGAGCTCCACCTCGACGGTGGCGGCACCCGCCTGCTCCTCCTCACTCACCTCGCCGAGTTCGACGTCGGCGAACGGGTCGCCGGACAGCGAGTTGTAGACCTCGGTGTGGACGTTGTGGTGCGGGAAGTTCGCGTCCGACAGACCCTTGTGGACGGCATCCATGAACGGGCCCGGTCCGCACATGTAGGCGACGTGCGACGTCGCGTAGGGCGCGAAAGCCGTTGCCAGAGCGGCCGCACTCGGCAGACCCTGGAGTGATTCGAGCCAGTGGACGAGGGTGAGCCGATTTGGGTGGGCGGCCAGGAGTTCTCGGAGTTCGGCGGCGAAGATCACGTCGGCGACGTCCCGGTTGGCATAGAAGAAGACGATCGGTGCGTCGCCCTTCTCGAGGGCCGCCTTGAGGATCGACATCACCGGCGTGACACCGCTGCCGGCCGCGATGAGCAGCAATGGGGTGTCATAGGACTTCGGGGTGAACACGCCCGATGGCGGCAGCACCTCGACCTGGGTGCCGGGGGAGAGGTTGTCGCACACCCAGTTGGATCCGTAGCCGTCGGCGGTGCGCTTCACGGTCACCTTGGGCTGCGGGTCGGTGAACGGCGACGACGCGAGGGAGTAGCAGCGCGCGACCGAACCGGTCTGCTCGCTCGGAATCCGTAGCGTGAGGAACTGCCCCGGTTTGTAATCGGTGAACGGCTTCGGCGAGGCCTCGGGTAGTTCGAAGGCGATGGACTTGGCCTCGGCCGTCTCGTCGATCACCTCGGACACCGTGAGGATCACGCTGCGTGAACCGTGAGGGGTCAGGTCAGACATGTGCGCAGTCTCCGCCGTCGAGGACCGGCACCCCGGCCCAAATTAGAACACGTTCTACTTCAGCCTAGCGCAACGACCGGTGTTCCCACGAGGGGCTTGCGGTCGATCACTTGCGGCCGTTGCCAGCGTAGTCACGCCAGGGCGGCCACGCCGTCGGCCACGGTGCGCGCGCCGGACTCGATGAGCGTCTCCAGGTCGGCATCGGGGTCGTCGAGCCATTTCTCGTACGCGGCGAGGGCGGCACCGAGGCACAGCCAGCCGATGGTCTGCGGCAGGTGATCGCGGACATCGACGCCCAGCCGGGTCGCGCAGAACTCGGCGATGACCTGACGCCAGTCGGCATAGACGATCATCGAATGTGCCTGCAGCGCAGGCACCCCGAGGAGGAGGGACATACGTCGGCGATGGTTGTCGAGTTCCTCGGCGGGCACCCGGTTGAACGAGACGAGGGCGTCGACGAGGGCCTGCGCCATCGGCGTCTCGGGCGGGATGCCGGCGAGGAGAGTGCGTAGTTCGAGGAGATGGTCGTCGAACTCGCCCCAGGGGATCTCGTTCTTCGACGAGTAATACCGGAACAGTGTGCGCCGGGCTATCCCGGCCGCCTCGGCGATGTCGTCGACGCTGGTGTCCTCGAAGCCCTGGGTGGTGAAGAGGCGGATCGCGAGTGCGCTGATCTGCGCACGCGACGTGATGGGGCGCCGGCCCGGCGGGGTACGTGCGGGCTCGTCACCGCGCATCTTCGTGGTCATCGGGACCTCAGCCTATGGGACCGGTGTCGTCCGGATCGACAGAACCGTCCACCTGGCCATTCGGGCAGTTCGCTCGCGAACGCTGGATTTCTGCACCGAGTGCCACTAGAGTCTGTCGTGATCCACATCACTAACCCACCAACCAGGAGGTATGGATCATGGCAGATCAGTCCGCTGCGACCAGTCACAGCTCGAACGACACCGAACTCCTCGCCGAGTCACTCGTCGAAGAGGTCTCGATCGACGGGATGTGCGGGGTCTACTGATGTCAGCCCCGACATCGAATCCGATCTCCGGCGACCGTTCCGCGGTCGCCGGGGTCCGGTTCGACACCCCAGCCGAGGCGCCCGGTTTCGACACGCTCGAGCCGTGGCGGCTCAATCCGAAGGTCGCTCTGCGGCCGGAACCGTTCGGCGCGCTGCTGTACCACTTCGGTACGCGCAAGCTGTCGTTCCTCAAGAACCTCACCGTCGTCGGCATCGTGCAATCACTCGCCGACCACGACTCGGCGGAGGCCGCCCTCCTCGCCGCCGGGATCTCGCCCGCCCAACGTCCCCTGTACCTGCAGGCGCTCACCGCCCTCGCCGACAGCGGCATGATCGTGCCCCGCTCCTGAGCGATCAGGCCCGACGTCCCGGCCCGGACGTCCCAGTCCCGAACCGACAGCCCCGAATGCAAGGACCTCAACGATGACGACCATCGAGATGCCGCCCACAGCAACCGAATTCGCGAGTGCACTCCGGGCGCCCGCACCGACCGCCGGCGAGGTGCCGAAGGTCGGCCGGCTCGTCGACCAGTTCGAGAAGGGTCTCGACGCGCCCATCTGCCTCACCTGGGAACTGACCTATGCGTGCAACCTCGCGTGCGTGCACTGCCTGTCGTCGTCGGGCAAACGCGATCCCCGCGAGCTGTCCACCGAACAGTGCAAGGCGATCATCGACGAGTTGCAGCGGATGCAGGTCTTCTACGTCAACATCGGCGGCGGCGAACCGACCGTTCGCCCGGACTTCTGGGAGCTCGTCGACTACGCCACCAGCCATCAGGTGGGGGTGAAGTTCTCCACCAACGGCCTGCGCATCGACAAGAAGGTGGCCGCGAGACTCGCGGCGTCGGATTATGTCGACGTCCAGATCTCGCTGGACGGGGCGACCGCGGAGGTCAACGACGCGGTCCGCGGTCCGGGTTCGTTCGACATGGCCGTCCGTGCGCTGGAGAACCTGGCAGAGGCGGGTTTCGCCGACGCCAAGATCAGCGTCGTCATGACACGACAGAACGTCGCGCAACTCGACGAGTTCAAGGCGCTCGCCGACCGCTACAACGCCACGCTGCGCATCACCCGGTTGCGTCCCTCCGGCCGGGGCGCCGACGTGTGGGATGACCTGCATCCGTTGCCGCACCAGCAGCGCGAACTCTACGACTGGCTTGTCGCACACGGTGATCGAGTGCTGACGGGTGACTCGTTCTTCCATCTGTCGGCGTTCGGTTCCGATTCCGGCGGCGGCCTCCCCGGCCTCAATCTGTGTGGTGCGGGACGCGTGGTCTGCCTCATCGACCCGGTCGGCGACGTGTACGCGTGCCCGTTCGCGATCCACGAGAACTTCCTCGCCGGGAACATCCTGTCCGACGGCGGATTCCAGGAGATCTGGCAGCGGTCGGACCTGTTCACCGAATTGCGCGAACCGCAGAACGCCGGCGCCTGCACGAAGTGTGCGCATTTCGACGCCTGCCGCGGCGGGTGCATGGCCGCGAAGTTCTTCACCGGCCTCCCGCTCGCCGGCCCGGACCCGGAGTGCGTGCAGGGTTACGGTGAGGAACTCCTCGCCGGCGACCGCACGAAACCGACCGCCAACAAGGACCATTCACGCGGCACGCCGCTGACCCTGATGACCCGGCGGCCCGACGGCGACCTGACCCCGGTGGCCTCGCGTCCCACCAAGTCCTGTGACGAGAACCCGCTCGCCGGGTTCACCCCCGCCGCGCGGTAGATCGCCCGCGGTACACCACGGGGCGCGCCGTCGTCGGAACCGGCGCCCCGTCTCCATGAGAGCCAACCGGTCTCCATGGATGGATCAATGAGTAGGAAGAACATGTCTGCCAACCCCTGGGCCCGAAATCCCTGGTTCGAGACCGTCACCGAGGCGCAGCGCCGGGCCAAGAAGCGGCTGCCCAAATCGGTGTACTCGTCGCTGGTCGCCGGTACGCAGGCCGGTGTCACCGTCGACGACAACGTCCGCGCGTTCTCCGAACTGGGCTGGGCGCCGCACGTCGTCGGTGCGCAGTCCGACCGCGAGATGACGACAACGGTGATGGGAGAGGAGATCTCGTTCCCGGTGATGATCTCGCCGACGGGTGTGCAGGCCGTCGACCCGGAGGGCGAGGTGGCCGTGGCCCGCGCGGCGGCCGCCCGTGGCACCGCGATGGGATTGTCGAGCTTCGCCTCGCACGCGGTCGAAGAGGTCACCGCGGTCAACGACAAGGTCCACTTCCAGATCTACTGGCTGGGCGGCCGCGACGAGATCCTCGCCCGAGCCGAGCGGGCCAAGGCGGCCGGTGCGAAGGGTCTCATCGTCACCACCGACTGGGTCTTCAACGTCGGGCGCGACTGGGGTAGCCCCGAGATCCCCGAGAAGGTCAACCTCAAGGCGCTGCTGCGCCTGGGTCCGGAGATCGCGGTCAAGCCGCGGTACGCACTCGACTGGGTCAAGGGCGGGAAGATCAACATCCCCGACCTGACCGCACCCAACCTCACGCCGCAGGGGGTGCCGGGACCGACGTTCTTCGGCGCCTACGGGTCGTGGATGAGCACCCCGCCGCCCACCTGGGAAGACCTGAAGTGGTTGCGCGAGCAGTGGGATGGGCCGTTCATGGTCAAGGGCATCACCCGCCTCGACGACGCCAAGCGTGCGGTGGACATCGGCGCGACCGCACTGTCGGTGTCCAACCACGGTGGCAACAACCTCGACGGCACCCCCGCCACGATCCGCCTTCTCCCCGACATCGCGACGGCCGTGGGCAACGACATCGAGGTCCTGCTCGACGGTGGTATCCGACGCGGCAGCGATGTGGCCAAGGCGTTGGCGCTCGGGGCCCGCGCGGTCATGATCGGCCGTGCGTACCTCTGGGGTCTCGCGGCCAACGGCCAGGCCGGTGTGGAGAACGTGCTGGATCTCCTGCGCATGGGGCTCGACGGTGTGCTGATGGGTCTCGGGCACAAGAGCGTGCACGAGCTGTCGGCCGCCGACCTCGTCGTTCCCGACGGTTTCACCCGCTCGTTCGGGAGCATCTGACCCGTCTTCCGATGACGCTGGGGATGTGCCCGCGAACCCTGGGGAACCAGAACTAGAACGTGTTACAGTTCTGCCATGGGACAGTTCGACGGCAAGGTCGTCTACATCACCGGCATCGCCCGAGGTCAAGGTCGCAACCACGCGATCCGGTTCGCTCGCGAGGGGGCCGCGATCGTCGGCCTGGACATCGCGGGTCCGATCATCGACCATGCGACCTACCCTGCGGCCACCGCCGACGACCTCGCCGAGACGATCCGTCTCGTCGAGGGCGTCGGTGGGAAGATCCTTGCACGGCAGGGAGACACGCGCGATCTTGCTTTCCAGCAGCAGCTCGTGGCCGACGCCGTCGAGCAGTTCGGTCGGCTCGACCACGTCGTCGCCAACGCCGGGGTGCTGACCTGGGGCAAGGTCTGGGAGCTCAGCGAAGAACAGTTCACCGACGTCGTCGACATCAACCTCGTCGGCGCGTGGAAGACGCTGAAGGCCACCATTCCGGCGATGCTCGAGGCGGCCAACGGCGGCTCGATCACTGTGATCAGTTCGGTTGCGGGCCTGAAGGCGATGCCGATGCAGGCGTCGTACTCGGCGTCGAAGTACGGCCTCGTCGGACTGACGCAGACGACCGCCAAAGAGCTCGGGCATCACCGCATCCGGGTGAACAGCGTGCACCCGTACGCGGTCGACACCCCGATGGGTGTGGCTGACACCGAGGCCCACCGGATCTTCGGAATCCCCTGGGTCAACCCGCATTTCACGTCGATCCTCGACTACCATCCGGTCGCCGCGCTCGACGAGATCTCCGACGCCGTCCTCTACCTCGCGTCCGACAGTGCCAAGGGGATCACCGCGGCCGAGTTCCAGATCGACATGGGGCATTCGAAGGTCTGACGCTGGCCGGCCGCGGAAGAACCCCCGCGTACGAGGCGAGTGGCCTCAGGGAGCAATGGGCGGATCACCACCGCTCCTGGAACCTCGTGGAGCAATGGGCGGATCAACCCCTCTGCTCCCTGAGGAGCGAGCTTGCGAGCGTCACGAAGGGTCCTGGTGAGATGCGTGGCAGACCCTTCGTGACGCGCCCTCCGCAAGCTCCGGGCGGTCCTCAGGGAGCGGGGGTGACGCGCCTCTGCGAGC
>ERZ501011.424-NODE-424-length-10807-cov-7.393415_pt1 | contig 10807 bp, 9 predicted proteins | sample MGYA00248833_ERZ501011 | MGnify/ENA primary metagenome ERZ501011 (study PRJEB25958, sample SAMN03398530) | human skin metagenome | study: EMG produced TPA metagenomics assembly of the Human Skin Microbiome Metagenome (human skin metagenome) data set. | reverse complement strand
GACGTCGACGGCGTGAACCCCTCCGTCTCGCCGGCTTCGCCGTCGATCCACCTCCCCATCGCTGCGCGACGGGGAGGAGAGAAGAGGGAGATCGCGCATGACCGTCGTCGCTTCCTACGTCTACCGAGACGGCGCGCGGGTGCGCGAGGCGCCGTTGACGGGCGAGGGGCTGCAGCTTCAGCCGGGCGAGTTCGTGTGGGTCGGGCTGTACGAGCCGGACGAGGCGGAGATGGGCGCCCTGGTGGAGCGGTTCCGCCTGCATCCGCTGGCGGTGGAGGACGCCCTGTCCGCGCACCAGATGCCCAAGGTCGAGGCCTATGAGGACGAGCTGTTCGTGGTCGCCCGCACCGCCGAGCTCAAGGACGACCGCATCACCTACGGCGAGACCCACGTCTTTGTAGGGGCCAACCACATCATCACCGTGCGGCACGGTTCGGCCAAGTCGCACGCGGCGCTGCGGCGACAGCTGGAAGCCTCGCCGCGCCAATTGAGGCACGGGCCGGACTTCGTGCTCCACGCCATCCTGGACTTCGTGGTCGACGGCTACGGGCCCATCATCGACAAGGCCGAGGACCGCGCCATCGAGATGGAGCGGGAGGCGCTGGACGCCTTTCTGTCGCGCGTCCAGATCAAACGGCTGTTTCGACTGCGGCGCCAGCTGCTGAAGTTCCGCCGCATCCTGGGGCCGATGGAGGATGTGGCGACCAAGCTGGAGATGCTGGACCTGCCCTGCATCGACCCGGAGGTGCGTCCCTATTTCCGCGACGTGGCCGACCATGCGCGGCGCGTCGGCCACAGGGTCGAGGGACTGGGCGAAAGCCTGGGATCGGTGTTCGAAGTGGCCAACCTCTTGGAGCAGCAGCGGCAGGGGGTGATCACCCGCAAGCTCGCCGCCTGGGCCGCCATTCTGGCGGCACCCACGGCCATCGCCGGCGTCTACGGCATGAACTTCGACAACATGCCGGAGCTGCACTGGCGCTACGGCTACTTCATCACGCTGGGCGCGATCGCGGCGGTGTGCCTGGGGCTGTACATGAGCTTCAAGCGGTCGAAGTGGCTGTAGGTCGCACCCGATAGCTGAACGTCACCCTCGGGCTCGACCCGAGGGCCGGGTGTTCCGCAGCATTGCGCTGAAGGCGACGCACAGACCGCTCCGCGTCCGATCCTCGGGTCAAGCCCGAGGATGACGGTGCGTATGAAGATGCGAGAGCGGCTCAGCCGCTGTTGCGAAGTCCCGCCGCCACGCCGTTGATGGCCAAAAGGATGCCTTCGCGCACGCGCGGATCGTCGTCGCCGTCGCGCCGTCGGCGGATCAGCTCGATCTGGACGTGGTTCAGCGGCTCCACATAGGGCATGCGCAGCCGGATCAGCCGATCCAGCTCGGGCTGGCCGCCCAGCAGCTTGTCGTGGCCGGTGATGGCGAGGACGGCGGCGTGCGTGCGGTCCCATTCGCTGCGGATCTCGCCGTAGATGCGGGCGGCCAGTGACGGATCGGGCACCAGCGTGGCGTAGCGGCGGGCGATGGTCATGTCGGCCTTGGCCATCACCATCTCCATGTTCTGGACCAAGGTGCGGAAGAAGGGCCAGGCCTCGGCCATCGCCTTCAGCTCGGCCATGTCGTGGCCCTCGACCGCCGAGCCGAAGCCGAACCAGCCGGGCAGCATGACGCGCGACTGCGACCAGCTGAACACCCACGGAATGGCGCGCAGGTCCTCGATCTTGGGCGACGCGGTGCGTGAGGAGGGGCGCGAGCCGATCTTGAGGTCGGCGATCTCGGCGATCGGGGTGGCGGCGCGGTAGTAGTCGTTGAAGCCGTCCGTCTCATAGACCAGCCGGCGATAGGCGTTCATCGAGGCCTGCGACAGTTCGGACAGAAGACGCCCATGCTCGGCGGTGACGGCCTGATCGCGGCCTTGGCCGAGCGAAGCCAGAACGGCGCCGCAGGTCAGGGCGTCGAGGTTGCGCAGCGCGATCTCGGGCTCGCCGTACTTGTTGGCGATGACCTCGCCCTGTTCGGTGGTGCGGATGCGGCCCTGAACCGTGCCCTCCGGCTGGGCCAGAACGCCGGCGAAGGCCGAGCCGCCGCCGCGCCCGACCGTGCCGCCCCGACCGTGGAACAGCTGAAGCTTCAGCCCCGCCGCCTTGGTGACGTCGACCAGGGCGCGCGACGCCTCGTGCAGCTCCCAGCCCGAGGTCAGGTAGGAGCCGTCCTTGTTGGAGTCGGAATAGCCGATCATCACCTCCTGCACCCCGCGTGCGCGGGCGACGGCCATGGCGGAGGGCTCGCGCAGCAGGCGCTCCAGCGTGGGCCGTGCGGCGCGCAGGTCCTCGATGGTCTCGAACAGGGGCGCGGCCTGGATGGGGCAGGCGGCCGGGTCTTCGGGTCGGTAAAGGCCGACCTCCTTCAGCAGCAGATACACCTCCAGGAGGTCGGAGGCGGCGTCCGTCTTGGAGACGATGTGCGTGCGGATCGCCTGCGGGCCGAAGTCGGCCAGCGCTTGCGCTGCGGCCTGCAGGATGGTGCGCTCCTTCAGCGTCTCCTCGGCGTACTCGGCGTAGGGGCTGAACAGGGGGCGGGTGGAGGTCAGCTCACGCGCCAGCACCGCCATGCGGCCGTCCTCGTCCAGCGCCAGATAGTCGGCGCAGACGCCGGCGACGCGCAGCAGGTCGGCCACCACGCGTTCGTGCACGTCGGCGTTCTGGCGCAGATCCAGCGTCGCCATGTGGAAGCCGAAGATCTGCACCGCCGTGATCAGCTCGGTCAGGCGGTCGTCCTCGAACACGTCGCCATGCCGGGCGGCCAAGCTGTCGTGCAGCACGCGCAGGTCGGCCTCGAATGCGTCGGGGCCGGGATAGCGATCCGCCTGAACCGCCGCACGGCGGAGCGGCGGCGCGCCGGCCAGGGCTTCGTGCGTGGCGGCGAGGCGGGCGTAGACGCCCGTCAGCGCGCGTCGGTACGGCTCGTCCGAGCGATGGGGAGAGGGATCGCGCGCCGCGTCCGCCAAGGCCTGGAGCTCGGGCGTGACCTCCGTCAGTTCGGCGGCGAGGCTGAGTTCCGAACCCAGGGCGTGGACCTCGTCCATGTAGAAGCCCAGCACCGCCCGGCTCTGGCTGCGGAAGGCGGCGCCCAGCACCGCGCCGTCGACATTCGGATTGCCGTCGCGGTCGCCGCCGACCCAGGTGCCGACGCGCATGAAGGGCCGGAGGTCCGGAGCATCGAGCAGCCGGCGCCAGGCGCCCAGCTGCTGCGGCGCGACATGCAGAAAGATGCGGTCGAGGAAGGAGACCACCGTGTCGATCTCGTCCTGCACCACCAGCCCTTGGGTGCGGACCAGACGGGTGGCCCACAGGATGGTGATCTGGCGACGCAGGCGGGCGGTCAGCTGATCCGGCGCGCAGGCGAGGCCGGCTTGATCGCAGGCGTCGAGGATGCCGCTGATGGCCGCGATGCGGTCGATCACGCTCTTGCGGCGCACCTCGGACGGATGGGCGGTCAGGACGGGCGAGACCAGGGCGTCCTCAAGCAGCGCGCGCACGGCCGCGCGGTCCACCCCCTGTTCGGCCAGGCGGGCCAGCACCCCCTCCGGCGTGTCCGGACGCGCCCCGGCCTGGGCCTGCCCCTCGGCGCGGCGCTTGGTCGCCCGGTCCTCGGCGATGTTGGCCAGCAGCGAGAACAGGGCGAAGCCGTGCGCCAGGCCGGCCGCCTGATCCGCGCTCATGGCGGTCAGCAGCTTCTGCAGCCGCCCGGCCGGGTGCGAGTTCGGATCGCGATGGTAGGCGATCGAGGCCTGGCGCACCGCCTCCACCCGCTCGAACAGTTCGTCTCCGCCCTCGTCGCGGATCACCTCGCCCAGCAGACCGCCCAGCAGGCGGACCTCTTCGCGCAGCAGGTCGTCGGCGGCAGGGCTCATGATCAGGTCTCGCGGCGGCGGGGAGGAGGGCTTCGGATCAAACCCCGCATCCCGTCGTTGTTCCAGTGACATCATGTAAGGAGAGACGCGATGGCGGAAGCCGCACCCTGGGCCTTTGTCGTGATCGGCGGCCCGATCCTGCTGGGACTGGCGCTGGCCTTTTCCAAGTTCCGCAACCGCAAGGCCAGCCGGCGGCTGGACCCGAACACCCCGAGCGACGATCCGTCCAAGGGGATGTAGTTTACATCGACCTTCTCCCGCTTGCGGGAGAAGTGGCCCGTCGATCGCGCAGCGATCCAGGGTCGATGAGGGGAGCCTTCTTGAACAGGACACTTCCCCCATCGTCATGCGTGTCGCTGCGCGCCACGACATGACACTTCCCCCGACAAGCGGGGGAAGGACCGCCGTGTTGCAATTCGCGGACTCTTCCGCCATAAGCCGCCGCTTCCGGCGCAAGTGAACCTCGCGTCTCCACCATCACGACCCCATCTTGGATGGACGAGGATGGCGAGAACCCCCTGTCGACGTGATCGTCCACAGGGGCCGTTGTCGTATGGAGCCGTTCTCACCCGCCAAACGAGGTAGTGAATGTTCGAGGCTCTGAACGAGCGGCTGACAGGCGTCTTCGACCGGATCACCGGGCGGGGCGCCCTGTCCGAAAAGGACGTGGCCGAGGCGATGCGCGAGGTGCGCACGGCCCTGCTCGAGGCGGACGTCGCCCTGCCGGTCGTCAAGGAGTTCATCGCCTTCGCCACCGAGCGCGCGACCGGCGAAGAGGTGATCCGCTCGGTCAAGCCGGCCGACCAGGTGGTCAAGATCGTCTACGACGGCCTGATCGAGATGCTGGGCGGCGAAGAGCCGGTTCCGCTGAACACCAACGCCAATCCGCCCGCCGTGGTGCTGATGGCCGGCCTGCAGGGCTCGGGCAAGACAACCACCTCGGCCAAGCTGGCGCGCCGCCTGAGCCAGTTCGACCGCAAGAAGGTCATGATGGCCTCGCTGGACACCCGTCGCCCGGCGGCGATGGAGCAGCTGGCTACGCTCGGCAAGCAGATCGAGGTCGCCACCCTGCCGATCGTGCAGGGCGAAAGCGCGGTGCAGATCACGCGTCGGGCGCTGCAGTCGGCCAGGCTGCAGGGCTTCGACGTCCTGATCCTGGACACCGCCGGCCGCATCACCCTGGACGAAGGGCTGATGAACGAGGTGGCCGAGGTCGCCGAGATCGCCAAGCCGGTCGAGACCCTGCTGGTCGCGGACAGCCTGACCGGCCAGGACGCGGTGCGCACCGCCAAGGCCTTCCACGAGCGCCTTCCGCTGACCGGCCTGGTCCTGACCCGCGCCGACGGCGACGGGCGCGGCGGGGCCATGCTGTCGATGCGGGCCGTCACCGGCCTGCCGATCAAATATCTGGGCGCCGGCGAAAAGGTCGATGCGCTGGACGTGTTCGACGCCCGCCGCGTCGCCGGCCGCATTCTGGGCCAGGGCGACATCGTGGCCCTGGTCGAAAAGGCCGCCCAGGACCTGGATCAGGCCAAGGCCGAGAAGATGGCCAGGAAGCTGGCCAAGGGCCAGTTCGACCTGGACGATCTGGCCGGTCAGCTGCAGCAGATGAAGCGCATGGGCGGTCTGCAGGGCATCATGGGCATGCTGCCCGGCGTGGCCAAGATGAAGGGCCAGATGGCCGAGAGCGGCATCGACGACCGCATGATCCTGCGCCAGGAAGCCATCATCTCCTCGATGACCAAGGCTGAGCGCAAGAAGCCCGACCTGTTGAACGCGTCGCGCAAGAAGCGGATCGCGGCGGGCGCCGGCGTGGACGTGCAGGACGTCAACCGCGTGCTGAAGCAGCACCGCCAGATGGCCGACATGGTCAAGTCGATGGCGCGCGGCGGCCCCAAGAAGATGCAGCAGATGGCCGCCATGCTGGGCGGGCTCGGCGGCGGCGGCATGGGCGGGCCCGACCTGAACCGCCTCAAGGCCATGGGCGGCGGCAAGATGCCCGAACCCTCGGCCGACGAACTGAAAGCCATCCAGGACCGCTTCGCCGGCCTGGGAGGCGGACAACTTCCGGGAGGCCTTCCGGGCCTGCCGGGCTTCCCGAAAAAGAACTGACTTCGATTAGAAAGAGACCGAAATGCTGAAGATCCGTCTGGCCCGCGGCGGCGCCAAGAAGCGCCCCTACTACCACATCGTCATCGCCGACTCGCACTCGCCGCGCGACGGCAAGTTCATCGAGAAGGTCGGCGCCTACAACCCGATGCTGCCCAAGGACGGCGCCCAGCCGCGCGTCACCCTGAAGTCCGAGCGCATCGCCGAATGGCTCGGCAAGGGCGCCCAGCCGACCGACCGCGTGGCCCGCTTCCTGTCGCAGGACGAGACCTTGTCGGCCAAGGTGACGTGGACGCAGAGCAACAACCCGAACAAGGGCCAGCCTGGCAAAAAGGCCCAGGAACGCGCCGCCGAGCGCGCCCAGCGCGAAGCCGACCGCGCCGAGGCCGAAGCCGCCGCCAAGGCTGAAGCCGCCGCCGCCGCCGAAGCCGCCGCGAACGCCCCGGCCGCCGAAGAGGCTCCGGCTGCTGAAGAGGCTCCGGCCGCCGAGACGACCGAAGAACAGGCCTAAGCTTTCCAAGGCTTGCTTCAATCAGGGCGGCGTCCATCGGGCGTCGCCTTTTTTGTTCCTACCCTGTAGGCGGGGAGGACGCCGGAGGCTTCATGCGCGAGAACAGCAGACTGATCCTGGTCGGGCAGGTGGCCGGGGGGTTCGGGGTCAAGGGCGAGGTGCGGGTGACGGCGTTCACCGCCGATCCGCTGGCGCTGACCGACTATGGGCCGCTGCTGCGGGCGGACGGATCGGTCGGGCTGACGCTGACGCAGGCGCGGCCGGACAAGAACGGCGTGGTCGGGCGCGCCAAGGAAATCACCACCAAGGAAGAGGCCGACGCGCTGCGCGGCCTGAAGCTGCACGTGCCGCGCGACCGTTTCCCGGAGCCCGAGGAAGACGAGTTCTACCTGGCGGACCTGCTGGGGATCGAGGCGCGCGACGCCGAGGGCAAGGCAATCGGCACGGTCAAGTCGGTGCAGAACTTCGGCGCCGACGACATGCTGGAGATCGCCCCGGTCGAGGGCGGGCCGACCTGGTACCTGCCCTTCACCAAGGAGGCCGCGCCCGAACTGAACCTTGCGGAAGGCTGGCTGCGGATCGTGCGGCCGACGGAGGTGGGCGAGCGCGAACCGGACTGACCAATCAGGCCAGGACGTAGCTGGCCAGAACCTTCTGCACGTCGCCGATGTCCACGCCGCGGCCGAAGGTGCGGGTGAAGACCGCGCCGCCCGACACCGCCACCTTCAGCTCTGAATCCATGTCCAGCGTGCCGGCGGTTTCGACGCTGAAGTGGCTGATCCTCGCGTAGGGAACGGAGTGGTACTCGGTTTTCCTGCCCGTCACGCCCTGCTTGTCGACCAGCAGCAGGCGCTTGTCGGTGAAGACGATCAGGTCGCGCACCAGCTTGTAGGCGTGCTCCACCCGCTCGCCGGGGATCAGGATGTGCGTGAGTTCGGCGGTGGCCGCGGCGGCTTCGAGGGTGTTGGCGTTGCCCATGAGGGCGTTCAGCAGGCTCATCGCGATCTCCCTGGATTTGGCTGACCGTACCGCTTGAGGGGCGTCGCCGTCACGCCTATCTTGGTGGACGGCGGGTCATGCTGCGGTGCTCGAGGAAGACGACATATCCTCGCGGCCTTAATTCACTCGAAGGGAGCTGTCCCTGTCCGGGCTCGAGGGCCTGGGTATATGGCGCCCACCTGGTTATCCAGGCTCGAGAGGATTCAAACTGTTCTTTACGGCTCTCGCGGCGCCGCCACCCTTCTTCCTTTAGGACGCGAGGAAGCGCTGCACGGCGGCGAGGAAGCGCTGCGGCTGGTCGCTCATGACCTGGTGCTCGGCGCCTTCAATGGGCTCGAACCGGGCGGGCGTGGGCAGATTGTCGAAGCCCGAGCGGAACAGGGCCTCCAGCTTGCTGCGCGGGTTGTTTTCGTCGCGGCTCCAGCCGTAGGCCACGGTGACCGGGGCGGTGATCTCGCGCAGGCGAAGCCGCAGATCGACGGTCATCACCTCATAGAGGCCCTGCGCCAGGATGCGGCGGTCGCCGCCCTGAAGACCCAGGCCGCCGAACACCATGTCGCCGGCCGCGCCGAGATCACCGCCGAAGCCGCCGATCTGGCTGGACAGGGCGGAGTCTCCGAACAGCATCAGCGCCTGATAGATGACCTGGGCGATCGGCTCGATCTGGGCGGAGGTGGCGCGGGCGTCCACCAGGGCCGGGAAGAAGGGCGCGGAATCGACCACCATGACCCGGCTGACGCCCTCGCGCGCGTCAGCGGCGACGCGCAGCGCGATCTGGCCGCCCATGGAGTGGCCGATCAGGGCGGGACGGTTTAGCCGCTGTTCGGCCATGTAGCGACGGATCTCGTTGGCGACCGGTCCTTCAATGCCGCCCTCGGCGTTGCCCGCGATGGCGGTGTCGCCGAAGCCGCGCACGGTGACGAGGTGCAGCCTGTACTGGTCGTCCAACCGGTTCACCGCCGGCCCCCAGGCCGTCGCGGTGGAGCCAAGGCCTGGGATCAGGATCACGTCCGGGCCGCGCCCCCGCGTCTCCACGATGATGCGGTCGGAACGGAAGGCACCTTGCGCGGCGGCGGGAGAGCCCACGGCGAAGACGGCGAGAAGAAGAAGGAGGATGCGGCGCATGATCCGCCCCTAACGACGGATCGCGGCCTTTGGTTGACGCCGGGCCGCGACAGGGCGTCTCAGCGCTTCTGGCAGGACGGGCAGAAGAAGGTGGAGCGGCCGCCCTGGACGATGCGGGCGACCACGCCCGAACAGCCTTCGCCCCGGCAGGGCTCGCCCTCGCGGCCGTAGACGTCGAAGCGGTGCTGAAAATAGCCCTGACCGCCCTCGGCGTTGGCGAAGTCGCGAAGGGTGGAGCCGCCGGCCGCGATGGCGTCATCCAGGACGTTGCGGACCTCGATCGCCAACCGCTCCAGGCGCGGGCGCGAAACCTTGCCGGCGGCGACCGTGGGCGAGATGCGGGCGCGATAAAGGGCCTCGCAGACATAGATGTTGCCCAGGCCCGCCACGATCCTCTGGTCCAGCAGCGAGACCTTGATCGACTGCTTGCGACCGGCGAAGGCGGCGTGCAGGTGCGCGGCCGAAAAGCCGTTGCCCAGCGGCTCGGGGCCGAGAGCGGCGAACCACGGATGCGCCTCGACCTGATCGGTCGGCGCCAGCCCCATGAAGCCGAACCGACGCGCGTCCGCAAAGCCGATGCCGGTGGCCGAGCCGTCGCGGATCGCGCAGGCGCTGAAATGCTCGTGCTTGCCGGCGATGGGCGCGGGCTCCTCGAACTCGCCCAGCTGCATCCCATCCAGGGTGAAGCGGCCGGTCATGCCGAGGTGCGCGATCCAGGTCTCGCCCGTGGACAGCGGCAGGAGCAGGTATTTGGCGCGACGCTCGATGCGCTGGACCACCGCCCCTTCCAGCCGCTCGGCGAAGCGGTCTGGAAAGGGAAAGCGCAGGTCGGGACGGTTGATGCGGACGCGCGAAAGCCGCGCGCCCGCCAGCACCGGCTCAAGCCCGCGCCGGACCGTCTCGACCTCCGGAAGCTCGGGCATCCCTGAAGCCCTAGGACCGCCCGACCAGTTGATCCACCGAGCCGGTGGTGACCGGGTGATAGAGCGGCCGCGCCTGGGCGTAGATGCGCCGCGCCAGCGTCCGGCCCCAGTCGCCTTCGCCCCACAGGGTGGTGAACAGCGGCAGGACGAACTTGCGCCGACCCTGTTCGGTCAGGAAGCGCTCCACCGTCGGCACGGCGGGCTGGTAGCGGTGCGCCATGGCGATCTGCAGCCAGGCGAAGGTCAGCTCAGCGTTGCCTTCATTGGTCAGGTTCAGCGTGGACTGCAGGTCCGCCAGCTGCGCGGCCGTCAGCCAGTCGGCGTTGGCGCGCAGGCCCTCCGGCCGCCAGCCGAGGAAGCGCTGACGCTGCTGGGTGTTCCAGCCGCTCCAGGGGATGGCCGAGGCCGGTCCCTTGTCGCGGAAGAAGGCCACGGCCGCCGCATCCACCGGCGCGAACGCCGGCGATGTGGGGGCGACAGCGTTGGAGGGCAGGCCGGGTTGATAGATCCAGGCGTTCATCTGCAGCTGCTGCTCCAGCACCGGATCGTTGCGCGTCAGATGCTCGCGGATGTCGGCCAGGAACTGCTCGGTGGTCATCGGCCGGAAGGCGTTGCGGTCGAAATAGCCGGTCAGCCAGGCGTCGAAGCGCTCGCGGCCCACCACGCGCTCGATGGTGCGCAGGAACAGGGCGCCCTTTTCGTAGGCGACGTCGGTCAGGCCGTCGTCAGGATCACGTCCCTGCAGCTCGATCTTCAGCCGGGTGTCGGCGGCGGGCAGGGTGGCCAGCGTCTCCTGCAGGCTGTCGTAGCCCAGCACCTGCTCCTGCATTGCACGGTCACGGCCGTAAACCGCCTCCATGATGCGGTTCTCGAAATAGACGGTGAAGCCCTCGTTCAGCCAGAAGTCCGCCCAGGTGGCGTTGGTCACCAGATTGCCGGACCAGCTGTGCGCCAGCTCATGCGCGACCAGGCTGACCAGCGAGCGGTCGCCGGCGATGATGGTCGGGGTGGCGAAGGTCAGGCGCGGGTTCTCCATCCCGCCGAATGGGAAGGAGGGCGGCAGGACCAAGAGGTCGTAGCGGCCCCAGCGGTAGGGGCCGTAGAGCTTCTCGGCCGCATCGACCATGGCGGCGGTGGGCTCCAGCTCATGGGCGCTGGCGGGCAGGCGGCCGGGCTCGGTCCAGACGCCGGTGCGCTCGTCCAGCGGCGCGAAGGCCAAATCGCCGATC
>ERZ501011.423-NODE-423-length-10810-cov-4.251139_pt1 | contig 10810 bp, 10 predicted proteins | sample MGYA00248833_ERZ501011 | MGnify/ENA primary metagenome ERZ501011 (study PRJEB25958, sample SAMN03398530) | human skin metagenome | study: EMG produced TPA metagenomics assembly of the Human Skin Microbiome Metagenome (human skin metagenome) data set. | reverse complement strand
AGCCAGTGTCGGTAACACCTGGGTGACGGGGCTGTTTTCGCGAATGTGCTTTTCAAAACTGACAATACGGGCGACCAAGTGCTGGAATTTTGCCAAGGTTTCGGCAGGCGTCAGTAAAAATAAAATCGAGTTTAAATCGGCTTTTTCTGGAATGACCGAGCTTTCACGCAGATAATGCGCCAAAATCGCGGCAGGAATCCCTGTCGCTTCATACTCACCGGTTTGCATATCAATGCCTGGCGTGGTCAGTAGTAGTTTACAGGGATCGATAAAGTATTGGTCATCGGCATAATGCTGAAAATCATGCCAACGCGCGCCTGCCTCAAAGCGGAAGAAACGAATATCATGAGCAATGGTTTTGGTATCGTAGTCTTGCCAAGCTTGCCCATCTACTGTAGGCGGAACAAACGGCAAAATCATGGTACAAGTGTCTAGCAGCATTTTACGAGCTTCGATACCGCCGATGACACACTCATGCCACATGCGCTGACCGGCTTTACCTTCATGCATTTTGGCATTGACATCAAGTGAGGCAAACAACGGGTAAAACGGCGAGGTCGACACGTGCATCATAAACGAGTTGTTAAAGCGTTTATGATTGACATAACGGGCTTGCCCGCTGATATGGTTATCTTTTTTATGGATTTGTGAGGCTTGAGAAAAGCCAGCTTGTTGCTTGTGTACCGATTGGGTGACCAAAATCCCAGGATCATTTTCACCCAGCTCAAGCAGCAGTGGCGAGCAATCACGCATCATCGGGATAAACTGCTCATAACCCACCCAAGCACTGTCAAACAAAATATAGTCACACAGATGCCCGATGCGATCCACCACTTGGCGGGCGTTATAAATAGTGCCATCATACGTGCCCAGCTGAATTACCGCCAAGCGAAATGGGCGGGCATCATCGGCTTTATCGGGCGCAACTTCACGAATACGCGCGCGTATTTCGGCTTCATCAAAACAATGGGCAGGAATGCCGCCAATCAAACCATAAGCATTGCGGTCGGTCTCTAAATACACAGGCGTACCACCTGCCATGGTTAAGGCGCCTTGGTACACAGATTTGTGATTGTTACGGTCAAACAGCACCAAATCACCATGCGCCACTAAGGCACCAATCGCAATTTTATTGGAAGAGGAAGTACCGTTGAGCACAAAGTAGGTTTTATCCGCATTAAAAACTTTCGCCGCATGCGCTTGTGCCTCAAAAGCTGGGCCTTCATGAATTAGCAAATCGCCAAGACGGACATCGGCATTACAGGAGTCGGCACGAAACAGCGTTTCCCCAAAGTATAAATAAAAGCGTCTGCCCGAAGGATGCTTACGAAAAAACTGTCCGCCTTGGTGCCCAGGACAGTCAAACGCCGCATTGCCATAGTCGGTGTAGTCCATCAAGGCTTGGAAAAAAGGCGGATCGAGCGTGGCGATGTAATCCGCCGCTGCCGCATTGACCAATTGTCCGTTATAAAACTTTTGATCATCTGCCAGCTCTAGCACACCATACACATTGGGTAGCCATTCATCAGGCACTACATCACCATATTCAATCGCCACAAATATCGGAATAGCAAACCCCAAATCTTCAATATCTTGATACACACGCGGCAGGTCTGTCATCGTGACCACAATTGCTGCAATATTGGTATAGTCGGTCGATTCAATATCGATGGTACGATAATTAAGATTTAGGGCGTATTCGATGCCATCACTGATGACTACTTTCATAATTATTTTCCTTGCTGCAACCGTGTCAGTTGCCAAAGCGTTTTTTAGACAATTATCTTAACGTAAAAATATGAAAAAGTGAAAAAAAGTGCTTTTGTAGACGCTTATTACAGTGTTTGAAAATAGCCAGTAACATCGCTACCACACATCATTACGTGAATGACGTAAAATAGCTGTTAAGACCTGTTACACTAATGCTAACAATAATAAAAAGGACTCTTTCATGGGCGTAGATAACAGTATTTGGACTACTATTATTATGTATATGATTGCTGCCGTAATCTTAGGCATATTAACATATTTATGGCTAACGTTCCGACTCAAGAAAAAACAGCGCGATGATGCGATTCGTAATCAAACAATGGGAGCTAATCAAAGTATTGATAGCCAGCGCATCGATAATCAGCGTTAACTTAGATTGTCTCACAAGGATCAAGTATGCAAGTAGATAGTCAAATCTGGATGACCATTTTAGGTTTTATCAGTTTATCGATTGTGATTAGCATCGTAACCCATTTTTGGATTCGCTATCACTTAAAAAATAAAGCCGCTAAGCTGCCGCCGCAATCTCATACGACGCGTGCTCATACAACATCTGAGTCGCATCAGAAAAATCACTCATAAGCACGGTGTGAAATTTTTAGACAACACTTTTTAGAAAACACTGTAATTAAGCGCATTAGTTGGCTAATGCGCTTGTCATGCCGCTCTATTAACCATCATGGGTCACCGTATGATGGGCTAATTGTTAAAAATATAAAAAAATACATAAAAAACAGTTGACGGCAAAAATAAAAATATATATTATACGCTCCACTTCGACATTAACGGTGAAAGCGGTCGAGGTCACGCTATAAACTAAGCGTGCTAGTGTCCCCATCGTCTAGAGGCCTAGGACATCGCCCTTTCACGGCGGTAACCGGGGTTCGAATCCCCGTGGGGACGCCAATTTTTTTAGTGGTAACGCTAAAAAATACAGTTAAAAAGCCATGCTAATCTAGTATGGCTTTTTTGTTTTTGTGGCTTTATAAATTCTCTTTGCCCTTTTTTGCTTATGCAGTTCTTTTCTTATGCGCTTTTTAGCGGTAACCTCAATTTGTTGCAAAGCCATTTTTGCTAAGGTTTTGCCAAATACACCTGCGCAAACTGCAAATCCTCTGGAAAAGTCAGTTTGATATTGCTATGACTGCCTTCCACCAATAACGGCTGTTTGCCAAAATGCTCAAATAAACTGGCTTCATCAGTAAACGCAATCGTTTGCTCAATGGCTTGGGTCAGATAATCATACAGTGTTGCCAATGGAAAAATCTGCGGGGTTTGTGCTAGCCACAACTGACTGCGATCAAGCGTTTTTTGTGCCAATACTTTGTCTTGTGCATGGATGATTTGTTTGACCGTATCGCGCACCGGTACTGCTAATAAGCCACCCGCTGGCTCCTGCCCATGCTCTTGCTGTGACTGTTGCAAAAATTGCTGCGTGGTCTGCGTGATCAATTTTTCTATATCGCTCGGATTGACACAAGGACGCGCAGCATCATGAATCAGTACCCAATGATTATCATACGTATGATGACTGTCGTTATCACTGAAGGCTTTTTCACTGAACGGCGTTTGATATTGTTGCCAAATCGTTTTCACGGCGTTAAACACCGAATTCATCCGCTCTTTGCCACCTATCACCCACTCGATTGGCATGCTAAAGCCCAGTGTTTTGGCAATCGTATCTTCTTCAGAAATCACCAAATAGCAACTGCTTAGCTGGTGGACTTTGCTTAGCGCCGCTATGCTGTGTTGTAGCACCGTCTGACTGCCAATATGGGTGTACTGTTTTGGCATCTGACTACCAAAGCGTTTGCCAACGCCTGCAGCGACGACCACGGTGTCAATCGTAAAGTTGTTAGATAAATTGGCAGGTATTGCGTTAAGTTCTGACATGGCGTCTTTTCAACAATAAAGTAAACAGTTGACAGTAAAAATTGAGACAAATATAACTTTGGCAGTTCTTATGCTTTTATGGGTGAGACGTGGCGGTATTGTGGGCATTCGGTGTGACCACATCGGTACTGTACACACTGCTAGCGGTCGACATTTGCACAAAAGTTTCGCCTTGTTTGATTAAGCCTAAATCAGAGCGAGCGTGTTCTTCCACCGCTTCAAGTCCGTTTTTTAAGTCTTTAACATCGGCAAGCAATACCTCATTGGCTTTTTGCTGATCGGTATTGATGGATTGCTGTTCGCTGATTTGTTTATTTAACGCTGCCAAATCGCCACGACCATTGGTGCCAAACCAATACTGGTATTGTAGACATACCAACACAATCACCGCAAAAATAATCATAAACAGTTGACGCAAATAAGTCATGACAGCACTCAATAATAAAAACTTTTGGCATAAAAAAACCTTACCCCACGCATTGTAGCAAATTCAATGTCATGGGTTAAGGTTTTTATCACTTCAATGCTTTATCAAGCTCTAATATTTAAGCTTTTGGATTTAAGCTTTTGGTGCTGAGCTTTTAAAGTTAGGCTTTTAAAGTTAGGCTTTTGGGTTGCGTAAACCGATAAACTCGTCAGCACCGTGGTAGCTTGCAGTGACCATCTGCTCGATACGAAGCAATTGGTTATATTTGGCAACACGGTCAGAACGGCACAGTGAGCCTGTTTTGATTTGACCTGCAGCTGTCCCCACGGCTAAGTCAGCGATGGTGCTGTCTTCAGTCTCACCTGAGCGGTGTGAGATGACGGTGGCATAGCCATTTTTCTTCGCTAGATAAATGGCGTCTAAGGTTTCTGATAACGTACCGATTTGGTTAAATTTAATCAAAATCGCATTGGCAATGTGTTTATCGATACCTTCTTGTAGAATTTTTGGGTTGGTGACAAACAAATCGTCACCCACGAGCTGTACTTTGTCGCCCAATTTTTGCGTTAAGTACGCCCAGCCATCCCAATCGCTTTCATCTAAACCATCTTCAATCGAGATAATTGGGTATTGGCTCACAAGACCTGCTAAATAATCCGCAAAACCTTCTGAACTAAAGGCTTTATTGCCTTCGCCTTCAAGTACGTATTGACCGTTCCCTTGCTCATTTTTATGGTAGAACTCTGATGAGGCACAATCAAGCGCTAAGTAAATGTCTTTACCTGCGGTATAACCTGCCTGCTCAATCGCTTGCATGATGACAGTAATCGCTTCTTCGTTTGAGCGTAAGTTTGGTGCAAAGCCACCTTCATCACCGACGGCGGTGTTCAAGCCTTGTTTTTTTAGCACAGATTTTAGGCTATGAAACACTTCTGTACCCGCACGCAACGCTTCACCGAAGCTGGTGAAATTAACAGGCTCAATCATAAACTCTTGGATATCAACGGTGTTGTCCGCGTGGGCACCGCCATTTAGGATGTTCATCATCGGCACCGGCATCGATAGTGATGTTTGCCCACGTAGGTTGGCAATGTACTGGTGAAGTGGCAGTTTTTGTGATTGTGCGGCGGCACGGGCTGCTGCTAAAGATACCGCTAAGGTCGCATTGGCGCCCAATTTTTCTTTGTTTTCTGTGCCATCAAGCGCTAATAATTTGTTGTCAATGTCTTGTTGTTTTGATACATCCATATCAACCAGTGATGAACGAATTTCACTATTGACGTTGGCAACGGCTTTTTTGACCCCTTTACCTAGATAGCGTGATGCGTCACCATCACGCAGCTCAAGCGCTTCACGTGAGCCTGTCGATGCACCCGATGGCGCGGCTGCACGACCGATAGTACCATCCGCTAAAATCACATCGGCTTCAATGGTTGGGTTGCCGCGTGAGTCCAAAATTTCGCGGGCAATGATATCTTTGATTTGGTTATTGGTGGTGGTTTCTTCAGCGTACATGGTATTTTCCTTGGCTGTCACAATCAACAATGGGATTGTTAAAATACAAATGGGGTGGTTTTATCATAGCATATTTTAACAGGTTTTAGCAGCTTATCACTATCGCCCGTAGGTCATGCATAACAATGCATAGCCAAGTAAAATCAGCCCCAACAGGTTGTCAAAATAACCATAAGCCGTTAGGAAATGACCTTCATGCGGGTGAGTCGCAAGGCATTGAGTAGTACAGAAATCGAGCTCAGCGCCATCGCCGCTGCCGCTATCATTGGATTAAGTAGACCAAAAGCCGCTAACGGTATACCAAGACAGTTATAGATAAACGCAAAAAATAGGTTTTGCTTGATATTACGCAGGGTTGCGCGAGCAATTGTGACCGCATAATCGACATGTTTGAGCGACTCGCCCATTAGCCTTGCCGTGGCGCTATGCTTGGCAATATCGGTTGCGCCTTCTACCGCAAAACTTGCAGTCGCCGTTGCCATTGCAGGCGCATCATTCACCCCATCCCCCACCATTGCTACTTTTTTGCCTTGTTGTTGCCATTCATCAATGCGCTGCGCTTTGTCACGTGGTGACAGCTCGCCAAGTGCCTTGCTGGCGTTAATCTGCTCACCCACATAATCTACCACCGATTGCTTGTCACCACTCATCACTACCACATCTAGATGATGGGCTTGCAGCGACGCAATCACCTTAACACTGTCTTGTTTAAGCTCATCGGCTAGCGCAAAGGCTGCCACAGGGGTGTCATCGATACTTACTGCCACTTGACTGGCAATTTGCCAAACGGGATTGGCTTGGATAATCGCTGCAGGCAACTGAAGATTGGCAAAACTTGGCGTGCCGATTTTCACCCGCCCAATAGTTGCTACCTGTGCCTGTATCCCCTGCCCGAGCACTGTCTCCACATGGCTTATGGTAAATGCCGCTGGACTTTGAGGCGTATCAGTCTGTTTAGTATAGGATTCAGCATAGTTCACTAGCGTGGTCGCAAGCGGGTGATTCGCATGACGCTCGACACTGGCAACGAGCTGCAGCAGTGCTGCTTTATCTAAGTTAAACAGTTTTAGATTGTCATCTATCAGGTACGCTGCAGATAATTGGGGTTTACCTTGGGTGATGGTGCCTGTCTTATCGAGTACTACCGTATCAATTGCGCCTGCCGCTTCTAAGGCTTGCGCATCTTTAAACCAAACCCCTGAGCGTGCTGCCACACCCATGCCCGCCATGATGGCTGCCGGCGTCGCCAGACCCAATGCACAGGGGCAAGCAATCACTAACACGGACACCGCACGCATGAGTGCCGTGTCAAACGCGCCTAAGAACCAATAATTGGCAAAAAAAGTCAACAAAGCGATGGCAACCACCACCGGCACAAAGATACCCGCGACTCTATCTGCAATACGGGCGATATGGGCTTTACTGCCTTGTGCGTCGTTGAGCGCTTGTATCATATCGCCAAGCCGTGTTTGGCTACCTTTGGCGGTGATTTGGTATTCAAAGCTGCCGTTTTCTACCATGGCACCTGCTAGCACCGTGCTGCCAATATGTTTAGATAGGGGCACCGACTCACCCGTCAAATGGCTCTCATCACACCAGCCTTCGCCAGCGGTGACAATGCCATCAGTGGCAATGCGAGTACCTGCTTTAGCACGTAAAATTTGACCAGCCGTGACTTGCTCAAGGGGCAGGGTTTGCCACTGCGCATCTTGGCTTTGTGGATTGGGGTTTTTAACTTCCACTTGCTCAGGGGTGAGCGCTAATAGCAAATTGATGCTATTTAGGCTGTGTTTTTTGGTACGGGCTTCTAGGTATTTCCCCATTTTGACGAAGGCAATCACCATCACACTGGCTTCAAAATACACATGGGGCATGCTATGCGCCATCCCATCATGCCCCATTTGGGCTGTGGTTTGCAGATAGCTCAACCAACTATAGGTTGAATACGCCCAAATTGTCAGTGTGCCGAGCACTACCAGCACGTCCATATTGGCAAGACCGCCTTTGATACTCGCCCAGGCACTTTTGTAAAACGGTATCGCCAAGCCAAACTGTACGATAGTTGCCAACACAAATTGTAGCCATAGCGGCGGCATCAGTGCGTGACTGCCTATCATCATGCCCGCCATGCCAATCAAAAAAGGCAGCAAGCAAATCCAAACCGCAATCAAGTTGTAGGGCACTTTCTGCTCATGGGCTTCATGCGCAAATAGCGCGTTCTGCGGCTGTACTTTTGCCTCATAGCCTGTCTTTTTCACCCATTCTACAATCTGCTCGGCGTTGGTTTGTGATGCATCAAACTGCACCTGCGCCACTTCATTGGCATAATTGACATCGGCTTGCACTATCGCAGGCTTTTTATTGAGCACTTTTTCGATGCGGCTGGCACAGGCTTGACAAGTCATGCCTTCGATATTTAATGTGATGGTTTGGGTTGTCATACTACGCTCCTTTTTTACGTTTACGTGGCTATTTTTTTAATTAATGGGCTTGTTTGCTAAGCCAATCTTGCATTTGTTTGATTTCTGGCGTTTGCGCTTGTTTAATCTGCTTGGCGAGTGTTAGCATCGCTGGATTTTTACCATAGGTTTGCTCTATCGTTGCCATATCAATCGCGCCTTGGTGATGCGGTATCATACCCTTGGCAAAGGCAATATCAGGATTGGCGTCCATAGTCCCCTGCATCATGGCATCGTGGTTGCTCATGTCTTTTTGCTGATAGGCTTGCGTTATTTCTTTGGCATTACTCGCTGCTAGCTGACTTGATTCGTTCTTGTCCAACCAGTTTTGCATCACGCTGATTTCACTTTGCTGGGCATCGACGATTTTTTGCGCAAGGGCTTTCATCTCGGCATCTTTGCCATATTGCAGCTCCACTTTTGCCATCGCAATTGCGCCTTCATGATGCGGTATCATGCCTTTAGCAAATCCCACATCGGCATTCTTAGCTTGCACCCCTGCTGACATGGCTTGGTGCATTTTATTCATGATATCCATATAAGCCATGATATGCGGCGGCTGTGATTGTGACTGCGTATCCGCTGCCGAAGCCATATGATGCATTGACTGCGCTTGGGTCATACTCGCATGGGTACTTGTAGCATGGCTACTTGATGCCGTCGTTGCAGTTTGGGTAGTGTCATTTTTTGTACAAGCCGTCATACCTAGCGCCAATGCCACCACCCATGACAAACCCATGATGTTATTCATATTAATATCCTTCAGGTTGATTTTTTACGTTCTTTGAAAAAAAGATTGATTTATCACACTGTGGTATTACTATAAACCTTAACATTAGGTCAAGGTCAAGCAAAAAATGAATATTAATGAAGTCGCTAAATTGACTGAGTTATCGCCCAGACAAATTCGTGAGTACGAAAAACTCGGTTTATTACAAACTATCCAACGCACTGACAGCGGTTATCGTGTCTTTAGCGATACCCAATTACAGCGTCTAAAATTTATCAAACATGCCCGTGATGTGGGATTTTCATTAGCGCAAATTGAAGCGTTATTGGCTCTACAAGACAACAAGCAGCGTAGCAATGCCCAAGTCAAAGCATTAACCCGCAATCACATCGATGAACTAAGCGATAAAATACAGCGGTTACAATCAATGAAAGCCACCCTGCAAGGATGGCACGATAGTTGTTTGGGAGATGGCTCGCCTACCTGTAGTATTCTAGAGGGCTTACAAGATGGCGTACAAGATGGCGTACAAGATGGTTCAGTGACCAAGCACGCTTGCCACATCGAGCGTAGCCACTGAACAAGCGATTTAGGAAAGTCTGCCATCTTTTGCCAAATCACCCAGTAAAGTGCGATTATTGGCAGGGTTGGCAGGTGCTTCAATCGGGAACGGCTCGGTGATATAGTCCACATTGGTCAGCGCAGCTTTGAAGGCAAAAACTGACGTCTGTGTATCATCAAAGCTGACAATCACGCGATGATTTTCAGGCTCAAGATGTACTGCCTGCACCCCGCCGATGGTGGTTAACGCTTTCATGACTGCCTCATAGCCTGCTGGGTCATGAATGCCTTTTAAATCATACGCGACTGTTTGAATTGCCATGGTTATTCCTGTATTTATGCTGTGGGTGATAAAATATTGTTCTAATCCTATAAGCTACCACTATACCATAGCCAAAAAAAAGCCTCGTTATCGATTGATAGCATTTTAATAACAAGGCGTTGCAAATTTGTGTTAAAAACTTGCGTAAAAATCAGTGGGTATCTAACACCTCAAACCCTTTGACTAAGGTATCAAGCTGTTTTAACTGCGCTAAAAACGGCTCAAGCTGGCTCAGCCGCAGCGCACAAGGACCATCGCATTTGGCAACATCAGGATTTGGATGCGCTTCCAAAAATAACCCTGCCAATCCTGTTGCCATGCCAGCACGTGCTAACGTGGTAATCTGTTCTCGGCGACCGCCTGCACTGTCTGCACGCGCACCCGGCTGCTGAAGGCTATGGGTCACATCAAAAAACACGGGAACCTGCATTTTTTTCATGGTGTCAAAGCCAAGCATATCGACAACGAGATTGTTATAACCAAACGCACTGCCACGCTCGCACAAGATGATTTTATCATTACCGGCTTCAAGGCATTTATTGATGATATGCTTCATCTCATGAGGTGCCAAAAACTGTGCTTTTTTGACATTAATAATCGCACCGGTTTTTGCCATCGCTGCTACCAAGTCGGTTTGTCGGCTCAAAAACGCGGGCAACTGGATAATATCCGCCACTGCTGCCACAGGCTCAGCTTGGTACGGTTCGTGTACGTCAGTGATAATGGGCACATTGAACGCTTTTTTGATATCGCTTAGCCAGTCGATACCTTTTTCCAGACCTGGACCACGAAATGAATACAAGCTTGAGCGATTGGCTTTATCAAAACTTGCCTTAAACACATAGCCGATATTTAAGCGCTTACAGATTTCAATATAGCTTTCAGCAATTTCAAATGCCAAATCTTTGCTTTCTAGTACATTCATGCCGCCAAACAGCACAAACGGTTGATCATTGCCGATGGTGATATCATTAAGCTGAATATGAGATTGTGGTGTCGGTAAGTTAGTGGTCATAGGGCTCTCAGTATGTTGTTAAAGTTTTTATTGATTGTCACTATAGCATAATTGGCTATAGGCAATGGCTAAAAACAAAAAACCACCTGTAACAGATGGTTTTGTTGTGCATTATAAA
>ERZ501011.421-NODE-421-length-10833-cov-6.133791_pt1 | contig 10833 bp, 14 predicted proteins | sample MGYA00248833_ERZ501011 | MGnify/ENA primary metagenome ERZ501011 (study PRJEB25958, sample SAMN03398530) | human skin metagenome | study: EMG produced TPA metagenomics assembly of the Human Skin Microbiome Metagenome (human skin metagenome) data set. | reverse complement strand
GGGCGGCGTGTCGGGGTCGGCCTGGTCGCCTACGGGGCGCGCGAGGCCGCGCTGATCCGGGGGCGGCGCAGCGACGAGATCGAGACCCTGCTCGGCTATCCGGGTCCCGCCGCCCTGATCCACCGCGACGATCTGGTGCTGGAGGCGTGATGAAGGACCGGATGCTGGCTATGGGCCGGGAGGCCAGAGAGGCGGCGGAGGCCCTCCGTTCGGCGCCGGCCGAGGCGCGTACGCGGGCGCTGAGAGCGCTGTCGCGCCGGATCGGCGAGGCGAAGGACGCCATCCTGCAGGCCAATGCGCGCGACGTGGCGGCGGCGCGGCAGGCGGGGATGAGCGAGGCCCTCATCGACCGGCTGGCGCTGACGCGGGCACGCGTGCAAGGCATGGTCCATGCCGTCGAGCAGATCGCGGACCAGCCCGATCCACTCGGCGCCGAGATGGCGCGCTGGACGCCGGCGAACGGCTTGGACATCGCGCGGGTCCGAACGCCCATCGGCGTGCTGGGGGTGATCTTTGAGAGCCGACCCAACGTCACGGCCGACGCGGCGGCGCTGTGCATCCGCTCGGGCAATGCGGCGATCCTGCGCTGCGGTTCGGACTGTCTGCAGTCGTCGTTGGCGATCGCGGCGGTGGTGGGCGAGGCGTTGGCGGAAGCCGACCTGCCGCGCGATGCGGTTCAGCTGGTGGACACCGCCGACCGCGATGCGGTGGGGCTGATGCTGAAGGGGTTGGACGGCGCCATCGACCTGCTGATCCCTCGCGGCGGCAAGAGCCTGGTCCAGCGGGTGCAGGACGAGGCGCGGGTCGCGGTGCTGGGGCACCTGGAGGGTCTGTGCCACACCTATCTGAACAACGCGGCGGACGAGGCGGTGGCGCGCGCCGTGGTGTTGAACGCCAAGATGCGGCGGGTGTCGGTGTGCGGCGCGACCGAGACCCTGCTGATCGACAGGGCGGGCGCCGCGCGCCTACTGCCCGCGGTTGCGGCCGACCTGATGGCGGCCGGGTGCGAGCTGCGCGGCGATGCTGAGGCGCGGGCGCTGGTCCCCGGCATGGCGGAGGCGACCGACAGCGACTGGACGACCGAATACCTCGCGCCGATCCTGGCCGTGCGGATCGTTGATGACCTGGAGGCGGCCTGCGCGCACATCCGCACCTACGGCTCGGGGCATACGGAGGCGATCGTCACCACGGACGCGGCCGCCGCCGAACGCTTCGCTGTCCGCGTGGACAGCGCCATCGTCATGGTCAACGCCTCGACCCAGTTCGCGGACGGCGGCGAGTTCGGCTTCGGCGGCGAGATCGGCATCTCCACCGCCCGGCTGCATGCGCGCGGACCCGTGGGCGCCGAGCAGCTGACGACCTACAAATATGTGGTGCGCGGAACCGGGCAAACGCGGCCCTAGGCTTGCTCCAGCCGCTCGCGCACCGCGCGGGCGAAGCCTGCGCCGCCCCGGGGATCGTGGCCGAGGTAGAAGTCCGGCTCGATCAGCTCGGCCTCCATCAGGCGCCAGCGGCCGTCCGCGTCGGGCACCGTGTCGATGCGGGCGTAGAGCAGCGGCTCGTCGATGGCGGCCAGAACCTGTTCGGCCAGGGCCAGCGCGCCTGCGGGCGGCTGGACCGGCGTGTAGATCCCGTTGAACTGCACCTGGATGCGGAAGTCGCCGGCGGCCGGACGCTTGTTCACCGCATGGCTGAAGCGGCCGCCGAAGAACAGCATGGAGGTCTCGCCCTCGGTCTGGATGGTCGAGAGGAAGGGCTGGATCATCACCGATCCGCCGGGCAGGTCGGCCGGGGTCCCGCCCCGCGCGATCTTCAGCGTGCGCCAGGCCCCGCCGGACACCGTCGGCTTGACGATCAGGGTTTCGGCGCCGGTCTGCCGGAAGGCGGCGTCGAGGTCGGAGGGCGTCACGTCCATGCGCCACAGCGTCTGCGGGATGGCGATCCCCCGCTCCGCCAGCCGGCCCAGATAGGTCTTGTCCGAGTTCCAGCGCAGCACCGAGGTCGGATTGGCCATCGGAACGCCCGCGGCCGTCCAGGTTTCGCAACCCTGAAGCCAGCGCGTGTGATCCCGGTGATAGCCCCAGGACACCACCGGCAGCACCAGCGCATAGGCGAGCAGGCCTGAGGCGTCCTCCACATGGTCGGTCCAGGGCGTGGGCGCGGCCGTGATCCCCTCGCGCGCCAGGGCCTGCGACAGCCGCTCCAGAACCGACGGCCACTGGCCGGCGTAGGAGGGATCGGCGGGATCGGGAGTGAAGACGGCGATCGCGGTCATCGAGGCGGCTCCTGCGGCGGGACGTCGGCTCCGCATAGGGCGGACGGGGCTGCGCGCCTAGGGGTGCTGGCGCGGAGGCGTGCGGCCCGCTATGGGCGGCGCATGACCCAGACCATTCCTTCCGCCCGCTTCGACGTCTGCGCCGTCGGCAACGCCATCGTCGACGTGCTGAGCCCGTGCGACGACGCCTTTCTGGCCGCGCAGAACCTCGCTCCCGGCTCGATGCAGCTGGTGGACGCCGACCAGAGCGCGGCGCTCTATGACGCCATGGCGGCGGGCGTCGAGGCGTCGGGCGGATCGGCCGGCAACACGGTGGCGGGCGTCGGATCGTTCGGCGGCCGCGCCGCCTATGTCGGCAAGGTCGCCGCAGACACGCTGGGCGAGGTGTTCAGCCATGACATCCGCGCCGTCGGCGTCCACTTCGACACGCCCGCGCTCGCCGACGGGGCCGAGCGCGGTTTCGGCACCGGACGCTGCCTGATCAACGTCACGCCGGACGGCCAGCGGACCATGGCGACCTTTCTGGGCGCGGCCAACCAGCTGTTCCCCGACGACATCGACGCCGACGTGATCGGCGACAGCGCCATCGTCTACCTCGAAGGCTATTTGTTCGACCCGCCTCACGCGCGCGCCGCGTTTGAGCGTGCGGCCGAGATCGCGCACGCGGCGGGCCGCAAGGTGGCGATCACCCTGTCGGACACCTTCGTGGTCGCGCGCTGGCGGGCCGAGCTGCTGGCCTTCATCGAGGCTTCGGCCGACATCGTCCTGGCCAACGAGGGCGAGCTGGCCGCGCTGTTCGAGACGGACGACTTCGATGCGGCGGCGCAGAAGCTCTCCGCGATCGTCGAGACCGCCGCGATCACACGCGGCGCGGCCGGCTCGGTGATCCTGCGCGCTGAAGAGCGGGCGACGGTCGCGGCCTTCCCGGTGGACAAGGTGGTGGACACCACCGGCGCGGGCGACCAGTACGCCGCCGGGGTGCTGCTGGGTCTCGCGCGCGGCCTGCCGCTGGATCAGGCCGGCGCCCTGGGTTCGCTGGCGGCGTCGGAAGTGATCGCCCACTGGGGTCCGCGTCCGATGACGCCGCTCAAGGATTTGGCGGCGCAGCATGGGCTGACGGTCGGCTAGGTCCGTCGCTTCAGGGTGACGTAGAAGGCCCCTTCGCCGCCATGACGGCGGCCGGCGGACGAGAAGCCGGACACCACGCCGCGCAGCGCCGCCGCGTGCAGCCATTCCTCGAACGAGGCGCGGATCACGCCGCCGCCCCGGCGACCCTGACCGGTGATGACCAGCACGGCGCGCAGGCCGCGCGCCTGGCTGCCCAGCAGGAATGCGCGCAGCTGATCCTCCGCCTCGAAGCGGCCGAAGCCGTGCAGGTCGATGCGCGCTTCGATGGGTTCGCGCTCGCGCACCAGCCGGCGCTGACGGCGCGGCTCCAGCGTCTCCGGAGCGGCGCGCGGCTTGGCCAGGCGGGGTGCGACAGGGTCGAGGACAGACGGCGGCGGAGCTTCTGCGGCGGGGGTGCGGCGCGGTTTCGCCGCTGCGGGTTCGGCGGGCGTTCCGACCTCCGGTCCGGCGACCGGCACGCGCTGAGCCTTGCGGACCTTGGGTTGAGCCACCGTGCCGGACACGCGCGCCCAGATGCGCCGGTCCTCGGAGGTCAGGCCGTCCGCATCACGCTCGGGGCCGCGTCGGCGGCTCATTCCCCGTCGTCGTCATCGAAGGCGGGCGGACCCGGTTCGTGCGCCAGGAGGTCGCCGGGCTGGCACTCCAGCTCTCGGCACAGGGCGTCCAGGGTGGAGAAGCGCACCGCCCGCGCCTTGCCCGTCTTCAGAATCGACAGATTGGCCACGGTCACGCCGACGCGATCCGCCAGCTCGGTCAGGGACATGCGGCGTTCCAGAAGAACGCGGTCAAGGGTCACGCGGATGGCCATGGTCGTGTTGTCGCCTACACCAGTCCGCTCAAATCGTCAGTTCGGATTCGCGTCTGAGCCGGGCGCCTTCGCGGAACACCTCGGCCAGCACGAATACGATCAGAACCGAAAAGATCGGCGTCAGCAGCTCTCCGAACCCTTGCGGGTCCATGATGCCCGGGGCGAGGCGGGCGGCGACAAAGCCTTGCGCCACCCAGACGCCGCCGGTGACCAGGGCCAGGGTCAGGCCGATCTGGCGCAGGCGGCGCACATTGTCGGGGTGGAATGGGTCGCCGGCGGTCAGGGTGCGGAAAATCTTCCGCAGGCCCTGCAGGATCAGCATGAAGCCGCCGAAATAGGCGGTCAGGGCGCCGACGCCGAACACCAGCAGGGCCCGGGTCAGCGGCAGCTGGCGTCCGTCGCCGCCGCTGGACACGGTGATGTTGAGGTTGGTCATGGGGATGAAGATCGCCACGACCAGAAGGATCAAAAGCGCGCCGGTGATCAGGCCCAGAAGCACCCAGGCCACGTCCAGCACGACCTTGAGGAAGCTGGACAGCGAACCGGGACCCATGGTCCGCACGTTCCGCATCCAGGCCGGGTCCATCCGCCTCGGCGCATGCGTCCCTCCCGATCTGATCCGCAACAGCTTGGGCGGGCGCATGGGGCGGGACGGGCCTCTTCAGGCCGGAAGACGGGGCGAGATCGCCGCGCGGGGTCCGGCGAACCCCGTCGCGGCGCCATTCATCGCTGTCTTGTGCAAGATCGTCAAAGCTCTCGTGGATCGGAAGGGATGAAGCGACCGATCAGAGGGCCTGGAACAGCACAGCGACCAGGGCGGTCGGCAGGGCGGCGAGCAGGACGGTGTTCAGGAAGGCTGCGCCGAACTTGTCCATCATCAGCGAGGCGTTCATCGTGTGCATGGCGGGTCTCTTTCGATTGGGCGGTTCGTGCCCGTGGGTTGAGGTCTGTCGAAAATCTGTTTCAGGTTCTGATCTGAAGCGGGGGCGGTTTGTTCTCCGTCCTTGAGCTAATGAGTAGTCCCGCCCGGGGCTTTATTCACGTTACATATCGTTTATCGGTATTACGTTTTGGCAATGCGAGAGGCCCGTCGGAAATGATGAAGCTGATCAAGGGCATGCGGATCGTCGCGGCGACCCACAATCCGGGCAAGGTTCCGGAGATCGCGGCCCTGCTGGGCGGAGATTACGAGATCGTCACGGCCGGGCAGCTGAATCTGCCGGAGCCGGAGGAGACGGAGAGCACCTTCGTCGGCAACGCCATGCTGAAGGCGCGACATGCGGCGCGGCTGTCGGGCGAGGTGTCGCTGGCCGACGATTCGGGTCTGTCGGTGGCTGCGCTGGACGGCGCGCCGGGCATATTCTCCGCACGCTGGGCCGGACCGACCAAGGACTTCGCCCTGGCCATGCGCAAGGTCGAGGAGCGGCTGGAGGAGGTCGGCGCGACCGACCGGCGCGCCTGGTTCACCTCGGCCCTGGCGGTGGCCTGGCCGGACGGGCCGTGCGTGGTGGTGGAGGGCGAGGTGCATGGCGAGCTGGCCTTTCCGCCGCGTGGCGAGCGGGGCTTCGGCTATGATCCGATCTTTCGCCCGGACGGCTTCGACCACACCTTCGGCGAGATGGAGCCGCACGCCAAGGACGCCATGAGCCACCGCGCCCGCGCGTTCGAGAAGCTGAAGGCGGCGCTGATTGACTGAGCCGTCCCGCGCGACGCCCGATCCGGGAACGGACGTCGCCATCTATGTGCACTGGCCCTACTGCGCGGGCATCTGCCCCTATTGCGACTTCAACGTGGTGCGGGACCGGGGGCGGGCGGAGGAGCAGGCGGCGCTGGTCGAGGCCATCCTTTCGGACCTGCGCGCGCAGGCGGCGATGCTGGGGGCGCGCCGACTAGCCTCCATCTTCTTCGGCGGAGGCACGCCGTCGCTGATGGCGCCGGAGGCCGTGGCGAGGATCGTGGAGGAGGCGCGGCGGCTGTTCGCGCCCTCCGGACCCATCGAGGTCACGCTGGAGGCCAATCCCACGGACGCGGAAGCCGGACGTTTCGCCGCGTTGGCCCAGGCGGGGGTGAACCGGCTGTCGATGGGGGTGCAGGCGCTGGACGACGCCTCGCTGCGGTTCCTCGGGCGCAACCACTCGGCGGGCGAGGCGATCCGGGCGGTCGAGACGGCGCGCCGGGCCTTTCCGCGCCTGTCGATCGACCTGATCTATGCGCGGCCGGATCAGACGGTGGAGGGCTGGCGCGCGGAGCTGACGCAGGCGCTGGCGCTCGGTTTCGAACACGTCTCGCCCTATCAGCTGACGGTGGAGCCGGAGACGGCGTTCGGGAGGGCGCTGCGTCGCGGCGCCCTGATCCCGCCGGACGAGGATCAAGCCGCGGCGCTTTACGAGGCGACGCAGGAGGTGCTGAGCGCGGCGGGGTTCGAGGCCTATGAGGTGTCCAATCATGCGCGGGGGACGGCCGCGCGGTCGGCGCACAATCTGCATGTCTGGCGAGGCGGCGACTATCTGGGTCTGGGGCCGGGCGCGCACGGGCGGCTGACGCTGGAGGGCGCCCGCACCGCAACCGTGGCCCACCGCCGGATCGGCGACTATGTGGCGGGCGTCGTTACGGGCGCGCCTTGGGCCGAGCAGGCGACGATGGACGCGGCGGAGGCGGCGGAGGAGCGGGCGCTGCTGGGCCTGCGCACCGTCGAGGGCGTGCCGCTGGCGAACCTTGCGCCGCTTGGGCTGCGTGCGGGCGGAGGGGCGCTGGAGAGCCTGATCGCGGACGGCTTCCTGCGGATCGAGGGCGAGCGGCTGGTCGCCACGCAGCGGGGACGGCCGGTGCTGGACGGGGTGCTGAAGGCGCTGCTGACCTGAGCCGGCGTCAGGTCAGCTTGTCGGCCTTGCGCAGGCTGGGGAACATCTTCGCCCAGATGCCCGTCGCGGCGAGAGCGCCGATCCCGCCGAACGCCGCCGCGCCGATGGGACCCAGGAAGCGCACCGCGACGCCGGAATAGGCCTCGCCCAGTTCGTTGGACGCGCCGATGAACAGCATGGACACCGAGCTGACCCGTCCGCGCATGTGGTCGGGCGTGGCCAGCTGGATCAGGGTCTGGCGGATGTTGACGCTGACCATGTCGGCCGCGCCGCCGATGAACAGCACCAGGCCCGACAGCCACACGCTCTTGGACAGGCCGAAGGTCAAGGTGCACAGGCCGAACAGGGCGACGGCGGCGAACATCCAGCGCCCGCCGTGCCGCACGATGGGCCGCCTGCTGAGATAGACCGCCATCAGCAGGGCGCCGACGCCGAAGGCGGCCCGCAGCAGCCCGAACCCTTGCGGCCCCACGTGCAGGATGTCGCGCGCGAAGATCGGCGTCAGCAGCGCCACGCCCGCCAGCAGCACGACGACCAGGTCGAGCGAGATGGCGCCCAGAACGATCTTGGTCTTCCAGACATAGGCCAGGCCTTCGCGCACGGCCGCGACCGGCGACGGAGCGTTCGGCTGCACCACCGGCTTGCCGCTGGTGCGGATCAGGAGAAACGCGGCCACACCCAGCAGGAACAGCCCCATGGCCACCGCATAGGCCAGCGGCACGTTGATCCCGACGATCACTCCGCCCAGCGCCGGGCCGGCGATGGCGCCGGTCTGAAAGGCGATGGACTGGGCGGCGATCGCGGGCGGCAGGGCCTTGCGTCCCACCACCATCGGCAGAAAGGCCTGGCTGGCGGGCGCCAGAAACGCTCGCGCCGCGCCGAACAGGGCGGCCACCGCCAGAAGGCCCCACAGGGGCGGCGATCCGTGCAGCGCCATCAGCAGGAACGCGCCCGCACACGCCGCCTCCACGATGATCGACAGGGCGACCGTGCGCTTGCGGTCGCGCCGGTCCGCCATGGCGCCGGCCGGAAGCGTAAAGGCCAGGAGCGGCAGGAACTGACACAGGCCGACCAGCCCCAGATACAGGCTGGCCTGCTCAATCGGATGGTCGCGGCGCGCGATCTCATACACCTGCCACAACAGGGCCGAGGACTGGATCTGGATGCCCAGCACCGCCACCACGCGGCCCAGCCACAGCAGGCGGAAGTCGCGGATGCCCCACGGGCTGGAGGGGCCCTCGGGCGAGGCGGGCGGCGGGCTGGCGGGTTGGGCGGCGGCGTCGGTCACGGGGCTGTATGCGAACTCCTGGCGGCGGGACGGCGCGAAGCCTTCTCGCGGCGGTGCGATCCCCCTAAAGCATGCGGGCATGAGCCGCGCACCCCTTCCCGTGATCGATCCCGTCGAACTGTGCCGCGACCTGATCCGCAGGCCTTCGGTCACGCCCGCCGACGCGGGGGCGATGGACGTGCTGGAGGCGGTGCTGACGCGCCTCGGCTTTGTCTGCCGCCGGATGCGGTTCGAGGACATCGAGAACCTGTATGCGCGTCGGGGAACGACGGCGCCGAACCTCTGCTTCGCCGGCCACACGGACGTGGTGCCGGTGGGCGCCGATGCGCAGTGGAGCGCGGGGCCGTTCGACGGCGAGGTGCGCGACGGCGTGCTGTATGGTCGGGGCGCGGTGGACATGAAGGGCGGGATCGCCGCCTGGGTCGCGGCCGTCTCGCGCGTGCTGGCGCAGGGCGAGCCGCAAGGGTCGCTGTCCCTGCTGATCACCGGCGACGAGGAGGGACCGGCGCTGCACGGCACCAAGCGGGTGGTGGAGCAGCTCCTGGCCGACGGCGAGCGCATCGACGCCTGCGTGGTGGGCGAGCCCTCGTCGGCCCAACTGCTGGGCGACATGATCAAGGTCGGTCGTCGCGGCTCCCTGAACACCTGGATCACCGTGCGGGGCCGCCAGGGCCACGTCGCCTATCCGGACCGCGCGGCCAATCCGGCGCCGGTCTTGGCTCGCCTGCTGGCCACGCTGGACGCCCATGTGCTGGACGAAGGCTATGAGGCTTTTCAGCCGTCGAACCTGGAGATCACCACCATCGACATCGGCAACACCGCCACCAACGTCATCCCGGCCGAGGCGCGCGCGCGGCTGAACATCCGCTTCAATCCGGCGCACACAGGCGATGGCCTGATGCAGTGGCTGGACGGCATGGCGCGGGAGGCGGAGGCGGCCTCGGGCCTGTCGATCAGCCTTGAGCACCAGTGCTCGGGCGAGGCCTTTCTGACCCAGGCCGGTCCGTTTGTCGCGGCGGTGCAGGATGCGGTGCAGGCTGTTGTCGGTCGTCGTCCCGAGGCCTCCACCACCGGCGGAACTTCGGACGCGCGCTTCATCCGCCAGCTGTGTCCGGTGCTGGAGCTGGGGCTGGTCGGCCAGACCATGCACCAGATCGACGAGCGCGTGCCGATCGCCGAACTTCTGGCGCTGACCGACATCTACCGGCGGGTGATCGAGACAGCGCCGGCGCGCCTGAGCGCACCTCACGGCTGAGACACGAAAGCTTCGCTTGTCGAGGCGCCCGGCGCACCCGATGTTGGGTCCATGGCGATCAAGAGCGCATCGACGGAGTGGCGGCAGGTCGTTCTGGTCTGCCGCAAATGCTCCAAGAAGCTGGACGGCGGCTTCGGCCCCGACGGCGATCTGACGCTGAAAAAGGCGCTGCGTCGCTACCTGCAACTGCCCAAGGGCAAGAAGGGCCGCAAGCACGAGCTGGCCGTCGTCGGGGCCGACTGCTTCGGCCTGTGTCCCAAGGGCGCGGTGGTGGCGGTGAACACCGCCCAGCCGGAGGCGCTGCTGGTGGTGCCCGGCGGCGCGGACCTCCTGGAAGTGAAGGCGCGGCTGGGCCTGGCCGATCCGCGCCGGGGCAAGCCGGCGCTGACGCTGGTGGAGGGCGGCTGACGCCTTTCCCTCGCCGGAAAGGCGTGCGAAATCACGCCCATGGACACTCGCATCGAAAAGCGCGTCGGCGTGCAGGCCACCTCCGACCGGATCTGGGAGCTGATCTCCGACCTGCCGTCCTGGAATCGCTGGAACCCGCACGAGACGGACGTGAGCGGGACCATCGCCTTTGGCGGCGTCCTGAACATGACCGAGCGCCTGCCGGGCCTGCCTGAGCGCCAGGTCCAGGGGCGCGTGGGCGAATGGCAGCCGCGCGCCCAGCTGGTGTGGGCGGAGAAACGCTGCTTTCTGTTCAACACCGTGCGCTATTTCGAGATCGAGGAACTGGAGAAGGGCAGCTGCATCGTCGCCTCCGGCCTGATCTTCTCGGGGCTTCGGGGCGAGATGTTCCATGACAAGCACCGCAACGCCCTGCGCCGCGTGCACGAGGCCATCGCCGAAGGCCTGCGCCGGGCCGCCGAGGCCTGATGCGCGGTTGATCGGTTGGCAGGGCGTCCCGCCGCCGCTATTCAGCCCGCCGATCCGCCGTTTCCGAGGTCTGCCTCATGTCCGACACCCCGCCCGACCGCCTGTCCGTCGATCCCGACAGCCCTTTCCATGACGCCGAGGTGCTGCAACGCGACGTCGGCGTCCGCTTCAAGGGCGAGGACAAGACCAATGTCGAGGAATACTGCGTCTCCGAAGGCTGGGTGCGGCTGGCGGTCGGCAAGGGCGTGGACCGGCGCGGCAAGGCGCTGACGGTCAAGCTGCAGGGGCCGGTCGAGCCCTACTTCCGCAACGGCTGAGCCCCTTTACCCGGCCTTCCGGGCG
>ERZ501011.418-NODE-418-length-10912-cov-4.471309_pt1 | contig 10912 bp, 9 predicted proteins | sample MGYA00248833_ERZ501011 | MGnify/ENA primary metagenome ERZ501011 (study PRJEB25958, sample SAMN03398530) | human skin metagenome | study: EMG produced TPA metagenomics assembly of the Human Skin Microbiome Metagenome (human skin metagenome) data set. | reverse complement strand
AACTATCTAAATGCTCAGTGGGTTCATCGAGTAGCCAAAGCTGCGCGTCTTGTAATAGTAACTGGGCTATTGCCAGTCGTCGCTGCTGCCCCCCCGACAAGCCGCTACCACGTTCACCTAACTGAGTATCTAGCTGATTTGGCAGTGCTTTTATCAAAGGTTTTAATCCCACTTGCGCAAGAATTTGCCATAGTTTGTCATCACTGGCGGTTGGGTTTGGCAGGCGCAAATTATCGGCGATACTCATCGGCAGTAGCATGGTTTGCTGCGACAAATAGGCGATTTGGTGGCGAAATTGCGTGGAATTGATGGTGTTAAAATTTTGGTTATCAATAAAGATATCGCCTTGATAGGCACAAAAACCCAAAAAAATTTGCAATAGGGTGGATTTGCCGCTGCCACTTTGACCGACAATCGCCAACCGTTCCCCTGCGGCAATAGCAAAACTTAACGGCGCGAGCCGTGTGCGCTGCTGATGATTGACCCAAATATTATCCGCGTCAATGGCAGGGGGCGCAGTTAATATAAAGGGGTTAGCTTTTGTTTTTTCCGCTGACTGAAAAGCTAACAACGGTGATAATTCAGCAATCGCGCCTTCCGCTTGCGCTTTGACATGATAATCCGCGCCCAACTGACGTAGCGGGGCATAAAATTCAGGTGCCAACAGCAGTAAAAATAGCGCCGACTGGTAAGGCACAGGCACCGTGTTTTTTTGCCAGGGTAAAATACCGATTAAACCAAAACCCAAATACACGGCAAGTAGCGCAATCGACAGCGCGGCTAACAGTTCTAGCGCTGCGGTGTTTAAAAACGCAATTTTGAGTACCGACATGGTGCGCATACGGTAGGCTTCGGCTGAAGCATCGATATCTTGACTGGCGTGCCCAACAGCATCCAGCCGTTGCAGTGTCGCTGTGCCACGTAACCAATCCAAAAATCGCCCGCTCAGCTGTGCCATCGCGGCAAATTGTTGCCGACTTTTACGGGCGGTGGCATGACCAATTAATACCATAAATACAGGGACTAGCGGTGCAGTCAGCAGTAAAATCAGCGTCGCTATCCAGCTTTGGGTCGCAGCGGCGACTAATAGCATGATAGGCGTGGTCACCACAATCAGTCGCTGCAGATAAAAACGGCTGACATAGCCCGTTAAGGCGTCACATTGCTCAATCACCATACTGGCAAGCCCGCCATCACTGCCATACTGGTCGCGCGCCGCACCTACTTGTGCCAGTTTTTCAAGTAGCGTTTTTCGTAGGATGCTGGCTACTTGTAGTCCCGCGTCTAACGCCAGCTGGTCTTTGCAAAAATGCAGTAAAGGACGTAGCAACAGACATCCCATCAGCCACGGCAGATAATCAAAAAATACGTCAGTGGCAGGGCGGTGATGGGCGATTTGTGTTAACCAATCTGCAAAGATGACCGCAATCAGCCAAGACTGCACAATCAATACCAGCGTGGACACAACTGACAGTCCCCATGCCATATAAATCGGTCGCTTTGCCATAGCGGCATAGTGACGAAGGGTTTGGTTGACAGCAGAAGTTTCAGACATGGTTGGTTAACAGTAACGATAAAATCAATGGACATATCATAGCGTATCAAGCACGGGTTAGGTACGACAAATCATGCTCATCAAGGCAATGAGACAAAAAAGTGTAAACACCGTGCCCACCAATGAGGGTTGATAAAACCTTGATAAAGGCATATAAAAAGCCATATAAAAGACAATTAAATAAGTAAAGCGATGAACGAGCCCACTTTAAAATACTACCCTCAAGAGACCCATAAACTATTACTCATTCAACTATCACCATCTTTGACATGGTATGAGAAGATGGTAGCAGCAACGGAATACTAATCATAGTATTTTGTAGTCGGGTGCGACATTATGCCGCATGACAAATAATTTATAGATTTATATAATGTTTGTAAATAAAAAATTACCCTTTTTTAAACCACGCATGAGGGTAATTGACATCTGAATTGGTTGTCAAACCAAGGAGTCAACATGATAACAGAACATCTCGTCGATATCTCCCGTCTGCAATTTGCAGTCACGGCGTTATATCATTTTTTATTTGTACCACTCACACTGGGCATGGTGTGGCTGCTGGTCATCATGGAATCCATATACGTGATGACAGGCAAAGAAGTGTGGAAGGACATGACGCGTTTTTGGGGCAAACTATTTGGCATCAACTTTGCCTTGGGTGTCACCACCGGTATCACCATGGAATTCCAGTTTGGTACCAACTGGGCATATTACTCGCAATATGTGGGCGATATTTTTGGGGCGCCGCTTGCCATTGAAGGCTTGATGGCATTTTTTTTAGAATCGACCATGGTCGGACTGTTTTTCTTTGGTTGGGATAGACTGTCACGCGGACAGCATTTGCTGGTGACTATATTGATGGCACTGGGTACCAATCTATCCGCATTGTGGATTTTGATTGCCAATGGGTGGATGCAAAATCCGGTTGGCGCAGAGTTTAGTTACCAAACCATGCGCATGGAAATGACCGATTTTGCGGCAGTATTATTTAACCCTGAGGCGCAAAACAAATTCGTGCATACCGTCTCTGCCGGCTATACGGTGGGAGCGACCTTTGTGCTTGCCATCTCAGCGTGGTATCTGCTCAAAAAACGCGATGTCGAATTTGCCAAACGTAGCTTTCAAGTCGCGGCGGCATTTGGTTTTGCATCGATTTGTAGCACCATCGTACTGGGTGATGAGTCGGGTTATTCCATTGGCTTGGCACAGCAAACCAAAATGGCAGCGATAGAGGCGATGTGGGAAACCGAGCCTGCGCCTGCCAGTTTTAATTTGATTGCCGATATCAACCAAGCCGAGCAAAAAAATAACTGGGCAGTGCAAATTCCGTATGTGATGGGCTTGATTGGGACGCGCTCACTAGATACCCCGATTTTGGGTATCCATGACATCAAAATCATCAATGAAAAACGCATCATCAATGGTCAAAAAGCGGTGTTGCTACTGGATCAATTACGCAGTGCACCCCCAGGTTCAACCCCAAATCCTGTGACAGTGGCTGAATTTGAAAAGGTAAAAAAAGACTTGGGCTTTGGGTTATTGCTCAAACGCTATTCGCCAGATGTCAGCAAAGCCACGCCGGCAATGATTAAACAAGCCACCGATGCCACCATTCCACCTATTGTCCCGATGTTTTGGTCATTTCGTGCCATGGTGGGCTTGGGCTTTTTATTGTTGGCATTGTTTACGATTAGTCTTTGGTCAAGTGTCAAAGGCAACTTTATCCAAAAACCTTGGCTGTTACGTTGGGCATTATTGATGCTGCCTGCGCCTTGGCTTGCTGCTGAATTTGGTTGGTTTGTTGCCGAGTATGGGCGTCAACCTTGGACGATTTATGGCATGTTACCGACCTATTTTTCAGTCTCCAACATTAGCGTGGCAAATGTGTATGCCTCGCTGGCGGGATTTGTTGGTTTTTATACGGTGCTGCTGATGATTGAAATGTACTTGATGGTGAAATATGCCCGTAAAGGACCTGCGAGTCTAGGTACAGGCAAATACTACGGCGAAGATACTCACAAGGTTCATGTGAGTCCTTCATTAAATTTGCCCCATGATACAGCCGAGGTGAATCATGTTGTTTGATTATGAAACACTCAAAATTATTTGGTGGTTATTGGTCGGTGCGCTGCTCATTGGGTTTGCTATCATGGATGGGCATGATATGGGCGTGTGTTCGTTACTGCCTTTTGTCGGCAAAGATGATGAAGAGCGCCGGGTGATTATCAATACCATTGGTCCGCACTGGGAGGGTAACCAAGTATGGTTTATCACGGCAGGTGGCGCGATTTTTGCGGCATGGCCGATGGTGTACGCCACTGCCTTTAGCGGTTTTTATTGGGCGTTGATGGCAGTATTGTGGGCGTTATTTTTCCGCCCGGTGGGGTTTAAATATCGCAGTATGATACACAATCCAACCTGGCGCAAAGCGTGGGACTGGGGGTTGTTTGTCGGTTCATTTATCCCGGCTGTGGTGTTTGGCGTGGCATTTGGTAATTTGTTTTTAGGCGTGCCCTTTAGTTTTAACAACCATTTGGTATCGACTTACACAGGCTCATTTTGGGCATTACTTAATCCATTTGCCCTACTGTGTGGCTTGATTAGTGCGTCTATGTTGATTATGCAAGGTGGGGCGTATTTGGCGCATCGCACCCTTGATGAGGTACAAAATCGTACCCTTAACTACGCTGCTATCAGTAGTATGGTAATGGCAGTGTTGTTTGTGCTGGCAGGGGTCTGGATACAATCGATTGACGGCTATCATATCACCAGCCACATTGACCCCCAAGCCTTACCAAATGTGCTCAACAAAGAGGTGACGCGTCAAGCGGGCGCATGGATGGCAAATTATCATCAGTATCCGCTGGCATGGGCATTCCCTGTACTTGGTGTCATCATGCCGCTTGTCACGGCAATATTGCTCAAAGCGCGTAAAACCTTGACCGCATTTATTGCCTCTAGTATTGCTGTGCTTAGTGTGATTATGACCGCAGGGGTGGCGTTATTTCCGTTTGTCATGCCATCCTCTAGCGATCCACGTTCAAGCTTGACGGTTTGGGACAGTGTATCGAGTCATCTTACCTTGATGATTATGTTGTTTGTCGTGGTGGTGTTATTACCGATGATTGTAGGCTACACCAGCTGGGCATATAGCGTGATGCGCGGTAAAGTGACCAAGGCTTATGTTCGAGAGCAAGAGCATTCACTTTACTGACCCAAATCAAGGCAACTCAATAGGAGAACACAATGTGGTATTTTGCGTGGATATTAGGATTGGGGTTTGCGGTATTATTGGCGATTTTAAACGCGCTATGGCTTGAAAATGCCGATGCGCGTAATAAAGCCTTTAATCCAAAAGCTAAGGACGATAATCCCACCAATGATGGTACGGTGACAGAAGGCAATCCCACTGAAGATATCCATAAAACAGGTAAGACTTCAGATAACGAGTCCTTATAGCCATTAACCTCAACTATTAGCGCTTTAAGTCATCACGGCTTAAAGCGCTTTTTTATGCGTTGTCAAAACCCGCTATTTTTTAATCATTTTCTTATTTGGTACACAATTTGCATTCCTTGTCTTGGCAAAACTGATTAATACTTGAGCGATAGTTTTTTATCGAGGGCATAAGGGCATAAGGGTAAAAGCTTCATGAGAAAGTTAAACAATACGGTTCAACGGCATACCAGTAAACGGTTTAATAAAGCCTATAAATGGCTATTATCCGTGATGGTTTTTTATCAACATTCCTCGGTGTACGCTGCGACGCCCACCAATGAGCAGCTATATGACTACCAAAATGTGATGTGGGTAGTTATTGGTGGTTTGCTGGTGTTCTTTATGCAGGCGGGCTTTGCGCTCATTGAAGCAGGCTCAGTGCGTAGTAAAAATACCGTGAATGTGTTGATGAAAAACTACACCGACATGGCGATTGGCGGATTAATTTTTTATATCTTGGGCTATGGTTTGATGGCAGGCAACAACCCCACAGGTTACGTGGGCCAAAGCGAGTTTTTACCAGAGCAGCTTAGCAATATGCAATGGGCACATTTGTTTTTTCAGATGATGTTTGCTTCCACCGCCGCCACCATTGCCAGTGGTGCGATGGCGGAGCGCATTAAATTTTCAGGGTATCTGATTGGTACGTTGATGACTTGCGGATTGATTTATCCAGTCGTAGCAAGTTGGGCATGGGGCGGCTATTATGGCGGTCAAGGCTGGCTTGCCCAGCTTGGATTTATTGATTTTGCCGGCTCTTCGGTAGTGCACTCTGTCGGTGGGTGGCTAGCGCTGGCGGGTATTATCGTCCTTGGACCGCGTATTGGTCGCTTTGCCCCTGATGGCACGCCGCGTTTGATTGCCGGTCATAATCTCACGCTTGTCACCTTGGGCGGCTTTATTCTATGGTTAGCGTGGTTTGGATTTAACGCAGGTTCTACACTGACTAGCTCAGGGAATTTGGGCAAAATCATGCTAAATACCCACCTAGCAGGGGTGAGTGCGGTGACGGCTTATCTGCTGATTTCAGGGGTGATGCGTAAGGCGATTTTATTGAGTGATACGGTCAATATCAGCCTTGCAGGGTTGGTCGCTATTACCGCAGGCTGTGCAACCATGTCGCCTGTGTATGCGATTGTTACCGGTGTTGGTGCATGTTTGGCGTATTTGGCGGTGAAGCGGTTGTTGGATAATGTTCAAATGGATGATGCGGTGTATGCCGTTGCCGTGCATGTGGGCGGCGGTGTGTGGGGTACGCTGGCAGCAGGGCTGTTTTATGAAGGTGATTTATTCAGCACCCAGCGTATCATCGTACAGCTGATGGGCATCGGGGCAATGTTTGTCTGGTCATTTGGACTGGGTATGGTGGTGTATTTTGTGATTGAAAAAACCATCGGTCTACGGGTACTTGCACAGCATGAGCAACGCGGGCTTGACTTTACCGAACATGCCGAAGGGGCTTACCCTGAATTCCAAGATAGCTTATTTAGTCAGCAAACGCTAACTGAGCGGCACTAGTGTTAAATTTTTGCGGTACCTGTCTGCTCTGTCGTCACAGGTACCCGACCCACCACAGTCATTTGCGTCCATTGTAATTTTATTAACTTTAAATATTTGGCACCGTCATGAACAAAGAAGCTACTATTAAATCTGCGTTAACACCGTTTTTAAAAGATGCTGATATACGTAAAGCCATGGACATCTTTCATAAAAATTATGCCGATATTACGCCCTACCAAATCCAGCGTTTTGTCCATGAAATTACGCAAGACAACGAAACCAAAGAATATCGCTCAAATATCCGTCGAAGTTTGATGAAAGCGCTGAGTGATTACCAAATGGGTGCAGCCAACCCCCAACCGATGACCCATGATATCCCTAATTTGGGGCAAAATAGCCCAGTCACTTACCCATCATCCAGTCAAGTAGCTATCTCTAACCAAAAACCTGACGCAATATCTAGCCCAATATTTAGCCAAACATCTAGCCAAATAGCCGCCTTTGAGTTACTGATTGATAGTTTTATGGCGCAATTTTCACCATTATTGGGCAGCCAAATTTTAGACAGTGTCAAGCAGACGATTCATCAGCATCATAATTCATCAAAATCCCGTGGTTTTGGGCTATTAGCTCGCAAGGCAGAAACCAATCAGGCTTTAACCTTAACCATGATTCACTTTTTTGATCAGTTTTTTGGTGGGGACAAACAAAGTGCGTTGACAATGTCGTTGACCGATGCGGATACAGCAGGGTTTAGAACTATCTTATCATTATTTTATCAGCAAGCGTGTCAATGGGCGGGACCTACTGATGCAGATATTGCCTTGGCGCAGGCAAACAAGATTACCAAAGCCAAGTTTGACGTATCTTTGGTTGAAAAATTTATGTAGAATGCCATTTATATAAAATACTACGGATTGACAGTATCATAGTACAATTTTTATGCAGACCTAAAGATGCTAAATGGCAAGTTCCCAGTTCATTTTATTTCCAGGTCCATTTTAGAGAGTTTAGCACTGCGCTTGATACTGTATTGTAGCTTAATTTTATGAGACCAATTCTAGGTGTCATAAGATTAAGTTTTTTTTAACCGATGAAAATTTATTGCAACTGGCTTCCCTCACAAATTTTCGGAAAATGTCATGAATCATCAAATTCAGTATTATGTTTACGCCAGTAAAATAAATTTGACCCAAATTTTTGACCACAATTTATTCACTGATATTCGCGAGCAAGCCCAGTCCAACAATCAACACCATCATATTACGGGGTTTTTATTGTTTAAGGATGGCAAATTTTTGCAGTATATTGAAGGTCAAAAAGCGGTATGTGAACAATTATTTAACACCATAAAGCAAGACCGACGACATAAAGAGATAGTGGTGTTAGACCAGGGACAGTTAGAAAAACGCTATTATCAGCAATGGCTGATGAATTGTTATAACATGGACGAAAAAACCCAAACCCTTGAACTGCTTAATCTTCCAGATATGGTGTACGACTTTGATATTTATCATTGGAGCCAAGCTCATGTACATGAAGTGATGTCACTAATGGCAAAAAACCATTTGCTTGGCATGACCCCTCAAACAGGAAGTTTTTTCTCGGTGGTTTATCGCCGCTTTATGGGGCAGAATAAAAAATATTTAATCATTCAACTGCTGATATTAGGTATGTTTTTCATCAGTTTATTGTTCTTAAAAAGCAACTATTAATAGCAAACATTGATTAACGCGATAGGGTATAAACCGACAGTGACGACTACCAAATACCCAATAAAGGCAGCGGAAAAATTGAGTTTAAACCGCGTCACCATCTTGTGCTTGCGTAAGCGTTTAATGATTAGCCTTTTTTACTATCAGATTGGCAAAAATTTACAGCTCAATTAACAACATAAATATCACCAACCATGGCACCGTGATGACAGTAAGCGTGAAAAAAAGGTGTTTTTTGACATGGTGTTTGATGATGGCGCCGATATAGCTTCCTGCTTTGACTTGGTAGGGCGCAATATCAGCAGCATCGCGCTCATAAAATGCGACCATATCATTGAGTAATTGCTCGACCTGTTCGGTCTGCCATTGGTAGGTTTCAAACTTTGCTAACAGCTCGCTAATCACTGGGGTTGTATGGGATATGCCCGGTGTCACACATAGCATATCGCATTGCTTAAAGCGTTTAGCAGGGGTGGTACCTTGATGGATAAGATGAATTTTATGGTGGCGTTTATCATGGGTGATAGCGAGGTACAAATTCGCTATATACATTTCACTACCTTCCATAAAATGCAGAAAGCGACCATCTTTAAATAGGATAAAACCCATGATGCCGGTTTTTTGGTTATTATCTCTGGCGCTTTGATAAATCTGGGTAAATGTGCTGGGCTTTAAAGCGGCTGACCAAGTAAGCGAACTGGTATAAGTCAGGTAATAAGTAGGGGGAGACATCATCGTAGAACTCCTCAGCCATACTCTTTATATGTTACTTTGAGTGTAGCATAATAATTTTTTAATGTTATGATTAATTTAGCATTTTTTATTAAAACTAAAGTATAACCCTTAATTCATACAAAAATAAATTAAAGTTTATAAATCTTTTTAGGATAAAAAATTTAATTATTTTTATGATGCTGTGTTTGCATATCTGTAATTAGCTCATTCACCTCCGATGACTGCCAATCGGTGGGGTTAAACGCTTGAAATAGTCGGCTAATGGATAAATTATTCACATCCTTATCAATGTCAATACAGTACATATCCCATTTTTTGAACCGCGGCTGTTCCCGATGACCCTCGGTAATTATTTTTAAATTTTTATGGCGATAATCTTTAAGTAAATCTTGGTACAGGTGAGTGACCAATGCCTTATCCCCTTCCAAATATTGAAAAAAATGCCCATGTTTGAATAGCAAAAATCCCGTGATATGTTGGGCATGATTGTTTTGCCTAGAAATCCCCTCGATAGTTTTGAAAGTAAACGGATTAATCGCGCCCAGTAAGGTGATTTTACTGGTGTAAGTTAAATAATAAATAGCATCACACATAACGATATCCAACATAAGGTTACCGCTGTTACCAATTCACTACAGCAGGAATTTGATTAACGCTTATAAGCGATTATACTTAACAAAAAGCCATTTTCTTACATAAATATTTAATCATTTCAAATTTAACGTCCTGACTTAAAAACTTACTTATTTAAAAAAGCAAAAACCTTAAAAAAGAGAAACCTATGCCAAATTCATTGACCTACGCTTCAAAAAACCCGCCATCCGCCACCGTCCGCTTGAATAAATACAAACTTGGAGCTGCTGCGGTTATAGCCCTTGTGGGGTTAAGTTTGACAGGCTGTCAGGCCATGGCGACAAAAAACGCACCAATCGCCGCAAAAGCTGATAGCACTAGCACAGTATCAAATGGTATTAAAACCACAAAAAATATTGCCTATGGCACAGATGCCCGGCAACAACTCGATATTTATACCCCGGCAGACGGTCAGCGTCACCCTGTGTTGATATTTGTATACGGGGGCAGCTGGCAACATGGCAAACGTCAAACCTATGGCTTTGTCGGTAAGCAGTTTGCCAAGTCGGGCTACACCACAGTGGTGGTGGATTATCGCTTAGCCCCTGCAAACGTATTCCCAGATTATGTGCTCGATACAGCCAGCGCCATGGGTTGGGTGTATCGCAATATCGCCCAATATGGCGGCAATCCTAATCAGCTGTTTGTCATGGGGCATTCTGCAGGGGCGTTTAATGTGGTATCTGCGGTGGATGATAGCCGTTTTTGGAAAACCACCGGCATTCCCAACAAGGCAATATTAGGCGTGATTGGACTAGCAGGGCCGTATGATTACGATTTTCGTAGCGGTACTACCAAAGTTGCCTTTCCAGCTGATAGCACCCGCCAGCAAGTGATGCCTGTGTATCATATCCGCCAAGATGTACCCCCGCATTTGTTGGTCACAGGCAGTAAAGACAGGCTTGTCTACCCACAAAATGCTGATAGCCTACAAAAAGCGCTGACCCAAGCAGGCGGCAACGTGGAGCGGGTGCAAGTCCCTGCCACTCATGCAGGTATCGTCATTGGACTGGCAACACCGTTACAGTCTTTTTATCCCACCTTTAACAAGGTCAATGATTTTATGCAGCGGCATTTGCCAACAGCGCAGTGAGAAAGATTTCCAAGAAAAATTTCCAAGAAAAACTTTTAAGCAGCGGCAATTTTCACAGACTCATGCAGTCAAATGCATACCGCTGCTGAGCCAGTAGCCTCAAATGCGATGAAAGAATCACAACCGAGTTGACGTAACCGACTCGGTTTGTATTTTTATCCAATTATTTATGCAATTTTCTAT